>Ga0068871_100002064_pt1 | contig 13615 bp, 10 predicted proteins | sample KBSMisM72_FD_72750 | JGI IMG/M metagenome (GOLD analysis project Ga0068871, IMG submission 72750) | Miscanthus rhizosphere microbial communities from Kellogg Biological Station, Michigan, USA - KBS Miscanthus M7-2 | ecosystem: Host-associated > Plants > Roots > Rhizosphere > Soil ... | reverse complement strand
GGCGGCCAGCTTCATCGAGGCGGCGAAGACGAAGGACGCGGTGCCGGCCGCCAACGTGACGCTGCTCGTGGACAAGCAGGCCACCAAGGCCGGCATCGAAAAAGCGTTCGCCGACCTTGGTGCGAAGGCCAAGCCGACCGATGCCGTGATCGTCCTGCTGATCGGACATGGCAGCTTCAACGGGACGACAGCCGCGTTCAACCACTTCGGCCCCGACCTGAGCGTCGAGGAATGGACGAAGCTGCTCGGCAGGCTGCCGTCTCAGCACGTCGCCTTCGTCGACACCACGAGCTCGAGCGGCGCGTTCCTGCCGGCGATCGGTGCGCCGGGACGGGTGGTGATCACCGCCACCAAGACCGGCGGCGAGCGCAACGAGACGCAGTTCCCCGAGTTTTTCGTCGCTGCCTACAGCGACCCCGGCGCCGACCGCGACCGCAACGGCCACGTCTCGCTCGCCGAAGCGTTCGAATACGCCAAGGCCAAGGTGGTGCAGGCGTTCCAGCAGAAGGGGCTGCTGCTGACCGAGCACGCGCAGATGGACGAGGGCGGCGGCCCCGGGCTCGCCGCGCAGTTGTTTCTCGGCACCGGCCGTGCCGAGGGCACGCTGGCCATCGACGCCTCGGATCCGGCGATGAAGAAGCTGGCCGACGAGAAGGACGCGCTCGATCAGCAGATCGCGGCGCTGCGGCTCAAGAAGAGCGCGATGGACGAGGCGCAATACGAGGCGCAGCTCGAAAAGCTGCTGACCGACCTCGCGATCAAGACCAAGGCGATCCGCGATCTCCAGGCGCAAAAGGAAAAAAAGTGAGGCGGACCGTCGTGGTGGCGCCGATCATCGCCATCCTCATTCTCACCAGCGTCGCCACCGCGCTGGCCCAGCGCCGCGGCGGGTTCGGCGGCGGCGGCCGCAACAGCCAGATCCCGATTGCGCCGAATGCGACCTATGACGGCCGCTTCACGTTCGTGCGCGTCCGCTACGGCCCCGACTACGGCTTCGCGTCGCAGCGGCTGCCGTGGTCGCACGACTACCCGACCGGCGAACAGCACTTCATGAAGATCGTCAACGAGTTGAGCCTGCTCGACCCGCACACGGCCGAGACCAACATCCTGACGTTCGACGATCCGCAGCTGTTCAAGTACCCGGTGGCGTATCTGTGCGAGCCCGGCGGCTGGGTGCTGAGCGATCAGGAAGCGGCCAGCCTCCGGACCTACCTGCAGAAGGGCGGCTTCGTCATCGTCGACGACTTCCGCTTTCAGCACTGGGGCAACTTCGAGTCGCAGATCATGCGGGCGCTGCCCGAGGCGCGGATCTACGACATGAACATCGCGGATCCGATCTTTCATTCGTTCTTCGAGATCAAGACGCTCGAGGTCCCGCAGTACTACGATCCGCCGCCGGCGATCTTCCGCGCGATTTACGAGGACAACGATCCGGCCAAGCGGATCCTGGTCATGATCAACTACAACACCGACATCTCCGAGTTCTGGGAATGGTCGGACACCGGCCTCAAACCGATCGACGAGTCGAACGAAGCGTATAAGCTCGGCGTGAACTACATCATTTACGGTATGACACACTAGAGGAAACAGAGAAAGCGAGGAGACGGGGCGAACGGAGGAAACGGGAACGAAGAATACGAAGGGAACCGAGTTCACAGGAGGAACGGAAAACGAACAGAGAAGAACACACGATCTTGAAGATCAATCGATCTTGAAGAACAACTGTCTTCTCGGTTCTTTCTCCGTTTCTCTGCTTCTCCTGTGAACTCGGTTCCCTCCGTCCGCTCCGTTCCCGTTCCTCCATCCCCTCCGTTCCCGCTTCCTCCGTCCCCTCCGTTCCCTGAGAGAGGCGCACTGTGAGCATCGACACCGTGGACTTCGAGTCAGCCGACGACATCGCGCTGGCGGACAAGATGAAAGTCGGCCGGCAGCAGATCATCGCCGAGCTGGGCAAGCGGATCATCGGCCAGTCGGACGTGATCGAGCTGCTGCTGCTGTCGCTGTTCGTCGGCGGCAACAGCCTGATCGTCGGCGTGCCCGGGCTGGCGAAGACCCTGTTGGTCGCGACCCTCGCGAAGGTCCTGGACCTCCGCTTCAACCGCATCCAGTTCACGCCCGACCTGATGCCGTCGGACATCACCGGCACCGACATCATCCAGGAGGATGCCGGCGGCCGGCGCGCGATGGTGTTCGCGCCGGGCCCGATCTTCGCGAACATCGTGCTCGCCGACGAGATCAACCGCACCCCGCCCAAGACCCAGTCGGCGCTGCTCGAGGCGATGCAGGAGCACCGCGTCACGATCCAGGGGCGGACCTACGACCTGGTCGAGCCGTTCTTCGTGTTCGCGACGCAGAATCCGATCGAGCTCGAAGGCACCTACCCGCTGCCCGAGGCCCAGCTCGACCGGTTCATGTTCCACATCGTCATCGAGCACCCGCCGGAAGACGAGGAGTTCGACGTCGTGCGCGCCACCACGGCGATCATCGATCCGCATTACCAGCAGCCGGTCAACGGCGCCGACCTGGTGGCGTTCCAGCGCCTCGTGCGCCGCGTGCCGGTCGCCGATGCGGTCATGCGCTACGCGCTGCATATCGTCCGCACCAGCCGGCCGAAGTCGCCGCAGGCGCCTGAACTGGTGAAGAAGTTCGTCGCGTTCGGCGGCAGCGTCCGCGCGGCGCAGTATCTGGTGCTCGGGGCCAAGGCCCGGGCGCTGACCCACGGCCGCTATCACGTCAGCTACGAGGACATCCGCGCGCTGGCGCATCCCGTGCTGCGGCATCGCGTCCTGACCAACTTCCGCGCCGAGTCCGAGGGCGTCACGTCGGACGCGATCATCGACGAGTTGCTGACGGCCGTGCCGGTGCCGAAGAGCGGAATGTAGAACAGGAAAAAACCGCGGAGAACGCGAAGAACGCCGAGAAACGTTTCTCCGCGATCTTTGCGATCTTTGCGGTTTTTTCCGGAATATATATGCACTCACCAGCGATTCCGGGAGCACGCTTCGTCGACCCCAAGGTGCTGATGCGGGTCGGCAACCTCGAGCTGCTCGCGCGCAACGTCGTCGAGGGCTTCATCAACGGCCTCCACCGGGCGCCGTTCTTCGGGGCGTCGATCGACTTCGCCGAGCACCGCGGCTACGTGGCCGGCGACGACATCCGCCGCGTCGACTGGCGGCTGTATGCGCGGACCGATCGCTTCTACGTCAAGCAGTACGAGGCCGACACCAACACCAACCTGTCGGTCCTGCTCGACATCTCGCGATCGATGAAGTTCGCCAGCCGCGGCATCCCCAAGCTGGAGTACGGCTGCTACGTCGGCGCCTGCCTCGCCTACCTGGCGCAGCGCCAGCGCGACCGCGTCGGCATGATCACCTTCGACGACGACATCGTCACGCACATTCCGCCGTCGGCGAAGCACTTCAACGTCGTGCTCAGCACCCTGGAGAAGGTCAAGGCGGAGCGTCCGGGCAACCTGACGGTGCCGCTCAACAAGATGGCGGAGCACTTCAAGCGCCGCGGCATCATCGTGCTGATCTCGGACTTCTACGAGGAGCCCGAAGCGATCCTCGAGGCGATCCGCCCGCTCAAGTTCCTCGGCAACGACCTGATCGTCTTTCACGTGCTCGATCAGGCCGAGATCGACTTCGGCTACGAGGACGCGTCGAGCTTTCAGGATCTGGAAACGGGCGAACAGGTGCCGGTCGTGCCCCAGTCGCTGGTCAAGGAATACCGGGCGATGATCCAGGCGCACATCGCGTCGTTGACGACCAAGTTCTCCGAACACCGGATCGACTACACCGTGCTCAACACCTCCGAACCGCTCGACCGCGCGCTGTTCAGCTACCTGTCCGCCCGTGAGCGGCTGATGAGAGTGAGATGATGCGCGCGAGGCTCGCCTGATGTCGTTCCTCACACCCCTGTTTCTGGCGGGCTTGGGCGCGATCGCGATTCCCGTGCTGATCCACCTGATTCAGCGCGAGAAAAAGCACGTCGTCGAGTTTCCGTCGCTGATGTTCGTGCGCCGGATCCCGTACCAGTCCGTCCGCCGGCGGCGGATCCGCCACTGGGCATTGCTGCTCATGCGCGCGGCGGCCATCGCCCTGATCGTCGCGGCGTTCGCGCGTCCGTTCCTGCGCCAGGGCGCGATCGCCGCGGCGGCAAGCGGCGGCGCGCGCGAGATCGTCATCCTGCTCGACCAGTCGGCGAGCATGGGCTATGGCGATCACTGGACCCGCGCCAAGGACGCCGCGCGCAACGTCGTCCGCGGCCTCGGCGCCGACGATCGCGCCACGCTCGTCGTCTTCAACAAGAACGCCGAAGAGAACATGCGCGCGACCTCGGATCGCACGCGGCTCGAGGGCGCAATCAACGCCGCCAAGGTCGGCTCCGGCGCCACCCGCTACGGTCCCGCCTTGAAGCTCGCGGAGAGCATCCTCAGCCGATCGCCGATCAAACGGCGCGAGGCGGTCCTGATCAGCGATTTCCAGCGCAGCGGCTGGAGCGGATCGGAAGAAGTGCGCTTCCCCGAGGGGATTACCGTCAGCACCGTGTCGGTCGCGTCGCCCAGCACCGCGAACCTGGCCGTGCCGTCGGTCGCGTTCGCGCGCTCGTCGTTCTCCGGCCAGGAGCGCCTGACCGTGACCGCCGGCCTCAGCAACAAGGGCGACGAGGCGCTCAAGGACGTGCCGGTCACGCTGACCATCGACGGCCACGAAATCCAGACCGAAAAGGCGACGATTGCGCCGCACGCGTCCGGCTCGGTGTCCTTCACCCAGTTCACGCTGTCGAGCCCCAACGTCCGCGGCTTCGTGCGCGCCGGCACCGATCCGCTGCCGGCCGACAACACCTTCAATTTCGTGCTCGCGCCGAGCGAGCCGGTCTCGCTCGTCATCGTCGACAGCGGCGATCGCGCCGGCTCGAGCCTGTTCCTGGCAAAGGCGTTGTCGATCGGCACCACGCCGGTCTTCCAGGTGGACGTGACGCCGGCCTCGCGGCTGACGCCGGCCGCGCTCGAGAAGCGCGCGGTCGTCATCCTCAACGACACGGCGTTCCCGCCCGCGGGCGGCGGCGGCGCCCTGAAGAAATTCCTCGAGCACGGCGGCGGGGTGCTCGTCGTCAGCGGCGATCACGCCACCTGGCCGCAGGGCGAAGCGGATCTGCTGCCGGGCCGCTTCGGCGCGACCGTCGATCGCACGACGGGACGCAGCGGCTCGCTCGGCTACCTGGACTACAGCCACCCGGTGTTCGAGGTGTTCAAGGCGCCGCGCAGCGGCGACTTCTCCGCCGCGCACGTGTTCCGCTATCGCGCGCTGCAAACGGCGCCAACCGACCGCGTGCTGGCGCGCTACGACGATGGCGCGGTGGCGGCGGCCGAGAAGAAAATCGGCGGCGGGCGCTCGATCGTCTGGACCACGACGCTCGACGATTCGTGGACCGACATCGCGGTAAAGCCGGTGTTCCTGCCGCTCGTGCATCAGCTCGTGCGCTACCTGGCTCATTACGAACCGCCGACCTCCTGGCTCACCGTCGGCCAGGTGCTCGACCTGACCGCGCGCGCCAAAGGCCGCGGCGATCGCTCGGATCGGATCGTCGTGACGCCGTCAGGCGAGCGGATCTCGCAGTCGAGCGCCGGCGAGGGGAACGAGGGGCTGCTCGAGCTCAACGAGCAGGGCATCTATGAAATCCGCTCGACCGGGGCTACCAGCGGCCGTCCCGAGGCGATCGCGGTCAACCTCGACCCGGCCGAGTCGGACTTGAGCGCCATCGACCCGCGGGAACTGGTCGCCGCGGTCACCGGGCATGCGACCCCAACCGCGGCGCAGCCGGAGCAGTCTCAAGAGATGACGCGCGAGGAGTCGGAGCGGCGGCAGAGCCTGTGGTGGTATCTCCTCATGGCCGGTTTGCTGCTCCTCACGGCGGAAACGGTGATCGCAAATCACCTGTCGCGTAAAGAAAAGTTCCTGTAGTCTTCTCGTATGGTGCGCAGGCCTTCAGGCCTGCCGAGGGAGCCGGGCACATGGATCCTCGCACGGAGTTGGTCGACGTCATTCGCCGGGTGCGCAATCGGTGGCGCGGGCGGCTGGCCCTCAGGGGCGCGGTGGTCGTGGTCGCCGGCACGGTGCTGGCGCTGCTCCTCTCGGCTTCCGGCCTGGAGTCGTTCCGCTTCAGCGCCCCGGCGATCATCGCGTTCCGCATCGTCACCGTGGCCGTGTTCGTGGGACTGCTGTTTTACGGCCTGGTCTGGCCGCTGCGGCGCCGCGTCACCGACGCCCAGGTCGCGATGTACCTGGAGGAATGCGATCCGACGCTCGAGGCCGCGATCATCAGCGCGGTGGAAGCGACGTCGAACGGCGGGTCGGAAGCGCACTCGCCCCGCCTGGTGGAAAAACTGGTCGAGCAGGCGATCGAGCAGTGCCGGACGCTCGATCACGGCCGCGCGATCGAGCGGACGTCGGTCCAGCGCCACGCCGGCGCGCTGGCGGCCATTGCCGCGATTCTCGCGCTGGCGCTCACGTTCGGCCCGAGCTATCTCCGGCACGGCCTGTCGGCGCTGCTGACCTTCCAGAGCGCGGCTGCGTCCAGCCCGTACAGCATCGAAGTCGCGCCCGGCAACACCAAGGTACCGCGCGGCGCGGATCAGGCGATCAAGGCGAAGCTCGTCGGCTTCACGTCGAGCGACGTCGGCGTCATGATGCGGATCGGCCCGAACGGATCGTTCGATCGGGTGCCGCTCATCGCCTCGGCCCAGCCCGGCGCGTTCGAAGGCATGCTGTTCCACCTCGAGAAGCCGACGGAGTACTACGTCGAGTCGAACGGCGTCCGCTCCGGCAAGTTCATGCTCGAGGTCGTCGACCTGCCGACCGTCCAGCAGCTCGACCTCGAGTACCGCTTCCCCGCTTATACCGGACTGGCGCCGCGCAAGGCCGAGGGCGGCGACGTCGCCGCCATCCGCGGCACCGACGTCGTGCTGCACGTCGTGCCGACGATGGCCACGCCGGACGGCAAGATCCTGTTGAGCGACGGCAGCGCGATGCCGCTGACCCGGCAGGGCGACGGATCGCTGACCGGCAGCTTTCCGATCAAGGGCCAGGGCTTCTACCGCATCGAGCTGACCGGCCCGCACGGCGAGAAGGTCGAAGCGTCGCCGCAATACACCATCGACGTCATCGACGATCAGCCGCCGTCGGTGCATTTCACCAAGCCGGGACGCGACTCGCAGGCGAGCCCCGTCGAGGAGCTCTTCCTCGAGGCGCGCGCCGACGACGACTACGGGGTGAAGTCGCTGCAGCTGTTCTACTCGGTCAACGGCGGCGCGCCGAAGACCATCAACCTGTTCGGCGGGCCGAAACCGCTGACCGAGGTCAGCGCCGGCCACACGATCTACCTCGAAGAGCTCAGCCTGAAGCCGGGCGACTTCGTCTCCTACTACGCGAAGGCGTCGGACACCGACGCGGTCCAGGGCTCGAAGACGACGACCAGCGACATCTACTTCGTACAGATCCGGCCGTTCAAGAAGGACTACAAGCCGTCGCAGTCCCAGGCGGGCGGAGGCGGCGGCGGGGGCGGCGGCGGACAGCAGGTGGGCCAGCTCTCGCAGCAGCAGCGCGAGATCGTCGCGGCGACGTTCAACATCGTTCGCGACAAGGCGAAGACCAAGCCCGAGAAGTATCGCGAGAACGTGGTGTTCCTCAACCTCGCGCAGGCCAAGCTGCGCGATCAGGTCGAAGAACTGGTCGGCAAGCTGAAGGCACGCCTCGGCACGGTCGATCCCGCCTACAACAAGATCGCCGAAGCGCTGCCCAAGGCGGCGGAGGAGATGAAGGCGGCCGAGTCCGACCTCAAGGCGATGAAGGCTGATAGCGCGCTGTCGCCGGAGCAGCGCGCGTTGAAGCTGCTGCAGGACGCCGAGCAGGAGTACGAGCTGCAGGTCGCGCAACAGCAGGGCGGCGGCGGTGGCGGCGGCGGCCAGCAGAGCGCGCTCGCCGACGATCTCGCCGATCTGTTCGAGCTCGAGCTGGACAAGCTCGCCAACCAGTACGAGATGCAGCAGCGCGCCGAGCAGCAGGGCGGCGATCAGCAGGTCGATCAGCTGGTCGAGAAGCTGAAGGAGCTGGCGCGGCGGCAGCAGCAGGAGATGGAGCGTCAGCGGCGGATGGCGCAGTCGGGCCAGAGCAGCTCCGGCAACTCCAGCGCCTCGCAGCGCGCGCTCGCCGACGAAGCCGAGAAAGCCGCGCGGCAGCTCGAGCAGCTGACCCGCAACGAGCAGCAGCGTCGTCAGCTGGGCGACGCGATGAAGCAGCTGCAGGACGCCGCCGATGCGATGCGCCGCGCGGCGGCGAACGGATCGAAGGACGGCGGCGCGCAGGCGAACCAGGCGCTCGACCGGCTGCGCGAGGCGCAGCAGAAGCTCGAACGCAACCAGGGCGGACGCGGCGAGCGGGACCTGCAGCGGGCGCAGCGCCAGGCGGAGGAGCTCGCGAACGAACAGAAGGAAGTGGCGTCCGACGTCAACGCGCTGGAGCAGGCGGAAGCGGGAGCGGGACGGCAGGCGAAGGCGCAGGCGCTCGGTCAGCGCAAGGACGCGATGGACGCGAAGGTCGCCGATCTGCAGCAGCAGCTCGAGAAGATCGCCAACGAGATGCGCCGTGACGAAAAGGATGCCGCGCGCAAGCTCGATGAGGCGGCGGGCAGCATCCGCGACAAGCGGATCCGCGAGAAGATCCGCTACACGAAAGGCGCGCTGCAGGGCGCCGGTTCACAGTACGCGCGCGGGATGGAGGACGACATCACCGCCAACCTCGACGCGCTGCAGAAGAAGGTCGGCGATGCGGCGGGCGCCGTCGGCAAGTCTTCCAAGCAGGACGCGGTGACGCGCGCCGCGGACAAGACTCGCGATCTCGTGCGCGGGATGGAATCCCTGCAAGGCAGATTGCAGGAAGGCAAAGGGCAACAAGGCAAGGGGCAAGACGGCAAGCCGGGACAACAGGGGCAGCAGGGGAACAGCCAGCAGTCTCAATCGCAGGGACAGCAGGGGAACAGTCAACAGTCTCAGTCTCAGGGGCAGGGCCAGCAGGGTCAACAAGGCCAGCAAGGGCAACAGGGACAGGGTCAAGGCCAGGGCCAGCAGGCGCAGCAGGGCGGGCAGAACGGCGGCGGCGGCGCCAACAACGGCTACGACGCCGGCGGGCCGCGCAACGGCGTCTGGACCGGCGGCTATGGCCGATGGAATCCCGACGACATCCGCCAGTTCCGCGGCCAGTTCCGCGAGTGGGCCAACGACGCCGAAGGACTGCGGCGCCAGCTGCAGCAGGCGGGCGTCAACCCGCGCGATCTCGACGAGGTGCTGCGCGACCTGCGCGCCTTCGACAACGATCGCGTCTACGCCGATCCCAAAGGGCTGGAGCAGCTCCAGGCGGCCGCGATCGAGAAGCTGAAGAAGGTGGAGTTCTCACTGCGGCGTAAGGCGGACGCCGGCAACGACTCGCTGTCGCTGTCGGGCTCCGATCAGGTGCCCGAAGGGTTCCGCCAGGCGATCGAGGAGTACTACCGCTCGCTCGCGAAGAAGAACACGCCGCAGCGATAGGCGGACTCGTGCGCACGCGCGTGCTGGCGGCCGGCAGCCTCTTCCTGCTGACGGCCGTCGCCGCGCTGGCGCAGTTCGGCGGCCCGCGCGGTCCGTTTCACGAATACCCCAACATCCCCTACGACGGGCAGTTCACCTTCGTCCGGCTGAAATACACCCACGGCCCCGGAGGCGACTGGTACGGCGGCTGGCCGTCCTGGGGACACGGCTACCCGCTCTCCGAGCAGAACCTCATGCGCATCATGCAGGAGGTCAGCTTCATCAACCCGCACGTGGACGAGATCAACGCGATCACGCTCGACGATCCGGCGCTGTTCCGCTATCCGCTCGCCTACATCATCGAGGTCGACTGGTGGGCGATGACCGATCGCGAGGCGCTGGCGCTGCGCGCCTACCTGCAGAAGGGCGGGTTCGTGATCGTCGACGACTTCAAGCCGCGACGGGGCCGCTTCGGCCGCCGCTTCGGCGGCGGGCTGGGCGGCGATCCCGGCGGCGGCTACGGCACCGGCTGGGAGGTCTTCGAGCAGGCGATGACCCGGGTGCTGCCGCAGGGACGGTTCGTCGAGCTCAACGCGTCGCACCCGATCTTCCACACCTTCTTCGAGGTCGATCGGCTCGACATCATCCCGCAGGCCTACATCGCCGGCCAGCCGGTGTTCTACGGCATGTTCGAAGACAACGATCCGAAGAAGCGGCTGCAGATGATCGTCAACTACAACACCGACGTGTCGCAGTTCTGGGAGTGGTCGGGGACGGGGCTGCGGCCGATCGACGAGACCAACGAGGCCTACAAGCTCGGGGTGAATTACATCATCTACGGGTTGACGCACTGAGGAAGCGGTAACGGAGGGTACGGAGAAAACGGGATCACACAGAGGAGCGGAGCAGCGGAGAACGAACGGAGAGTGCGGCCGACGGCCGGCGAAGCCAGCCGTCACGCTGACGAAAGCAACCAGGCCCGCATTCGCGGGCCGCCCGCACCTGTCCCGCTCCGTTCGTTCTCTGTTTCTCCGTTTCCTCCTATGATCCCGTTACCTCCGTCGCCTCCGTTCACGGCTCTGGCGCGACGGCATAGCCCAGCGCTCGCGCGTTACGGGCGACGCGCTCGTTGCGCGTCACGACGGTGACGAGTTGCGGCACGTCGCTCGCCGATTCGATCGTCGCCAGATGGATGGCGTCGAGGGTGCGCACCGGCTCGACCGGGAACGGCCGGCCTGCGCGTCCCAGGATCTCTTCGCTCACCGCGATGATTGTAGAGGAGCGCTCGAACGTACGGAGATGGCGCAAGCCCGCCCGTTCGACCTCTGCTCCGATGCGACGGCTCTCGCGCGCGCGCAGCAACGCACGCGTCACCTCAGCCAAGGTCAATGCGGACGTGACGCGGTGACCAATCTCGCGCACCTCCGCGAGAGCCTCCGCGTCGCGCTCCAGCAGTGCCGCCAGCAGCGCGCTCGACTCGATGTAGCGGACGGAGGCCGCCGCTGCCGGAACATCCTGATCCGGCGTCGACCGGCGCGGCCTAGTCTTCCTCACGATCGGCATCGATCAACGCGGCAGCCGTTCCTTTCGGAAGACGTGCAATCGGGCACCCGTCGAAAAGGTCTCCGGCGTCTTCGGACGCTGGTCGCGCGACTCCGTCGGCGATCATTTGCTCCAGCCTGCTGAGCCGGCGGCCTCGCGCGGCCGCTTCGGGAGGAACCAGCATCGCCACGACGCGACCGTGCGCGGTGACCGCGATGCGCTCGCCGGCCTCTGCGCGGCGGACGTATTCACTGAAGTTGTCCTTGAGCTCGCGGATGCCCGCAGTCATGGCTGAATTGTAGCCACATATGGCCTCAATGGCAAGAATGGCTCATCGCAGCAGCCAGGCGCGCATCGTCTTCGTCACCAGATCCGCGGCGTCGGCCTGGACGAAGTGTCCGGCGCCTGGAACCGTGGTGAGCGTCAGGTCCTTGTCGATCCAGTCCCACGTCCCGTTCAGCGCCGGCGCCAGCAGCGCGGTGTCGCCGAGGCCGTGAAACATCAGCACGGAACACTGGACCTTCTTCACCGGCGAGGTGTCCTCGGTGTACGGCTCGCGCGGGTAGTTCCGCTTGTAGTAGTTGAGCATGGCGCCGAAGTCCGACCGCCCGAACGCCTCGATGTACTTCTTCTTCGCGTCGGGGTCCTTCACCCACCCGGCGAGGCCTTCCGCCGTCAGCGACTTCTCCGCGCCTTCCTGCTGGAAGCGGCGGGCGTAGGCGCTGTTCTGCTGCTGCTCCGGATTGTGCGCCAGCTCGCGCGACAGCCCGCGCGGATGCGGCAGGTTCAGGATGATCAGCCGATCGACGGCCTGCGGCACGTTGATCGCCAGCTGCCAGGCGACGACCCCGCCCCAGTCGTGGCCGACGATGATCGCCTTCTGCTGCCCGAGGTGCTTGATCACGGCCATGACGTCGCCGACCAGCAGGCGGACGTCGTAGTTCTCGACGCCGGCAGGCTTGTCGCTGAGGTTGTAGCCGCGCTGATCGATCGCGACGACCTGGAACTTGTCGGCGAGCCCTTCCATCTGCCGCCGCCAGGTGTACCAGTAGTCGGGGAAGCCGTGGATCATCACCACCAGCGGACCCGATCCCATCGTCGCGTAGTGGATCTTCACGCCGTTCGAGTCGGCGTAGCCGTGCGTGACGCGGTCGTCGATGTCCGCGGCGCGCACCATTCCGGCGGCCGCCACGACGAGCATCGCGGCGACGCCCAGGGCCTTCGATACATCGAACATATTTGCTCTCCTGTTGGGCCGGTCTCGGGGCCGTCCGGTCGAGGCGAGTGTATGCCAAGCCTGCCGGAGCCGGCGAAACCTCTTCGACCTGGCCTGAGCGAGCGAAAGCGAGTCGAAGGGATAAACGCCGGGAGGCCCTCCCCCGTCTAATCGGGCGGAGGAAGCCATGCTTCGCACTGCTCTCGTGACGACCGCGGTCGCCGTTGCCCTCGTGTCCGGGGGATCGGCTCAGTCGCGCAACCGGGATACCGGCCGTGATTCCACGCGCAATACCACCATGACCTGCGCCGACCGCAGCAACAACGGGGATCGCGCCAGGCACTGCGAGATGCGCGAAGACACCATCGGAGGGGCGAACCCTCTGGACGTCGACGCGGGGCGCAACGGCGGCATCCGCGTGCGCGGCTGGGATCGGGGTGACGTCCTCGTCCGCACACGCATCGAATCGTACGCGGACACCGACGCGGACGCGCGGCGCCTGGTGGCCGGCGTGCGGGTCGAGACCGCCGGCGGCCGCGTGCGCGCCGAAGGGCCCGACACCGGAAACCGCGACGAGAGCTGGAGCGTGAGCTTCGAGATCAGCGTGCCGCGCAACGCCATGCTCACGCTGAACACCAACAACGGCGGGATTTCGATCGACGATTTCCGCGGCTCGGCCAAGTTTCACGCGAAGAACGGCGGCCTCGTGCTCACCAACGTCGGCGGCGATCTGCGCGGCGAGACGACCAATGGCGGCGTCACCGTCGACGTCGGCGGCGATCACTGGGACGGCGCCGGCCTCGACGTCGAGACCACCAACGGCGGCATCCGGCTGAACCTGCCGAAAGGCTTCTCGGCGGAGCTCGAAGCCGGCACCACGCACGGCGGCATCAGCATCGACTTCCCCATCACCGTCCAGGGCCGCATCGGCCGCCACCTCGAGACCACGCTGGGCGCCGGCGGCCCGAAGCTGCGGGCGATGACCACCAACGGCGGGGTGAGCATCAGGCAGAGATAAGAGAAGCCAGACGTTCGGCGTTCGTGGTTCTACGTTCGTCGTTCTGGGTTCGTCGTTCTGGGTTCGGTGTTCTGGGTTCGGCGTTCGGCGTTCGGCGAACGCCGAACCGTGACGACGAACCGCGAACGTCGAACGTCGAACGACTCCGGAGCAACAACCCTCCCCACCGGGGTACAATCGACCGGTCGGGGCGTAGCGAAGCCTGGTATCGCGTCCGCTTTGGGAGCGGAAGATCGCTGGTTCGAATCCAGTCGCCCCGACCAGTTTTCGGCGCCGT
>Ga0068871_100002059_pt1 | contig 13630 bp, 10 predicted proteins | sample KBSMisM72_FD_72750 | JGI IMG/M metagenome (GOLD analysis project Ga0068871, IMG submission 72750) | Miscanthus rhizosphere microbial communities from Kellogg Biological Station, Michigan, USA - KBS Miscanthus M7-2 | ecosystem: Host-associated > Plants > Roots > Rhizosphere > Soil ... | reverse complement strand
CTGGACCGCTCATGGACTTTGCAAGAAATGAGCTATCTGCCTTCGGTAGGTATCACTGGATCCGAACGAAAAGGTGCAACCACTGCCGAGCGGGCCTGCCCGATTACCACGCCGAAACCTCAATCGGCGATCTATCACTATTGACAGTTTTCTTAGCTTGGAAGATTGCCTGAGGTTGTCAACAGGTTTTGGCAGTTGGGCACCGGCGGGAAGTTCCGAGTAAGTTTTCGGTTTACGTTTTACGAACAATCGCAAACAACAATGTTGTCTCCAACATAGCCTGATAAAATACCGCGCAAATGTCCTGCAAATCATGCCAATCCGACCAGCGCAATTTCAACGGAGAAGTGGCGATTCATTTCCCAGGACTTCAGGGTTTGGACAAGCCCATCGTCTGGGTGTTTCCAAAGCTTGTCGTGTGTTTGAATTGTGGCTTCACGGAATTTGTAATTCCCCAGAGGGAGTTGCGACAGCTTGCGCAAAGCGACTCGGCAGTGGCCTAGCCTGCGACCAGAGATTGGGCCTATTCAGTCCAGCGGAAGGAGTGTGTTCGTATTCTCGGCGTAGGCCAGAGTTGCCTTTTTGATTCCACTGCGAGATGTATCCATGCACGCCAGCGCTCAAGGCTGCCCGTTCGATGTCCTTGTCGCTGTTCTGAGTTAAAAGAGTATTCCCGCTTCGGGAGCGACTTTACGGATTCGATTCGCAGCTGTTAATCCGTCCAGGGTGGGAAGGCCGATGTCCAGCAAGATCAAGTCGGGTTGCAGTTTCTGAGCCTTTTGAACCGTTCCCAAACCATCCGCTGCTTCAGCGACGACACGTAATTCCGGGCGCGCTAGGAGGAGGGAACGGACCCGTGGCGCCACGGCTCACAATCATCCACCAAAAGAAAGCGAACGGAAACGAAATCGTAATCGCCGATTCAATCTCTGGCTAGACGACTCCAAACAGGTTCTTCGGCTACTTCGTACCCCAGGAGATTGCGTTTCACGTGTTGCAACCCGCTCTATTCACTTAAACAACTGCTCGATCTGACCAAGATTATGGAGGAAAAATCCACCTAATTCAGAGTGAGGAGTACGCCAACTCTTCGGTTTGGCAGGTCGACACTCGGCGCGAACGAAAGTTTTGCTCCTCGAATGGAGATTCCGGTGCGGCTGCAGACGCTGCTACCCACGATGTAACCTAAAGTGGCCCCGGCGGTGACGTCGCTTGCCCAGTGTTTGTTTTCCCGCAGCCGAGCCATGCTTATGAAGCTGGCTACACCATAACCGAGGATCCCTGCCTTCCAACCGTAATAGCGTTGCACGACGGTCGCAATCATAAAGGAAGTGGATGCGTGCCCTGACGGAAACGATTGATCATCGCTTTTATCCGGGCGCGTCCGACCTATGGCGAATTTCATTCCTTGGTTCAAGCCCTGATCGAGGGCAGTGGCTTGGGCCAGCGAATAGGTGAAGGAATGGAACCGATCGTTTTGCGATCGATTCCCCACTATGAGAAGCCCGCCAACCACTGGGGCAACTACGTAGAGCGATCCCAGCGCCGATCCGACTTTGCCAACTGAGGAAGAACCGTCCTGGACAGAAAAGCGCTCCTGGATATCTTCGTCCCAGATAGAGATCACTCCGGTTGAAGCGCTGCCAATCAGCAGGGGGGCAATGTTCTTCTTGCTGAACATCGCCAGGAAGTTCCTGCCGAGATTCTGTGGGAAGCGCTTGAGGCTGGTATATTCAGGCGGAGTATCACTGGGCAACCCTGAGGATACACTTTGGCCGTCTGCTCTGCCGAGCCCACATACCCACAATAGAATGATGACAGCCGCTAAGACGCACCGTCGTGCCCCATCGATGGAAGGGATCGCACTCGATCGCACTCGAAATTTCCAAGGAGCTGAGTCGTCCATCATTTTTATCGGCGATTGTGATTTGGTAAGGTCATAGCGCAGTTTCATAAGACTATCCAGCCTCTAAATCAGAGCGAATCGGGTAGCTTTCGTACTCAATTCGCCCAGTGCAAAACATTCGTCAAAACCGACCAACGGCGCCGCTGTGGCGCGGCGTCGCGTCCGAGGATCCAATGGTCATAAAGTGCCTGGATTGTGCCGTCCTTCTGCTTAAGGTCGAGCCAAGAGCCAAGAAACTTTGCAAACTCCGCGTCATGGGTTGCCACCGGGTAGGCTAAGGGAATGCGGATCGATAGGGGATGAGGAATGGCCACGGAGAACGCCGGGTACAGCAATGTTAGGAATGAGCCTCTTTCAGCAGGAAAGGCAAGAGCATCCACCGAGGTATTTTGTCCTTTGAAGAAGTCTTCGGGATCCTTGATGGGAACGACCGTGATGCCGGGGAATTCGCGTTGCAGGAGATGCGAATAGTAAGGAAGGTCGGGAACAGCAACGCGAAGTCCTACGGACGTGCGGATTCTCTCAGCGCTCGAGAATTCAACCCGGCGCCTGTCGGGAACGACAAATGCAAATGTTTCGTCCAGGTAGGAAGGAGAAAACACCATTAGTCTGGCGCGATCTGTCGTTATTACGACGCCTCCCATGATGAGATCGCAAAGGCCATAATCAAGTACTTCAGTGATTCGCTCCCGCGGGACGGGCACGAATTCAACCTCCAAGCCCAATTCTCTCGCCAGCACGCTTGCCATTTCTACGTCAAAGCCGACAAGCTCACCGTGATTGTTGAAGAAACTGTAGGGTGGCTGGGAAGCTATGAATCCCACTCTGAGGCGGCCCCGGGCTCGCGCTGCATCTAGGACTCGCACATCATTATTCGGCAGTTGACCCGGCTTGGCTGGCAATTCACGCAACACGACCGTTGGAACTTCTGAAGGATGCAGGAACTGCATTGCCATGGCCATGCGGTCTCGGTCGTACGTCCCCGCGCCTAACATGCGCAGAGACGCAGTTAGTGCCACCATCGTGATAACTACTATTCCCAGCGTTAGGAAGACGTAACGGAGAATTCGTGAGAGGCGGAAGGCAAGTTTGCCCGCGAGGGCGAATGTTCCCGCCACCGCCAGCGCGATCATATACATAGCCGAGGTCAGGGTACCGAAGCGCGAGTTTACGAACGCCGTGGCCAAAAATAGTTGATAGGTGTCAGCAGGAACGTGCACCAGATCCAGCAGGAAGGGGATGGCAACGTTCACGCTTCCCATCAAGCTAACCACTCCTCCCAAGGCAAGCACGGGGTAATCGGTTGCGCGTAGGAGGGTTTCGGAATACCAGGCAGCAAAGAGCACAAAGCTAAGGGTGAGCATCTTGGCTGCATGCGGCAAGTTATAGAATGCCGGAACAATCACATCTGGAGAAGACCCTTCCTCGTTTTCCTGAAATCCATATTGGCTGAGCAGTCGCTTCGAGTGATCAATCAGCATTGGCAGGATAATAAAAAGATCTCCAGTCATAAATGCTGTGATCAGGACGTCGCGCGTGGCTGCAAGAATCCGTCGCGCAGGGATTGGAGTGATGCATGCGACGAATCCGGGCAAGACCCAGAGCGTCAGGAGTAGCGCCATAGTTCCGTAACTAATCAGATAAACACTTACCTTAGCCAGTTGCTCCAGATCGGTAGTGCCAACGGTATAGGCTGCGATGCAAAACAGTCCGATAGGCGTAAGCCGCACTACGAACCGATTCGCTCTTGCCAAGGCCCGTTCCATGGTCAACAGGACTTCAATGAGGCCAGCCTTGCGCTCAATGCCCATCAGCGCCACGCCTAAGAAACTGCTGAAGAGAACTACCGCAGGAACGACGTTGTTAGTTAGAGAGTAAAAGGGATTAGACGGAATATAGAGCGAGACAAAATCAAAGGGCGGCCGTTCCTCGACTAGGGTCGTGCTAAAGAAGGAGGCATTTTGTACATGTGGAAAGGCTAAAGGCATCACGAAAACAGCTCCCAGCGCGATACCCCAGAGCACGAGAGTCAACGCCCCTACCCTCATGAATAGCATCTTAACTTTTGCCGCAGTCAAACTGCCGATCCCGGCAACCAGCGAGACGGTGACATAGGGGAGTACTGTCATCTGCAGAAGACGGATGAAGCCGTCCACACCATAACGAAATAGTCCGGCCCTCTCACCCAAGAAAAGACCGACTGCCGTTCCCAAACCGAGCCCAACGAGAATCTGATATGTGAATGAAAGCATAATGTCGGGCTAGTTAAGGACAGAGTGCTGTTGTTTGCGTGACCTTAGGGTGTTCGCTCGAAACCAACGAGCTGCCATCCATCAGATTGGCGACGAAAGTAGGAAGTCACAGGTTGAGCCCACGTCGGATGCGTGCCACTGATTGCACTCAACCCAACCTTGATAAATGCACCGCGCGCAGAAGGCAGTCCTGTGGGTGCCTGCATTCGCTGCTCTTTACTTGTTGTTTCCCCGATCGGTGTAGTATTGCCGGTTACGTTGTCGAAGGTCGACCAAGTGGCTTTGTAGCTTTCCGGAGCTGCGGCCAGCTTAGCCTCGACGGCCGCGTTGCCGAAGGCCATTACCCCAGACTCGTCGAGAGTAGGATCGACAATCGGGTTGATGGCCGGCAAATAGCGTCGGCCAATTGAGTTCCTTCGGTCAATGAGCATGCGGGCCAAGACTTTTGCCGCCGCTGGGTCTCCGAACTTTCCCTCGGCAACTGCCGCACCGATCATTTCATCGGTGATAGCCATTGCCTTTCGGGCCGCCCAAAACTTGTCGTCGAGCCGTGAACGAATGAAGGCTGGGTTGGCCACCCGTGGCCTCCACTTTTCCGGATCCCACTCTGTGTTGTTAAGGGGAAAACGTCCGATGGTCCGGGACTCATAGAAAGGGTCCGTCCGCCAGGGAAGAATGTAGAACCCAAAGGCTGCAATTCCTTTCCCAATTTGCGAGCCAGGCTCGAGCAGATACTCGTGACCCTCCCAGTAATCGCGGGGCGCAACACCGGCGCTGCCGAGCGTCGACCCGAAGTCGAGCAAGTAATGCTGCACGATTTTGTGTCCGTTCTCAACAATCAGTGTGTCAATGGTGTTGATACTTTTTGCGTCAACATGGTTGAACCAGGCAGCAAACACTCCATATCCCCGCAGTTCGCGATGGTTTTCGTGCGGAATAAGGTCGTTCGGATCATCGGGGCGCGTGCCATAGAATCGAATCCTACCCACCATTTTTCCTGGGATCGACAGGCTCGCGATGACGCGGTATGTCCCGTCCGAATCGCCTTCTACTTCCTTTAGCAGCGAGTTGATATCGCTGAGGCGCATTGCGCGCTTAATGCCACTGGGTGGAGTGAAGACAGCGTTTTGGTCGATGAACAGATCGCTGGGGCGCAGCTTGGAGATGTAGTACTCAGTAATGTTATAACCTAGCGCCCAAAACAGCTTGGCAACCACCACCTCTGTCCCGGTTGCCATTCCCCGGTAACCTGGGGGATCAAATTTGAGGAACCAGATTAACCCGGACGAGTCCCGGATCGTGAAACCGGGAGTAACACCGTCCGTCTTGGCGGCGATGACCGTCCATTTGCCTGGTGATGGCCCATGGCTCGTGTTGCTGCCACGGGCAACCTGCTCAGGGGTTAGCGCTGCCCTGCCCGCCCTGTTGGTGAACCAGCTACCATCGGAAACTTCGTCAACGGTGTTGGTGTTCTGTGCCCGTCGGTTAAAGTCCTTGTCTCCCGGGCGCGCAAACATATTCTCAGCCACGTCATAGACAAGTTGAGGCTCGTAGAACGTGACCCGCGAAGCGTCCTGCGAGTTAACCTCCTGCCAAAGCGGATCGTCTTCGTAGAACTTAGTGGAGGCCGACGACACGAGGGAAAAAAGGAAAATGGCTGCCGTCAATCTAATAGCGACTAACCCTCCGCTAGCTCGAAGGATCGGAACAGGTGGTTTCATGTCAGTTTGTTCCTTTGCTTAAAATAGGCCTGTAGAGAAAATTAAATTGAAGCCCTCGTTGCTCCTGGCTGCGTCAATTCGAAGCGCCATGAACTTGGGGCCATGAAAGCGGATGCCGACACCACCATCAGTATGCAGGCCATCGAAGTTCAGATCACCCCGTCTTGCCGCCACTTTGCCCGTATCGGCGAAGAGGGCGACGTCGATGAAGTGGGAAGGAGTCCAGCGGTATTCAGCCTGTAACAGCATCATGTTCCGATCACGGAAGCGGCGATTTTGATATCCGCGCAGCGTGTCGCCACTGCCTAAGTACGGCATCATGAAATATGGGACCTGGCTATTACCGTTCGTCATCGTCAGACTGCCCAAGCCGCGGAAGACCAGGACCCAGTTCTCACGGAGCAAGGGGACGTACTGCTGAAGCTCGAGATCGAGCTGACGAAAACTAAAGGAATCACTGCCACTCTGCGTATAGTTCGCAAAGTCGACACGGTAAAGACCTCCGCGTCGTGTATAGAAAGGAGATTGACGCCAGTCGACGACTGCAAAGGCTCGCGATACCCCGTACGACACTTCCTGCCCGAGACCGGGCGTTATCGGAGGAGTGAAGATCTGCTCAATAGACGTCCCCGCATCACCGGGTCCAGTTTCTACGTGCAGATACTCCGCTCCACCACCCAGCGAAAACCATTTCGCCAGCTTCACGTTCACACTCGGCCCTACTCTTGTTGGACGATAGAGATAGCTGGTTTTATCGTGTTTGCTCGACGCGTTCCCGACCCCATAAAAGCTGACCTTCGGGGCGTCCAACCACTTCACATCAAGGTTCACCTTCACCCGGCGATCGGCAAATTCCGGGAACTCCAAACCGGACTGGAGCAGTTTGTAGTTCTTGAATGACCATCCTCCCAGAACGTTAAAGGCTCCGCTATCAGCGAATCGGCCGCGGTAGCCGGCTCCCAGCGACACACCCCCACCGCCAAGAATGCTGCCAAACCAGGGATACAGCCCACGGGGAGCTCCACCAATTAGTCCAGTCTTATCGACCCAGGTGAGAACCTCCTCAGCCTTGTTCTCTGTCATTGGCTTCAGCTTGAGAGCCTTCTCGGATTGAAGGCGGGTCTGCTCGCGGGTCCTGCTCGCGTCCTCATTCTGCTGCGTGAACCCTGGGATGCTAAAGGCGAGCCAAAGGCTCAGTCCGGCTATGAAACTTCGGTTGATTGATTGCGACATTTCTATCAAACTCTCCAAATAAAAAACCGTACTTCTCCATAAATGGCGGAAGCGAGGGAGATTTGTTCCGCCATTTAAAGTTCAGCTGTGTTCGTCTCACGCGCTTTCCGTTGCAGAAGCACGTTGAGCATCAACACAACCAACAGCCACCCGCCAGTCATTACCAGGTTCACTAGGGAGAACGAAGCAGTTGTGAAAGCTAGGCGCTCCCCCCCGAAAACGACCCCGGCCTGCATCACGTCTCCAGCCCGCATAAAGAAGGAATCCACCGCCTGCTTAGCTTTGTACTTGGCCTCCCGGCTGGTTGGCAGCCAGAGGGCCTGTTTGGTTGTATTGCCAAGCGAGTAGTCGATGCTGTTATCCACCACTTTGAGCCAATAGATCTTTCCAATCGATGGGCTCCCGGCCATGGTCAGATAACCCAGGAAGACTGCTACCGGATGTATGAAGAGTGCTTTTCTCACTCCCAGGAACTTAAAAACACGCGACACGACAAATAGCTGCAACACAAAACCCGACAAGTTCACCGTGCTGAAAAAACGGCTGTAGGTTTGGCCAATAAAGTTTTCCCGGGTCGTCTTGCTTTCGGGGCCGGCGCCATAGGTATCGTTTGCCTTCGTGACCGCATAGCGGCCGAGCAAATATTCTCCAGAACTGTTTACGAGATTCAATAGCACGACGAGGAGCGCAATCAGAAGCAGGTACTTATCCTTCCTAATCAACCCGAAAGCGCCAGCCTTGCCCAGCGGTTGCTTGGCCAACGCCGCCTCTTCTTGCGGTACTAATTGCACAGCCGATTTATCCACGAAAGCGGCGATTACAACTGTGAACGCCAGAATCACACCAGCCACCAGTAGCAGCGGATAGGTTCCCAGCACTCCGATGAGTCGTCCGGCATAAAGAGATCCGATCCAGGCGCCGAGACTACTGCCCAACCCGATCAACGGGAATAGTCGCTTACCCTGTTCTTGTTTATAGAGGTCATTCGCGAAAGCCCAGAATTGGGCAATGACCATAACATTGAAGATGCCGACCCAAATGAAATAGACAATGCCGATGCGCACCCCGGATTTGCCAATCAGGAAGAAGAGTCCGAGATGAGCGATGAAGAAAAGAGTTACCCAACGAACTAATCGAATGCGATTTACGCGGGACGCAAATGCTGCGAAAGCTGGAACCAGGAAGAGCAGCAGGAGAGCCTGACCTGCGGCTGAATAGCTCTTCACTGCGGCGCCTCCCTCCGAGAGGATCAGCGCTTCCCGAGCCGTCTTCAATATGTAATAAGCTCCCAGGATGAGAAACATCACCAAAGCCATCAGCAGAACGCTTTTGGCCTCGCCGGGTCGGACCTCCGCGATTGGTGACAACAAGCGTTCAACCAATCCACCTCGTATTGCCCTCTCTTCTGTCTGCGAGATGACCACGCTCGTGTTGCCACGCACCCCCCACATCTTCATACTCCCGTTTACAACTCTGCAGAAGATGTTTGAACTGTATGAACTGACAGAGTTTTGGTCGGAAGGGATCCTGACTTCGATGGCTAGGAATTCAATTTCAACGGTTGCGCCTGAGGGGCCAAGATCGCGATGCCTATAAGGGGATGGGATCGCCGCATGAACTGCTCATTCGGATGATGACCATTAGTTCGCGAAACGACGCAAGTCAGTTCAACAAGAGTTCGCCGCAGGCGACCCGCGACAAAAAGGCACGCCCAAACTTCGAAAGGAACTCGACAGCCAACTCACGGCCGCATCGGTCCGCACCAGTGCCGGTGATTTCTTCGACTATCCCAGTGAAGCGGGAGCCCCGAGCGACAACCAGATTTAGCGCTTCAACCCAGTACCTAAAAATGGGCACCTTAGCAGAATCCGTAATGAGCTTTCAGCGATTCCGACTCGATGACTGACTGCTCTCCTGCTCCTGCACCAGGGGCATCTGCGATGACACCTGCATATCAATCATCATGGCAACGCGTCGGTCTAATTGAAAAAAAGTTGCGGTCTTCTTTCCTTCCAGAATCTTGGCCACCACCGGCACATACTTCTGCCGCAACTGTGATATCGCGATGTCCATTTCCAACCAATTTCGGGTAAACAATAGCGACTGCTCATTCGTTAATTTTCCCCAGTTGTCAGCATACTCTTGGATCAGGCCGAATTTCCTGTCGTTGATCGTAATCAACTCCCCGATGTATCGATCGTAGACCGGCCAGAACTTTGCCGCTTCGGTGTCCGTGAGTACTAAGTTCGCCGCAATTAACTGCTTTCGCTTCGAGCGAAGGTCTTTCCGCATCAGATCCATGTCCTGATCGCTAATAACATGCGCATTGCTTTCTTTTTGCACAGATGTCTGGGCTCGCGACGCAGTCCCACTTAGCAGCCACGATCCCACAATCAATAAGGCTAGTAGTTTTTTCACGCGACTCCTCCAGAAAGGCGCAGCCTCGGACTGCGTGCCGGGCCATCCGCAGAAGTATTGTCCACGTTTGGGCATTGCACCAACTGCCAGAACTAACAGGACTACCTAGGGTAAGGACGGGCGGGGACGCCTTTGTCGGTGGTTCGGACAATGTCCAGATCAGGGCCGCAAACTGGTAGCCGGACCTCGGCTGTGGAAAGCAGTGTCCGTGGTTAGGAAACTGGCCTGCTATATCGCAAGTAGGGCTAGGGCTGAAGCCGTTCCCGCTGGTACTTCATCCATCACAGTCTTCCTCTGCGAGCCAGTTTTGCATTTCATCAGCCACCGAAAACGGCTCGCGGGGTTCTGTTCAAAACGACCGCCGAGTCCGTACGAATTGAGCTTTGAAGGGAATCGCGTCGTAACCGCCACCCTTCAGAAATCCAGTCACATAAAGCCCAGAAAAACAATGTGGGATTTCCCTACCTCATGCATCAAGGTTAACACTCGGGCGAAGCACTGATTCCACAAGCCTTGAACGATATAATCTTTGGCGACTGCTCCGAGCGGGAGGAGATCGAAGATGGCTCCTTCGGGTGAAGCACAGGAAGTTCGGGCCAAAGAATTCGTGCGGCGGCTTGGCTACGGCGAAATCATTGTGGGCGAGGCTAACATAAAGGACCTTCTACAAATGAAAGCGATTGGAGGAGCAGATTCGAATTGTGCGGACATCGTTGGCTTCAAACCCAACTTTAAAAATGCTGTCAGCACCATTGTCTGTGAATCGAAGGGAACCGATGTCGATCACGCTCTAGTTCAACTCGGAAACGTCGCTGCCGCTTTGCTTGAGCACTTCGCCGCCGAGAAATGGTTCTTGAATGATCCTGTTTTGCTTGTCTATCGATCAAGTCTCCGCAAGTTAGATATTGGTGATTCGCCTGGGCCCGGTTACATCACGGGCAAGCCCAATCACTGCGAAATGCGCTCTCTCATCGACGCAGGTACAGCAGAAAAGAAACCGGCTCCCGCGACCGCCCACATCGACTTGAGACGGCTAGATGTGCGCCTAACAAAGTGGGGCGAGCGTGTCACTAAGCTGCCGGTTTACGTTTACGTCGAACCGTAGCGCGGTTGATGAGCATTAACGGCGCAATCCGCCAAGTCCAACATTCTTTGACGCCGATGGGTCGAGGCCACCATAGCTGCTGGAGTTCGCCGATCGCGTTCGACAGATGTGAGGCTCGGGCACAGTATTTTTTCGCCAAGCCGCTGACGCAGGATCGACCGCGAAGCTTTTGAACACTTTTGCCAAGTTGCTTGGGTCTTTGAGGTTGGGGCTCCGGATCCTAGCAGCAGACCACGGCTTGAGGGCTACAACAAGGAATCATCATTACCGTGCGTAGAACCGTGAGCCACCATGAACCTACCCCAAACACCTGCCAGACTTCAGCTCCTCAAGCCAGTGCAAGCTAACGCTGCCACAGCCGAGTCTGACGAAGTGCCGACCGCGAGATCCAATGTGATAAGTTAACGACCGAAAGAACTGAAGTCGGAACGATTTCGAGCTAAGCATGAAGATGGCGGCATTTGAATCGTCCGGACTAGTCTCGTCCAAGCTGACGCGTCGGACCTTCCTGCGCGATGCAACGTGGCTTACGCTCGCCGCAGCGATCTGTGCAGACGCGATCCCAGAAACGCAGCAGCCGTCTGTTCAGACAGTTCTTGGCCCGATCGCTAGCTCCAAACTGGGTGTCACACTTCCGCATGAACACATTATGTGTGACTTCATCGGCGCAGAGCAAACTAACCGGCATCGCTGGGAGGTGGATGCCGTGGCAAAGCGAATGCGTCCCTTACTAGCGCAGTTAAAGGATCGGGGGGTAACAGGATTCATCGACTGCACACCGGCGTATATCGGGCGTGACCCGAAGGTGCTGAAGCAGCTGGCGCAGGAAACAGGACTGCACATTGTAACGAACACTGGCTACTACGGGGGCGCGGACGACAAATTTGTGCCGAAGCATGCGTACGGCGCGACAGAAGATCAGCTTGCGGATCTCTGGTTGCAGGAGTGGAAAAACGGGATCGAGGATACGGGTGTGAAACCGGGTTTTATCAAGATTGGGGTGGATGAAATCAAAGGCGGTTCGGCCGCGCTTTCTTCTATCGACGAAAAACTTGTGCGAGTGTCGGCCCGTGTATCGAAGCAAACCGGTTTGGCGGTGACCTGCCACACCGGGGGCGGCCAAGCTGGTTTGACGGCGGCGAAGATATTCATCAGCGAAAAAGCAGATCCAGCCCGCTTTATCGTCGCGCATTCGGATAGCCACGGGCTAGCGATCAACCAAAAGGTGGCGGAACTCGGGGCGTGGGTCTCGTTCGACGCGATTGGCAGACAGCCGCTCGAATTGTCGCTAGGACTGGTCCATGCAATGTCGGGAAACTATGCTGGGCGCCTGCTTCTCTCGCAAGACAGCGGTTGGTATTGGGTCGGCCAGAAGAACGGAGGCGAGGTTCGCGACTTCAACTACATCAGCGACGTCTTCCTGCCCGCTTTGCGTAAAGGGAATAACGGCGAAGCAATGATCCGACAGCTCACGGTAGAAAATCCGGCACACGCATTTGCCGACTGACCAGCAAAACTGGGGCATACCTCGCGGATTGCCCTACCTTGCGTAGAATCGCACGACGACGCCGACCATGCTTTGCTAACAGCCTACCGCAAGCCTCGCTGCCAAGAGCAAGCCAGGCATAAGCCCAGCCGTTTTAGATGGTATTCCGAACCTAAGATCATTACGACGCTGGAGGACAAACGTAATGACCTTATTGCCCATTGTGCGCTAGTGCTTTGGTTGGAAAAAGGCGCCGGGACGGTCATATCTGGGCTGCCCCAACTTTCCGACGTGCAGCACGGCTCTCTTCAAAACGCCCTTCGGAAAACCTACTGCTACGCCGGTGAGCCCTAGAGTTTTGTCTTCGTGCCTAGGTCAAATCGCCAGTGTTCTTTCAGCTTTTCAACTGGACGCTTTGATCCGAGTGCCGGATAATCGGGCCGCCAGGAACCTACGCCGCCTTCTTGGCCTCGCTTTATACGATGGGCGCGTAGCGCAACGAGCCTTCTGGCTGGAGAGCCGATCTTTGGGTTGACACATTAGGTCCGCCTAAATCAAAGTCAACGCGGATTGGGAACAATCTGGGCGCACGAAATCGTACCAACGTGCCAAAGGACGGTGTCACTTCGCCGAACCACTCCAAGTCATTCAGCCACTCCTAAAATCTTTGCCACGGGAGGCCAAACGGCACGCCGGCACCAATAAATTGGCATCAGAATCGAGATCTCCCACTGGCCGCCCACAATTAAGTCCCAATTCACCCAATTAGCCAATGTCGCACATAAGCTTAGTAACGACCACGGAAGGCAGCCACGTAGCCACGACGGTAGCCCTCAGCATATTGCGACCGATACTGACTCTTGTCCCCCCAATAGCGATCATAACCGCGATCCGCGTCTTCGTATTTACCGCGCGGGTCCGGGTGGTAGGGCTTGCCTAGCTGCATGTCCTCACGAGCCACCATAGCTCCATCCTGATAGCCGAAGGAATAGCCCCGGTTTCCCTGGTCATAGCGATCCATGCGATACGATCCGCCCCAGTAGTCGTAACGACCACCGCGGTAGTAACTGTTGCGTTCGCGATCGCGCCAACCGTTGTTCCGATCACGATATTTCCAGTCCTCGTCTCTGCGATTGTCGCGGTATCGATGATCACGTTCGCGGTTATACCAATGATGATCATTGCGATCACGATCATCATGATGACGGCGATCGCGGCGATGATCATCCGACCAGTTGTTGTGATCGTCATTCCGGCCTTGAGCAAGAGACATACTGCCTAACAGGATGGTCGCGCTAATCAACCACACTGCTTGCTTCACAATTCTCAACATTGTTCCCTCCACTCGGTCTTCCAGGTTGCAGGCAAACATGGCTGCGGCAAATCCCAGAACTCGGTTCTCTTAAATCGGATGCTCGGCAGGTCACAATTTGCTGCACGAATTCGAAGAAAGAAATATCTCGGCACTAGATAACTTTCCGCAACTTTTTTTGGCATGAGTGTTACATC
>Ga0068871_100002058_pt1 | contig 13632 bp, 8 predicted proteins | sample KBSMisM72_FD_72750 | JGI IMG/M metagenome (GOLD analysis project Ga0068871, IMG submission 72750) | Miscanthus rhizosphere microbial communities from Kellogg Biological Station, Michigan, USA - KBS Miscanthus M7-2 | ecosystem: Host-associated > Plants > Roots > Rhizosphere > Soil ... | reverse complement strand
GGGGTGACGGTGTACGTTGGGGCAACCCGTGAGCTGCCGCCCCCTCCAGCGGCAGCCGCGTTGGCGAAAGTCGCCTGCCCGATGAGTGCAATCGAGTGGATTTGCGAGGGATTGAGCGGAAGGATGTTCCCGTTGTTCTTGAGCAGCACCGCAATCTGCTCACCAATCGAGCGTGCCACCGCGCCGTGTGCCTGGGCCGTTACGGCATCGATCGGCGTATGGGTGATCGGACGATCGAAGATGCCGAACTTGAACATCTGCACGTAACGCCGCTGCAACGCACGGTCGATGGTGCCCATCGCCAGGCTGCCATCCGCCAGGGCCGCGTTGATTCTCGTGGTCGAGTAGAAGGTTCCGCTCTGCATTTCAAAGTCTTCGCCGGAGTTGAGCGACAGTGCGGTGGAGTGCGTCGCGCCGAAGTCCGACTGGACGTAGCCCTTGAAACCCCATTGGTTGCGCAGCACATCCGTCAACGTGTACTGGTTGTCGCATGCGTAAACGCCGCCGATCCGGTTGTACGAACACATGATCGAAGCAACCTGGCCGTCTTTAACCGACATCTCGTAAGGCAGCAGATACAGTTCGTGCAGCACCCGATTGTCGATTTCGGCGCTGTAGGTCATCCGGTTTGTTTCTTGATCATTCATGACGAAGTGCTTCGCCATGGCGATGATGCTGTTGCCCTGGATGCCCTGGATCTCGCTGGCGGCGATCGTTCCGGCAAGAATAGGGTCCTCACCGAGGTACTCGAAGTTGCGCCCGCCCTGGCCGACACGTGCCATGTTCATGCCGGGTCCTTCGAGCTCGTGCAGGCCGAGTTGCCTCGCCTCCTTGCCCATGAGGTCACCGAACGTGAAGGCGAGAGCTGGATCGAACCCGGCGGCGAGCCCGATGGCTACCGGAAGGGCGGTGGCTGGATCTTGCGGGGTGCAATCACCACCCCCGAGGCCAACAGGGCCGTTCGTGATCCGGAAGGTCGGAACTTGCAGAGCGGGAATACCGGGAACCTTGCGAATGGCAGAACCACACTCCGGTACGCCCGGCACCGTCCCGCTCGCGCCGTGCAGCTGCTGGATCTTCTGGTCCAGCGACAAGGCGCCGACCAGCAGCGCCGCACGCTGTTCCGGAGAGAGGGTGGCATCCATCCAGGGAAGCGCCTGGGCGATTGCCGCACTCGACACTACAGGCAGCGCGAGCATCGCGCAGCCGCGTAGCCATTGGGTCAGCTGGCCGAACTTCTTCGTTTCGAAAGGGACACGCATGTCGTTCCTCCTAAAGGGGTTGAGGATCACGCTGCCGGCATCGATGGGCGAATGTCCCAGGTCGCGGATCATGGACGGTCACAGACTGCCGGGGAGGCGGCTTTCACCGGACGGTTAGAGTTAGGCTGGGCATTGCTCAGCGAGGGCGGGCTATCAAAGCTCACATCGACCACGGCCGCGATCGGACTCGCCGCGTCGGAAAGGGACGAGTCCGCTTCGGACCGACCAACCCACCTTTACTGCTACCCGGCGCACACATGGGAAGGTTCGCGCACGCCGAGAGAGCAGCAGCAGGGGGCGACTTTCGGTTCAGAAAAACTCTTGCCGAACCCGAAAATGTAAGTATCGCCAACAGCATGCTTATACGAGTAGTTGAACGCTTCCAGCTAGCCCGGCACGTCAAAAGCATGTTTTTCGATTGCCGCCTGATTTGCCGGAATGAAATATGTCCCGACTACGGCGACACCCCGTAACTCGACATCATCGATCACTCACGCGGTGGCCGATGCTACGAACCAGAGGGCACGGTTACCTTAACTAGCCCGCTTCCCACAATATTCTTGGAAGACGTAGCCAAGAAAACAGCGTAAGCGCCTGTTAGAGTAGTCCACGACTGTTTGGCTGAATCCCATATCCCCATTGGATGATTCGAGGCTGCGGGATTAATCGTGATCTCGATCTGCTTTGTCTCACCAGGTTGCAGGAACACTTTCTGGAAGCCGACGAGCCTCTTAGGCGGTTCAGCCGCCACGGAGGGCAGTTGCAGATACACCTGGGGTACTTCGGCACCCGCTACCTGTCCCGTGTTCTTCACCGAAAACTGGACTTTTATGGGTTGCGTTCCATCGCTGATCTTCGGCGTCACGACAAGTCCGGATAGAGCAAACGTCGTGTAGGACAGCCCGTGTCCAAATGGAAACAGTGGTTGCGCTTGGTGAGCGTCGTACCAGCGATAGCCCATCTCAAGCTTCTCGGAATAGGTGACCGTTGGAACACCGCCCACTGTAACGCCAGGCCATTGTTCAACAGTCGCCGTAGCGCCGATTCGATCTACGCTCGGGAACGTGATCGGCAACTTTCCGGACGGGTTCACTACCCCAAACAGCAAGTTTGCAACGGCGTTTCCGTCCTCTTGGCCTGGATACCAAGCCTCGAGAACAGCCGGGACATTCGCCAACCATGGCATCGTCACCGGTCCGCCATTCTTCAGAACAACGACCGTACGCGGTGTAGCTGCAGTGATGGCGCCGATAAGCTGCTCCTGATTCACCGAGTTTACGGTCGGAAGAGCCAAGGTAGAACGATCTGAACCTTCCGCCGAAATGTCGCCGACGATGATAATCGAAACGTCCGATGCCTGAGCAAGCGCTACAGCGCTAGCCAGATCGGTGCCGTCGTTGAAGGTGACCGTGGCTGACGAGCCCAGCGCGGTAAGGACATTCTTGATTCCACTGACCGGAGTGATCGTGTACGGGGCAGGGACAACAACACTTCCCCCAGGTGCGGTCGCCGGAAATGTCGCTGCACCCGCGAATCGCTGCGGTCCGATCACTGCAATCGACCTTAGCTGCGCAGCGTTCAAAGGCAACGTGCTATTGGCGTTTTTGAGCAACACGCTTCCCGCTTCAGCCATCTGCCGAGCCTTAATTCCATTGGCTGTGAAGTCAATGGGTTGCCTGCCGAGAATCGGATTGTCGAATTGGCCTAGCTTGAACATCTGCACGTAGCGGGGTTTAAGCAAACGATCGAGGTCGGCAACCGTAATTTGCCCGGCGGTCAACGCAGCGCTTACTAGCGCCGACGTGTAGAAGTTCGATCCTACAAACTCCAGATTGAGTCCCGCCAAAATCGACGGCACGGTGCTTTTCGTGGCCCCCCGATCAGACATGACGAACCCGTCAAATCCCCATTGATCTCTGAGGATCGTTTTCATGACCTGCGTGTTTTCGCACGAGAAGGTCCCATTGATTCGTGGATACGAGCACATCATCGCCGACATTCCGGCGTCCTTGATTGCCATTTCAAACGGCAGAAGGTACAGCTCGTGCAACGTACGATCGTCAATGATGGTGTTCACCGTCTGCCGATTCGTTTCCTGGTCATTCGCGACGTAGTGCTTCGCGACGACCTGAACACCTTTGGCTTGCACCGCCTTAGCGATGGCCGTGCCCACGGAACCCGTAAGAAATGGTTCTTCCCCCATGTATTCGAACGTGCGTCCGTTGTTTGCAACTCGTCCCATATTCATCCCTGGGGCGAGGAAACCGTGGTGGCCAAGGGCGCGTACCTCTGTACCCGTGACATCGCCCCACATGGTCCAGATTTCGGGGTCGAACGAGGCTGCGGCCACAAAATTCGCTGGAACACCGGTGGCCGTGCTATCAGTGCTGCAGTCGCCCCCCGCAACCCCCGTTGGCCCATTCATCATGCGTTGTGTCGGAATGGATAGAGCGGGAATGCCCTCGATGTGACGCCCCCCCGAACCGCAACCAGGCAGATCGGGATTCGTGCCGCCCGCCATCTTGATCTGCTGGATCTTCTGGGCGACGGTCATGGCATTGACCAGGAGGTCGGCCCTTTCATTCGGCGTAAGCGCCGGATTCATCCAAGCTTGCGCCCCAACCAAAGATGACATTCCTGCAACGGCGACCATAACCAGCCGGCGCGTCCATAGACAACCGTTCTTCATGAATCCTCCTTGAGCCTTCGTCGCCAAGTCTCTTGAGCGAGCGAGGTTCGTCCTGCGTCTGAAAGGAAGCCGACTTGACGGTCTCTCCGATTCCGGACATCTTCGCCGGAGGTTACGTAGAGAAGTCAGCTCGTCCGTGGATTTGCTGGCCCGGCCACCTACCTGTCTGGTAGGTTTTGGCTACCGTTTGTTAGTGGTCGGCCGGAACTCTATTTTTCTTCCGGACCACAATTCTCGTCCGTGCGCACTTCAAACTGCAAGGACTAACGTCGCACTTAGAATTGTCGAACCCGGCTACCTACAATCTTTGCACACCGGTCCTGCGCAAAGCTGCGGCGCATTGGATGCGCCGCAGCCTTGTTGTCGCTATTGCGAAACAGTCGTTGGCTCAGAAACTGCTCTTGCCGAAGCCAAAGATGTAGGTGTCGCCAGCAGCATTTTTGTAGGAGTAACTGGGCGCTTCAAGGTACCCGGGCAGATCGACGACACTATTGTCGATTGCAGACTGATTCGCTGGAATCGACATTACCAACTTGCCGCTAGGCTGGTACCGACCGCGGATCAGATCGATCAATGCCTGCGCCGTGACGTCATAGGTGCCGATCACGGCAGCAGCCTTTGGCTCGACGTTGTCCATCACCCACGCGGTTGCCAGGTTAACCGCGAGCACGGTGGGCACAGCTGCCTCGATCTGCTGCACCTTAGCGACATCGATGCCAGTGGTGGTAGACAGCGCAATGTCGATCTTCGACTTGTCCGCAAGCTCGACCTGGTTCGGGAATAGCCATAGCAATGCCGCATTCGCCTGGGCAACGTTGTCAACGATGTGCACGATTGGATCGTTCGCGAACAGCGCCTTCAGGGCTGCGGTCTGAGTTGCCGCGGCGGTGCCTGACGTCACCACTTCGACGTATAGGTTCACTGGGTTCGTGAAGGGCAGCACCTTGTGGTCGTTGCGCATCAGTACAATCGACTGACGATGCGCCTGGTCAGCCACCATCTGCCATGCGGCGTTATGGGCAACGGCCTGCGCCTGTCCGGCGTCGACGTACGGATTCTCGAACAGACCGAGATTGAACATCTCAGTCAGAAGCAGGCGTATGGATGGGTTGAGGTCGGCTTCCGTCAGCAAACCTTGACTTACGGCGCTAAGGAGTCCGCTCGGGTCATTATTGTCGGAGAAAATGCTGGCACCGGCCTTGACGCCCTTCGCAAATCGCTGGGGAATGGTAAGGGACTCAACACCCCATCCGGTGTTGGTAAGGACGCCCGAGTCCGTGTTGACGTAGCCTTTGAATCCCATGTATCCGCGCAGGAGCGTTGTGAGTATCGTTTTGTTGTATGCCGCTCCGACTTCCTCGAACTGCTGCGTCGGTGATTGCCACCAGTCGGTAGGAAACTGCGCGCCGCTCATCGAGTTATTAGGCGCTGGATAGTACGACATGATGGCGCTGGTGCCTGCATCGACGGCCGCCTGGAATGGCGGGAGATGGTAGGCGAAAAAGCTGCCGAGCGTCGGGTATGCAGTGAAGCGTCCCTCCACATTGTGTGCGTCCAACCCCATAGGCTGCGGACCGTGACCCGGAAAATGTTTAATCGTCTGCGCGACCGAATCGGGGCCGACCTGCGAACCCTGAAAGCCAAGCACAATACTGCGGGTGATCGACGCGCTCAGCGCCGGGCCCTCACCGAATGTGGTCCGATTGCGCGTCCAACGCGGTTCGGTTGCCACATCGACTTGGTAACCGTAAATCTTGCGGATGCCTGTTGCGCGCCATTCTGAGCGAGCAATCTCGACGAAGTCCTTGACGAGCTGCGGATCGTTCATTGCAGCCATACCCAAGGTGCCCGGCCAGATGGAGAACAGCCCCGTTCCGCCACCGGGTTCGAACACGGCATTGCCGCCACCAAGGTTGTTGAGGGGATTGGATGCGATCACCAATGGGATACCCAGACGGGTCCCTTCCGCGACCTTTTGCCAATCATTCAGCGATGAGGCAGCCGCGCCCGCAGTGGCGAAACCCCCACGCAGAATCAGATAGCGAATCTGGCGGTTCTGGATATAGTCCTGATTGCTGGTTGCGCTGAACGAAGTGATCTGCATCAGCCCAGCTTTTTCCTGCAGCGTCATGCGCGAAAGCAAGTCGTCCACGCGTTGGGATACTGGAAGCCGCCAGTCCTCGTAGGCATCAAGCTGTCCGTTGCCGTTCAAATCCTTGAACGAGTTGGAGCCGACTGTGATGATTGGCTTGACGGTCGCATTGACGCTGTTTGCCTTCAGAACGCGGGCGGTCGCATGCGCAATCATTGGGCCGCTTACGCCAGCGCACTGCAGCGTTCCTGTGATGACGCCGTTCACCGAATCGAACGCCGGCAAAATCGCCGACAAATTGCTCTTGTTGAACGCCGCTTTGTAAGTATGTCCATCTGACGCCGCGAAGAGCGGTGTGGCCGGCCCGATGTGCACGTTGCTCAATGTGCAACCAGCGAGATCCGTAAGCATTACCGTAACGGTGCCTGGCGTACGTAGATCGATGGGATCAGACGAAAACCGAGCCTGCAAAGTCGGTAATGATTGCGCCGCGGCGAAAGGCGTCGCGAGCACTGTGGTCAGTGATACGCATACCGCCCAAGCTCGAGCTGAATCCCAACCGTAGGACTTCTTCATAAGACATTCCTCCTATAACGCTAGTAAGACGCACCGAGCGGGGGAAGCCCACTGCATGCATCGTGAACCCCACCGTGATCGCCGACCCCGCGGCGGGCCGAGGCCCCGCGAGTCGCGGCCATGCTGACATCGGTGGGCTCCGAGATCCTGCTGGCCCGGCCACCTACCTGCGGGTAGGTTTGATAGCCGCTCGTCAGCGGTCGGCCGGCTGTCTATTTTTCTACTCTCACTCGCATCAAGTTTCTCATTCGATGCGTGGCTTCGTCCAATACCCGATAGATTGAGCATTGATACCCAAAAGGTATCAACTTGCGGACCCGCTTAATGCCCAATAAAGTGATGATTCCGAAGGGGTTATGACATGAAGCCTTCAGCGCAACGCGGTAAGAATGCCCGAGCAAGACGCTTCGCCGGATCGATAGTCAATGACTGATCTGCGTCAACTCCGATATTTCATTGCGGTTGCGGAGGAGGGAAATCTGCATCGCGCCGCGATCCGTCTCCACGTCTCGCAGCCCCCGCTCACCCGACAGATCAAGGCACTTGAAGATTCGTTGGGCGTGCAACTCTTCCGCCGGACGCACTGGGGGGTCGAGCTCACTCAGGCAGGGCAGGCGTTGCTCAGTGAGGCGCGCGCTATAAACGCTCACATCGACCACGGCCTCGATCGGACTCGCCGGGTCGGGAAGGGCGAGTCTGGTCGCCTTGATGTCGGAGTCTTCGGATCGGGGGCGCTTTCCCTCGTTCCGCAGGTGCTGCGACGCTACTCGACACTGTATCCCGATGTGCAGATCGTAATGCTCAACGTCATGCAGTCCGCGCAGGTGGAGGCGCTGCGGCAGCGGCGGATTCTGATTACATTCGATCGCTATCTACCGGAGGACCAGGACTTCGTCGTGGAAATCGTCGTCCGCGAACGCCAGCTCGTGGCACTCCAGAAGGACAATCCGCTAGCCAAAAGAGCGGCGGTGCCGTTGAGAGCGCTTGCCAACGAGCGCTTCATCGTCGGCCGGGACGCGCGCCACGCGCATCGCGTTGTCGCGTTATGCCAGGCCAACGGCTTCGACCCGCGTGTTGGCCAGGAGGCAGGGGACATGGTAACGGGGCTTGCGCTGGTCGCGAACGGTTACGGCGTGCAAATCGTGCCCGAGTCGATCCGCGCAGTGAGTATGCCGGGGCTGGTATATCGACCCATCAAGGCGAAGGGCGAAAGTTGGATCGATCTGCAGTGCGCCTACCGCCGGGATGAAACCTCATTGCTGCTTGCGGGGCTGCTCGGTGTCGTCCGCGAATTTGCCCGTTCGTGGACGAACGGCCGTGACGTCAAGCCCCAAAAGAGCGATGGCCGAGCGTAGCCTTTAGCCGTTCTTGCCGATCGCCGCCTGCTGTTCCGCCAATTCCTTGCGCAAGACCCGCAACCGGGCCTCGATGACTGAGGTCTGGTAGAAATCGCCGTCGCCCGCCTTGGACGCGAGCTCGAACTGGCGCACCGCCCCCTTGTAGTCGCCTTGCCATGCGTAGTACTCGCCCTGGTGCCGGTGCTCCTGCTGCTTCTGGCCGAGCTCGGCGAACGTCTGCGCGGCGATCCGGTGCAGCGGCCCGTCCTGGGGGAAGCGCGCGAGCTCGGTTTCGAGGAACGCCGCGGCCTCAAGCTGGCGTCCGGCCTTGGAAAGCGCCTGCGGGTAGTCGTAGATCAATTGCAGCTTGTTCGGATAGCGCGCGAGCGCAGACTTGAAACGCGCAATGGCGAGGTCGAGCTTTCCCGACTCCATCAGCACATGGCCGGCCATTGCCTCGATCATCGGATGGGGAGGGGCGATCTTCTCGAGCGCCTCGAGCTCCGAGGTGGCCTGCGCAAACTCCTCGGCGCGCAGGAGCGAGGCAACGAGGCCGTACCGCGCCGCCACTTCGTTGTTGAACTTGTGATCGGTGAGGGCACTCCTGAAATATGCGACCGCCTCCCTGGGTGTCCCGGTGTAGCTCCGCAGGAGCGCGCGCACGAGGTGGAACTCGATCGAGTCGGCCACCTGCCGATACGGCTTGCCGTAAGCGCGCGACTGCGCCTCGGCGACGCGCTCGTGCGTGACCGGATGGCTGCGCAGATAGGATGGCGCATTGCTGTCGGCGAACCGGCTCGATTTCTGCAGGCGGTCCATCATCGTGGCCATCGCGGAGACGTCGAAGCCGGCGGCCTCGAGCCGCTGAAACCCGATCCGATCGGCCTCGTACTCGTTTTCGCGGGTGAAATTGATCTGCGACTGGATCGCCAACGCCTGCCCCGAAGCAAGGGCCGCGGACGTGGCCTGCCCCGCCGACGACGAGCTTGCCCGTGATGCCGCGATCGCCACGGCAAGGCCCGCCAGCAGGTACAGGAGCGCGTTCTTCTGTGCCGTCATCGAGCGCGCCATGTGGCGCTGCGTGATGTGCGTGATTTCGTGCGCCAGCACGGCCGCAAGCTCGGATTCGCTTTGCGTGAGCAGGATGAGGCCGGTGTTCACACCCACGTAGCCGCCCGGCAGCGCGAACGCGTTGACGGTGGAGTCGGCCACGGCGAAGAACTCGAACTCCTGCCGGCCCTCGGGAATGGCGGCCACGAGCCGATGGCCGAGCTCGTTCAGGTAGTCGTTGACTTCGGGATCTTCGAGGTAGCCGCCCGCGGCGCGGATCTGGCGCATGATCATTTCGCCGATCTTGTGTTCCTGGGCGATCGTCATGCTCCCTTGCGACTCTTCGCCAAGGTCGGGCAGCGCCGGCACCCGCGCAGGGGCGATGGAGGCGGATGAGGCGGGAGGCGCGCTGGGCTCAGGGACTACGCCGTAGATGCCCTGGGCGCGCGCTGTCCCGATCCCGACTACTGACGGCATGATCGGCTGCAACGCGAGCGCGAGCGCCGTGAGCACGGCAAAGCTCCGCCGCGCGAAGGGCCGGGCTGCGGCGGTTTCAGGGGTCGTCGTGTGGGTCAAGGCAGTGCGGGCGTGGCGGTGGCCGAGGCTAGGATAAGATTCGTCGCGGCAGTCGAAGTTCAAGCGAAGGAGGTTTGTTGTGGCAGGCGGGAGAGGCAAGGCGACGGAAACCTCGGCGCAAAGAGGCGCGACAGCGAAGCGGCGGAAGGCAACGACGCCCGCACCGGCAAGCCCTCATTTTACGCATTTCGACCCGGCCGGTCAGGCGCACATGGTGGATGTCGGGGCGAAGGATGTCACCAGGCGCGTCGCGCGGGCGGGAGGCCGGATCGTGATGCTTCCCGCGACGCTCGCGCTCATCGAGGCGGGAACCGCCCGCAAGGGGGATGTGCTGGGTGTGGCCCGCATCGCGGCGATCCAGGCCGCCAAGCGCACCTCGGAGCTGATCCCGCTCTGTCACCCGCTGGCGCTCACCACGGTCGCCGTCGCCTTCGAGCCGGACGTCGCGGCGAGCGCCATAGCGATCGAAGTGACAGCCGAAACCCTCGGCCGGACGGGGGTCGAAATGGAGGCGCTGACGGCCGCCGCCGTGGGCCTCCTGACCATCTACGACATGTGCAAGGCGGCCGATCGGCAGATGCGGATCGAGGGCGTACGGCTCCTGGAAAAATCGGGCGGACGGTCGGGGCACTTCAACGGCGGCTAGAATCCGGCCGGAATTGTTCGCCCGCCTTGGTCCGGTGGTTGGACCACTTGACCGATCTCGGCGGCAACAGTAGAGTCCGCAGCGACGCCCAGGCGGCCCGTATGGCGGCCGTAGACCGCCGCAAGAGCGGATGGGCGAGTCGCTTAGCCGCGGTGGCGGCAGGGCGGCTCGCGGTGCCGCGGGTAGCGGCAAGGGGGAAGCCAGTGCCGCTGCAGACAGTGGAGTCGACGCGCCTGTATCGGCAGATCGCCGGGCAGATCGCCACGCTGATCGACAATCGCGAATTTCCGGCGGGCTCGAGACTGCCTCCCGAGCGGGAGCTCGCGGTCCTGCTCGGCGTTTCCCGCACTTCGGTGCGCGAAGCCATCATCGCGCTCGAGCTCGCGGGTCGCGTCGAAGTGCGCGTCGGGACCGGCATTTTCGTCACGGATCCCGGATCCCAGGGCAAGCGCGATGCCGGTGCGGCGCCGGTGGATGACGGGGCCGCCGGTCCCTTCGACCTCCTCGCTGCGCGCGCGCTGGTCGAGGGCGAAATCGCCGCGCTGGCCGCGCGCACCGCAAAGAAGGCGGATATCGCGGCGCTCCGCGAAACGATTGCCCGCATGCGCGAGCACGGCGACGATTTCGCGCAGCGGGAAGCCGCCGACCGCGCATTCCACCTGCTGATTGCGGAGTCCACGCGCAACGGCGCGCTGCCGTCCGCCGTCGCGGTGCTGTGGGACCAGCGGCGCGGCGGCCTCTGGTCGCGCATGGAAAACCATTTCCACACGCCGGCGCTGCGGGCCAAGACGCTGACCGACCACGAGGCGATCGTCGCAGCGCTCGAGGCGCGCGACGCCGACGCGGCGCGCGCGGCAATGCACCGGCATCTGCAGCGCGTCGCCCGCGAATTCCAGCGCCGCTGGGACGAGACCGGCGGCGGCAACAAAGGCAAGGTTCCCCGTGCGGCCAAGCGGCCCGCACGCAAGTCGACCCAGCAGCACGCCATGCGCCGTATCAACCAAGGAGGAGTTGCACCATGAACAGATTGACCCGTATTGCCGCGGCGCTGGCCGCGCTCGCGCTCTGCCTGCCGGCGGCGGCGAAGGAATTCCGCTCGTCGGACGTCCATCCGGAGGACTATCCGACCGTGATGGCCGTGAAGTTCATGAGCGACTACATGAAGCAGAAGAGCGGCGGCAAGGACTCGATCAAGGTCTACACGATGAGCCAGCTCGGCAGCGAGAAGGATACGATCGAGCAGACGAAGATCGGCGCGCTCGACTTCGTCCGCATCAACGTCGCGCCGATGAACAACATCTGCCCCGAGACGATGGTGCCGACGATGCCGTTCCTCTTCCGGTCGACGGACCACATGCGCAAGGTGCTCGACGGCCCGATCGGCGACGAGATCCTGAAAGCGTGCGAGAAGCAGGGCTTCATCGGCCTCGCGTTCTACGACTCCGGCTCGCGCTCGCTGTACACGGTCAAGAAGCCCGTCAAGTCGCTCGCCGACGTCAAGGGCCTCAAGATTCGCGTCCAGCAGTCCGATCTTTGGGTCGCGCTGCTGCAGGCGATGGGCGCGAATGCGACACCGATTCCGTACGCCGAGGTCTACACGGCGCTCAAGACAGGCGTCGTGGACGGGGCGGAGAACAACTGGCCCTCCTACGACACCGCGCGCCACTATGAAGTCGCGAAGTATTACGCGATCACCGACCATTCGATGGCGCCCGAAATGCTGCTGATGTCGAAGAAGGTCTACGACGGCCTCACGCCGGACGAGCAGAAGACGATCCGCGAGGCGGCCAAGGCATCCGTGCCGTACATGCGCAAGCTGTGGGACGCGAAGGAGCTCGAGTCGCGGAAGAAGGTCGAGGCGGGCGGGGCGCAGATCGTCGAAGTCGACAAGAAGTCCTTCGCCGACGCGATGAAGCCTGTGTACGACAAGTTCATCACCGACCCCAAGCTCAAAGAGATGGTAGCGAAGGTGCAGGCCACGCAATAAGGCAGGTGTCGTTTCCCGGGGCCTTGCGGGCGGCCCCGGGAGCTTTCCTCCGCCCGTGACCCACCGGTACTCCCATGTTCCTGTCCCGTTTCTGCGCACCGCTCGCGAGGTACCTGCTGATGGTGGCGGTCGCCGGCCTGATGGCGATCGTCGCCTGCGTATCGTTCCAGGTGTTCGGCCGCTACATCATGAACGACACGCCGACCTGGGCCGAGGCGCTGGCGCTCGTGCTCGTCATCTGGGTGACGATGTTCGGTGCCGCGGTGGGCGTCCGCGATGCCGGCCACATCGGCATGGAGTCGCTGCTGGTGCTGGTGCCCGAGCGGATACGTGTCCGGATGGAGATCCTCATCCACGCGCTGGTCGGCGTCTTCGGCGCCCTCATGGCGTACAACGGCGCGCTGCTCGCGAACTCCGTGATGGGCTACAACATTCCGACGCTCGGCATTCCGGAAGGCATGAATCACGTACCGGTGGCAATCGCCGGCGCCTTGATCCTGCTCTTCTCGATTGAGCACATCGTCGCGATCCTGAACGGCACCGAAGTGGAACCGGCATGGCACTGACGATCCTGTCGCTGTCGTTCATCGTGTTCCTGCTTCTCGGGGTGCCGGTCGCATTCGCGATCGGCCTGTCGGCGGTCTGCACAATCCTGTACGAAGGCCTGCCCGTCGCCGTCGTGTTCCAGCGGATGACATCCGGGATGACGGTGTTCTCGTTTCTCGCGATTCCGTTCTTCATCTTCGCCGGGGAGCTGATGCTCTACGGCGGGATCGCCGAGCGTATCGTCACGTTCGCGAAAAGCCTCGTCGGGCATATCCGCGGCGGTCTTGGCATGTCCAACGTCGTCGCGTGCACGCTGTTCGGCGGCGTCTCCGGCTCGCCGGTTGCGGACGTGTCGGCAATGGGCGCCGTCATGATCCCGATGATGAAGCGCGAGGGCTACGCCGCCGACTACGCGGTGAACGTGACGACGCACGCGGCGCTGGTCGGCGCGCTGATGCCGACGTCGCACAACATGATCATCTATTCGCTGGCGGCAGGGGGCAAGGTTTCGATCGCGGCGCTGATCCTGGCCGGCGTGATTCCGGCGGTGATCCTCACGCTATGCAACCTCGCGGCCGCTTACCTGGTAGCGGTCAAGCGGGGCTACCCGGCCGGGAAATTTCCCGGCTGGGACATGGTGCTCACGTCGTTCATCGCATCGGTTCCGGGGCTCTTCGTCGTCGTGATCATCATCACGGGGATCCTCTCCGGCGTATTCACCGCGACCGAATCGGCATCGGTGGCGGTGATCTACGCGCTCCTGATGACCACGCTCATCTACCACAGCCTGTCGTGGGAGAACTTCCTCAAAGCCGCCGCGAAGGCGGTCAAGACGACCGGGACCATCCTGCTCCTGATCGGCATTTCGGCG
>Ga0068871_100002052_pt1 | contig 13652 bp, 6 predicted proteins | sample KBSMisM72_FD_72750 | JGI IMG/M metagenome (GOLD analysis project Ga0068871, IMG submission 72750) | Miscanthus rhizosphere microbial communities from Kellogg Biological Station, Michigan, USA - KBS Miscanthus M7-2 | ecosystem: Host-associated > Plants > Roots > Rhizosphere > Soil ... | reverse complement strand
TCAAAATCTACCCAGAGCGGCGCCCACGACCAGTCAGTAGCTGCCACACCTGAATAGAGACCAATTTCGCTAAACATGCCATTACCACGGTTGTATTGCAGATTGTTGCGGGTATACTGGTAGTTGTACCCGAAATCGATTTTATGAAAAAAAACATCATTTTCATCTTCACCCAATGAACGCTTTAATATGTATGCATCGGATGGAAGCATATCCATAGATATAATTTCAGGATATCCGTCGTTGCTGATATCTGCTGCATCAACACCCATTGAGAACTGGCTGGTGTGCATTATATGACTGGTAAGCTCGTCTTTAAACGTACCATCGCGCTGATTGATATAGAGATAATCGTTTTCATGAAAATCATTCCCTACGTAAATATCCGGGTATCCATCCATGTTAATATCGGCCACTACTATCCCCAATCCATAACCGATAACGGAAGAATGAATACCGGTTGCCGCCGTTACATCTGTAAAATGCCCCCCATCGTTCCTGTAAATGCGATCACCCGAAAGCGGGTTATATGTTTTCAACATTCCTTCTCTTACGCCAAAGGTGCCGTTATTATGGATTGTATGATTTAACAGGTACATGTCCAGGTCACCGTCATTGTCATAATCAAAAAATGCTGCCTGTGTGCTGAAACCTGAAAAGACGAGTCCATACTCCTCTGATTTTTCCTGGTAAGAGGGTATTCCATTCTTATCAATACCGGTGCAGATAAGCAGCAGGTTATGGCTTTTTGGCAAACCGTCCAGCTGTCCAACCCTGCAAATATAGATATCCATTAATCCGTCATTGTTGATATCAACTACCGAAACCCCTGTAGACCAGCCGCTATCCTGCGGGATATTCGCTTTATCTGTAATGTCTTCAAACTGCAGGTTGCCTTTATTCAGAAACATTTTATTTTTACCCTGGTTGGCGGTAAAAAAAAGATCAATCTTTCCATCGTTATTAAAATCGGCTGCTGCTGCCCCACCCCCGTTGTAGAAATACATATAATTAAACAGGTTAAAGGAAGCAGTAGCAGTAAGGTGATTGGTAAAATGCAGGCCGGTCTCTTTATCGTCCACTACTTTAAACAATGCATTTTTTTTGGGCAGTGCATTACAGCCTGAAAAGAAAATCAGCAGAAAAAAAATACCCATTAAAAAATACTGTTCTCTTTTGCCCTGGCTCATAAATTATCTCCGGTTGTATGCTCCTGTAAAGCATGTAATTTCAGGAAAAAATAGCTACCGTTTTTTCTGTTGCAATTTTTCACCTGCCTGGTATAAAGCAGGGAATTCATCATTTATAAGAAATAAAAATTGATCTTTACCGCCGCTTTTTAATGTTACAATATCTTTTACCTCGCCGGTAATGTTTAATCCTGACTGATTTGGATACAACCAGTTGAATGTTCTTTTACCTTTGTTTATCAGGATCGTTCCTAAACTGGCATCCAGCCGTCCAAACTGTGTAGGAAACCAGAACTTATTTCCTCCTATCAGAATGTCTTTTATTCCGTCTCCGTTAATATCAGCAAAACAAGCTGCATTTACGGAAGATAGTTGTACCATAGGATCCAGGGGCTGAACGTCAAATTTACCCTGTCCCTCATTATACGCTATACATGAGCTGGCATAATTAAATTGCCTGATTTTTGCGTGCTGTAATTGCTCTGCTGAAAACAAATCCTGTATGGTTTTTTCGGCAAACAAATGGTGCCGCAGATTTTTCTTTTTTATTGATGGCAGTAAATCTTCCACATCGTGTTTTAAGAATACAGGCATATCTTTTCCATTGATGGTGTGCGTAAGCACTAAATCGGCAGCGCCGTTCTGATCAAAATCATTCATCCACAATTTTACCGGATGTGCAGAATCGGGGTGCAGGTAGAAATTTTCTCCTATGTTTCCCAGCAGCAGATCTTCCTTTCCATCTCCGTCAATATCTGCAGCTGCAACCGTTTGCCACCATCCATACAGGTTAGACAGGTTTGAATGTATCTCGATGAACTTGCCTGCCTGGTAAGAGAATATGCGTGGCGCCATCCATTCACCTGTAATTACCAGTTCTTTGTCTTTGTCGCCCTTTACGTCCGCCCATACGGCTCCTGTAACCATGCCTATTCCGGCAATATCAGGGTTAACTGTTTTTGCAATATCCGTAAAATGGCCGTTGCCATCGTTTACATACAAAAAACTGGTTGGGTCGGTACCGTACTCACGTGATACGCTTCTGCCGCCAACAAATAAATCCAGGTATCCATCGTGGTTAAAATCGTACGCTATGGCCACAGAAGTATTCATTCCGCTGGCGGGAAATGCCGCCGCATCCAATGTAAAATTTCCGCTGCCATCATTTTTAAACAACCTGTTTTGCATTTCGCGGCTCAGCGTCATATTATTATTGCCACCCGGGCCAATAAAAAGATCCAAATCCCCGTCATGATCTGCATCAAACAGCAATATAGCATCATCTTCAAATTGTATAAACTGCTTAAAAGCCGGTTGCTCCTTTTTTTGAAATTTGCCTGCTGGCGTCTGTATATACAATTGCCCGATATGGCCTGGTGTGCCCCCAATATAAATATCTGTGAGCCCATCACCGTTCACATCTCCGGTAGCTGCTTTTGGACCTTCACGCGATAGCATTTCCGGCAAGTTACGCTCGTAATAAAAATCGATGTAATCGTCTTCAGCATGCTTTTCAAATACATTACCCACTGGCGCCAGCAATTGGTCTGCTGAAGACGCTGATGCAGTATCGGTAATCACCACATTTCCGGCAGATTGCCGCACTTTATGCAATTGGTTAATGGCAGGCCGGTAGATGACCTGTCTTGTCCTGTTGGGCCAGTCAATAACAACTGAATCCAGTTGCGCAATATGTCCCAGCCCGATGGTTTGTTTATATTCTACAGAAGACTGAAAACCGCGGCTGGGTATCACTTCGCGGTAAAACATTTTGTTGCCGTCATAAGCGTGTATTTTGGCGCCAATGGCAAAGGTATTTTTGCCGGTATCCTGTAATAAAAAACTGATATAGTTATTGGTGGAATCTATTTCCCGGGCATTATTGCGGTACAAAAAAGAAGGTTGATTTTCATTGCTTACCACTAAATCCAAATCGCCGTCATTATCCAAATCAGCATAGGCTGCACCGTTAGAAAAAGTTGGCTGCGTAAATCCCCAGGCTTTGCCCATATCTTCAAACTGCAGGTTACCTTTGTTTCTGAAAGCTTTGTTGAGAAGCGGATTGCGTGGTATTTTTTTCAGTACTTCATCTACGTTTTCCTTTTTATGTGTGAGTACCATTTTCTGGACTACATCATTGGCAAAGAAATCCATAAAATCAAGATCTATCACATCGCGGTTAACACCATTACAAACGTAGATATCGTTATAGCCGTCGTTATCAGCGTCAAAAAACAATGCACCCCAGCTCCAGTCGGAGGCAGACACCCCGCTATAATTGCCTGTTTCAAAAAACTTACCGTTTCTTGCATTTACCTGCAGGCAGTTTTTTACAAACTGGCGGTAAAGCCCCGATTTTTCTTTGCTTCGGTACAAATCAAAATTATCGAACGACCCTGTTGTTTTAAGGCGATAATCATCATCCGGCAGCATATCGGTGGTAAATATATCCGGATAGCCATCATTGTTAACGTCTGCAAGGTCGGCGCCCATGGAAGACATGCTGGTATGCTGCAGGTACTGTTCTGCCTCATCCCTGAACGTGCCGTTTTTTTGATTGATGTAAATATAATCGCGCTCGTAAGAATCATTTGATACAAATACATCGGGATAACCATCCAGGTTGATATCGCCAACAGACACGCCAAGGCCGAAACTGATAAGGCCTCCGTGTATACCTGCTTCATGTGTTACCTCTTTAAAATGTCCATCATCATTACGATACAGGTGATCGCCACCTCCTTTTAAGAATGCGCCTACCGGCCAGTCTTTTTCGGGCAAATCCCGGCTGTAAGAAAAATTGAGCTGGTTTACCGGAACAGGACTGTTATTAATCATAAAACAGTCCAGGTCACCATCCATATCATAATCAAAAAAAGAGACCTGTGTTGTATAGGCCGATATATCCAGTCCGTAACTGGCAGCCGATTCGGTGAAAGTAAGATTGTGATTGTTGATGTATAATTTATTTCTGCGGTTACTGGTACCCATATGGCCTGAACTGCAGACATAAATATCCAGCCATCCATCGTTGTTCACATCGGCAAATGTAACACCGGTATACCATTTATCATCGGGTACAATGCCCGCTTTAACGCTGATATCTTCAAACTTGAAATGGCCTTTATTGAGGTACAATTTATTTGTACCTGTATTGGAGGTCAGAAATATATCAGGCAAACCATCATTGTTGATATCTGCAATAGCCACGCCCCCGCCATTGTAAAAATTCCTGAAAAGAAAACTGTTTTCCAGTTTACCATCTTCAACATTGTTTTCGAAATTAATACCTGTATCGGTTGCAAGTTCAAACAATGGTTTCGGCTGCTGCCGGTTGCAGGAGAAAGTTAAAAGCGCACCAAAAAGAAAACCCCACTTCAGAAAACCATTCATCATAACAAAATTAAAAACAAACCTAAAGCAGAAAGGCCATTATAGTAATGGCCTTTCTGCTTTTATAATATTAAAAATTTAGTTGGTATAACCAGGGTTCTGTTTCAGGTTAGGATTTGCAGCCAATGCCTGGTTGGGCACGGGGAAAAGCAGATTTTTCGGATCGTCTGTTGGTTTTAAACCCCATGGTTTTAAGAACACACCAAAACGGATCAAATCTGTTCTTCTAACACCTTCCCAGTACAATTCCCTTCCTCTTTCGGCAAGTAATGTATTGGGGTCATCTACATTGGCTGTATTTACCAATGGCAATGTAGCAAAAGTAGAAGCACCTCTTGCAGTTCTTAGTCCGTTTACCAGTGTAAGTGCACCGGCAGCATCGCCTGTTCTTTGTTTGGCTTCAGCAACCATCAATACTACATCAGGATACCTGAAAATCATTAACCAGTTACCGGCTGGTCCGCCATAGTATTTACCACTGTTGGTATAATCAGGCACATATTTAACAACCCTGATACCGGTTACTTCCAGGTTAGAACCTGTTTCAATCATAGTAGGTGCAATAACCGGATCATATGCCAATGGGTTTCCTTTTCTGTCTTTAAGTGCAACACCGTTCTCGTTATATTGCTGTCCAACAAGGAAGCCGGGCTTGATACCTGATGCGTTTGTAGCGCCCGCATAGTACCTGCCACCAAGTCTTGGATCGAGCAGGGTATCTGCAGGACCGAAAGCAGTAGCGCCTGCGCTTGTATTAAATGAGCTGTAAAAAGCGCTAATGGTAGAGAATCCATTCCAGCCAGCGTTTGGATTAGCAGGAGTATAAGAGTTGTAATGCAGGGTCATATTCCAGCGGGCTTCCACACCTGCGTGGTTGGTAGATACACCTGAAGAATTAGGGTATACAAAGATCCCCTCTTTGGAAAGGGTGCCATTGTTAACAGAAAAATTATCGAAATATTGGGGAGTATAAGAATATTTGCCCCCGCTGATAATTGTATTTCCAATACTAATCACCTGCGCCATGTCTGCTGCATCAAATGTTGGGGCAGCTCTGTTGATAAAAGCTCCTTTGTTGAGGTAGCATTTCATCAGCAGCGTTTTTATGGCATCGGCATTTGCCTGTGCATTGCTGTTTCCGGCAGGAATATCTGTTAACGCGGCATTTAATTCTGAGATAATAAAAGCAATACCATCTGTAGCGCCATAAACTTTAGGTGCATTCAAAAGATTTTCACCTGGGTTTCTGAAAGGAAACTGACCGTAAAAATCAAGTTGATAGTAAAGACTGAGCGCTCTTAGGAACCTTGCTTCAGCCGCCTGTGCTTTTGTGGGAGAAAAGCTCAATACGTTAGTAGCATCAAAGCTTAGTTTATTCAGCTCATTGAAATTGGTCAGGATCTGGCCATGATCTGCATTCCATGTGTGCGAATGTAAAACCCTCCACACACCGTTATCATCCCAGTCGCCACCCCTTGTAGGAACCAATGATTCATCGGTAGTATTTTCTTCCAATGAAAACAGTCGATCCTGGCCGCTGAACGGAGTTGCCAAATCTGCATAAGCTGCATTTAGCAATAGCCCCGTACCGCTTGCACCCAGAGCAGTGGTAGTTTGTGCCGCTGTTAAGGTACTATTCAGTTTTTCATCCAGTTTTGTACACGCCAGGCTCATACCAATGAGCGGCACGGAAAACAGTAATATTTTTTTATATGGTATCATATCGCGGAATTTTTATTAATTATAAAGAAAAGTTAACTCCAAAAGTTATTGAACGTGGCGTTGGGTAAGGAACGTATTCAATTGATCTTGAAGGATAAGAATTGTTGCTCTTATCAATGTTTACTTCAGGATCAAAGCCTGTGAATTTGGTAATTACAAACAGGTTACTTCCTGTAACAAAAGCAGTGACACCTTTGAAGTACTTACCAACATTGCCCACGCTATATCTCAGGGTAGCATTTCTCATTTTAAAATAATCGCCTTTTTCAAGGAACCGTGAAGAAGCAGCAACACCGCTTGATACGCCTTCTCCTGAATTATAAGCAGCTTTATCAATGTTTCTTCCCTGTGCAATACCAGCAATATTGGTTACTGCGGTAGCTGTATTGTTATATATAAGGAAGCCAAAAGCACCACCCATATTTATACCCAATGAGAATTTCTTGTAACGTACAGTTGAGCTAAACCCTGCCAGCACATGCGGGTTGGGGTCTCCTGAGAATACGGGATTGTCGCCATATTTCTGATTGCCGTCCTTATCAAAGCCCTGGAATGGTTTCAGGTAAAATTCATTTACCGGCTGACCATTGGTGATTACCTGTGCCAGTGTTCCTGATACACCCTGGCCATTTATCTGTCCTGTCTGGATCAACAATGGAAGTCCTGTATTTGGATCAGTGAATTTTTTAATAATATTCTTGTTATATGCCACATTAACATTCAAATCCCATCCAAAATCTTTGCTGTCTACGATGCCTGCACCGATGGCCAATTCAAAACCAGAGTTGATTAAATTGGCGTTCTTCAAATTAACATAAGAAATAGAAGAAGGAGCTGGCTGAATAGCTGTAGTCTGGAAAAGGATATCTGAAGTAGTTTTATGATAATAATCTACTGAAGCGTAAATTCTGCCTTTTGCAAAAGCAAAATCTGCACCTACGTTTATTGATTTGCTGGACTCCCATTTCAAATCGGGGTTACCATTTACTACCTGGGGCAAGTTGCTGTATGAGTTCAGTGCAAACTGTTCCTGTGAAGCACCGGAAGGGAACTCCTGGTTACCAGTAATACCATAAGATGCGCGAAGCGCCAGGTTGCTGAAAATCCTGCTGTCTTTCATAAAGCTTTCATTGCTTACTGACCATTTAGCACCTACTGCGGGGAAATAACCGTATTTATGGTTTTTACCAAATTTGCTTGAACCATCTGCTCTTAAGCTACCGGTTACTACCAGTTTATCAAGGTAGTTCAGCGTTACACGACCAAAATAAGATTGTATTTCGCCTCTTGGATTTGCAAAAGTAACCAGCGGGTTTTGTGTCTTGGCATTCTGGAAAGTACTTGTATACAAAATATTTGTGCGTCCTGTCTGTGTAAGATTTGTATTGAAGCCGCTTGCTACAATCTGGTCGCCTGAATAATCTGCCTTGTAGTACTCATATCCAACAATCGCATCCAATGAGAGATCTTTTGCAATGTCTGTTTTGTAATCCAGTGTATGCGTAAAATTCTGGGTTAGCAATTTTGCATTCGCAATACCGGCAATACCCACACCAGAAATACCAGACTGACCTTCCAGCCAGCCATCAATGCTTACTTTACGGTTACCGGCTCCATGATTTACACCATACAGAAATTTATACGTTAACCCTTTTGCAATTGCATAAGAAGCTGAAATATTTGCCAGGAAGGCATTAACAGTACTTCTGTCATTAAATGCATCGTTGAAAGCAAGTGGGTTACCCGAACCATTGGAAGGAAAACTATACAAACCGTTCTTGATAAGAGGAACAGTTGGGTTCCAGCTAACAGCAGATGAAATAATGTTACCTGCAGAACCGGCATTGTTGGAAACGCTGGTCAGCTGTTCGCCATAGTTACCGGCTATCAAATTGAAATCAAGGGTTAAATGATTGTCAATGAATTTATAGGTTCCACCGATAGTTGTAAGGTATTTGTCCAGTGCGGATTTTTTAAGAAAGCCAATTGTTTTTGAACCTAAGAAAGCTGCACGGAATTTACCGGCTTCATTGCCACCACTGAAAGCCAATGAATAGTTTTGAGTAAGTCCGTGTTGTGTAAGCGCTTTCAAAGCATCTTCATTTCCACCGCCATCCAGTGTAGATGGCTGTTTATATTTTACAAGTGCTGCCCGGTACTGACTTGCATTCAGGATAGCAAATCTTTTCATGTAACCTAAGTTAACACCAAAATTTACACCTGCTTCTACTTTCATAGGACCAGAAGTTCCTTTTTTGGTAGTAATTACAATTACACCATTGGCGCCTCTTGCACCATAAATGGCAGCAGAAGAAGCGTCTTTCAGTACATCAACAGAGGCAATGCTGTTTGGGTCAATATACAGCAAAGGGTTTGAGTTAGGTGTACTTCCACCAAAGCCAATACCAATATTAGGCCTGGCCGTTCCACCATCCAGCGGAACACCATCTACTACATATAAAGGACTACTATTGCTGCGGATAGAGTTGTTACCGCGAATCTGTACAGTTGTTGCTACACCCGGCTGTCCGCTTGTGTTGGTAACCTCAAGACCAGCAACTTTGTTTTGGAGCAACTGGTCGGGATTGGTAATGGCACCCTGGTTAAAATCCTTGGCCTTAACTGAGGAAACGGCGCCCGTCAGATCTCTCTTCCTGGCAGTTCCGTAACCCACCACCACTACTTCATTCAGACTGGCATTGGATGATACCATGCTGATAACTGACGCGTTGGCAACACTGATTTCCTGCCTGTTAAAACCTACCGATGTAACCACCAGCGTAGTTACATTGGCACCTACCGTTAGTGAGAAACTGCCGTCAGCACCCGTCGAAGTACCATTTTTTGTACCCTTTGGCTGAACAGTGGCGCCCACAATTGGCGAACCATCTTTTGAGTCTGTAATTTTACCTGTAATTGTTTTTGTTTGGGAAAAAACCTGTGAGGACGCGAAGAGCAAGAGAAAGCCTATTGATAAGACTTTCGTAATGAAGATCTTGGTATTCTTCATACGGCAATAGTTTTTAGTTAAGCAATAGTTATGTCTGTAAACGATCTATATATAAAATAACAACTGGTTTTTACCCGCTATTATATTATTTCTAAGCGATAAATAATCAACTGCAGTCCTTCTTTTTTTGTATGTGTACTTTTTACACGGTAAAAATAGGGACTATCCTATATATTCCAAAAAAAAATTAACTATACTTTAATTAAGGACTTTGATTTAGCAACAAAAAACGTCTTTCTTCTACAGCTTTGACAACATTTACAAATAAGTTGATGCTTTAAGCCTCAAAAAAAAGACAAAAACTTAATTTTTGTTAATTTTTACCTCTAACAAATTAAAGCTGCGCAAATTTGATTATTTGCCACGATAAAAAAATCATCTGCATTAACGTCTTCTTCACCTATATTAATAGTTATTCTGTAGATTTGAGTTAGTAATTATTAATTAGCATTAAACAAGCACAAGTACAGACAGGGCAGGATAGTTAATTGAGCAAAATTTTCAATTGGTTTGACCAAACAATAAACTGCAAAAAATGAAAATTGAATTTGAATTAATTCAGGAAGACGAGGGCAGTTCATTCCGGCTGCTGCATGAAAAAATACCTGCTGAAGAGTATTCATGGCAGTATCATTATCATCCGGAGTACGAATTGGTTTGTGTGCTTGCAGGCAATGGCACCCGCCAGGTAGGCAATCATGCCAGCAACTATGAAAATGGTGACCTGGTGTTAATGGGACCCGATTTGCCTCACTCCGGTTTTGGTTTAAATACCAATGGCATGATTGAACAGGTGGTGGTACAGTTTAAAAAAGAAGTCTTTGGTCCTTCCTTTTTAACGAGGCCCGAAATGAAACATATTAATCTATTGCTGGAAAAATCGAGTTATGGTATCAGCTTTGGTGAGACCACCAAGGAAAAGGCAATGAAAAAAATGGTGAAACTTTTGAAGCTTCCGCCTTTTGAGCGCTTCATTGAGTTTACCGGCATTTTGCAGGTGCTGGCTACTTCCGAAGAATATGCCCTGCTTAACTCTCAGGTTACATTGCCTACCACCATCAGGAAAGTGCATGTAAGGCTGCAAAATATTTTTAACTATGTAGAGCAGAACTTCCAGGAAGAAATCAATATCAGGAAAGTAGCTGCTATAGCTCATCTTACCGTACCGGCTTTCTGCAACTATTTTAAAAAGATAATGAATATTACATTTACGGATTTTATCAACCAATACCGCATAGAACAAGCCTGCATTTTATTACAACAGGAAAAATCAATCGGTGAAGTATGTTTTGAATGCGGGTTTAACAATGTGCCTTATTTTAATAAAGTATTCAAAAATATTGTCAAAAAAACGCCCTCTGAATTTAAAAAGGCAGCCAATAGTTACCAGCCAAGGGCCGTGAGCTCTGTCAGTTAAAAATGAACGAACTTTGCCCAATGATTTATAGTACAGATATATCGGTGGCCACACTACCAGTAATGGAAAGTTTTTATACGTTGCAGGGCGAAGGTTACCACCAGGGCCGTGCCGCCTATTTTATTCGTCTTGGCGGTTGTGATGTAGGTTGTGTATGGTGTGATGTAAAAGATAGCTGGGACGCCAGCAGCCATCCTCAATTAAAAATGGGCGATATCATTGAAGGCGCCAAAAAACATGCAGGCCGGCTGGCGGTAATAACAGGCGGTGAGCCGCTTTTGCATAACCTGGATGAACTTACTTTTTTATTGCACGCCGAAGGTTTTCAAACCAATATTGAAACTTCGGGTTCTTCACCTATGAGCGGAGACTGGGACTGGATATGTCTTTCACCCAAAAAATTTAAAGCGCCCCTGCCCGAAGTAGTACCAATGGCCAATGAGTTGAAAGTTGTTATTTTTAATAAATCAGATTTTGCATGGGCCGAAAAATATGCCGCACAGGCGAACCCCTCATGTAAGCTTTATCTTCAGCCGGAATGGGGTAAAGCCGCTGTTGTAACACCCCTGATTGTTGAGTATATTAAGCAACACCCCCAATGGGAACTGAGCCTGCAATTGCATAAATACATTAACGTTCCTTAAAAACCGGCTTGCTTACCTTTGTCCATACATGCTACGTTTAAAACAGCTATGCGACTTTTTTATCACCTGCGGGCAGCTATGCATTAATTGATAAACTGGTATAATGGTTGCCAGTTGGAACGCGGCAGTTTGTTACGGGATTTTTTTATACGGAAAATTCCATTTATGTGATGAACCTTGTATTTTCAACCGGAACATTACACTTTTTAATAAAGCGTTCATGAAGTTTGTTTTTATCTTGCTCATAATGGTTGTTGCCTGTACCGCAGACGCACAGCAGTACGATCCACAAAAAGTAAACCCCAAAGCGGCCGCGCTTTATTCACAAAGCCTGCAGGAAGCAACAGACGGCAACCTGAGAGAAGGTATTAGTCTGCTGCGACAGGCTATAACAATTGACAAATCGTTTGAGGATGCCTTTCTCTCCATGGCTGGCATGTATTCACAATTAAAAATTCATGACAGTGCCATCATTAACTATGAGATAGCACGTGGTATTGACAGTTCTTATTTTAAGGACTTCAATTTGTCTTATTCTATAGACCTGGCCGGAACCGGGTTGTTTGAAAAGGCGTTGCAGGCTGTTGAAGAATTTAAAAGTATTCCCAACCTTAATGAATCAAGTCTCAGAGCAGCGCTTTACCGTAGTCGTTGCTATCAGTTTGCTATCGACTACAAAAAGAACAACATAGATAGTAATTATAGATTTAACCCGGTTAATCTTGGTGACAGTGTTAATTCAGTCTTTTCTGAATATTATCCTGCACTTACTATCGACAGTAAACAACTTATTTTCACAAGACGGGTAAGGGGCTTAAATGAAGATTTTTTTGAAACCTATAATAAAAATGGCGTTTGGTCAGAGGCCAAACCTTTAAAGGGAAATATCAATACCAATTTTAATGAAGGAGCCCAAAGTATTTCGCAGGATGGGCAATGGCTGATATTTACCGGTTGCAATTTCCCCGAAGGGTATGGCAGCTGCGATTTGTATATCTCTTACTTAACGCCCGACGGATGGAGTGCTGCTGAAAACATGGGCAATGTTATTAATACTGATCAGTGGGAATCTGCCCCCAGTTTATCACCGGATAAAAGGGATCTGTATTTTGCCAGTAGCCGGTTTGGTGGCTATGGAGGGATCGATATTTATGTAAGCCATCTTGTAAAGGGAAAGTGGAGTGAGCCGGAAAATTTGGGTCCCAAAATAAATACGATTAGCGATGAAGGCAGCCCTTTTATACACGCCGACAATCAAACACTTTACTTTACCAGCGCAGGTCACCAGGGTTATGGCGATTTTGATCTATTTCTTAGCCGCAAAGGCCCAAAAGGTGACTGGAGCACGCCAAAAAATCTAGGTTATCCCATTAATACAACCGACAACGAAGGCAGCCTCGTTGTAACCGCCGATGGTGCAACTGCATACTATGCCAGCGACAGGAACGATTCACACGGCAACCTGGATTTATACACGTTTGGCATGCGCAACGATATCCGCCCCATAAAAACATTGTGGATAAAAGGAAAAGTATTTGACAAGAAAACCAGCAAGGGTCTTCCTTCTGCTGTAGCGCTTACTGATCTGCAAACAAGAGAAATCATCAGCAAAGTGCAAACCGATGAAACAGGCAATTACCTGATTACACTGCCTGTTGGCAAAGACTATGCGTTTAATGTAAACCGCAAGGGCTATTTATTTTTCTCGGAAAATTTTCCGCTCAGCCAGCGTACACCAGACTCTACCTATAATATTGACATCCCCCTGCAACCCCTGGAAGCAGATGCCGCTGTTGTGCTAAAAAATATTTTCTTCGCCATAAATAAATTTGAATTGAAACCGGAATCACAGGTAGAGCTTGACAATATAGTAAACCTGATGAAAGACAACCCAACTTTAAAAATTCAAATCAACGGCCATACAGACAATGCAGGTAAATCTGCCGACAATATAACACTTTCCATTAACCGCGCCAGAGCGGTGGTAATGTATCTTACTTCTAAACTTATTGATATAAAGCGGCTTTCTTTCCAGGGTTTTGGCGACAAGATGCCGGTGGCAGATAACAAAACAGAAGAGGGCAGGGCCAAAAATCGCCGGACCGAACTGAAAGTAGTTAGTCAATAATTTCATAATACGACCTGGATTCAAAAAAGTTTTCTACATTCATTCTTTATAAACCTTTTCCTTAGTTAAAGAATGAACAATGCGCTTTTGCACCAGCTCGCGCTTACGCTGGTGCCCAATATAGGCCCCGTACAGGCAAGAACTCTTG
>Ga0068871_100002048_pt1 | contig 13659 bp, 14 predicted proteins | sample KBSMisM72_FD_72750 | JGI IMG/M metagenome (GOLD analysis project Ga0068871, IMG submission 72750) | Miscanthus rhizosphere microbial communities from Kellogg Biological Station, Michigan, USA - KBS Miscanthus M7-2 | ecosystem: Host-associated > Plants > Roots > Rhizosphere > Soil ... | reverse complement strand
GTCATGTCGCCCTCGCCGGCTGCCTGCATCGCGCCGTCGATGACGTACCGCCCGAACACCTCCTCGACGTCGTCGGTCACCGTCGCGATCGACCACGGCGAGCGGGTAACGTGCAGCACCGACTTGGTGATGAACGGATCGGCGCCGACCATGTCGAGGTGGACGGCCGCGCGGATCCGCGCGGCAATCTCCGGATACTTCGCGAGGTAGGCGATCGTGCCGGTCATTTCCGACGGCCAGATGAAGCGGATGGTCCGGACCGGCGGCGGGATCCGCTTCGCGTCGATCAAAGTCTTCAGCGTGCGCGCGATCTCGAGGTTGGCGGCGCAGCCGCTGGCATTGTCGTTCGCGCCGGGCTTCTCGTGATCGAGGTGGCAGCTGAAGACGATGTCGCCGGCCGCCGGGTCGGAGCCGGGAATCGTCGCGACCAGCGTCTCGTAGCCCAGCGAGTCGTCGTTGCGCGCCTTCACCACCGCGTGCAGCGTGATGTGCTCGCCGCGCGCCAGCCGCTGCTGGAGCGCGCGCGCCTCGCGGACCGAGATCATGATGGCGAAGGCGTTTCTTCGGCCGCGCGAGTCGAGGTGACCCCACCGGATCAAATCCTGATCGTCGCGCCACCACGCGCTCACCTGGTTGGAGTTGTAGCTGACGAGGCCGGCGGCGCCGAGCTCCTCGACCGCCTGGCGATGGCACGCGGACGGCGTGGCGTCGCACAGCACCAGCTTGCCGCGCACGTCCTTGCCGGCGTAATCGCTCCGCTGAGTGCCGGCGCCGACGTCGACGAGCTCCACCGTCACATCCGCGCTCTCGCTGTTGTCGGCGACCGCGAGGCGCACGTCGTCGTACGAGATGATCCGGCGCGGCTGCGGCTGTACTTCGTCGAGCCATCCGGCGTCGACGCGCCAGCCGCGGTTGCCGTGGAGCGTGCCGAACCAGGCGGTGCCGTCTCCCGGAAAGGTCTCGACGTGCGCATCGCTCAGGCCGGCGGCTTTCGCCCGCGCCATCACGTACTCGATCGCCTCGTGAAAGCCGGGCGAGGCGGGAACGCGGTGCAGCTGGGTCAGGCGGCCGACGTGATCCTTCGCCGCGACGCCCGACAACTCCTGGTCCAGCGCCGTCAGTACCGCGCGATCGAGCAGCGTCTCCGCCGGCAGACGCGGCGCGGCCGGCTGCGCGGACACGGACGCCGTGGCGAGCACGGCAAGAGCGAGAGCGATGATGCGCATGAGGGGAGTGTAGCCCGACACGGCAGACCTGAAGGTCTGCACTACGCAGAACCGACGAGGCGCTCGAGGTGATCGACCGCTGCGTCGGCGCCGTTTCGCGCGGCGATCGCGGGGCCGAGCGCCGCCGCCCGCCTGCGCGTGCCCGCGTCGTTGAGCGCGATGTCGAGACGGTCGGTCAGGATGTCGGCGGTGATGAGGGACACCGGCAGCGCCCTCGGGCCCAGGCCAAGCCGTTCGATGCGGTGCGCCCAGTAGAACTGGTCGAGCAGGTGAGGGAGGATGACCTGCGGCACGCCCGCGGACGCCGCCGCCGTCGTCGTTCCCGCGCCGCCGTGGTGCACGATGGCGGCGACGCGAGGAAGCACGGCGCGGTGCGGGATGGACCCGACCGTCAGGATGTCGTCGGACTGCGCGACATAGCGATCGAGGCCGGCCCAGCCGGCTGAGATGACCGCGCCGCGGCCGACGGCGCGTGCCGCCGCGATCGCCTGGCCGACCAGTTCCTCGGCGCCGGCCGCAATCATGCTGCCGAAGCCGACATAGATCGGCGATGGGTCCAGGTTCAAGAAGGCGTCGAGACGAGGATCGAGCTCGCGGCCCTCTTCGAACACGAGCGCGTCGGTGCTGACCAGGCTCTCGGGTCCGTCTTCGCCCGGCGGCGCCAGATCGGGATCGGCCGCGATGATCACGCAGCTGCCGGACACGTGCGTGAGGGTGCTCGCGATCGACCGAAGGCCGAGCGCCGCGCGGCCGCGATTGATCGTCGCGCGCAGCGCGAGGTCGGCGATCGGCGCGCCGACCTGCCACAACAGCCGGTTCATCCAGGGCGGGAGCGTTTGCGTCCGCACCGTCGGCGGCGGCGCGGCCGCCGTCGGCATCGCGCAGGGACAGAACGCGAACATCGCGTGCGGCACCTCGCGCCACTCGGCGATCGACGAGGTCACGAGCTGCGCCCCGGCGCCGACGATGATGTCGGCGCTCTCGCTGGCGCGCGCGATCGGCTCGAACATCTGCGTGGTCTGATCCCGCAGCCGGCCGAACATCCAGCGCACCGAGTTCAGCCTGGCGTCGGGGGACCGCATCTCGGCCTCGATGTCCACGCCGTTCGACACCGCCTCGAAGCCGCAGGCGCCGACCCACGCGAGAAAGCCTCGCGGTATCGAGAAGCGCACGATGTGCCCGCGCGCGCGCAGCGCCACCGCGAGCGCCAGCATCGGCTGGATGTCGCCGCGGGTTCCGTGGGGCGCGAGCAGGACACGCATGTCTGTATACTCTCGCAGGTTCGCACGCGCACATGACACCACCGATGAAAACACCGCTCACGCCGAATCAGGTCCGCGGGTTCTGGGCCGCCTGGGGCGGCTGGGCGCTCGACGGCATGGACTCGTTCATCTACTCGCTGGTGCTGGTGCCCGCGCTCACCGAGCTGCTGCCGCGGTCGGGCATCGAAGCGACACCGGGGAACGTCGGCTTCTACGGCAGCGTGCTGTTCGCGCTCTTCCTCATCGGCTGGGGCGTCTCGATGATCTGGGGGCCGATCGCGGATCGGTTCGGACGCGTGCGGACGCTGACGCTCACCATCCTGTGCTACTCGCTGTTCACGCTGCTCTGCGGCCTGGTCACCGGGATCTGGCAGCTCGCCGCGCTCCGGTTTCTTGCCGGCATCGGCATCGGCGGCGAATGGGCCATGGGCGGAACCTTCATCGCCGAAGAGTGGCCGGAGGATCGCCGCAAGGCCGGCGGCGGCTACATGCACACCGGCTACTACTTCGGCTTTTTCCTCGCGGCGCTGGCGAACTACTCCGTCGGCGCCAGATACGGCTGGCGGTGGATGTTCATCGTCGGCGGCACACCCGCGCTGCTGATCACGTTCATCCGCTACGGGGTGCGCGAGTCGGACACGTGGCGGCGGAGAGCCGAGTCCCGCTCGCATCCGCCGATGATGGAGTCGTTCAAGAGGATCTTCTCCCCGGTCTATGCGCGGCGGACGCTGCTCAATTCCCTGTTCCTGCTCGTGTCGATCGTCGGCCTGTGGGCGGGTTCGGTCTACGTGCCGACGTCGGTGCGCGAGATCGCGCTGCGGCAGGGGATCGCGGCGGTCGACGCCACGCGCCTGGCGTCCTACGGCACGATGGTGCTGTCGATCGGCACGATCCTGGGCTGCGTCGTGCTGCCGCCGCTGGCCGAGCGGTTCGGGCGCCGGCTGACGCTCGGTCTCTATTTCGCCGTGATGTTCTTCTCCATCGCGGTCGGCTTCGGCTACATCTTCTACCTGCCGAACGCGCTCGCCCCCTTCTTCGCGGTGCTCTTCTTCCTCGGGGTGGGAGGGGCGAACTTCGCGATGTACACCATCTGGCTGCCCGAGCAGTACTCGACCGAGTGCCGCGGCAGCGCGTTCGCCTTCGCGACGTCGGTCGGCCGGTTCGCCGGCGCGGGGATCACGTTTCTGGTCGGCGCCGGCGTCGCGCACTTCCACACCATCGGCACGCCGGTCGCGCTCACGTCGATCGCCTTCCTGATTGGATTGCTGCTGCTGCCCTTCGGCGAAGAGACGCGAGGGCAGGCTCTGCCGAACTGAGAACTGAGAACTGAGAATTAAGAACTAAGCAGTCAGAACTCAAAACCTCGGAACGAGGTGGATCGACGTGGCCTTGATGGCGGCGAGCACCTGCGTGCCCGGCGTCAGGTTCAGTTCCTCTCTCGACCGCCGCGTGATCAGCGCGTCGAGCGCAAACCCGCAGTCCAGCGTCACCCGGTCGATTGGCCCCTCGGACGCGATCGAGACGACGCGCGCGGGGAGATGGTTGCGCGCGCTCGCGTGTCCCGGCGAGAGCGTCTCGAGCGTGACGTCTTCCGCCCGAACGCACGCGTAGACCGCGGCGCCTGTCGCGATCGGTTCGCGTTCGGCGACGTGCAGCCTCACCTCGCCGACCGCCACATCGATCATGCCGTCAGCGGATCCGGCGACGCGCGCCGGCAGGACGGCTTCAATGCCGAGCGATGCGGCGATCGCAGCGTCGGCCGGGTGGCTGAAGACGTCGCTGACCGGACCAACCTGCCGCACGCGCCCGCCGATGACGACCGCCACGGTGTCGCCCAGCGCCAGCGCCTCGGTGCGATCGTGCGTGACCAGGATCGCCGGCGTGCCGGTCGTCTGCAGCAGGGCGCGGACGTCGCGCCGCAGCCGAACGCGCGTGGGGGCGTCCAGCGACGCGAACGGCTCGTCGAGGAGGAGGAGCCGGGGATCAGGCGCGAGCGCCCGCGCGAGCGCGACGCGCTGCCCCTCCCCGCCGGACAAGGCCCGCGGATAGCGATTTGCGAGATCCTCGATCCCCAGCAGCTTCGCAGTTTCTGCCAGCACCTGATCAGGGTCAGATCCAGGTCTGACCCTGTCCCCAGGGGCAGGGTCAGACCTGGATCTGACCCCTGGAGTAGTTTTTACGCCGTAGACAATATTTTGTCGGACGGTGAGGTGCGGGAACAGCGTCGGATCCTGAAAGACGAGGCCGATTCGGCGGGCTTGGGGCGGACTCCAGACGCCTTGCGCGATGTCGCACCAGACGCTGCCGTCGAATCGAATGACGCCGGCATCCGGGCGCTCGAGACCGGCGATCTGTCGCAGGATTGTCGTCTTGCCGGCGCCCGATGGTCCGAACAGCACCAGCATCGACCCCGGCCGGAGATCGACGTCGAGGCGCGCGTCGATCGCGAAGCCGGCGGAGAATCGCTGCTCCACCGCCACCTGCAAGGCCGCCGCGCTCAGTGACGCGGTCTCAGCCATGTCGACCGCTGCAGCGAATACGTGGACGCGAGGATGAGGAACGACACGATCAGCAGCAGCAGCGACGTCCGGGACGCGGCCGCGTAGTCGAGCGACTGCACCGCGTCGTAGATCGAGATCGACACCGTCCGCGTGACGCCCGGCAGATTGCCGCCGACCATCAGCACCACGCCGAACTCGCCGAGCGTGTGCGCGAAGCTCAGGACCACACCGGTGACAAGGCCGCGGACCGACAGCGGTATCACCACGCGGCGGAACGTCGCGAGGCGCGACACACCGAGCGACCAGGACGCCTCGAGCAGCCGGCGATCGACCGAGGCGAACTCCACCGCGAATGGCTGGACCGCGAACGGCATCGAATACAACACCGATGCGATCAGCAGACCCTCGAACGTGAACGGCAGCCCATGGCCCACGAAGCGCGCGTAGGCGCGGCCGACGGGACTCAGTGGCCCGATCGCCACAAGAACGTAGAAACCGAGAACGGTCGGCGGCAGCACGAGCGGCAGCGCCACGATCGCTTCGACCAGGAACTTCCAGCGTCTCGGCGAAAAGACGATCCAGTAGGCGAGCGGGATGCCGAGCGCGAGCAGCACGAGCGTCGTCGCGGACGCGAGACGGATGCTGAGCCAGATTGCGGTCCAGTCCACGTTTCAGCGACTCGGAAGGGAAAATCCGTACTGCTTCAGGATCGCCTGACCGTCCGCACTCAACAGGAAACCGCGAAACGCACGAGCCGCGTCCACGTCGGCCGCGGCTTTCAGGATGGTCCCGCCCTGCTCCAGACTGGGATACGTGCTGGCGGGAATGTCGAACCGGCGTCCCTTGTTGTCCACGTTCGGCGCGAGCACCAGCGAGAGCGCGACGATGCCGACTTCGGCCGCGCCGCTCTGCACGAACTGCATCGTCTGCGCGATGTTCTCGCCGACGACCAGCTTCGGCTTCACGCGATCGTAGACGCCTGCTGACTGCATCGCCGCGACGGCGGCACGGCCGTACGGCGCATGCTCGGGGTTCGCGATCGCCACGTGCTTGATCGACGCCTGGGTGAGCACCTGCAACCCCTCGTGCTCCACGTCCAGCGTGGACGAGGCGGGCGCCCACACGACGATGCGGCCGATCGCGTAGGTGAACTCGCTCTGCGGCAGCGTCAGCCCGCGGGCGGCAAGCTGGTTCGGATACGAGACGTCCGCCGACAGGAACATGTCGAACGGGGCCTCGTTGATCAGCTGCGCGTAGAAATTGCCGGACGACCCGTACGACACACTGACGTCGACGTCATGTGATGCGCCGAATCGCATGATCAGGTCGGGAAACGCGGCGTTCAGATCCGCCGCCGCGGCCACGCGGACCTTCCCCCGCCGTGCCGGCGCTTCCGGCTCGGCGCGGCAACCCGACAGGACGACGCCCGCGCAGAGGCACAGCGCAACCAGCAGGCGTCGCGCGGCGAAGGGGGACGATCGGCGTTTCACGTGCACAATGCCGGTCAGTTTAATATGATTCAAGCTGAATCGCTCAACGGTACCGGGCCCTTTACACCATGACACTGCTGACGGTCAGACAGGCGGCGAGCCGGCTCGGCATCGGCTACTCCACGCTGAAGCACTGGATCTACGAAGGACGCGTGCGCACGCGGGTCACCAGCGGCGGGCATCACCGCATCGCGGAGGCGGAAGTCGATCGCCTGCTCGCGCCCACCACCGCCGCGGGCGAACGTCCCCCCGCCTCTGGGCACGCCGGGATCATCGTCTCGATCAGCGGCCGGAACCAGTTGCGTGGCTACGTCGAGGAGGTGCGTGTGGACGGGCTGCTCGCGCAGGTACGCCTGCGCATCGGCGACCAGACGCTGACGGCGGTGATCACGCGCGACGCCGTCGAGGAACTGAAACTGCGGCGGGGCGATGACGCGCTGGCGATCATCAAGTCGACGGAAGTGATGGTCGCGCGCGAGGCGGCCCCAACGCCCGGCGCCCAGCCGCCACGAACGCCGCAGGCCCGGCGCCGCCGTTGACATGCGAATTCGCGATCGCATACTCTGACGTTTCCATGTTCGCGGTCCACCATCACGCGCGCCACCATTTCCACCACGGCCTCGGGCCGAGGGGAGCAGCGTGATCCGGTTTCTGGACTAAAGACTAGAGACCAAGGACTAGCGACTACGATGCCCCCCGCCCGACCGGCGGGGTTTTTTATTTTATGGACTACTCAAAACTCGACGGGCTGATTCCAGCCGTCATCCAGGACGCAGAGAGCTCCGAGGTCCTGATGGTCGGCTTCATGAACGAGGTGGCGCTCGCGGAAACGCGACGCACCGGCTACGCCACCTTCTTCAGCCGCACGCGCAACAAGCTGTGGATGAAGGGGGAGACCTCCGGCAACAAGCTCGAAGTCGTCGAGCTGCTGGTGGACTGCGACGACGACACCGTGCTGCTCAAGGTGAAGCGGCTCGGCGACGGCAACGTCTGCCACACCGGCACGCGCACGTGCTTCCGGCCGCTGTCATGAAACTGAAACTCGGCATCCCGAAAGGCTCGCTGCAGGACGCGACCGTCCAGCTGTTCGCGCGCGCCGGCTTCAACATCTACATCAGCTCACGGTCGTATTTCCCCTCCATCGACGATCCGGAAATCGAGTGCATGCTGATCCGGGCGCAGGAGATGGCGCGCTATGTCTCGGACGGCGTCCTCGACGCGGGGCTCACCGGCCAGGACTGGATCGCCGAGCACGAAGCCGGCGACGGCAGGACGGGCGTCCTCACCAGCATTGCGGATCTGATCTACGCGAAGCAGAGCTTCGGCAGGGTGAAGTGGGTGCTCGCCGCGCCCGAGGATTCGCCCTACCGCTCGGCCAAGGATCTGGAAGGCAAGACGATCGCCACGGAACTGGTGCGCGCCACGCGCGCCTACTTCGCGAAGCAGCAGGTGAACGTCAAGGTCGAGTTCTCGTGGGGCGCCACTGAAGTCAAGCCGCCGACGCTCGCCGACGCCATCGTCGAGGTGACCGAGACCGGTTCGTCGCTGCGCGCCAATCGCCTCCGCATCCTCGACGTGGTGATGGAGTCGAACACCCAGCTGATCGCGAACCACACCGTGCTCGCCGACCCGGAGAAGCGGACCAAGCTCGAGAACATCGCGCTCCTGCTCAAGGCAGCCATCGAAGCGCAGGGACGCGTCGGATTGATGCTCAACGTACGCCGCGCCGACCTCGCCGGCGTCCTCGCCCTGCTGCCGGCGCTGCAGCGCCCCACCATCTCGGCGCTGAGCGACGATGAATGGGTCGCGGTGAACACGATCATCGAAGAACGCACCGTGCGCGATCTGATTCCGAAGCTCAAGGCGGCGCGCGCCGAGGGGATCGTGGAATACCCGTTGAACAAGATCGTGCTGTAGGGGCAGGTGGGGCGGCAGGGCAGGTAGGGCGGCAGGGCAGGTAGGTCAACCGGAATGAAGATCATCGACGCCGGCAACTCTCGCGCAATCGATCGGCTGCTCACGCCGGCGGGCGGTGACGACCGCGCCTTCGAGCGCCGCGTTCAGCGCATCGTGGAGCAGGTGCGAAGCGGCGGCGATCGTGCGCTCGCCGGCTTCGCCCGGCGGTTCGACAAGGTGTCCGGACCGATCGAGGTCACACGCAAGGAAATGCGCGAAGGCGCCGCGCGCGTCGATCCTGCGGTCCGGCGCGCGATCACTCAGGCTGCGGCCAACATCGCGACGGTCGCGTTTCGCCAGATCCCGAAACATTTCGACGTGCAGATCACGCGAGGGGTCACGGTCGAACAGCGCGTCGAGCCGCTCAATCGCGTGGGCTGCTACGTCCCGGGCGGCCGGTTTCCCCTGCCGTCTTCCCTGCTGATGACGGCGGTCCCCGCCCGTGTCGCGGGCGTGCGTGAGGTGATCGTCGTCTGTCCGCGGCCGGAGCCGGCGGTCATGGCCGCGGCGCTCGAAGCGGGAGTGACGCGCTTGTTTCGTCTCGGCGGCGCTCATGCGATCGCGGCGCTGGCCTTCGGCACCAGGACGGTGCCGAAAGTCGACAAGATCGTCGGCCCCGGAAACCGCTACGTCGCCGCCGCGAAGGCCGCGGTCGCACGCCGGTGCGCGATCGACTTCTACGCCGGACCGACCGAGATCGTGATCGTCGCCGGCGCCGGACGTCCGGCGTGGATCGCCGCCGATCTGATCGCCCAGGCGGAGCACGATCCCGACGCGCGCGCGATCTTCATCACCTGGAGCCGCCGTCTCGCCGACGGTGTGGTGAAGTCGGTCGCCGAGCGCAGCGTGGGACGTGTCATCGTCGGTGAGTCGCTGGGCGCCAACGGCGCGGTGATCGTGACCCGGAGCGCGAACGAGGCGATGGCGCTCGCCAATCGCTTCGCCCCGGAACATCTGGTCGTCGATCGCGAGGCCCTGGCCCGGCATCCCCTGACGGCAGGCGCGGTGTTCATCGGCCCATATTCCGCGCAGGCGGCGGGCGACTACGCGACCGGGTCGAACCACGTGCTGCCGACATCGGGCGCCGCGCGATTTCGAGGCGGGCTGTCGGCCGCCGATTTCGTGCGGGTGATGTCGGTGCAGCGCGTCACACGCGAGGGGCTCGAGCGCCTCGCGCCGACGATTGTCCCGCTCGCACGCGCCGAGGGGCTCGAAGCACACGCCGAATCGATTGAGGTTCGACTGAAATGAGTCATTACCAGAAACCGCCCGAGCTCTACGAGGGGCTGCGGCTCCACCAGAACGAGAATACCGGCGGCTGTTCGCCGCGCGTCATCGAGGCGCTCGCGCGGTTGCGGCCGGATCAGATTGGCTTCTACCCGCCCTACGCCTCGGCCACCGATGCGGTGGCGCAGTATCTGGCCGTGCCGGCCGAGCAGATCACGCTGGTCAACGGGCTCGACGAAGGGATCATGGCGGTGGCGGTCGCTTACTTGCGCGCCGCCATCGGCGGACCGCAGCTCGAGGCGATCGTCCCGGAGCCGGCGTTCGAGATCTTCCGCTTCGACACCGCGGTCGCGGGCGGCAAGCTCGTTCAAGTGATGCCGCACGCCGACTTCAGCTTTCCGCTGGAGGAGGTCCTCGCCGCGATCACGCCGAACACCCGCGTCGTGTTCGTCACCAACCCCAACAACCCGACCGGCGTCGACATGCCGGCCGAGGCCATCCGCACGATCGCGCGCCGGGTCCCGGCCGGCGCGATCGTCTTCGTCGACGAAGCGTACGCCGAGTTTGCCGGCGTCAGCTTCATCCCCGAGCTCGCCGCGTTCCCGAACGTGATCGTGGGGCGGACGTTCTCGAAAGCGTTCGGCCTCGCCGGGCTTCGGATCGGCTGCCTGGTCGGCGCGCCGGCGACGCTGGATCCGGTTCGCCGGGCCGTGCCGGTCTACAGCGTGAACGTCGCCGCCGCGGTGGCGATCATCGCAGCGCTCGAGGATCTCGATCACCTGCACGGCTACCTCAGGCAGGTCGCCGAGTCGAAGGCGCTGCTCTACGCGGCGTGCGACCGCCTCGGTCTCGGGCACGTGAAGAGCAAGTCGAATTTCGTCCTCGTCCGCGCGGGCGACCGGACGGACGCGCTCGTGAAGGGCGCCTTCGCGAAAGGGATCTACCTGCGCGACCGCTCGACGGAGCCTGGCTGCGCCGGTTCACTGCGCATCGCGACCGGGATCGTCGAACACACGCGGCGCGCGATCGCGGTGATGGAAGAGGTCCTGTGCGCCGCGCAGTAATCGATCGGCGGACGAACGAGACGCAGATCGCCCTGGGGCTCACCCTGGAAGGCGGCGGCAAGTACACCGTCAAGACCGGCATCCGGTTCCTCGACCACATGCTGGAGCTGTTCGCGCGGCACGGCGCCTTCAACCTGACGATCGACGCGCGCGGCGATCTGGACGTCGATCAGCACCACACCGTCGAGGATCTCGGCATCGCGCTGGGCGAGGCGGTGTCGAAGGCGCTCGGCAACCGCAAGGGGATCAACCGCGCCGGCTATTTCGTGATGCCGATGGACGAGACGCTGGCGGTGGCGGCGATCGATCTCGGCGGCCGGCCGCACGCGGTCGTCGATCTGCGGGTGACCGCGGCGCGCGTCGGCGATCTGCAGACCGAGCTGGTCCACGATTTTTTCGAGGGGTTCGCGATCGGCGCCCGCGCCAACGTGCACGTGAAGGTGCTCTACGGCCGCTCGAGCCACCACAAGATCGAAGCGGTCTTCAAGGCGTTCGCGCGGGCGCTGCGCGTGGCGGTCGCCAGGGATCGCCGCCTGGCCCGGATGCTGCCCAGCACCAAGGGCCTGCTGTGATCGCGCTGATCGATTACCACGCCGGGAACCTGACGTCGGTGAAGAAGGCGCTCGCGACGATCGGCGCCGACGTCTTCGTTCCCGCGTCGCCGGCCGATCTCGCCGAGACCTCCGGCATCATCGTCCCGGGCGTGGGACATTTCGGCGCGACGCGCGCGCTCGACCAGCCGTGGATCGACGCGATCCTCGCCCGCGTGGGCGAAGGCCGGCCGCTGTTCGGAATATGCCTCGGGATGCAATGGCTGTTCGAAGGCAGCGACGAAGCGCCGGAGCTTGCCGGCCTCGGTCTGCTGTCTGGCCGCTGCTATCGCCTCGGCACGGTCCGGCCTCAGGCCGACTCGATCAAGATCCCGCACGTGGGCTGGAACAGCATGGCGATCCAGCGCGAAGCCTCGATCGTCGACGGCGTCGAGACCGGTTCGCAGGTGTACTTCACCCACAGCTATGTCGCGCCGGTGACGGGCGACACCGTCGCCGTCACCGAGCACGGCGAGGCATTCGCGGCGGTCGTCCAGCGCGGCTACATCGGCGGTGTGCAGTTCCATCCCGAGAAATCGGGTGACGTCGGCCTGCAGATTCTCCGCAACTTCGTGGAGCTCGCGGGATGACGATTCAGAGCCGGCAGAGAACACAGAGAGATCAGCCACGGAGACACAAAGACACAGAGATTGTTTTGCTCTTCACTCGGTGTCTCGGTGTCTCCGTGGCTTGTTTCCTCTGTGTGCTCGGGTGTCTCCGTGCTCTCTAAACGCATCATCGCCTGCCTCGACGTGCGCAACGGCCAGGTCGTCAAAGGCGTGAACTTCGGCGGGCTGCGTTCGGCCGGCGATCCGGCCGAGCTCGCGCGGCGCTACAACGCGGAAGGCATCGACGAGCTCGTGATCCTCGACATCACCGCGACGCTCGAGGCGCGGCGCGCGCTGGCCGACACGATCCGCGCCGTGGCGCGCGAACTGTTCATCCCCCTGGCCGTCGGCGGCGGCATTCGCACGGAAGCCGACGCGGCGGCGGCGGTCGACGCCGGCGCCGACAAGGTCAGCCTGAACACGGCCGCGATCGCCGAGCCCGATCTCATCACCCGGATCGCGGCGCGATACGGCAGCCAGGCGGTGGTGGTCGCGATCGACGCGAAGCGCGCGAACCCGGGCGTCGATCGGTTCTCGGTGTACGCGCGCAGCGGCCAGGCCGACGCCGGGCGCGACGCCGTCGAGTGGGCGCGCGAAGCGGAGTCGCGCGGAGCGGGCGAGATCCTGCTGACGTCGATCGACCGCGACGGCACCAAGGCCGGCTTCGACTGCGCCCTCACCGCCGCGGTGTCTTCCGCGGTATCGATTCCCGTGATCGCGTCGGGCGGCGCCGGCGGCCTCGACGACTTCGTGGAGATCTTCACGACCGGCCGCGCCGACGCCGCGCTCGCCGCCTCGATCTTCCACTACGCCGAGACGAGCGTGCGCACGCTCAAAGCGCATCTGCGTCAGCACGACATCCCGGTCCGTTTATGAAGTCTTTTTCGTGTCTTTCGTGCCGGCGTGCTTGTGGCGTTTCGTGTCTTTCGTGGTTGCGTGGCGCATGCTGATCCCCTCCATCGATCTCAAAGGCGGCGCGGTCGTGCAGCTCGTGCAGGGCGAGAAGCTCGCGATCAAGGACGAAGACGTATTCCGGTGGGTGCGGCGCTTCGAGAAGTTCCCCAAGGTGCAGGTCATCGACCTCGACGCCGCCATGGGGACCGGCGACAACCTCGAGCTCGTGCGGCAGATCGCCGGCGCCCTGGCCTGCCGCGTCGGCGGCGGCATTCGCTCGGTCGAGCGGGCGCGCGACGTCCTCGCCGCCGGCGCCAGGCAGATCATCGCCGGGTCGTCACTCTTCAAGAACGGCGCGCCCGACCTCGACTTCGCCCGCACGCTCCACGACGCCATCGGCCGCGATCGCCTGATCGCCGCGGTGGACAGCCGCGGCGGACGAGTAGTGATCCACGGCTGGAAGACGACCCTGCCGCTCACCGCCGTCGAAGCCGTGCGCGCGCTCGAGCCCTACTGCGACGAGTTCCTCTATACGCACGTCGACACTGAAGGGCTGATGGGCGGGACGAACCTCGAGGCCATCCTCGCGGTCCGCGACGCCACCACCCGCCGCGTGACGGCGGCCGGCGGCATCACGACGCAAAAGGAGATCGACGACCTCCACGCCCTCGGCGTCGACGCCGTCGTCGGAATGGCGATCTATACCGGCGCGCTCGATCCAGGGACTGGGGCACGGAGCTGAACGTTTTACGAAGGCTTCCCGTCAAACGCTCCATGCGTACTCTTGCAGCCGCTTTCGCTGTCCTTGCGCTCGCGGTGCCCGCCACGGCCGCGCCCGGCT
>Ga0068871_100002039_pt1 | contig 13691 bp, 8 predicted proteins | sample KBSMisM72_FD_72750 | JGI IMG/M metagenome (GOLD analysis project Ga0068871, IMG submission 72750) | Miscanthus rhizosphere microbial communities from Kellogg Biological Station, Michigan, USA - KBS Miscanthus M7-2 | ecosystem: Host-associated > Plants > Roots > Rhizosphere > Soil ... | reverse complement strand
GATGCGCTCCTCGCAACGGTGCGTGCGGAGGCCGCGCGCGCCGACCGCGAAACGACCGACGTCTACGCGCGGCAATCCGCGATCAGCGGTGCCGCGGACATCCTCGCGGAAGCGGGTCTCCTCGCCGAATCGGACGCATTGCTCACGAAAGAGCTCGCGCGCTCGCATTCCCCGTACTACTACATGCTGGGCCTCGCCGCCAACGCCAAGAAGCGTGGCGACAAGGCGGGCGCGCTCGACTGGGCGGAAAAGGCGTACGCGGCGGCCAAGGGGCCCGCCACCCGCCTGCAGTGGGGAGTGAGCTACATGCGGGCGCTGCTCGCGGCGGCGCCCGAAGACGCGACGCGTATCGAGCGCGTCGCCGGGCAGATCATCGGCGAGCTCGAAGCCACGCCCGAGACGTTCTACGAGCGCAATCGCCGGTCGCTGGAGCGGCTCGGCAAGGAGCTCGCGGCGTGGAACAAGGACAAGCGCCACGAAGCGTCGCTGACTCGCATTCGCGCGGAGATGGCCACGGTCTGCGCCAAGCTTCCCGCGGGCGATCCCGCGCGCGCGACATGTAACGGCGCCCTTCGCCCGGCCAAGGCTTAGACGATCAGAACCAGCGCAATGTCTAGCGGTAGGGATCTGCCGCGTCGCGCAAGCCGTCGCCGAAGAAGTTGAAGGCGAGGATCACGACAATGACGGGCAGCACGGGCAGCATCAGCCACGGGTAGAGCGCGACCACGTTGATGTTCTGGGCTTCGTTCAGGAGCACGCCCCAGCTCGTGATCGGCGGGCGCAGGCCGATGCCGAGGAACGACAGCGCCGTCTCGCCCAGGATCATGCTCGGGATCGACAACGACGCCGCCGCGATCAGGTGGCTCATGAAGCCCGGCAAGAGGTGCCGTCCAATGATCCGCTTGGGGCTCGCTCCCATCAGGCGCGCGGCCGTGCAGTAGTCCTCCTCGCGCAACGCGAGAAGCTTCGAGCGAACGGCCCGGGCGAGCCCCGTCCAGTCGAGCAGCGCCAGAATTCCGGTGATCCCGAAATAGACGAGCAGCGGGCTCCACGTCACGGGCAGCACCGCCGACAACGCCATCCATAGCGGCAGCTCGGGAAACGAGCGGATGATCTCGATCACGCGCTGGATGATCATGTCGGGCAAGCCGCCGAAGTACCCGGCAATGCCGCCGAACAGGAGGCCGAGCGCGAAGCTGATGAAAATGCCCAGGAGACCGATCGTCAGCGAGATTCGCGCCCCGTAGAAGATCCGTGACATGACGTCCCGGCCGAGTCGGTCCGTTCCCCAGAGAAACAGCGACGCACCCTCCGGCGGGCACACGAGGTGGAAGGACGCCTCGAAGAAGCCCCAGAATTCGTAGGCATCTCCCGAACAGAAGAAGCGCAGCGGGTAGGGGCGCGCCTTGTCCTCGGAATACTCCCGCTTCAACGTCTCCATGTTCAGTCTCTTGACGAGCGGATAGACGAAGGGGCCGACGAACTTGCCCTCGTGCATCCAGTGCACGTCCTGCGGCGGGGCATAGATGAAGTCCGCGTGCCGCGAGTGGAGGTTGTACGGAACGAGAATCTCCGTCACGAGGCAGGAGCCGTACATGAGCAGGAGAACGATGCCGGATATGACCGCGACCTTGTGGCGCTTGAACTTCCACCACATCAGCGTCCATTGCGAGGCGAGGTAGAAGTGCTCCTGCTCTACGGTAAGGCGGGCCGCCGACGCGGGATCGAACGGCGCCGTGGAAACGACGTGCCCCGGGGTGTCCCCGACCTCGGCGAGCGTGCCGGTCGCCACGGAGTTCATTGTTGAGCCCCCACGCTTGCGGCCGCAATGGATTCGGCCGCTGCGCTGCCCCCTGAGGGGGTGAGATGCGCGCCCTGGGACCGCCCGGCGGCGCTCATCGCGCGACCCCCCCCTGCAACCGGATGCGCGGGTCGAGCGCGACCAGTGCCAGGTCGGAGATCAGGACGCCGACGACGATCATGAACGCGAGGAACATAAGAAATGAGCCGGCGAGGTACATGTCCTGGCTCTTGAGCGCTGCGAGGAGCATCGGGCCCGTGGTCGGCAGCGACAGCACGACCGCGGTGATCTCGGCGCCGGAAATGATGTGTGGCAGCAGGCTGCCGATGTCGGAGATGAAGAAGTTGAGCGCCATGCGCAGCGGGTACTTCCGCAGCACCTTGCCGGGCGGCAGGCCCTTTGCGCGCGCGGTGGTGACATATTGCTTCTGCAGCTCGTCCAGCAGGTTCGCGCGCATCTTGCGAATCATGCCCGCCGTGCCGCCGGCACCGATGATGAACACCGGGATCCAGCTATGTTCGAGAATCGAGACGATCTTCGGCCACGACCACGGCTTGCCGATGAACTCGGGCCCCATGAGACCGCCGATCGAGGTTCCGAAGAACACGTTGGCCAGGTAGAGCATCACCAGGGCCAGCATGAAGTTGGGGATCGCGATGCCGAGGAAGCCCAGGAGCGACAGCCCGTAGTCGCCCCAGCTGTACTGGTGCGTTGCCGAATAGATCCCGATCGGGAACGCGACGGCCCACGTGAACAGAATGGTGAACGCCGACACGATGATCGTCAGAAACATTCTGTCGCCGACGACCTTGGTAACCGGCAGGTTGTATTCGAACGAATAGCCGAAGTCACCCCTGAACATGCCTCCCACCCAGCGCAGGTACTGCTCCACCGGGGGTTTGTCGAGCCCGTACTCCTGCTTCAGGAAGGCGATCTTCTGCGGGTCGACTGACTCACCCTGTGCCTGCAGCTCGGCGATGTAGCTTTCAAGATAGTTGCCGGGCGGCAGCTGGATGATCGTGAACACGATGATGCTGATCGCGATCATCGTCGGGATCATCAGGAGGATCCGGTTCACGACGTAGCGCAACATCAGCGGGTCTCCTGCGTGTCCAGCCAGAACGTGTCGGGGTGGTACATCCCGAAGTACGATCCGGGGTCCCAGCTCCAGAGCCCTTCGGCCGGGACGTTGCGGACCCGGTTCCGCGACACGATGGGCTGCAGCGCCTGCGACACGATGCCGATCGTGTAGACCTGTTGGGCGTGGATCCCGAGAATCTGCAGCCAGATCTGCTCACGCTCGGCCGGGCTCCCCGAAAGCCGCCACTTTTCGTAAAGGTCGACGAGCTCCTTCACTTCGGGCAGCGCGGGGGGTTCGCCCCCCTTGCCGCCGTTCTCGTAATACTGGCCCCACATCGGCCACTGCAGCTGCTCCTGCGCGGTGGGCGCAAGCTCGTCCGGGCTCATCTCGGAGGTCGGTATGCCATTGTTGAGTCCCGACCACACGGTCATCATCGACTTGCCGGAGTAAACGCGCTTCCTGAACACCTCGCGCACCGACGGCCGCGAGAAGAGCGCAATCCCCAGCTTGCGCCAGCTGTCGCGCACGAGCTCCAGCACGTCGGTTTCCTCGGTGCTCTCGCCGGCAGTGTCGACGATGATCTCCATCGCCCGGCCATCGGGCAGGAGGCGCAGCCCGTGGGCGTCACGCTTGGTGAGCCCGATCGAATCGAGCAATGCGTTGGCCGCCTTGATGTCGTACTTCGTCCAGGCGGTGCGGAAGTCCTGCCTGAACAACGGACTGCGCTGCAGCACGGTGTTGCTCGATTCCTTCGCCAGGCCGAAGTAGACGGCCTCGTTGATCTCGTGCCGGTCGATGCCCAGCGACAACGCACGCCGAAATCTGACGTCGCGCATCAGCTTGCGCCATTCGGGATCCTCGACGTTGAGGTTGGGATAGAGCGCAATCTGGGAGCCGATGCCTTTCGCCCAGAGCAGGACGCGATACTGGTTGCGCTTCGCGTTCTCCTTCAGGAACGTGTAGTTGTCGAAGCGAAGATCGCGTGCCTGGATATCGACGTCGCCGGTGCCGGCCTTGGCGGGTATCAGCTTGCCGTCGGCGATGTTCGCCACGACGCTGTCGATGTAGGGGAGCTGCCGGCCGGCCTTGTCGACGCGGTGGAAGTACGGGTTGCGCACGAACACGAACCGCGTCGAGGGCAGCGGGGTCGTATTGATCCACGGCTCGAGCGTCGGCAGATCCGGATTGTCGAAGCGGAACTGCTCGTCCTTCTTCTGGTGATAGCCTGCCCAGCTTCGGGCGCCGGCTTCCTTGGCCTGGGCTTTCGCCTTGTCGAGGCCGATGTAGCGCGGGTGGAACTGCTTCAGGTAATGCGCCGGTCGATAAATGTACAGGGGACTCGGACCGGCGAGCGCCGGAAGGAACATCGGGTTCGGTTCGTCCCAGGTAAAGCGCACCGCGGTGTCGCTCAGCACTTCGAAGCGCGGGCCGCGGTCGCGAACCTTCAGGATACGCGGCAAGCCGAACGGCGAAAGATCGGGATTGTTGGCCACGTCCTCCCAGAAATAGCGGAAGTCTGCCGACGTGAAGGGTTGGCCGTCCGACCACCGGTGACCGGGGCGCAGGTGGAACGTGAAGATCCGGCTGTCGACGTTCTCGACGCGTTCCAGGATATCGGGCACGAGGTTCAACTGATCGTCGTAGCCCACGAGCCGCGAATAGCCGTAAACGACCATCATGCGAATGTCGCGATCCTTCGCGAGCAGCGTCCGCAGCTCGCCGCCGTAGCGGCCGATGGTCCAGTCGGGGCGGGTGATGTCGACGACCAGCGGCGTGCGCGGGAGGCGCTGCGCCATCGGCGGGAGCTTGCCGGCTTCGACGTCGGCCTTGAGCAAAGGCGGCTCTTCGCCGCGGGTAGCCCCCACGCCGAGGACGACGAGCGTGAACGCGAAGAGGAGGGAGACGGGTAGTCGCATCATGCCGAGAGCCTTTCCTGCTGTCCGGCGGTCTGCATGCGCACGCGATGGCCGTCGCCGACATCGACGAGCTCGCCTGCGCTGTCTTCCGTCCACCCATAGGGCGCGCGCCACTCCTGCGGCGAGCGGGCGGCTCCGTCCAGCACCGCGGCGAGATCGAGCTTGCGATTCAAGTCGGCGTACGGCACGGCGGCGAGGAGGCCGAGCGTGTAGGGATGCAGCGGATTCTTGAACAGCACCTCGCGGGGCGCGATCTCGACGATGCGGCCGCGACACATCACGGCGATTTCGTCGGCGATGTAGTCGACCACCGCGAGATTGTGCGAGATGAAGAGATAGGTGAGGCCGAGCTCGGCCTGCAGGTCTTTGAGGAGGTTGAGGATCTGCGCCTGAATGGAAACGTCGAGCGCCGAGACGGGCTCGTCGCACAGCACGAGATCGGGCTTCAGCGCGAGCGCGCGGGCGATGCCGATCCGCTGGCGCTGCCCGCCGGAAAAGCTGTGCGGATAGCGGTTGAGGAAGCGCGGGTCGAGTCCGACCAGGCGCATCAGCTCCTTCGCCATCTCCGCCCGGTAGTCCGCATCGCCGACCTCGTGAATCACGAGAGGCTCGCGCAGGATGTCGAATACGGTCATCCGCGGGCTGAGCGAGCCGAAAGGATCCTGAAAGATGTACTGGACGCGCCGGCGGAAGCGCATGAGTGCCTCGCGATCGGCCTTGACGACGTCGACCATCGTCCCGCGATCGTTGAACAGCACCTGCCCGCTGTCGGGCTCGAGCGCGCGCATGATCACCTTCGACAGCGTCGTTTTGCCGCAGCCGCTTTCGCCGACCAGCCCGAAGCACTCCCCGCGCGGAATCGCGAAGCTCACGTCGTCGACGGCGCGGAACGTCACGCCCTTGCGCTGCCCGAAAAGGCCGCCGCCGCGCGTCTCGAAGGATTTGCTGATGCCACGCACGTCGAGGTGAACCAGTGGCGCGTCGGCCGGCCACGGCTCGACTTTTTGCACGAGCGCGCCCGTGGCAGTCTCGATCGGGCGAACGGGAACGAGCCGCTCGCCGGGTTTCATGTCGAAATGCGGGACTGCGTGCAGCAGCGCGCGAAGGTAAGGGTGGGCGGGCCGCTCGTAGAGCGCGCGAATCGGCCCTTGCTCCATCACGCGCCCTTCGTAGAGGACGACCACTTCCTCCGCCAGGTTGGCGACGACACCGAGATCGTGGGTGATGATGAGCACGGCCATGCCGAGCTCCGCCTGCAGCTCCTTCACGAGCGCGAGTATCTGCGCCTGGATCGTGACGTCGAGCGCCGTCGTCGGCTCGTCGGCGATCAGGAGCGACGGCCGGCAGACGAGCGCCATCGCGATCATCGCCCGCTGCCGGAGGCCGCCGGACAGCTCGAACGGGTACATCTTGAGCGCGCGCGCGGGGTTCGGAAAGCCGACGAGGCGCAGCATCTCCTCGGTCTGTGCCATGCCTTCCTTGCGACCGACACGATGGTGGAGGAACAGCGGTTCGCTGACCTGGTCGCCAATCGTATGGAGCGGCGACAGCGAGACCATCGGCTCCTGGAAGATCATCGAGATGTGCCGCCCGCGAATCCGGCGGAGCGCGATACCGTCGGGCTTCAGCTTCGTGATGTCGCGCGGCGGCTTCTTGGTCCCCGGCGCGCTGAAAAGGATCTTGCCTGACGTGATCTGCGCCGTTTTCGGCAGGATCCCCATCATCGCCTGCGCCGTCACGGACTTGCCGGAGCCGGATTCGCCGACCAGCGCGACAGTGGACCCGGGACGAATACGAAACGAAATCCGATTCAACGCGGGCATCTTCGTGCCGCGGTTGTCGAATTCGATGGAAAGATCCTGAACCTCGATCAGGTCTGCTGCCAACCCTTTTCTCCCCCAAGCGGCCTATCTTGCGAGGCCGCGCGGCGGCACCCAGTCCCGATTCAGCCAGCAATCTATGCTACAGGATGCCTGTACTCGGCGCCGCCGTCGAGTCCCCCGGGGCGCGGCGATGGGCCGTTTTCTCTTCAGGAAGGTACACAGAGGCGAAACGCGGGCACCGGCTGCGAGTAGCCCTTCAGGTTGAGCGGCGCAAGCGTATCGACGCGCTCGGTGTCGTCGAGGGCCGCTCGCACCTTGCGGTCGATCAGCACTTCCCCCGCGCTCGCCTTGTTGCACAGCCGCTGCGCCAGGTTCACGACTCCGCCAATCGCCGTGTAGTCCACGCGACCCTCGTAGCCGAAGGCCCCCAGCGTCGCGAAGCCCTGTGCGATCCCGATGCCGAGGTCGAGCTCGTAGCCGAGCTTCGCCCATTGCGCGCGCAAGCTACGAAAGCGCGTTTGCATCGCGAGCGCCATGGCCACCGCGCGTTTCCCGGCGTCGGGAACGGGCAGCGGATCGTTGAAGAAGATCAGGATGCCGTCGCCGGCGAAACGGTCGACGGTACCTTCGTGCTCGGCGATGAGCGCCCCCATTGCGGAGTGGTACGACTGCAGCACCGATTCCACTTCCTCGGGTTCGGCGCGTTCGGTGAACGCGGTGAACCCGCGCAAGTCCACGAACACATAGCAGATCTCGCGCCGGTGCGGGGCGAGTATCGATTTCGCGCCGGAGGAGAGGATCGCATCGGCGACCGCCGGCGCGAAAAAGCGCTTCAGCTGGTCCATCCCCTGCAGCTCCCTGACTTGCGCCGCCACGCGTTCCTCGAGCTTCTGGTTCCAGTCCGCGAGTGCGGCAGCCTGGCTGCGCACTTCGTCCTGCAGTGCCTTGATGCGCAGCAGCGAGCGCACGCGGGCGAAGAGCTCGGCCTGGTTGATCGGCTTGCCGAGAAAGTCGTCGGCGCCGGCCTCGATGCCCTTGACGCGCTCGGACTGCGGATCGAGCGAGGTGACGAGGACGATGGGCAGGAGGGCCGTGCCCGGGTCGGACCGCAAACGCCGGCAGACGTCGTAGCCGGAGAGTCCCGGCATCATGACGTCGAGCAGGATCAAGTCGGGCGGGTCGGACGCCACTTTCGAGAGAGCCTCCTCGCCGTTGACCGCTGTCGCGACCTGGTAGCCCTTGACCGCCAGCAGGTCGGCCAGGAGCTTGACGTTGTGCGGGGTATCGTCGACGACGAGGACTTTGGCGCCGGTGCTCATTTCGCGAAACGCTCCAGCATGGATCGCACCGTGTCCAGGAATTCCTTGAGGTTGATCGGCTTGCCGATGTAGCCGTTGAAGCCGGCCTCGGTGATCTGCTTCCGGTCCTGCTGCATCACCGACGCGGTGACGGCGACCGCGGGGATCGCCGCCGTGTCGGGATTCGCTCGCAATTGCTTGAGCGCATCGATCCCGGAGATGCCGGGAAGCTGGATGTCCATCAGGATGAGGTCGGGCTTCCGCTCGCCGGCAAGGCGCACGCCGTCCTCGCCCGTCACGGCCTCGATGGTGGCGTAGCCTTTCGCCTGCAGCACGTCTCGGACGAGCTTCATGTTCTTCTCGTTGTCCTCGACGATCAGTATGAGACTCATTCTTCCCCCGTTCATTGCTTTGACGGTATGGTGAAGGTGAACGTCGAGCCCTTGCCCGGTTCACTTTCGAGCCAGATGCGCCCGCCGTGCAGTTCCACGAACTTGCGCGTGAGCGCAAGGCCGAGCCCCGTACCTTCCTGCTTGTTCGTGTAGTTGCGCCCGACCTGGCGAAACTCCTCGAAGACCGCCTCCTGGTCCTCGGCGGCAATCCCGATGCCCGTGTCGTGGACGCCCACGACGACGTGGTCCACGGCGCGGCGCGCCTTCACGTCGATGCGGCCGCCGTCGGGCGTGAACTTGACGGCGTTCGACAGGAGATTGAGCAGGATCTGCTTGAACTTGCGCTCGTCCGCGGTGATTTCGCCCAGGTTCGGGTCGGCGTCGATCCCGAGCGCGATCTCGTGCTTCTGCGCGCGCTCGCGGATCAGCGTCATCGCATTACCGATCGCCATGGGAACGTCGAACGTCGAAGGCTCGAGCTCCATGCGCCCGGCCTCGACCTTCGACAGGTCGAGGATGTCGTTGATGAGCTGCAGGAGGTGCTTGCCGGACGAATGGATGTCCTTCAGGTAATCGTCCTGCTTCTCGTTCAACTCGCCGAAGAGGCGCTCGAGCAGCACCTCGGAGAAGCCGATGATCGCGTTGAGCGGCGTGCGGAGCTCGTGCGACATGTTGGCGAGAAACTCGGACTTGTGCCGGTTCGCGGTCTCGAGCTGCCGGCTCTTGTCCTGGATCTCGCGGAAGAGGCGCACGTTCTGGATGGCGATCACCGCCTGGTCGGCGAAAGTCCGCAGGAGCGCGATGTCCTTGTCGGAGAAGGGTCCGGCATGGTTGCGCCCGACGAGAATCGCGCCTATCCCGTTGCCCTCCCACAGCATCGGCGCCGCGATGGCGGCCTTGATGCCCATCATTTGCCAGCCTTTCCGGGCCAGCGGAGGAACGTTGGGGTCGCCGTCGACGTCCGGGAAATGCTCGACGGAACGGCCGAGGATTGCGGAGCCGGTCGCGCTCGTGGCGTCCAGCGGAAACGGAAAAATCTTCTCGATGTCCGCCCTGGCGGGGCCATGGTGCGCGCCGAGATGGATGAGCCCGTCGTCGCCGACCAGGTTGATCTGCACGAGCTTGCCCTCGAAGAGACGCTCGCAGCTCGCGAGGATGCGCTCGAACACGGGCGTGGTGTCCGCGATCGAGCTCGAGATTGCGGCCAGGACCTCGCCCGACGCGCGCTGCTGGTCGAGTGCCTCCTTCGTCTCGTTGAACAGGCGCACATTCTCGATGGCGATGACGGCCTGGTCGGCGAAGGTGCCGAGCAGCGATATCTCGTGCGCGGAAAACGGCCGCACTTCCTGCCGCCGCAGCAGGATTGTGCCGAAGGGCTTGCCCTCGCGCAGGAGCGGCGTGACCACCACCGTGCGATTGCCGAATCTCTCGGCGATCTCGCAGCTCAGCGGGAATTCCTCGCGCTCGACCAGGAGATCGGGAACCTGGATGGTCTTGCATTCGAGCACCGCACGCCCTGAAAGCGAGTGGCGATTGATCGGCAGCGCTTCGACGTTGCGAACGAGATCCGGCGTCGGCCCCTTCGACGCCAGCAGCCGAAGCGTCTCCCCGTCCGTCAGATACATCGACGCCACGGCCGCATCGCACAGGCGTGCTGCACGCTCGGCGATCGCCTCCAGCACCGGCTGCACGTCGGTCGGCGAGCTCGAGATCACTCGCAGGATTTCGCTGATCGCCGTCTGCTGCTCGAGCGCTTCCCTGGTCTCGTTGAACAAGCGTACGTTCTCGATCGCCAGCGCCCCCTGGTCCGCGAACGTCTTGACCAGCGCGACCTGCTTGTCGGTGAAGGCCACGGCCTCGGGACGCCAGAGCATGATCGCCCCGATCGCGGTGTCCTCGCGCATCAATGGCACCGTGAGGAGCGCGCGAAAGCCGAATCGCTCCTGATGCGCACGCGCGTCCGGGAATTCGGTGTCGAGCAGCGGAACGAGGTCGGAATAGTGCAGAGTCACGCGGTCGATGACCGAGCGCCCCACCACCAGCTTCCGGGTCAACGTCAGGAGCTCGCCTTCCTCGAAGATCGGCATCGAGCCGCAGCCCGTGACGAACCGGAGGCGGTCGCCTTCGACCAGGACGATTCCCGCCTCGGCCGCGCCGCAAAGTCGCAACGCACGCTCGGCGATGGCGTTGAGCATGGGTCGGACATCGGCCGGCGAGCTGGAAATGATGCGCAGGATTTCGCCGATGGCCGTCTGCTGCTCGAGGGAGCTCGACAACTCGCGCGTCCGTTCGTCGACCTTGCGTTCGAGCCCCGCGTACGACTCGCGCAACTGGCTCGTCATCCGGTTGAATTGATCGGCGAGACCCTCGAGCTCGTCGCCGGTGCGCATTACTATCTGCTGATCGAGATCGCCGCCACCGATGCGGCGCGCACCCTCGGCGAGCGTGCGGATCGGACGCACCATCCCCCGTGCCAGCCACAGCGCTCCCACCGCCGAGAGCAGAAGGCCCGCGAGCAGCAGGAGCTGAGTGTTGCGGACCCACGCGTTGAGCTTTTCGTACGCGGTTCCGACCGGCTGCTCGACGAATACGCGCCAATCGAGCGATTCGATCGGGGCGAACGATGTCAGCACCGGCGTGTTCGCGAGGTCGACGGAGAGCATCGCCGATTCGTCGCCGCTTTGCTTCGAGCCTGCCGCCTTGACGTGCGGCAAGTGCGAGAGGTCCGTCTTGCGGAGCACGAGCCCGATGTCGGGATCGGCGATGAGGAAGCCGTTGCCGTCGACGACATAGGCTTTGCCCTTGTCGCCGATCTTGATCCGCGAGACCACGTCCCAGATGAACTTGAGGTTCACGTCGGCGATGGTGACAGGGCCCGCATCCCCTCCCGAGCGCATCGCGATCGTCATGTAGGGCTCGGTCTCCTTGCGGAAATAAACGGGCCCATGCCAGGGCTGTCCCTTCCGCGCGTTACGAAAGGCGGGCTCCTGCGAGCGATCCTTGCCCGAGCCGATTTGATCCATTCCGAGGCGCGACACCGCGATCGTCTCGCGTCCCGCCGCGTCGGTTTGCGCGATGTCGGTCACTTCCGGCGCCTGGCGCAAGAGCTTCAGGAACTCGATGCGGCGCAATTCGACGTCGTTCGCGTCGACCTGCGGCAGCGAAGCATAAGCCAATTGCTGCGAGATCTGGCGCATGTATTGCTCGATCCGCGATGCCGCCGCCACGGCTTTTTCGTGCTGCAGCGCGGCGATCCCCGACTTGATCTCCGTCGACGAGAAATCGAAGCTGATCCAGCCGGACGCCAGCAGGATCACCGTCACCGGCGCGAGGATGAGAAGCAGGTATTTGCGGAACAGCCGCCCGCGATGCATTGGGGCGGGCGCCGACTTCAGCGCTTCGACGGAGGAGGGGGCAAGCATCGGTCTCGGGTCAGGGGCGGGCCACTGTATCACTTGGCAGCGCGCCCCTGCGCCCGGAGGGCGTCGAGCGATGCATTCGGCGTGAGCGCCTGCGGATCGAGCTTCAAATGCAGCAGCGCCGGCTTGCGGCTGTCGCGTGCTCGCTCGAAGGCCGGGGCGAATTCCTCGGTGCGCATCACGGTCTCGCCGTGCGCGCCGTAGGCGCGGGCGAGCGCCGCGAAATCCGGATTTACGAGGTCGGTGCCGGAGACGCGCGCCGGGTAGTTTCTCTCCTGATGCATCCGGATCGTCCCGTACATGCCGTTGTCGACGACAACGAAGATGACGGCAAGACCGTATTGCACTGCAGTGGCAAGCTCCTGGCCGTTCATCAGGAAGCAGCCGTCGCCATTCCAGGAGACGACCATGCGGCCGGGATGAACGGCCTTGGCGGCAACGGCCGCCGGCACGCCGTAGCCCATCGCGCCGGAATAGGGCGCGAGCTGGGTGCGAAAGCCGCGGTAACGGTACAGGCGGTGGAGCCATACCGTGTAGTTGCCCGCGCCGTTGGTGAGAATCGCATCGTCGGGAAGGTGCGCGTCGAGCCACGACACCACCTGCCACATGTCGAGCGACCCGGGAACGGGCCGCGGCGCGCGCCAGGCAATGCATTCGTCGTGCGCGGCTTCAAGGTGTTCGCGCCACGGAGCGGCGGGAAGCGGCGGCTCGCGATTCATGGCGGCGAGGAACGCGCCCGGCGTGGCGGCAACGGCAAGGGCCGGCTGGTAGACGCGTCCCAATTCGCCTGCATCGGCATGGACGTGAACGAGGCGCTGTTTCGGTTGCGGCACATCGAGGAGCGTATAGCCCGATGTCGTGATTTCGCCCAAGCGTTCGCCGATGACGAGCAGCACGTCCGCCTCGCGTACGCGCGCGGCGAGGCGCGGGTTGACGCCGATGCCGACATCCCCCGCGTAGTTGCGGTGACGGTTGTCGAAAAGGTCCTGGCTGCGAAACGCGCAGGCGACGGGCAGCCCATTCGCTTCGGCGAATTGCCGCAGCGCCGCGCAGGCCCCCGCATCCCAGCGACTGCCGCCGACGAGCACCAGCGGCCGGCGGGCGCCGGCGAGAAGTTGCCGCGCGCTCGCGACGTGTCCGGCGTCGGGCGCGGCGCCCACAGCGTCGACGCGTGGGGCATCGGCGCAGGCTGCGCGTGTCGCCAGCATGTCTTCGGGCAGCGCGAGCACCACGGGTCCGGGCCGGCCCGTCATCGCGACGCGGTAGGCGCGCGCGACGTATTCGGGAATGCGCTCCGCGCGATCGATCTGCGCCGCCCATTTGGCCACGCTGCCGTACATCCGGCGATAGTCGATCTCCTGGAAGGCCTCGCGATCGACGAAATCGCTGCCGACCTGGCCGACGAAGACGATCATCGGCGTCGAATCCTGCGCCGCCGTATGGATGCCGATTGCGGCATTCGAGGCGCCCGGGCCTCGAGTGACGAAGGCGATTCCCGGGTGGCCGGTGAGCTTGCCGTAGGCTTCGGCCATGTAGGCGACACCACCCTCCTGACGGCAGACGAGAAGACGCAACCGGTCGCCGACGTCGTGCAGCGCGTCAAGCACGGGCAGGTAGCTTTCGCCGGGGACGCAGAAGGCGAGGTTCGTGCCCTGCGCGATCAGGTTGTCGACGAGGATCGAACCGCCGGTTCGTTCGAGGGTCAAGGAGGTCTCCCGTGGTCCAGCCGCCGCGAACCGCGTTCGCAGGGCAGCCGCATTCTATAATCCGGGCGCGCCGGCGTCGCTCGAAGCGGCGAACCTCTCCTCGATCCCGGCGCCGCCCCCATCATGCCGATCTCCGATCTCGTCGAGGAAGCGTCGCTGTTCGTCGCCGCGGCGTTGGCGCTGGGGTTCGCCACGATCTGGCTCCGTCGCGACCTGCGCAAGAGCACGGTGCGCATGATGATCTTCATGGTCGCC
>Ga0068871_100002037_pt1 | contig 13697 bp, 16 predicted proteins | sample KBSMisM72_FD_72750 | JGI IMG/M metagenome (GOLD analysis project Ga0068871, IMG submission 72750) | Miscanthus rhizosphere microbial communities from Kellogg Biological Station, Michigan, USA - KBS Miscanthus M7-2 | ecosystem: Host-associated > Plants > Roots > Rhizosphere > Soil ... | reverse complement strand
GCCATCGTCGCCGCCTGGCGGGTGACCTCGCCGTTCAGCGCGGCCAGGCCCGCCGGACTGGCCGGGTCCCAGGCCTGCGGAAACTGCACCAGCGGCCGGAACGGCGTGACGCTCTCCGCGAGCACGCTGTGGTTGGCTTGCGTGTCCTGCGCGAGGCGCGTCATCACCACCGAGATGCCGATGCTGCTGCCGATGTTGCGCATCAGGCTGAACATGGCGGTTCCCTCGTTCCGGTAGCGCGGCGCGAGCGTGGCGAAAGCAACGGTGCTGAGCGGCACGAAGATGAAGCCGAGCCCGAGTCCCTGCGTGATGCCGGTGCGCACGAGTGTCCAGACGCCGACGTCGGTCGTGAAACCGCTCATCTCCCACAGGGAAATCGCGGTCAGCGCCAGGCCGAGGAAGATCATCGCGCGCTCGTCGACCCTTCCGGTGAGGCGTCCCACCAGCAGCATGCCGACCATGGTGCCAAGGCCGCGCGGCGCGAGGACGTAGCCGGTGGTCAGCACCGGATAGCCCATCAGCCCCTGCAGGAAAGGCGGCAGCAGCGCGAGCGTGGCGAGGAGCACGATGCCGACCACGAAAATGAACACGATGCCGACCGCGAAATTGCGGTCCTTGAACAGGCCGGGCTCGATGAACGGCCGTTCGGTGGTGAACATGTGGACGATGAAGAGGTACAGGCCGAGGCCGGCGAGAACGAACTCGGTGATGATCTCCGCCGAGTTGAGCCAGTCGAGCGACTCGCCGCGATCGAGCGCGAGCTGCAGGGCGCCGATGGCGATGCTCAGCATCGCGAAGCCCATCCAGTCGAGCTTGCGCAGGGCGTCGACGCTCGTTTCGCGCACGAAGGCGAGGATGCCGAGGAACGAGAGGATGCCGAACGGCAGGTTGATGTAGAACACCCAGCGCCAGTTGTAGTACTCGGTGAGCCAGCCGCCCAGCGTCGGCCCGAGGATCGGGCCTACCATCACGCCCACGCCCCACATCGCCATCGCGGCGCCGCGCTTTTCCGGCGGATAGGTGTCGAGCAGCACCGACTGCGAAAGGGGCACCAGGCTCGCGCCGAATATGCCCTGCAGTAATCGGAACGTCACCATCTGCGGCAGCGACTGCGCCGCGCCGCACAGCATCGACGCCACCGTGAAGCCCGCCACCGACCAGAGGAAGAGGCGCGTGCGCCCGATGCGCCCGGCCAGAAAGCCGGTGAGCGGCGTGGCGATGGCGGCGGCGACGATATAGGAGGTGAGCACCCAGGAGATCTGGTCCTGCGTCGCCGACATCGTGCCCTGCATGTGCGGCAGGGCGACGTTGGCGATCGTGGTGTCGAGCGCCTGCATGATGGTGGCCAGCATGACCGATACCGTCACCAGGGCGCGCGAGGGCGCCGCTGTCCGCCCGGAAGCCGCCGCGATCATTGCTGCGCGGCGGGGTGGGCGCGCTTGGCCGGGGGCGAGGCGTGCGCCGTCCACGGCAGCGTGCGTTCGTGCTGCGTGTCGATCTTGACCTCGGCGCTCATGCCGGCGATCAGCTGCGGATCCTCCGGCCCGACCTCCAGCGCGATGCGCACGGGGATGCGCTGCACCACCTTCACCCAGTTGCCGGTGGCGTTCTGCGGCGGAAGGATCGAAAACTGCGCGCCGGTGGCCGGGCTTACGCTCTGCACCGTGCCGTGCCACTCGCGCCCGGGATAGGTATCGACCTTGACGGTCGCGCGCTGTCCGGGCGCGACGTAAGTGAGGTCGGTTTCATTGAAGTTCGCCTCGACCCACGGATGCTCATCGGCGACCACTGCCATCGCCGCCGTGCCCGGATTCAGATATTGGCCGACCTTGGGCGGCAACCCCGCCAGCCCGGCGAACGGTGCCCGTACCTGGGTGCGGACAAGGTCGAGCTCGGCCTGCGAGAGCGCCGATTGCGCTTCGCGCACGCTCGGGTTCTGGTCGATCGGCAAGCCCGGCTGGCCGCCGAGGGTCGCGGCGATGCGCTGGAGATCCTGCGCCGCCGCAGTCACCTGCTGGCGCGCGAGGTCGAGCGCCTTGCGCGCGGTGTCGAGGCTCGCCTGTGAGATGAATTTCTTCTCCGCCAGCTCCTTCTGCCGCTGGAACTCGCGCTCGGCGAACTGCACGTTGGTCTTCGCGCTCGCCAGCTTGGCGCCGGCCTCGCGGTAGCTCGCCTCGGTGGCGGCGACATCGGTGCGCGCCTTGGCGAGCACTGCCTGGGCGCGCTGCACGGCAACGCGATAGGGCCGCTCGTCGACGCGGAACAGCACCTGGCCGGCGCTGACCGGCGCATTCTGTTCCACCAGGACCTCGCTCACCGGGCCGGCGACTTCCGCGCTCACGGCCACCTTGTCGGACTGCAGGTAGGCGTTGTCCGTGCTTACGATGCGCCCGCCGGCAAGCCAGACGGCGCCGGCAACCAGCGCGACCGCAAGCGGGCCGGCAAGGAGAAGGATGCGGCGAACGCGGCGGGTTTTTTCAGGCGACATGGCGTTCCTTCTCCGTGGCGCCGGCCGCGGCTTCTGCGTCGATGAGGTTGTGCTTCAGGTCGGCGAGGGTCCTGGCGAACTGCGCTATGCGCGCATCGCCCGTCTCGCCTGCAGCGTCGCTCCAGGCTTGATTCGCCAGCGCGCGGATTCGGGCGAGCGCGGGCTTCGCCGCCGGCGTCACCGAAAGCCGGAATGCCCGGCGATCCTCGGGATCGGGCCGGCGCTCGACGTAGCCCGCCTCGGCCAGCTGGTCGAGCAGGCGCGCGAGCGTGATCGGCTGACACTCGAGCATTTCGGCCAGGTCCACCTGGCGCACGCCCTCATTGCGCGACAGGTGCATGAGCGCGCGGCACTGCGCCACCGTGAGGCCAAGTGAAGCCGCGCGGCGCGTGAAGTTGCGCCGCAGGAGCCGCGCGACGTCGTAAAGCAGGAAGCCGGGGGTGGGATGCTCGTCTTGTCCCATGGGATGTGCCTAGCTCTCTATATAATATATATACCTTATTATATAGACAGCCTCCCACCGGCGCAAGTTGCCCGCCGCCCCGGCCGCGGCGGGCGGGTACCGCTCTACTCGGCGATGACGATCCCCGAGCCGCCCATCTCGGCGGGCATGTCCTTCATCTTCGGCAGCCCGTCCTTCATGCGCAGTTTCGTTTCCTGGTAGTTCACGTGCAGGCCCGGCTTGTACGGGAAGTCGGGAATCGACGCCGCGTACACATCGGTCACGCCCCAGAGCGGATGCACGGTGTAGAGGTGGCCGCCGCACTGCTTGCACCACTTGCGGTCGCTCTTCGCCGTCTTGCTGAAGCCGCCGACGTGCTCGGCGCCGCGCGTGACCTTCACGGAATCGGGCTTCCACAGCGTGAAGGCGTTGACCGGCGCGGCCGACCAGCTGCGGCACGACTCGCAATGGCAGTAGCCCATCGCCGCGGGCTCGCCGCTGACGGTGAACTGCACCGCGCCGCAGAAACAGCTGCCCGCGTACGAGCGGCCGTGGGCTGCGTGGTCGTGATGGTGGTGCTGCTTGTCTGCGACTTCCATGGCTGATCCTTTGCGGTTTCGCTGAAGGGTGCTAGTCTCGCGGCCGTCGCGGCAGCAGGGTTGACCCGAACGCCGCGGCCCTTGCCCAAAACTCCATGGATGCCCTTTCAGACGTCCTCAAGTCGGTGCGGCTTGAAGGCGCGGTCTACTTCAATGCCGAATTCACCGCGCCGTGGTGCATCCGCGGCGAGTGCGGGGTGGCCAGCCTGCGCGAGCGGCTCGCCCGCGCCGAGCACGTCGCCTACTTCCACTTCCTGACCGAAGGCGAATGCCAGGTGCGGCTGGTCGACGGCGGAAAAGCGCTGCACGCCATGGCTGGCGACCTGGTGCTCTTTCCGCAGGAAGGCAGGCACCTGATGGGCAGCGACCTGCAGCTCGCGCCCCTCGGCGCCGACGCGATGGCAGGGGCCACCGACGCGATCGGCGCCGAGCTCTTCGCCATGCGCCACGGCGGCGGCGGCAAGGCGACGCGCTTCGTTTGCGGCTACCTCGCCTTCAGCCGCAGCGTTTCGCGCCCGCTGCTCGAGGCGCTGCCGCGCGTGCTGCGCATTCCGCTGGGCGGCGCCTCGGCGCCGATGCGCGAGCTCCTGCAGCTCGGCGTACGCGAATCGGCGGCGGCGCGCCCCGGCGGCGCCTCGATCCTCGCCAAGGCGGCCGAGCTGATGTTCGTCGAGGCGCTGCGCCGCTACGCCGAGACGCTGCCGCCCGAAGGCAAGGGCTGGCTCGCCGCCGCGCGCGACACGCACGTCGGCCGCGCGCTCGCCCTGCTGCACGCGGAGCCGGGCAAGGCATGGACCGTGGATGTCCTGGCGCGCGAGGCCGCCATCTCGCGCTCCGCGCTGGCCGAGCGCTTCACGGAGCTCGTCGGCGAGCCGCCGATGCAGTACCTGAAGCGCTGGCGCCTCGCCCTCGCCGCGCAGGCGCTGCGCTCGGGGCGCGAAACCATCTCGCGCATCGCGGCGCGCAGCGGCTACGACTCCGAGCCCGCCTTCACGCGCGCGTTCAAGCGCGAGTTCGGCGCGCCGCCCGCGGCGTGGAAAAAACACATCGGCAACTAATCCATACAGGACGGAAACATTCCCGGCGGGACCCTCCTATAAGGTCGCGAGGTCCAAATAAGAGGAGGTCGCAGTGGCATTCATCTCTCTTGTCTACGGTGTAGTCGTTTACGTTTTCTTTCTGGCGACGTTCTGTTATGCGATCGCCTTCGCCGGCAACCTCTGGGTGCCCAAGACCATCGACAGCGGCGCGGCGACCGGCCTCATCGAGGCGGTGCTCGTCAACCTGGCGCTCCTGACGGTATTTGCCCTGCAGCACAGCATCATGGCGCGGCGCTCGTTCAAGCGCTGGTGGACGCGCATCGTCTCGCCCACGGTCGAGCGCAGCACCTTCGTGCTCGCCTCCACGCTCGCGCTCGCGCTGCTGCTTTGGCAATGGCGGCCGATCGCCGAGCCGGTGATCTGGCGCGTCGACGACACGCTCGGCGCGCAGCTGGTCTGGATCGTGTTCTGGCTCGGCTGGGCAGTGCTGCTGCTGGCCACTTTCCTCATCAACCATTTCGAGCTCTTCGGCCTGGGGCAGATCTTCGCGCGCCTCGTCGGCCGCGAGGTGCCGGAGGCGGAATTCAGGACGCCATTCCTCTACCGGTATGTCCGCCACCCGATCTACCTGGGCTTCCTGATGGGCTTCTGGGCCGCGCCGGTCATGACGGCCGGGCACCTGCTCTTCGCCATCGGCGCTACCGGCTACATCCTGGTGGGCATCTGGTTCGAGGAGCGCGACCTCATAGCGCAGTTCGGGGACCGGTACCGCCAATACAGAGCCCAGGTCGGAATGCTCTTCCCCGGCCGCAAGACCAGTTGAACGGAAACTCGCCATGCACTCGACGACAGCGGTAGAACCCCAGCCCCCGGCAAGGGCCGAGCTCGCGGCGCTCAAGACGCGCCAGCAGGCCGCGTGGGCGAGCGGCGATTACGCCGTGATCGGCACCACGCTGCAGATCGTGGGCGAGCAGCTCGCCGAAGCCTGCGACCTGCGCTGGGACGAGAACGTGCTCGACGTGGCGGCCGGCAACGGAAATGCCACGCTCGCCGCCGCGCGCCGCGGCTGCAGGGTCGTATCGACCGACTACGTCGAAGCGCTCCTCGAGCGGGGAGCCGAGCGCGCGCGCGCCGAGCGGCTGAGCGTCGAATTCAAAGCCGCGGATGCCGAGGCGCTGCCTTACCGCGACGCGACTTTCGATGCCGTCCTGTCCACCTTCGGCGTGATGTTCACCGCCGACCACGGCCGCGCGGCCAGCGAGATGGCGCGTGTATGCCGCTCCGGCGGGCGCATCGGCATGGCGAACTGGACCCCGGGCGGCTTCGTCGGCCAGCTCTTCAAGGTCCTCGGCCGCCACGTGCCGCCGCCCGCGGGCGCGCAGCCGCCTACGCTCTGGGGCTCCGAATCGCACCTGCGCTCGCTGTTCGGCGCCGCCGCGGCCAGGATCGACGCGACGCCGCGCACTTTCAACTTCCGCTACCGCTCGGCGGCGCACTTCATCGAAGTGTTCCGCACGTGGTACGGGCCGGTGCACAAGGCGTTCGGCGCGCTGCCGGCCGACCAGGCGGCCGCGCTGCACCGCGACGTCGCCGATCTTCTGGAGACGCTCAATCGCGGCGGCAGGGGATCGCTCGTCGTGCCGGGCGAATACCTCGAGATAGTGATCACCCTGAGCTGATCGTTTAGAGTCCGGACATGGACTCGCCCAGCCCATTCTTCCGCGAAGCCGGCTCCGGGCCGGGGGTCGTCTGCCTGCACGCGAACGCGAGCACGTCGGGTCAATGGCGTGCGCTGATGGAAAAGCTCGCCCCCCGGTTCCATGTCATCGCCGCCGACTCCTATGGCGCCGGCAAGAGCCCGGCGTGGCCCACGGACCGGCAGCCCGTGCTGCGCGACGAAGTCGCACTGCTCGAGCCGGCGTTCGCCAGCGCCGGCGACCCCTTCGCCCTCGTCGGCCATTCGTACGGCGCGGCGATAGCGCTCATTACGGCTTTCACGCAGCCGCGGCGCGTGCGCGCGCTGGCCCTTTATGAGCCCACGCTGTTCTCGCTGGTGGACGCGGACTCCCCGCCGCCCAACGACGCCGACGGCATCAAGGGCGCCGTAGCCGCCGCGCGCGCATACCTCGACGCCGGCGATCCGGACCGCGCCGCGGAGCAGTTCATCGACTTCTGGATGGGAAAGGGCGCATGGGCCGCGACGCCCAAAGAGCGCAAGCCGCCGATCGCGGCCGCGGTGGCCAATGTCCGCGGCTGGGCGCACGCGCTCATGCGCGAGCCGACGCCGCTCTCGGCATTCCGCACCCTCAACATTCCGGTGCTGTACATGACGGGCAGCGATTCGCCCGCCTCCTCGCTCGGCGTGGCGCGGCTGCTGAAGGGCGCGCTGCCGCGCGTCGAAACCGTCGAGTTCAAGGGGCTCGGCCACATGGGGCCGGTGACCCATCCGGACGTGGTGAACGAGGCGATCGCGCGCTTCCTCGCGCGCAATTCCTGACAGCGCCTACTGCCCTTCGATGCCCGGCACGCCGCTGACGTTTTGTGCCCACGGCAGCGCCGACTTGCGCCAGATCTGCCGCTTCGGCGGAAGCTGCGCGCGCTGCTTCAGGCAGCCCACGCGTAGCGAGTAGCTCGGCGGCGTATCGCTGTCCGCGGTCGCCGAAACGGGCGTGCCGCAGTTCGGGCAGAAAGAATGGCGGCGCCGGGTGCCGCTGTCGGCCGTCTTCACATACACCTTGGGCTTCCCGCTCAGCAGCCGATACGTCGCCGCCGGCGCCTGCACCGACACGCGGAATACCGAGCCGGTGAGCATCTGGCAATCGGCGCAGTTGCAGAGGTTGACCTTCTCCGGATCGACCTCCGCCTCATAGGCGACCTGGCCGCAATGGCATGAGCCCTGGACCTTCATCGAATGCCTCCTTCAGGAACCGCGCAGCGCGGTGACTTCGATCTCGATCTTCATGCTCGGCTGCGCGAGGCCCGCCGAGATCATCGTGCAGGCGGGCCGGATGTCGCCGAAGTGCTTGCGCAGCACCGGCCAGCATTTCTGGAACTGCGACGCGTCCGGCAGGATGTAGGTCACCCGCACGACGTCCTTGAGGCTCGCGCCGGCCTGCTTGAGCGCCGACTCGATGTTCCGGAAGCACTGCTCGGCCTGCTCCAGCAGGTCGTCGGACATCGTCATCCTGGCGTAGTCGTAGCCGGTGCACCCGGAGACGAACACCCAGTCGCCCGCCACGACGGCGCGCGAGTAGCCGATATCGTTCTCGAAGGTGGAGCCGGAGCTGATCAGTTTTCGTGTCATGGCCGGAATATTAGTACAGCACCGCGCCCACGATGACGGCCGCATCGAGGCCGATCCATCCCACGCAGGGAAGATAGATGTTGCGGTCGCCTTTGCGCAGCCCGTACCAGAACCACAGCACGGCGGAAAGCAGATAGGCGCTCCACGACAGCACGGAGACGCCGGCAGCCTGGTGCCCGACCCAGATGGTGAGCACCTGAGGGACGGTCATGAGCATCGTGAAGAGGGACATCCCGCCGAGAAGCCGCCGCAGAATCGTTTCGTCGCTGGAGTCTGGTGTCATGTCCTGTCCTGCCTAGTAGGGAACGAAGCCGTGCTTCTTCTGCAGGTCGACCACCGCGCGTGACGTGGCGTAATCGAGGAGGCGTTTCTGCATCCCGGCCGGCGCGCTGCGCGTCACCAGGATGAGCGGTCGCGACAGCAAGTAGGTGTGGTCGCGCACCGCGCGGGTGGAAGCGGGGATGCCGCCGTATGCGAGCAGCTTGATTGCCGCGCCCGACTTCACGCTGCGCTCGGCCACCCCGAGCGCAACGAGGGTCACCGCGTTGCGATCCTTGGCGACGAAAGCGATCGCGTCGCCGTTCTCGAACACCGTGGCGTGGCTGCGGATCTGGTCGGACTTGAGCTTCAGGTGCTGCAGGATCAGGTCGGGAATGGCCTGACCCTCGGCGCGCCACACCAGCTTGATCGGGCCGGGGCGCGCGCCGAGCTGCTTCCAGTCGGCGATCTCCCCGGTGAGCAGCTCCGCCAGCTGCTGCTGGCTGAGCCCCTTCAGCGCATTGCCACGGTGGACGACGATCGCCGCCCCGTCGCGGCACAAGGGAAAAGCAAAGAGATCCCTCTCGTTCTCGGCCAGCGGTCGCGACGCCATGGCGATGTCGGACGTCCCGGCGCGCAGATCCGACAGTCCCTTGCCCGAGCCCCCCGAGCTGACTTCGATCGACACGCCCGGATTGGACTTCCTGAAGCGCTGCACGATCTCGATCATCAGGGGATAGATGGTCGAGGAGCCCGAAATCACGATCGGCTTGGCGGCTTGCGCCAGGGCAGGCCACGACGCGATGCACAGCAACCCGAGGACCACGGCGCGAAACCTGGCTGCGCCCATGAAGCTATCCTGCCGCGCGCCGGGACTCGCTGCGGATCAGGTCCCAGATGTAGTTGCGATACTCGAGCAGCTTGACCGATTTGCGCACCTCGATGTCGCGCGGTCGCGGCAGGTCGATCTTGACTTCCTCGCGGATGCGCGCCGGCCGTGCGGTGAGCACCACCACGCGGTCGGCGAGGAACACGGCCTCGTCGATGTCGTGCGTGACGAAGACGACGGTTTTTCGCGTTCGCTCCCAGAGGCTCATCAGCTCTTCCTGCATCTGCTCGCGCGTCTGCGCGTCGAGCGCGCCGAACGGCTCGTCCATCAGCAGCACCTTCGGATCGAAGGCGAGGACGCGAGCGAGCGCGGTGCGCTGCTTCATCCCGCCCGAGAGCTCCGCCGGATAGTGATTGCGGAACTCGGTGAGGCCGATCATGGCGAGCTGCCTCGCCACCACCTCGTCTATCTTTTCTTTTCCGAAACCCTGCGCCTCGAGGCCCCAGGCGATGTTGCCGGCCACGCTCTTCCACGGAAAGAGCGAGAACTCCTGGAACATCATGCCGCGGTCGGGCCCCGGGCCGCTCACTTCCTTGCCGTAGACGCGGATGCTGCCGGTCTCGGGGGCGATGAAGCCGCCGACGATGTGCAGGAACGTGCTCTTGCCGCAGCCGCTCGGCCCGATCACGGTGATGAACTCGCCCTCGCGCACCGCGAACTCCGCGATCTCGACGATGGGAAGGGACTTGCCGCCGCGCTCGTAGCGCTTGGTGACGCCCGAGGCTTCCAGCGCGTTCAAGGCTTGGGCTTCTCGGCGCTCACCGGCCAGCCGTGCTCGGAAAGGTCGAAGCGCACCCCGGCGAGCTGCAGCTTGGTCTCGAAGAAGATGCGCTCGCCGAGCCTGGCGAGGTCGACCGGCGGCGGCGGCTGCGGCGTGGCGCCGGCCTGCTTCGCCTGCTTTTCGGCCGCGGCGAGGTCGCCGACCTGCACGCCGAAGTGGTCCAGGCCATAGCCCTGCGGGTACGGGACGGGCGTTTCCTTCGTGCGCTTCCAGCAGACGATCGCGATGTTGATATAGCCGTCGGTCAGGTAGACCTCGCGCGCGAGCTCGCTGTCGCCGCGCGAGAGCTCCTGCAGGCCGAGGGCCCTCTTGAACAGCGCCGCGGTCTCGAACGGATCTTCCGCCGTGATCGCGATGTGCCGGATCCTGTTGCCGTCCATGGTGCGCCTCCTTAGCCTTCGAACGCCAGCAGGCGCTCGAGCTCCGCCAGCATTTTCGCCTTGTCCTGCCCCGCGCGGCGCACGCGTCGCTCGCGCCGCCAGCAGTCGATGATGCCCGACATTTGCCCCTCGGTGCCGACCTCGCGCGACACGCGCACGATGGTGTCGACGCGCGGCTTGCGGCGGCGCATGTAGTTCGCGAGGGATTTTTCGACGTCGGTGCAGGAGGCGAGCTCCTCGGCGAGGACTGCCGCGTCCTCCATCGCCATGCCCGCTCCCTGGCCGATATTGGGTGTCATGGCGTGCACCGCGTCGCCGAGCAGAACCGCCCGGCCCCTGCCCCAGGGCTCCTGCCGCAGCTCCTCGACGTCGGTGGTGATGACCTCGTCGGCCGAGCGGACCTGCGAGAACAGCCTGACCACGCGCGGATCGGTGAACTGCGCGAACATGGCGCGAAACTCGTCCGCGCTGCGCAGAGGCGGCGCGCCCTCCCGCGGCGAGTTGAACGTCGTCCAGATATAGATGCGGCCCGGAGCGATCGGCACGAGGCCGATGCGCTGCCCCTTGCCCAGGAGCTCGGTGAAGCATTCGACGTCCGCGATATTGTCGACGACCAGCCGGTGCGAGCGGTATCCCATGTACGCGGGAGCGACCTCGCCGAAAAGGTGGCGCCGCACGGTGGAATGGATGCCGTCGGCGCCGACCAGCACGTCGCCCGAGAAGGTTTCGCCGCCCTCGGTCGCGACCTCGACCTTCCCGGACGAAAGGCGGATGTCCCTGACCGCGCAGGAAAAGCGCACCGCCCCTTGGGGCGCGCCGGCAAACAGGACGTCATGCAGGTGCGCGCGGTGCACGAGCGCGCCGCGCGCGAGCTTGCCGGCGTCGTAGAGCGGCCGGTAGTCGCGCAGCGCGAGGGTCCTTCCGCGCCGGTCGCAGGTCTCGCGCCGCAGGTAGGGCCATGACTGCGCGCGCAACGCCGTAGCGAGGCCGTTTCGCTCGAGCACGCGCATGGCGTTGGGATTCATGATGATGCCGGCGCCGACCGGCGCGATGCGCGCCGCCTTTTCGAGCACCGTCACCGGAAGCTTGCGCAGCGCGAGCTCGCGCGCCAGCGAAAGTCCGCCGATGCCGCCGCCCACTACGAGCGTAGAGAGGCTCACAGGCGAGATATTATTGAAAGATCATGGAAGTGTTCGACAGGGATCGCCTGGCGATGCTCGTGCAGCCCGACCGGGTGCACCGCTCGGTGTACGCCGACCCCGCCATCTTCGAGCTGGAGATGGAGCGGCTCTTCGGCCGTGCCTGGCTGATCCTTGGCCACCAAAGCCAGGTCAAGGCGCCGGGAGACTACTTCACCACGCGCATGGGGCGCGAACCGGTGGTGGTCGTCAACAACGGAAGCGACATCAAGGTTCTCATCAACCGGTGCGCGCACCGCGGGGCGATGGTTTGCGCCGAAGGCACCGGAAATACCGAGCGGTTCGTCTGCCCGTACCACGGTTGGAGCTACGACCGCGCGGGTGAATTGAAGGCGGTCCCTTTCGGCAGCGGCTACCGGCAGGAAACGCTGAAAAATCTTCAGTTGAAGCCGGTTCCGCGTGTCGGGAATTACCGCGGCTTCCTGTTCGCATCGCTTTCCCCCGACGGTGAATCGCTCGAGGACTTCCTCGGCGAGGCCAAGTCCTCGTTCGACGACTTCGTCGATCGCGCGCCCGGGGGCGAGCTCGAGGTGGCGGGCGGCGTGTTCAAGCACGCCTATGACGGCAACTGGAAGCTGATGCTCGAGAACCACCTCGACGGGGCGCATCCGGCGTGGGTGCACGCTTCGTCGGTGGCCGTGGCGCGCAACGCGCCGGAGCCCGGCAAGCCGGGCGAGGAGCACTACTACGATATCGCGGTGCGGCAGATGCGGCAGAACGGCGCGCCGGAGTCGGTCTGGGAGAACACCGGCATCTGGGCCACGGCACGCGGCCATGGCTACATGGGGGATTACCACGACGACAGCCGCCTGGTCGTCGGCATGGGCAATCCCGTCTTCGAGGAATACAGAAACAGGCTGATCGAGAAGACCGGTCCCGCCGAAGCCGATCGCATCCTGCGCGTCACCCTGTGGAACACGGTGATCTACCCCAACTGCTCGTTCATGAGCCAGTTCCGCCAGCTGCGCATCATCCATCCGGTGGCGGTCGACCGCTCGCTCGTCTACACCTATTCTTTCCGCATGAAGAATGCGCCCGAGCGCCTGTTCCGCGACACCATCGCCTTCTCGAACGTGGTGAATGGCACCGCCTCGTGGGTGCTGACCGACGACCTCGAGGTCTACGAGCGCATCCAGAAGGGCTTCGAGAGCGGCGCGGTGGAATGGGCGCAGATCGGCCGCGGCCACGGGCGCGACGTGCAGGAGCCCGGCGCGTTGCGCGGCGCCACCGGCACGAGCGAGGTCTACATTCGCGCGCAGATGCGCGCGTGGCTCGACTATATGACGAGGTAATGCGGCAGCGATGAGCGTCGAGCAGTTCCTGTACCGGGAGGCGCGCCTTCTCGACGAGCAGCGCCTCGAGGAGTGGCTGGCGCTCTTTGCCGAGGATGCCACCTATTGGGTGCCGCTCGAGCAAGGCCAGCAGGACCCGGTCTCGACCAGCTCGATCATCTACGACGACCGCACCTTGCTGGAGCTGCGGGTCAAGCAGGCGCGGCACCCGAGGGCGCATGCGCGGCTGCCGCTTGCGAGGACGCTGCACCAGGTAGGCAACGTCGTCGTTTCGAAGGAAGCGAGCGGCGAGCTGACCGTGCATTCCAGCCTGATCCTGGTGGAGTTCCGGGCGGAGAAGCAGCGCACCTGGGGCGCGCTGGTCGAGCACCGGCTGCGAGCCGAAGGTGCGAGCTACCGCATCGCCCGCAAGCGCATCGACCTCGTCAACTCCGAGGCGGCGCTCGAAGGCATCGCCATCCTCTTCTAGAGGCGCACGCCGTACACGTCGCGCACCAGGCGGTCGATTTCGCCGCGCAGCAGCCGGTAGCACTCGCAGGCCCGCGCCTCGAGCTTGGCGCGGCTCACCACGGTAATGCGGCCGCGCGAGTAGCGGATCAGCCCGGCCTTCTGCATGGCGCTCGCCGCCTCGGTGACTCCCTCGCGGCGCACGCCCAGCATGCTGGCGATGGACTCCTGCGTCGTGAGCAGCTCGTTGGCGGCCGCCCGGTCGATACCGCTCAGCAGCCAGCGGCTGAGCTGCTGGTCCACCGAATGGCGCCGATAGCACCCGGCAACCTGCGCGAGCTGTGAAATCGCCGCGCTGGCGTAGCGCAGCGCGATGCGGTGCAGGCGGCCGTGCCGCTGGAACTCGGCGTGCAGCGGCGCCAGCTTGATGCGGAACGCCTGCCCGGCGCTGCGCACGGCAACACGCAGCGGCGCGGCGCCGCCGAGGAGGGACGTGACGCCAGTGAAGCCCTCGTTGCCGATGACGCCGACCTCCGCCGAGTCGCCGTCGGACATCACATGCACCATGGAAATCACCG
>Ga0068871_100002033_pt1 | contig 13708 bp, 13 predicted proteins | sample KBSMisM72_FD_72750 | JGI IMG/M metagenome (GOLD analysis project Ga0068871, IMG submission 72750) | Miscanthus rhizosphere microbial communities from Kellogg Biological Station, Michigan, USA - KBS Miscanthus M7-2 | ecosystem: Host-associated > Plants > Roots > Rhizosphere > Soil ... | reverse complement strand
CCGAGTTCGCCGATCCCTATCTGCGCGAGCGGCAGGGCGACGTCGCGGACCTGGTCGGCCGGTTGCGGATGAACCTGCGCAAGGGGGTCGCCACCCCGCGCGACCTGCTGCGCGAGCTCGACGAGTCGTCGGTGCTGATCGCGGACGAGCTGACGCCGTCGATCGCAGCGCAGGTCGACTGGACCAAGGTGCGAGGGTTCGCGACCGACGCGGGCAGCCGGACGTACCACACCGCGATCCTGGCGCGGTCGCTCGAGGTGCCGGCCGTCGTCGGCCTCCACAACGCGAGCGAGCTGGTGCAGGCGGGGCAGCTGATCGTGATCGACGGCAACGCCAGCGAGGTGATCCTCGACCCGACGCCGGAGGAGCTGGCGCGCGCGGCCCATCACGCGGACGATCATCGTCCCGCGGAGACGGTCGACGCCGAGCGCAGACGGGCCGCCGCGACCTCCGACGGCGTGCGGATCCGCCTGGACGCGAACATCGAGTTTCCCGACGACCTCGCCGCGGCGCGCTACGCCGGCGCGGAAGGGATCGGCCTCTACCGATCGGAGTTCCTGGTCACCAGCGGCGTCGAGGACATTCGCGACGAGGATCGCCAGTACGAAATCTACCGGGCGATGCTCGAAGGCATGGCGCCGGGATCGGTGACCGTTCGCACCTTCGATATCGACGAAGAGCAGCTGGCCACGCGCCTGTCGCGGCATCCGCTGACCGCCGGATGGGAGCCGGACGAAGCACGGGCGAGCCGTCAGGGGCTGCGCGGCCTGCGCCTGAGCCTGACGCGGCCCGACCTGTTCCGCATCCAGCTGCGGGCGCTGCTGCGCGCGGCGCGGCACGGGACCCTGCGGATCATGTTTCCGTTCGTCTCGAGCGTCGAGCAGATCCGCGAAGCGCGGGCGATGATTGTCGCGGCGACCGCGGATCTCACGCGGCGCGGCGAGCAGGTGCCGCGGGTGCCGATCGGCGTCATGATCGAGATTCCGGCCGCCGCCTACACCGCCGATCTGCTCGCGAAGGAAGTGGACTTCTTCACGATCGGCACCAACGATCTCATCCAGTACTGCCTGGCGGTCGATCGGGCGGACGAACGCGTCTCCCGGCTCTACGAGCCGCTGCACCCGGCGATCCTGCGCATGATCCTCATGGTCCGGCGGGCGGCATCGCGTCAGCGGATTCCGGTCTCGCTGTGCGGCGAAATGGCGTCGGATCCGGCGGTGCTGACGCTGCTGGTCGGCCTCGGGCTGACCGAGTTCAGCATGACGCCCGGCGCGATTCCGGTCGCCAAGCAGGTCCTCGCCGAGCTCCGGAGCGACGAGCTGCGCGCGCTGGCGCGGCGGATTCTGAAACTGGCGACCATCGACGACATCGAACGCGCGCTGCTGACCGCCCTCGGCCGGCTGACGCTGATCAAAGGGGTCATCTCGTGAGCGATGAAATGACGCGGGTAGAGAAGCCGTGGGGCTACGAGCTCCACTGGGCCAAGACGGATCGGTACGTGGGCAAGCTGATTCACGTCAACGCCGGACACGCGCTGAGCCTGCAGTACCACAACCTCAAGGACGAGACGATCTATCTGCACTCGGGCAAGCTGCTGTTCGAGATCGAGGTCGGCGGGGAGCTGCAGAAGCGCGACATGCTGCCGGGCGAGCGCGTGCACGTGACGCCGAAGACGGTCCACCGCATGACCGCCATCGAAGACAGCGATATCTTCGAAGTCTCGACCCCCGAGCTGCACGACGTTGTCCGTTTGGAAGATCGGTACGGGAGGGAAGACAAGAAACCGTAAGGGTCCGGCGCGGCCCTCGCGTACCGGCAAATGATCCGATCGTGACTCCGTTGGCGCGTTGATAGATCAGCGCGTTCCTTCCAGGAAACGGAGGTCACATGAGTTGCCCATCTTTCGCGACGATATTCGCCCTCCTGGCGATTCCGATGATTGCGTCCGCTAGCAGCGCGGCCGGCGATCCCCATCGGCAAGTCAGCGTCGACAACGCGAGCGTGTCGGCCAGCCAATCGGTGCTGACGGTGAACGGCGACAACTTCGGCCGCGCGGTCCGCGTGATTCTCAATGACGTGGTGCTGGAGGGAGTCGCCGTCGATCCGAGCGGCTCGACCTTGACGGCGGCGATGCCCTCGCCGGCTCTCGCGCCGGGCAGCTACGAGCTGATCGTCGTGCGGCGCGACGGGCTGCACGATCACGATCACGATCGAGACAATCACTATCGAGCCGATGATGACGACATCGGTGTGTTCGTGCTGACGGTCGGCGCGGTCGGTCCGCAAGGGCCGATTGGCCCGCAGGGACCAGCCGGCCCGCAGGGACCAGTTGGCGCGCAAGGGGTAGTCGGTGCCACTGGCGCGACCGGGGCGACAGGCCCGCAAGGTGCGGGTGGGCCGCAGGGTGTGAAAGGCGACACCGGTCCCAGCGGCGCACAAGGTCCAGCGGGACCGCAGGGACCTCCGGGTCCCCAGGGTCCGGCCGGTCCGCAGGGGGCGGGCGGGTCCGGCTCCCTGCACTACGTCGCAAGCGCCGTGAACGCCGACGGCACGTCGCAGGCGCCTTCGTCGACGTATTCGGTGAGCAAGGATGCGAACAGCGCGAGCTATCACTTGCGCTTTCCCGCGGTTCAGTTCACGGCGATTCCCGTCTGCCTGATCATGCCGATCAACGGGTCTGCCTCATTGATCCAGGCCGCGAATTTCGGCTTCGACGGCAGCACGAATGAATGGTTTTGTGACTTCGCCATGACCAGCGCCGCGAACTTCGTCTTCCACGCGCTGCAATTGAACTGACGACGCGGGACTGATTCTTCGTCAGCAACAAGAAAAGGCCCGCAGCGCTCGTGCGCCGCGGGCCTCGGTGACGAAGAGTGAAGGACGCTCGGTCCTAGAAGGGGATGTCGTCGTCGGTGAGCGGGGTGTCCGGGATGTCGCCGCCGCCATGCGAGGGCTGCCCGCCGCCCATGCTGTCTTCGCCGCCGCCGCGCGACATGCCGCCGCCGCCGCCGCGTCCGCCACCGCCGCCGAGCAGCACGATCTTGTCGCCCTTAATCTCGGTGGTGTAGCGCTTGTTGCCGTCCTTGTCGTTCCACTGACGGGTCTCCAGGCGGCCTTCAATGTAGATCTGCTTGCCCTTGGTCAGGTACTCGGTCAGCGATTCGGCGACCTTCCCCCAGAACACGACGCGATGCCACTCGGTTTTTTCCTGTTTCTGCCCCGACTTGTCGGTCCAGTTTTCGGTCGTCGCCATGTTGAGGGTCGCCACGGCGGCGCCTCCCGGTGTATAGCGCAACTCGGCATCGCGTCCGAGGTTGCCGACCAGAATCACTTTGTTCACGCTTCCCATAGGGCGTCGATTCTACTCTACTTCGGCCGCTTGATTTGTTCGAGACGCTGCTGCGCGAGACGGCCGGCGTCGGTGTTGGGATCGCTTTTCACGACATGCTCCCACGCTTCGCGCGCGCCGTTGACGTCGCGCAGGTTCATCAGCGCGAGGCCCTTCTTGTAGTACGCGTCCGGGATCTTGTCGCCGCTCGGATAGGTGCGGATCGCCAGGTCGCAGGCCTCGACCGCCTTGTCATTCTTGCCGTCCTGGACGTACGCCGAGCAGATGTTCACCTGCGCGTCGTCGGCAAGATCGGACTTGGGAAAGCTCTTGATGTAGTCCGTGAAGCCGAGGATCGCCAGATCGTACTGGCCGGAGTAGTAGTCGCCCATCGCCGAGTCGAACAGTTTCTGGGGCGAGACGGTCATGCCGCCGGAGGACGATCCGCCAGCCGGCGCGGGGGTGCCTGTGCCGCCGCCTGGCGCCGCGCCCGGCGCCGGGGGCTCGGCGGCGTCGCTGGTGCCGGAAGGACGCGATCCCATCTGCTGCAGCGAGCTGCGCAGCGAATCGACCTCCTGGGTGAGCGAGCCGATCCGCACGTTGTTGTCGTCCAGCTTCTCGCGGATCACGCGCACGTCGTTGGTGAGGTTGTCGATGACCAGCTTCTGATCGGCGAACGCCTTGCGCGTGGTCTCGGCCTGCTGATCGAGGCGGGTGTTGACCGCCTTGATCGCCTCGGTGACCGAGCCGATCAGGTTCTGCAGCAGCTGCGACTGCTCCTGGAGCATCCGCAGATCCGCCATGAGCTGCTGGTGTTCTTTGTTGGCGGCCCGCGCCGGCGAGGCCGCCGTGACGAGGATCACGCCGAGCAGGGCGCAGAAGACTCTGTGTTTCATAAGCTCACTTCGCGGTGATGACGAAGTGCGCGCGTCGGTTTTTCGAGAACGCCGCTTCGTCGTGACCTGGATCGAATGGGAATTCCCTTCCGTAGCTGACGGTGCGCAGCCGATCGGCGGCAATCCCCAGCGAGACGAGATACGCGCGCGCGGTGCCCGCACGGCGCTCGCCCAATGCCAGATTGTACTCGGCTGTCCCGCGCTCGTCGCAGTGTCCTTCGATCGTTACGGCCCAGCTTGGATAGCGTTTGAGCAGCGCCGCGTTCTCGTCCAGCGTCTTCTGGTTGTCGGCGCTCAACTCGCTGCTGTCCAACTCGAAGTAGACCGGCTTCAGCAGCGAGTTCTTGTTCAAGTCGTCGAGCGACGCCGACGAGATCGCATCGTCCCGCATCGGCTCGGAGGGCACGCTGACCGGCTCGCGGGCCGGCTCCGGCGGAGTGCCGGGGCGACCGGAATTCGCGCTGCCGCCGGAGACGGGCGGTGGGGGAGGCATGGGTCGCGCGACCGGCGGCGTCTTCTTGCCGCAGGCCGCTGCGGTGATCAGCGTCGTCACCGCCATCAAGGTCGCTATTGATCGGGCCGCTTTCATCGTCGACTCTCCAGTCATTTGGACCAGTCCGGTTCGTAGTTGTTACCGGCCTTCGTAATCTGCCGCACGTTCTTCCCGTCGCGCGCCATCGTGAACACCTGCGTCTTCCCCGAACGGGTGGACGTGAAGACGATGTGGCGGCCGTTGGGCGAGAAGGCGGGGCTCTCGTTGGTACCCTCTCCGAACGTGAGCGATTTGGTGGCGCCGGTCGAAAGGTCGAGCACCCGGATGTCGAAGCCGGGACCGCTGCGCGCGGCGTAGGCGATCTCGTTGAACGGCGCCGGCGACCACGTCGGGCGGTCGCAGTACGACTCCGACGTTTTCTTCGAGATGTTCAGCCCGTCGGCGTCGACGACGTAGATCTGGGGCGTGCCGCTCCGGTCGGAGGTGAACGCGATCTGGGTTCCGGACGGCGACCAGGTGGGCGTGATGTCGATGCTCGGGTTGTTGGTCAGGCGCCGCAGGCCCGAGCCGTCCCGGTTCACGATGTAGATCTCCGGGTTGCCGTCGCGGGTCGTGCTGAAGGCCAGCCTGGTGCCGTCGGGCGACCAGGCCGGAAGCCAGTTCTCGCCGACCTTGTCACCCTTGGTGACCTCGTCCAGGGTGCCGGCGAAGATGTTCGAGATGAACAGGTTCGCGCCGCCGCGCCGGTACGACGTATAGGCGATGGACCGGCCGTCGGGCGACCAGCGCGGCGCGATGTTCAGCGTCCGCCCGGTCGTGACGCGCCGCTGGTTCTCGCCGTCGTAGTCGGAGATGTAGATCTCCTTGATGCTGCGCTGCTGCACCGTGCCGGTGATTCGTTCGCCGTCGCGATCGGAATCAAAGGTCAGCTTCGATCGCGCGACGCCGTTCAGGGCGCGCTGATCCTTGTGAATCTCGTCGGAGATGGTGTGGGCGAAGAGGCGCGCGTTCGACCCGTCGTACTGCCGCGGATATACCGCCTGCCGGGTCCGCACGTTGAACAGCTTCATCTCGACCCGGAAGCCGGCGCTCACTTTCTGCACAGTGCCGACGATCACGGCGTCGGCGTTGACTTCCCGCCAGCGATCGAACGGCACGTCGGCGAACGACGTGTTCTTTGGAATGGAGGTGTAGACATCGCGCGGGATGAACGCGAACTCGCGCTCGAAGTTCAGATCGTCCCAGAGCACCTGGCTGATCGTTTTCGCCGTCGCCACGGTTTCGGCGTCGGACGACAGCGCGATGAAGTCGGGCACTGCCAGACGGGGCGCTCCGCCGCCTTCAGCGGTGATGGCCGTCGCGACCTCGCTGGGCTGCTGCGGGGCAGGCGGTTGTGTGGGCTGCTGGGCGCGCGGCCAGGCGGCCAGCAGGACGATCGCCAGGACTCCTGAGACGATGGATTTGGTCATTGGTATATGAAGCTCAGACGCATGGTCAGGGTCGGATTTGGAAACGCCTCGGGGAGCGGTGGCAGGGTGCGGGTTGCCAGCACGGCGCGCAGCGCCGCGGTATCGAGCGTCGTCGTGCCGCTCGGCTGGAAAATCGTGGCGTCCGTGATCCGGCCGTCGCGCTGGATGGTGAACCGAATCAGGCTCGTGCCTTGTGCACCCTGGTTCTGATTCCACGCCGTGCGGATGCGCGAGATCATCGTCGCGAGGTACTCGGGACAGCAGAAATCGCCGGTGATCTCGAGCGACGAGCCCGAACCGGGGCCGCCGCCGGTCGAGAGGCCGAAACCCTGGCCGCGCACGCCGGTATCGGCGATCGCGCTGCCGAAGGCGGGTTGCGCTCCCTTCGTGGGCGTGCGGCCGCGCGCTTCGTCGGGCGCCTGCTTGACGGTTGGTCCCGGCGTCGTCTTCACCTGCTTCGCATTCGGCAGCGGCACGGTCATGTCGGGCGTCTTTGCCGCCGGCGCCCGTACCGCTTCGCGCTTCGGCGGTTCCTCCGGCGGCGTCACCGCCTGCACCGGCCTCCCGCCGATCGCGGTCATGCCGCCGTTTTCCGGGCCGCCGCTGCCGCTCAGGGAAATCGTCATCAGCGTCGGCGACACGTCGTGGCGTTGCAGAAGGCCGCCGCGCGACACGATCAGTGCGGCCGCCAGGACCACGTGCGCCGCAATCGACACGGACAGCATCTTCTGCAGCCCGGCAGGCGGCTGCATCCGGTCGCGCAGCACATCGGTGACGTCCATCAGCGCTCGCTCGGCATTCGCGCCACCATGCCGATGTTCTGGACGCCTGCCGCTTTCAGGGCGTCGATCACGTTCATCAGATCCTGATACTGGACCGCCGAGTCGCCGCGCAGAAACACTTCTTTGCCGGCGTTGGTTTCCATCTTCTGCCGGACGCGCTCCTGCAGGTTGCTCAGTTTGATCTGTTCCTTGCCCAGAAACACCATGCTCGACTGGCGGATGGTCTCGGGAATCGTAATCTCGATGCGCTCGCCGGTGACCGACGTCGCGCGCCGCGACTGCGGCAGCTTGACGTCGATGCCGCGCTGGATCATCGGCGCGGCGACCATGAAGATGATCAGCAGCACGAGCATCACGTCGACGAGCGGGACCACGTTGATCTCGGCGAGCGACGTCGTGACTCGCCGGCCGCGGCCGGTCCGGCTCGATGCGCTGTTGACCGCGGGGCCCAGCTTCGGCACTTAGGTAAAGTTCCTTTCGCAGATGTTCAGGAACTCCATGGCGAAGTCGTCCATCTCCGAGGCGAACAGCTTCACGCGTCCCGACAGATAGTTGTAGAAGATGACCGCCGGGATCGCCGCGGCCAGGCCTGCGGCCGTTGCGACCAGCGCCTCGGCGATCGGGCCGCCCACCGACTGGAGGCTGGTCGAACCGGTGATGCCGATCTGTTCGAACGCGTTCATGATTCCCACCACCGTGCCGAACAGTCCAACGAACGGTCCCATGCTCGCCACCGTCGCCAGCACCGAGATGTGGCTTTCGAGCTTGTTCACCTCGAGCGCAGATGCGCGCAGCAATGCGCGGTCCACCGCCGGGAGGCTCTTCAATGTAGGACGTCCCGCAGGCGCGCGTGGATTGGCCTCGGACGTCGCATCGCCGCCCGCGGCCGGTTGCCGCAGCTGCGTCGTGATTTCCGTGTACCCGGTCTGGAACAGCCCGACGAGCGGACTGTCGGAGAGCGATCGGCAGACGGCCTGGACCTCAGAGAACTTGTTGCTGCGGCGGAACACTTCGAGAAACTGCGCGCTTTGTTTCGCCGCGCGCCGAAACGTCCACCACTTGTAGAGGAAAATACCCCAGGACCAGATCGACATCAGTCCAAGACCGAGGAGAACGGCGAGCGAAATCGCGGTCGAGCGGGCGATGAGATTGAGAATACCGGTGCTCGAACCTTCAGACGCAGCACCGGTCGTCCCCTGCATGAGCAGGGCGAACAGCGGGCTTCCAAGCGTGCGCAAACGGCCTCCGAGGCATAGCAGTGCGCCGCTGGGACAGCGCGATGTGCGAAACTGTATCATGGCGTAAAACACCTGTCAAACCTATGTTACGATTGGAGTTCTCGCCGTTTCCCCATGCTCCGCTTCCTACGGATTAAGCACCTCGCGGTGATTGACTCGGTCGAGGTCGAATTCGACCCCGGCCTCAACGTCCTGACGGGCGAAACCGGCGCAGGGAAGTCGATCCTCGTCGAGGCGGTCGGCCTGCTGCTCGGCGGCCGTGCGTCGGGCGACCTGGTGCGCACCGGAGAAGACGCCGCGGCGATCGAAGCGATCTTCGAGAGCGGCGGTGAAGAGCTGCTCGTCCGGCGCGAGATTACCGCGCAGGGACGAAGCCGCGCGTTCATCAACGGCGCGCTGGCAACCGCCGGTGCGCTCAAGGAACTGTCCAATCGCCTCATTGAGCTCCACGGACAGCACGAGCATCAGACGCTCCTCGATCCCTCGACCCATCTTGGCGTCCTCGACACCTTCGGACGGCTCGACGCCCTGCTGGCGCCGACCGCGGCGGCGTTCGACGCCATGCGCGCTGCGCAGGACGAGCTCGCGCGGATCCGCGCGGCAGTCAAGGATCGCGAGTCGCGTCTGGACCTCGTGACCTTTCAGCTCGGCGAACTGGAGCGCGCGGCCGTGAAGGCGCCCGCTCCGGGAGACGACGGGGAAGACGTCGAGCTCGCATCCTTGCGCCAGGTGCTGGCCAGCGCCGAACGCGTCGAGCGCCTGTGCACCGAAAGCTATGCCTCGCTCTATGAAAGCGACGACGCGATTCTGGCCGGTCTCGGGGGCGTGTGGCGCCGCGTCGCGGAGCTCGCCGATCTCGATCCGAAGTTCAAGCCGTACCTGGAGACGCGCGACGGGATCAAATCGCAGCTCGAGGACCTCGCCTCGTTTCTGCGCAAGTATGCCGACAACATCGAGGCTTCGCCGGCCCGCCTGCAGCAGGTGGAAGAGCGGCTCGCGCTGCTGGAACGGCTCAAGCGCAAGTACGGGCCCAGCCTGGAAGAAGTCGTCGCCCGGCGCGAAGCCCTGACGCGCGAGATGTCCGATCTCTCGCGCGGAGACGCGAGGATCGCCGAGCTCGAGCGCGATGCCGCAGCCGCGCGCGCGGTGTTTCTCGCGGCGGCCGAAAAGCTGTCGAAAGAACGGCGGCGCATCGCAGTCAGCTTCGCGAAGGAACTGGAGGCGCTGGTCGCGGAGCTGGCCATGGAGCGTACCCGGTTTGACGTGCGGTTCGGCCCGCTGCCGGAGCCTGCGTGGAGCGGACGCGGAATCGACGCCGCCGAGTTTTTCGTCTCGCCGAACCTGGGCGAGGACCTGCGGCCGCTCGCCCGGATCGTCTCGGGCGGCGAGCTCTCGCGGATCATGCTCGCGATCAAGACGCTCACCGCGACGACCCGTCACGGGTTCAGCGACGCCACCGATCGCCCGCCGAGCGCTTCGGCTCCCGGGTTGATCTTCGACGAGGTCGATGCCGGCATCGGCGGCCGCGTGGCGGACGTCGTCGGACGCAAGCTGCGAACGCTGGGGTCGGCGTTCCAGGTGCTCTGCATCACGCACCTCCCGCAGATCGCCGCGTATGCGGACACCCACTTCGCGATCGACAAAAGGGTGGAGGGCGGCCGCACGCACACCACGGTCAGGCGGCTGGACGGAGGTGGGCGCGTGGAGGAGTTGGCCAGGATGCTCGGCGGCGAAGCGGTCAGCGATGGTCTTCGGCAGTCGGCGCGTGAGATGCTGGCGGGACGCGCGAAGGCGAGGCCGGCATCCAGCTCACCAGAGCCGCCCAGGCTCGGGACGGAGACCGCGCGGCTTGGCCGGGCGTCTCAGTCGAAAGCCGGTACCCCGGCGCCGCCCTCGGGCCAGGCCCCTCGAAGCGAGGCTCCCGCTTCGCCCTCGGGCCAGGCGAAAGCGAAAGGCGAAAGGCGAAAGTCGTAGGAATGGCGCGCAAATATCTGATCGAAACGTTCGGCTGCCAGATGAACGTCCATGACTCCGAGCGCATGGCCGGTCTGCTCGAACAGGCCGGCTACGAAGCGACGGACGAAGCGGCCGACGCGGACGTGGTCGTCATCAACACGTGCAGCGTGCGTGAACGCGCCGAGGACAAGCTGTACACGCGGCTCGGCGAGCTTCGGCAACTGGCCAACGAGCAGGGCCACAATCCGATCGTCGCGGTCGCGGGCTGCGTCGCGCAGCAGGAAGGCGCGGCGATCCTGAAGCGCTCGCCGGGAGTTGCCGACGTCATCGTCGGAACGCAGGCGATTCGCCGGTTGCCGATGATGGTCGCAGAAGCGGCGGCGGAACGGCGGCCGGTGATCAACCTGGACCCGTTCGACGACGTGACCTTCCCGCTCGGCGTGACCAAGCGCAACGATCCGCTCAAGGCGTACGTGACGATCATCGAAGGCTGCAACGAGTTCTGCAGCTTCTGCGTCGTGCCGTACACCCGCGGTCACGAGCGGATGCGGCCCAAGAGCGACATCCTGGCGGAGGTTCGGGAGGCGGCCGCGACGGGGCATCGCGAAGTGCAGCTCCTGGGTCAAATCGTCAATCACTACGCCGCGCCGGACGATGCCTCCTGCGACTTCAGCGGCCTGCTCGAAGCCATCCACGCGGTCGACGGGATCGAACGCATCCGGTTCGCGAGCCCTCATCCACGGCACGTCTCGACCCGCTTTCTCGACACGATGTCGCGCCTGCCGAAGATCTGCCGGCACCTGCATCTGCCGGTGCAGTCGGGATCCACGCGCGTGCTCGAGGCGATGCGCCGGCGTTACACGCGCGCCAGCTATTTGGATCTGGTTGCGCAGATCCGCGAAACGCTGCCGGACGTGGCGTTGTCGACCGATATGATCATCGGGTTCCCAGGTGAGACCGACACCGACTTCGACGACACGCTCACGCTCACGGCGGCGGTGCGGTATCACAGCATGTTCTCGTTCAAGTATTCGCCGCGGCCCAACACGCTGGCCGACCAGCGCCTGGCCGACGATGTCAGCGACGAGGAGAAGACGCGGCGGATCGTGGCGCTGCAGACGCTGCAGCGGGAGATTCAGTCCGGGCTGAACGAGGCGATGGTCGGGCAGACGGTCGCGGTCCTGGTGGACGCGGCCAGCCGCCGGCGCGAGGTCGAGCTCTCGGGGCGGACGAGCACGAACGTGGTCGTCAACCTGCCGGGACCGCCGGCGTGGATCGGTCGGACGCTGCCGGTCCGGGTGGAGCGCGCCGGTCCCCACAGCGTCTGGGGCCGGGTGGTGGAAGACGGCACCGATGTGCCGGGGATGTAGAAGTGCCATGCAAATCGAAATGAGCATCAAGGGGCTGATGGTCGACCCCGTCACGAATACGCCGATCGTCATCCTGCGCGACAAGGACGGGCAGAAGGTGCTGCCGATCTGGGTCGGCATCTTCGAGGCGAACGCCATCGCGCTGCAGATCGAGAACATCGCGACGCCGCGTCCGATGACGCACGACCTGCTGCGGAACGTGATTCACGATCTGAAAGCGCAGGTCGAGAAGATCGTGGTCTGCGATCTGCAGGAGAACACCTTCTACGCGCTGATCTACCTGGGGCTGAACGGCGGGACGGTGGCGATCGACGCGCGGCCGAGCGACGCGATCGCGCTGGCGCTGCGGACGCGGGCGCCGATCTTCGTCGAGGACAGCGTCATCGACAACGCCAAGGCGGTCGACTTCAGCACCGAGAGCGCGGATGCCGACCGGCTGCACAAGTGGCTGGAGAGCCTGGATCCGGACGACCTCGGGAAATACAAGATGTAGGTGCGATCGGCGCGCGGCCGACTAGGGGCTGTAGCCTCGACAGTACTGAGCCACCGCTCCTTCCGTCTTCTTCTGCTAGAATGGCCGGCAGTTCCTCGGGACCCGCGCCATTCCATGATCGTAGCCATCGCCAATCAAAAAGGGGGCGTCGGTAAGACCACGACGGCCATCAATCTTGCCGCCGCGCTGGCCCTGCGGGGCAAGCCGACGCTGCTCATCGACCTCGACCCGCAGGCCAACAGCACCATGTCGTTCCTCGACATGGCTCAGGTCTCCACCAGCGTCTACGACGCGATCGCCGATTCGGGAACCGCGCTGGCCGACGTCATCGTCGCCTCGCCGATGAAGAACCTGTCGATTGCGCCGTCGCGCATCGCGCTCGCCAAGCTCGAAGCGAAGCTGGTGGGGGAGATGGACGCGCACTTCCGGCTCAAGGACAAGATCGAGGCGATCCGCCCGCAGTTCCCGCACATCGTGATCGACTGCCCGCCGACGCTGGGCCTGCTGACCGTGAACGCGCTGGTGGCGGCGACGCACCTCCTCATCCCGATCCAGTCGTCGTACTTCGCCCTCGAGGGCACCGACGACCTCCTGGAGACGATCGAGAAGGTGCGGGCGCGCCCCAACCCGGCGCTCAAGATCCTCGGGGTCGTGATCACCATGCACGACAAGCGGACGGCGCTGGCGCGCGACATCCGGGCACAGATTCAGAAAGTCTTCGGTGGCAAAGTGTTCAAGACCGTGATTACCAAGAGCGTGCGGCTCGAAGAGAGCCCCGCCTACAAAGAGTCCATCTTCACCTTCGCGCCCGATTCGACCGGGGCGACCGAGTATTACAGCCTGTGCGAGGAGGTCATCGATCGTGCCTAGACGAGGACTACCGCAAAGCCTGGCCATGCGCCACGACGAGCACTACGTCGACGCGCTGGCGGCGTCGGCCGGCACGCCGGTGGGCCGGATGATTCCGATCGAGCAGATCGATCCCAATCCCCACCAGCCGCGGCAGGTCATGGGCGACCTGTCGGAGCTGATCGCGTCGATCGCCGAAAAGGGGATCATCGAGCCGCTGGTCGTCCGCCCGCGCGGCGAGCGCTTCCAGATCATCGCCGGCGAGCGGCGCTACCAGGCCTCGGTCCAGATCGGACTCCAGGAGCTGCCGGTCGTCATCCGCGACGTCGACGACACCGAGATGCTCGAGCTCGCGCTGATCGAGAATCTGCAGCGCAAGGACCTGACCCCGTTCGAAGAATCCGAAGCGCTCCATGGCCTGGCGGAGAGCTGCGGCTACACGCATGAGGACCTGGCCCGGCGGCTCGGGAAGTCGCGAACCTCGGTCACCGAGTCGCTGGCGCTGAACGCCATCCCCGAGGAGGTCCGGAACCTATGTCGGCTGGCCGACATTTCCTCGAAGTCGTTGCTTTTGCAGGTGGTTAGGCAGAATACGACCGAAAAAATGACCGCCCTGATCGAAAAGATTGCCGGCCAGGGCGGCGCCACGCGGCAGCAGCTCCGCGACGCGGCCGCCAAGCCCCAGGCCGGCCGGCCGAAGCATTACGTGTTCGCCTTCCGGCCGCCGACCAAGGCCTTCAATCTGAAGCTCAGTTTCAACAAGAGCCGCGCCTCGCGCGACGAGATCATCGACGCCCTCGAGACCATCATCAAGGACCTCCGCAAAGCGAAGTA
>Ga0068871_100002032_pt1 | contig 13708 bp, 11 predicted proteins | sample KBSMisM72_FD_72750 | JGI IMG/M metagenome (GOLD analysis project Ga0068871, IMG submission 72750) | Miscanthus rhizosphere microbial communities from Kellogg Biological Station, Michigan, USA - KBS Miscanthus M7-2 | ecosystem: Host-associated > Plants > Roots > Rhizosphere > Soil ... | reverse complement strand
CATCGGCGCGAGCGGCAAGCCCCAGCCCGTGGGCTTCGCCGTCACCATCGGCAACGGCGAGATGGTGACCACGTGCCACAACCTGCCACGCGGCGGGGAGATGCACGTGGTGTTCTTCGACGCGCCTTCGAAGGCGGAACCGGCGCGGCTCAACAAGGCCCTCGATGTCTGCCAGTTGCGCGTGACGACGACGGGCCCGACCGCCGCGAAGCTGCGCACGGGCGATCCCTCACCGGGCGAGAAGGTCTACGTCGCCACCACGGTCCCGGACCTGGCCGGTCCCGCGAAGCTCGTCGAGACGCGCGTCACCAATCCCATCTCGGATCCGAACGGCATGGGATTCGGCATCGAGTCGAAGGAGAATTTCCCCACCGGCGCCGCGGTGTTCGACCAGCAGGGGCGGGTTGCGGGAATCATCAATACGCCCCACACGTACGGCGATTTCACGATGGCCTACGGCGCCTCGCGCATCGAGGCGGCGCGCGAGCGTCAGCGTCCCGCGAACTGATCGAAGTTCACGAGGAAGACGCCGGCCACGACGAGCAGTCCGCCGAAGGCGCGAACCGGCGTGATCTCGCGCACCGCGAGGCCGAGCCAGCCGTTGTGGTCGAGCACGAGGGAGATGAGCACCTGCCCGGCGACGATGAGCGCGGTCATCTTCGCCACGCCGATGCGCGGCGCAAGCAATGTCGTCCCGAACACGAAGAGCGCCCCGAGCAATCCTCCGGTGAGGTGCCACCAATCGACGCGCGAGATTCCGGCGAGCGCGCTCCACGGCTGGCGATTCACCGCCGAGACGACCGCGAGCGCGATCGTGCCCACGGTGAACGAGATGAGGGCGGCGAGCAGCGTGCTCGATCCCACGTAGCCCTTGAGCTGGTTGTTGACGGCGGCCTGCACGGGAATCATGAGGCCGATGGTGAAGGCGAACGCGAGATAGGTCATGGGGCGAGGGGTTGAATGTGGGCCATTCGGAGCATGCCGCATTCCCCGAACCGTCGCACGGGCGCAGCGGTCGAAGGATGAATCAACCGGAGGATCGCGCCATGCAAGCCAGAAGCCTATTCATCGCCGGCCTCGCCCTCGCGGGCACCGCGCAGGCGGCCGAGATCACGATCTACAAGCAACCCAACTTCGCGGGCGGCGAGCAGACTTTCAGCCGCGACGCCGCGAGCTTGCAGGGCACCGGCATCTACGACCAGTCGAAGAGCGTCATCGTGCGCTCGGGCCGCTGGCAGGTGTGCTCGCAGCCGAACTTCCAGGGCGACTGCCAGGTCCTGGAGCGCGGCCAGTACGCGTCGTTGCCCCAGCAGCTGAACGGCCGCATCGAATCGATGCGCGAGGTGACCCAGGTCGCCGATGCGGAGCGCCACAACCGCTGGAACTGGGAAGGCGGCAGCTGGCGCGAGCGCCACGACCGGTACGCGGATGCCCGCCGCGGGGACGATCGCTATTCCTATTCGTACGGCAGCCGCGGGGCCATCGTGCTCTTCGCCGACGGCAACTCCACGCGCTACGACCGCGACGTGGACGACTTCGGGCGCACGCCCTATCGCGACGGCGCCGAGCGGATGGTGATTCGCGAAGGCCGCTGGGAAATCTGCGGCATGCCCGACTACCGCGGGATCTGCCGCACATACGACCCGGGCGTGTACTCGAACCTCGGGCGCTTCGGCAGCCAGATCGGCTCGATCCGCAGGGTCGGCTAGGGGTTCGACTTCACCATCGCCTCCGCCCAGGCCGTGCATTTGGCCTTCGCGGAGGCGATGTCGTTTTCGCTTTCCACCGCGCGCGACAGCGCGAGCGTCACCAGGCGGTCGCGCACGTTCACCGAGCCGATGATCTTCACGATCCGCTGCGGGGAGCCGTTCGCGGTTTCGACCCGGGAGACGACTCCGTGGCAGACGTGGCGCTCGCCCTTGGAGAAGGCGCCGATCATCTGCTCGATCTCGATCTTCATCGACCGCTCCTTCGAGGCTTCGCGCCGGGCGCCTTCGACGGTCGCGCTCTCGATGGCGGGCACCACCTTCGAGCGGAAGAAGTCGTTCGAGATCGGCTCGTCGCGCTGCAGCCCGCTCACGAGCGACCATTCGCCGCGCGGCTTGCCTCCACCGCTATCGACCGTCATCACGTCATCCGGAGTCACGAAAGCGGCGAGGATGCGATTCGGCCCCCGGTCCGCCAGCGATTTGAAGTAGGGCGACTCGCGGTTGGAGAGCGCGACCTGTCCCGCGGGCTCCATGATCGCGATCGGCACGCCGCCCACGCTGGCATTCACGAACGCCGCCAGCAGGACGGCCCACATGCTAGCGTCCGCCTCCGAGCGTCTTCACCAGGCGATAGAGATATTCGAGTCCCTCGTAGAACGACTTCACGGGGATTCGCTCGTCGCGGCCGTGCGCGCGGTTCTCGCTCACCTCGGTCGCCAGCCCCGAGTGGCCGTAGGTCGCTATTCCCGCATTTCGCAGGAACGCGCCGTCGGTGGCACCCGCCGACATCGAGGGAATGATCGGCGCGCCGGGCCAGAACTCGGCCGAGAGCTTCTCGATGGCGCCGAAGATCTCCGGGTTGAGCGGCGAGGGCGCGCTCACGTTCGGCGTATACCTGCGGCTGATCGTGACTCCGCCGCCCACCAGGCGCTGGAGCGTGGCCTGCACCTCGTCGACCGAGGAGCCCGGCAGGATCCGGCAGTTCACGTTCGCCTTCGCGAGCTGCGGCAGCGCGTTCGGCGCGTGCCCGCCTTCGAGCATCGTCGCGACACACGTCGTGCGGATCTGGTTGTTGAGGCGCGGGATCGCGGAGATGCGCTCGACGGCGGCCGGATCCGGGTTGGGCGAGGCGATTGCCCGCATGTCGGCGCCGATCTGCGGCTCCTCGAACGCGGCGGCACGCTGCATGAAGGTGCGCGTGGTGTCGTTCAGCGACCATGGGAACGTGTACTTGCCCAGGCGCACGAGTCCCTCCGCGAGCGTGTAGATCGCATTGGTGGGGCCCGGCTGCGAGCTGTGTCCGCCCGGGTCGCGCACCTCGAGCGTGAAGTCCATGTACACCTTCTCGCTCGTCTGCACGCCCACGCGGATCGGCTTGCCATGGTCGAGCCCGACGCCCGCGCCCTCGTTCAGCGCGAACTCCGCGTCGATGAGCGCGCGCTGGTTTTTTACGATCCACCCGATGCCGTACGCCTCGGCGTCGCCCGTCTCCTCGTCGGTCTCGAGGATGAGGATGAGGTCGCGATCGGGCTTGTACCCTTCCTTCCTGTATCGCACGAGGTTGGCCACGAAGGCCGCGGCCATGTCCTTGTCGTCGCCGGTGCCGCGGCCGTAGTAATAGCCGTCCTGCTCGACGAGCTTGAAGGGGTCGGTGGACCAGTCCTCGCGCCGGGCTTCCACCACGTCGATGTGCGCCATGAGGATCATCGGCTTGCGCGCGCCCGTGCCGCGCAGCTTCGCCACGAGGTTGCCCTTGCGCGGCGCGGGATAGAAGACGTGCACGTCTTCCTTCGGAATCCCGGCGGCCAGCAGGCGCGCGGCCATGGCGTCGGCCGCGCGCGCGGTATCACCGGTATTGGTGACGGTGTTGATCTCGACCAGCTCCTTGTAGATCTCGAAGGCAGACTGGTCGTTGGGAGAGCGCTGCTGGGCGTGCGCAAGCGCGGCGAAAGCTACGAACGCGAGGGGGATGATTTTTTTCATGCGCGCAAGGATACCTCGGTCGGGTGTGCCGCATCGTCGAGATCCGGACGCGCCCGGAAAAGTGAGAAATCGCATATCGATTTCGTGCTGGAGCCCGTATAGTGGGCCACCTTGCGACACGCCTGCTTGCGGCAATCTCAATGGTTTGCCGCGTTCGGTCTCGTCGCTGCACTCCTTAATACCCACCCGGTCGCGGCCGCGGAGCCCGTGCGCTTCGAAGTCGCGCGCTTCGTCGTGCAGGGCAACACGCTGTTGCCTTCCGGCGAGGTCGAATCCATCCTCGCTGCCTTTCGCGGCCCCGGCCGTGAGTTCGCCGACGTGCAGCGCGCCGTCGAGGCGCTGCAGCAGGCGTATGCGAAGCGCGGCTACACCATGGTGCGCGTGGCGCTGCCCGAGCAGGAGCTCGATCGTGGCGTCGTGCGCCTGCGCGTGGTGGAAGCGCGCATCGGCCGCGTGACGGTGGAGGGCAACCGCTTCTTCGACGAGGCGAACATCCGCGCGAGCTTGCCGGGATTGCGCGAAGGCGAGATGCCGAACGTCGCGCGGCTTTCGGCCAATCTCGCCCAGGCGAACGAGAACCCCGCCAAGAAGACCACCATGCGCATGCAGGGCGGCGGGGCCGAAGGCGAGGTCGACGCGCGCCTCATCGTCGCGGACGAAAAGCCGTGGGCCATCGGGCTCAACGTCGACAACACCGGCAGCCCCGCCACCGGCCGGACGATGGTCGGCGTCGTCTACCAGAATTCCAACCTGTTCAATCGCGACCACGTGCTGGGCCTGCAGTACACGACCACGGCGGAGAAGCCCGACCAGGTGAGCGTGTATGGCGCCGGCTACCATGTGCCGATCTATTCGCTCGGCGACTCGTTCGATGTCTACGCGAGCTACTCGGACGTGAACTCGGGCTCGGTGCTCACGGGCATCTTCGAGCTGCAGGTGAGCGGCAAGGGCACCATCGCCGGCGCCCGCTACAACCACGCCTTCGCCCACCTCGGGCCCGCCGAAACGTCGTTGAGCCTGGCGCTCGAGCAGAAGGCCTATCGCAACGACGTTCAGCTCTCCGGTTTCCAGCTGGGCAACGACATCACGGTGAGGCCGCTGTCGCTCTCGTACTGGGGAACGTTGAAGGCCGATGCGTCGACGACGACCTTCATCGTGACGGGCGCGGGAAACATCGCCGGCGGCAAGAACGGCGGCGATGAGGACTTCGCCCGCCTGCGATCCGGCGCGAGCGCGAACTACTCGCTCGCCCGCCTCACCCTCGCGCATTCGCACTTCCTGCCCGCCGATTGGCAGGTGCGCGCGGTGCTGATGGCGCAGTACACGCGCGACGCGCTGGTTCCCGGCGAGCAATTCGGCGCGGGCGGCATGCTATCCGTGCGCGGCTTCGAAAGCCGAGAGATCGCCGGCGACAAGGGCGTCTCGGGCAACCTCGAGCTTTATACGCCGGCGCTGTGCGCGAGCATCCCGGGCGTGGCGTGCCGCGCGCTCGTGTTCGGCGATGCGGGACGGATCATGCGCAACGACGCGCTCCCGGGCGAATTCGAGCAGTCCTCCATCGGCAGCGTCGGCGCGGGACTGCGCGCGCAGGTCGGGCGCCATGTGACGGCGCAACTGGATGTCGCGCACGTTCTCGATGCCGGTCCCGTGAGCGACAAGGGCAGCAACCGTGTCAACTTCAGAGTAAGCCTCACGTACTAGGCGAGGAAAGAAGACCCATGAAGATCCGCAGCCTCATCGCCATCGGCCTCGCGACGTGCATCGCGCACGGCAGCGCGTGGGCCATTCCGGAGGGCGGCCTGGTCGTGCGCGGCAGCGCGATCTTCGATCCCCGCGGCAACATCCTCACCATCACCAACACGCCGGGCACGATCATCAACTGGCCCGGCTTCAGCGTGGCCGCGGGCGAGATCGCCCGCTTCGTGCAGCAGGATTCGTCGAGCGCGGTGTTGAATCGCATCACCGGACAGGACCCGTCCCGGATCCTGGGCGCGCTTCAGTCCAACGGCCGCGTGTTCCTCGTGAATCCGAACGGCATCGTGTTCGGCGCCGGGGCAAGAGTGGACGTGAACGGGCTTGTCGCCTCGACGCTCGACATCGGCAACGACAACTTCGCGGCCGGGCGCAACGTGTTCGACGCCGCGAACGCGCGCGCCGGCGCGATCCGCAACGACGGCACCATCACCACGCCCACCGGCGGGCGCGTGTACCTCATCGCCCGATCGATCGAGAACAACGGCCTCATCTCTTCGCCGCGAGGCGAGGTGATGCTCGCGGCCGGCCACCACGTGGAGCTGGTCGATTCCGGCAGCCCCGCCCTGCAGGTCGTGGTGAGCGCGCCGGCCGATCGCGCCGTGAACCTCGGACGCATCATCGCCGAGGGCGGCTCCATCGGCATCTACGGCGCGCTCGTGAACCAGCGCGGCCTCGTGAACGCGGATAGCGCCGTACGCGGCGAAGACGGCCGCATCCTCTTCAAGGCGAGCGGCGAGACGCTGCTCGATGCCGGCAGCGTGACCAGCGCTCGCGGCGTGGATCACGGCGGCAGCATCCAGGTCCTCGGCGATCACGTCGGGCTCGCGGGCGACGCGCTCGTCGATGCGAGCGGTCAACATGGCGGCGGCACGGTGCTCGTCGGCGGCGATTTCCACGGCGCCAATCCGCAGCTCGCTAATGCGTCGGCGACGTACGTGGGAGCGCAAGCGACCATCCGCGCCGACGCGATCGAAAGCGGCGACGGCGGGCGTGTGGCGGTGTGGTCCGACGGCGCCACGCGCGCGTACGGGCACCTCTCGGCGCGCGGCGGCCAGCAATCGGGCAACGGCGGCTTCGCGGAAGTTTCGGGACGCGGCTACCTCGACTATGGCGCTCGCACCGATCTCCTCGCGCCGCACGGCGCGGCGGGAACGCTCCTGCTCGATCCCAACGACATCACGATCCAGGCCGGGCCCGTCTCCGGAAGCAACGTGCCCGCGACGAGCCCGCCGGTCACCTACTCCGGGGGACCGTCGTCTTCGATCATCACGGTGTCCGATCTCCAGGCTTCGCTCTCGCTCGGCAGCGTCACCATCAGCACGGCGGGCGGCACGGGCGGCCCCAATGGCGGGACCATCACGGTCGCAAGCCCGCTTGCCTGGAACGGGACGCTGCGGCTCGATGCCGCGAACGCGATCGCGATCAACGGCGCGCTCTCGTCGCCTGCCGATGGATTCCTCTACCTCACCAGCGGCGGCGCCATCACGCAGACCGCGCCGATCGGCGTGACCTACCTGATCATCAATTCGCTGGGCGACGTGCTCCTCGACTCCGCCGCCAACATGGTCACCAACCTCGCGGCTCACGTGGGCGACGCGAACCATCTGAACCACAACTTCCGCTTCCTCAACGGCGGCGCGCTGAACGTCTTCAACTTCAGCGGGGTGAGCGGCATCGGCATCGACGTGAGCGGCGGCTATTCATCGGGCGCCCCCGACGGCGTGATTTCGCTGCGGACGACGAGCGGCTCCATCACGCAGACGCCGGGATCGCTCCTCTCGGCGAAGGCCGTCTACGCGCAGGCCGATTCGGTCGTCCTTTCCGAGGCCAATGCGGTGGGCACCGTCGCCGGCCACGGCAACAGCGGCGGCTTCACCTTCACGAGCGCCGGCAATCTCGACGCGGGCACCGTGGATGGCATGACGGGGATCCAGGCGCCTGGCACCGCCGCCAATCTCACGGCAGCCGGAGCGATTACCGGGACTGTGGCGGCCGGCTCCATCGTCGCGAACGCAGGCAACGGAATCTCGCTCACGACGCAGACTTCATCGCTCGCGGCGAGCAACACGGGTGGCCCCGCGCCCATCTCGATCGTGAACACCGGTGCGCTCACGGTCCAGAACCTCCTCCAGAACGGAACCGGCTCGATCACGCTGGACAACACCGGGGCGCTCGACATCGCGCCGAACGCCGCGGTTTCATCGACCTCCGGAAACGTCACCCTCACCGCGCATAGCCCGCTCATGTTGGAAGGCTTCATCGTCTCCAACTCCGGTGCGGTCACGCTCTCGGCCGGACCCGGCGGCGGAAGCACCGACGTGCTCACCATCAATGGCGGCATCGCGACCACCCTCGGATCGGGCATCGCCATCGCCACGAACGGCCCCGTCACGCTGCGCGCCGGCGACGCGATCAACGTGTCGGGCGCCATTTCGGTTCCCGTGACGCAGCAACCGTTCCTCAACATCCCGGTGCTCCCGACGCTCTCCGCCTGCATCGCCAATCCCGCGCTCGTGGGCTGCAGCGCCGTGCTGCCGACGCTGAACCAGTGCGTCGCGACGCCCACGCTCGCCGGATGCTCGATCGTGCTGCCCACGCTCGCCCAATGCCAGGTGACGCCGCTCGCCAATGGCTGCAGCGCGGTGCTGCCTTCGCTCGCTGCGTGCACCGCGACGCCGACGCTCGCGGGCTGCAGCGTCGTGCTCCCATTCCTCGCGCAATGCGTGAGCACCCCGGCGCTTGCCGGTTGCAGCGTCGTCCTCCCGACGCTTGCCGTGTGCACCGCGACGCCCGCGCTCGCAGGCTGCAGCGCCGTCTTGCCGACGCTCGCGCAGTGCACCGCCACGCCCGCACTCGCAGGCTGCAGCGCCGTCTTGCCGACGCTTTCGCAATGTGTCGCGACACCCGGCCTTCCCGGCTGCGGCGCCATCGTGCCGACGATCGCCCAGTGCATCGCGACTCCCGCGCTTGCGGGATGCAGCGGCGTCCTGCCGACCATCACGGTCTGCACTGCGACGCCCGCCACTGCAGGTTGCGGTGCGGTGCTGCCGAGCATCGCGCTCTGCACCGCGGCGCCCAGCGCCCCGGGTTGCAGCGCGGTGCTGCCGACCCTTTCGCAGTGCACTGCCACGCCCACCGCCGCGGGTTGCAGCGTGGTCCTTCCGGCGCTCGCGCAGTGCGTGGCGACGCCGACCCTGCAGGGATGCGGCGTCGTGCTGCCGCCCTTGTCGGCGTGTGCCTCGAACCCGGGTGCGCCCGGATGCGCTGTCGTGTTGCCGTCGATCGGAACGCAAACACCCACGAATACGCCGATCTCCCAGGTGATCAGCACCACGGTCAACATCATCAACACGTCGATCAACCTGGCGAATGCGAGCGTCGGCACGATGCCGGGTGGCGCCGGCACCACCAAGGACGACAAGTCTTCGGATACGAAGAAGGACGACAAGAAGGACACGTCCACAACCGACAAGGTAGGAGTGAAGAATGACGATGCCGCCAAGAAAATGTATTGCAACTGACGCCGCGCTTCTCATCGCCGCCCTGTGCGCGGCGGTGACGGCATTCGCCGCGCCCGCCGGCGTGGTGACGCAGGCGAGCGGGCCGCTCTTCACGCAAAGCGAACAGGGGCGCATCAAGTCGCTGTCCGCCGATTCGCAAGTCTCGTCCGGCGACATGCTGGTCACGGGCCGTGAGACGTTCGCGCAAGTGCGTTTCATCGACGGCGGGGTGCTCACGCTGGGGCCCGACACGCGCGTTGCCATCGCTGCCTATGCGTTCGACGCCGCCTATGTCACCGATGACCGCGCGCAGCTAAGGCTGGAAACGGGTTCCGTGCGGCTCGAGCCGGGTCTGCTCGCGCGCCGCAATCCCGAGCGGCACGCGCTCGTCACGCCGACGGGGACCATTCAGGGTGGCGACGCATCGTTCATCGCCACCTACCTGGCCCCGGAAGCGAAGGTCGCCTCGCGGGATCTCGTTCGCCTGGCGGCACTGTCGGGATTCACGATGTCGGATGCGCCGCTGGTCGTGGCCTTGACCGCACCGGTGCCCGGCGCGAAATCCCCCGGCCTCTACGTGCAGGTGCTCGACGGCATCGTCCATCTCACCAACGGGGGCGGATCCCAGAGCTTCACGGCCGGTCAGTTCGGCTACACCGCAAGCTTCATCCAGCCGCCCGTCGTCCTTCCCGCCAATCCGGGAATGCAATTCACGCCGCCGCCGAGTTTTTCATCCACCTCTGGCATCCAGGGTGGCAGTGGCAGCTCCGGCAAGTCCGCCACCGTCGACTGCGAAGTGCGCTGAGCGGCGTTGCGCGTTGGGTGAAGGTCCGGGGCTAGCGCTCCGAGTGCCGGGCATAGAACCCGGCGACCGCCTCGATCTCGGCCCTCGTCATCGACTGCGCGACGTTGCGCATCTGGCGGTGGCTGTCGTTCCTGCGTTCGCCGGAAGCGAACGCCGCAAGCTGCGCCACCAGGTAATCGTGTGGCATCCCCTCGAGCCACGGCGTGCCGATCTTGCGATCGATTCCCCCATGGCATGCGGCGCAAGGCGCGATGTTGCGCATGGGATCGCCTGTCTTCACCAGCGCGGGGGCATCGGCCATGTCGGTGACGGGCGTGTTGCGCGGCTTGGGCAGCGATGCGTAGTAGGCGGCGACGTCGCGCACGTCGCGCTCGGAGGCGGCCGCGGCGAGCGCCTGCATGATGGAGCTCGCGCGGTCGCCGTGCTTGTAGTCCAGGAGCTGCTTGGCGACCACGTCGGCGTACTGGCCCGCGAGGTTGGGCGCGTTGCTCTGCGTCATGCCCTGCGGGCCGTGGCACATGGTGCATTGCGCGAGAGCGAGCGAGGCGCCGCGACCGGCCGAGTCCGGCGAGCCGGGCGACATCATGGAAGCATCGAGCACCACGCTCGTGGACCGCACGGCGGGACGCGCCTGGCCGCCGCCCCACTTTTCGGGCACGCCCGCCGCGCGGCAGATCGTGTCCCACAGTCCCTTCGCCGAGAAATCCGCGTGCGCCGAGGGCAGCCACGCGAAGCCGATGACCACGGTCACCACCGTGAGCGCAGCGACCGCCAGCACGCTCCACAGGACGCCGCGGCTCATCACGGCCTCCCCACGTGGATCGCGGGCACGGAGGTCTCCTTCAGCGAGGCGAGCTGCACGATCGGGAATCCGTAGTTCACGACGGTGAGCGCGATCATCAACGCGACCCAGGCGGTGAATCCGTTCAGCCCCGCGGGCACCGGCGCCTCGTGCGCCGCGACGGCGAACGAATAGGACTGCGGCTGCGCCGCGGCCCGGCGACTCGTCGCGAGGATGTAAATGAAAAGGAACGCCGACACGACGAGCATCAGCCCGCCGAATGTCGAAGCGGTCACCGTCCAGGCCTGGGGCTGGAGCGCCGGATTGGAATAGTCGAAGTACGCCATGCGCCGGGGCATCCCGAGCAGGCCCACGAGATGCCACGGCATCGTGAGCACGAGCATGCCGACGAACCACAGCCACAGCTGCGTGCGCACCAGCTTCGCCGGCAGCGGGCCCCCGCCCGTGAGCTGCGGCCAGAGGTCGTAGGCGATCATGAAATACATGATCACGATGGCACCGGCGAAGATCAGGTGGAAGTGGCCGGTGACCCACTGGGTGTTGTGGATCGTCTCGTTCATCTGGTAGCTCATGTTGATGAGGCCGCCGGCCCCGCCGAAGCCCAGCATCACGAACGAGAACGCCAGGGCGAGCATCATGGGCTCGCTCCACGGCAGCGCCTTCACCCAGCCGAATGCGCCCTTGCCGCCCCGAAGGCGCGCCGCGATCTCGACCGAGGCGGTGATGGTGAACACCGTGAGCAGCGTCGGCACGGAGACGAGTGCCGTCATCGCGGCGTGCACGAACTTGAAGCCCGAGCCCACGTGCGGATCCGCGAAGAGGTGGTGGATGCCGATCGGCATCGAGAAGACGAGGAAGAGGACGAAGGCCACACGCGCCATCGTGTCGCTGTACAGTCGCCCGCCGATGGCGCGCGGCACGATGGTATAGAAGGCGATGTACGCGGGCATGAGCCAGAAGTACACGATGGCGTGCAGCGTCCACGAGAAGAACACGCGCGCGAGGCCGGCGTCGATCGTGTCCTTGAAACCCAGCGCGACGGGCATGATCAGCACCAGGATCTCGATCGCGGCGCCGACGGAAGTCCAGGCCCACAGGTAGGCGCCCGCGACGTTGCCGAACATCGCGAGCGGCACCGCGGCGCCCGGATTGTCGCGCCGCCACGCGCGCAGGTTGATCGACATCAGCGCGACCCAGATCCACGAGCCGACCACCACCAGCACGATGCCGATGTAGTAGAGCGCGCTCGCGATCATCGGCGGATAGAACGTGAAGAGGACCGAGGCGCGGCCGGTGGCCATGGGGATCGTCGCCACGACGGTGCCGGCGATGGCGAGCCCGAAGCCGGCCCACGCCCAGCGAAGCCCCACGAGCGGGCGCTTCAGCGCGAGCTCGCAGATCGCATAGCCGAATCCCATGGCGACCAACGTCGGCAGCACGTACGCCATCACCGTGCCGTGGAAGGTGACCGAGCGGTAGTAATGCTCGGGATTGCTCACCCACGCGGCGAGCGGGCTGCGGACGTACATCTGCCATTCGCCCAGCACGATCGCTACCGCGAAGGCGGCGAACGCGACCCAGAAGTGCGCGAGGACGAGCCGCCTAGCGAGGAACACAGCTCATCCTTTCCCCGGCGCGCGAGCGAGAGAGGAACTCGTCGCGCGGGAGCGCCTGGACGCGCGCCCACATCGCCGCGTGGCCCGATCCGCAGAATTCGTGGCACGGCATGAGCTGCTCGCCGGCCTTCGGGAACGTGGTGGTGAAGGTCGCGACGTAGCCGGGTATGAGCATCACGTTGGCGTTGGTCTTCCCGATCACGAATCCATGGATGACGTCCGTGCTCGTCGCGCGGAAGGTGACCGGCGTATCGACGGGGACCACCAGGCACTGCGGCTCGAACGAGTACTGCTGCGCGATCAGCCGCACGACGACCTTGCCGTCGGTGCCGACGCTGGTCCCCAGGTTGCCCTCGACGAATTCGCCGGAAATGTGCAGCGTTCGCGGATCGACCGTCTCCACGCGCGACGGCGGCATGGAGGCCCAGTGCAGGCCCGTGAAGACCATCATCGCGACGATGACGAAGATGATGGCGCCCACCACCAAGGCCCAGCGCCTTTCGGCGGCCGCTGCGATGTCGTGGCTCATTGCACCGCGCCCCGGGGGAGGAACACCAGGAAATAGAAGGCGATGAAGATGGCCACGACGATGAGTGTCGCCAGCCCCGCGACCGCGAAAGTGCCTTTCGGGCCCTCGCGCACGATTTCGTCGACCCGCTTCTGCTCTTCGTCGTTGGTGGCCATGTCTCTTACTCGGGGAGCAGGCGGCGCAGCTCGTTCACCTGCGCCGGCGTGACCGGCGTCCCGGTGTTGTTCCATGCGACGCGAATATACGTGACCACGGCGGCGGCCGCCTCGTCGTCGAGGATGCGCGAGAAGGGCGGCATGCCGTGCGGACGGGGGTTCTTGCGCGTGCCCGGGGGATATCCGCCGTTCAGCACCATGCGGATGGAATTCACCGGCGAGGCCATCGTGATCGACTGGTTGCCCGCGAGCGGCGGATAGTAGGGCGCCCATCCCTTGCCGTCGGTGCGGTGGCAGATCGCGCATTGCTTCTCGTAGGTGGCGCGTCCGGATTCCATGACCGCGGGCTGCACCAGGCGCGCGCTGCTGGGCACGGCCGGCCCCGTATCTTTCTGCGCGAGCGTGCGAAGGTACGCGGCCATGGCCTCGGCATCCTCGTCGCTCATGTACTGCAGGCTGTTGTAGGTCACCTCCGCCATCGGGCCGTACACGGTGGCGCGCAGCGAGATGCCGGTCTGCAGCAGGTCGACGATGTCGCGCGTGCTCCATTCGCCCAGCCCCGCCTCGCGATTGGAAGTCAGCGACGGCGCGTACCAGTTCTGGTTCGGGATCATGCCGCCCTCGAAGGCCTGCGCCTCCTTGGACCCGCCGAGCGCGTTGATCGCGGTATGGCACATGGCGCAGTGCCCGAGTCCCTCGACGAGGTATGCGCCGCGATTCCACTGCGCCGACTGCTTCGGGTCCGCCTTGTACTCGCCTTCCTTGAAGTAGAGCGTGCGCCAGCCCACGAGGAGCTCGCGCTTGTTGAACGGGAAACGCAGCTCGTGCGGCCGGTTCTTCTGCTTCACCGGCGT
>Ga0068871_100002023_pt1 | contig 13726 bp, 17 predicted proteins | sample KBSMisM72_FD_72750 | JGI IMG/M metagenome (GOLD analysis project Ga0068871, IMG submission 72750) | Miscanthus rhizosphere microbial communities from Kellogg Biological Station, Michigan, USA - KBS Miscanthus M7-2 | ecosystem: Host-associated > Plants > Roots > Rhizosphere > Soil ... | reverse complement strand
GGGTTCTTGCGTGACCTTCTGCTGCCCATTAGTGTCGATGCGTGCTTTCCGATTACCATTTGTTCCGGAGCATGACGTTCGGTTCCGATTCGGTCTCGTTTTCGATTTCATTCGAGACAGCACAAAGTCATTAATTGTGCTCATGCCAACTTTCAAACCAAATTCTTTGTGCAGCACCTGCGCGATTTCGCGATAGCAACTACCACGTTTCCGCATCTCACGAATCAGATCGCTATAAGGCTCCAGACAAGAGCGGTATCGCTTCTGAGGTAGTCGCTTGAGTACGGCTTCAAATCTCGGGTCCATCGAATGTCCACTCTGCGCATCGCAAGCCTACAGATCCGTGGATGCGCTGCTAACTACAGACGCCATACAGAAGCCAAAAAGATGCCGAAAGCTCAACGGAAAAATGCCGGAAGACACCGGAAGCATGCCGGAAGGCCATATCGGTCGGTGTTCGCGCCAAACCTAACGCGGAAGCGTTAGGGATGGTGTCTATCTGCAAAGTGAGTTGTTGAGGTTGTCCTTTCATGCTAACCATTCGCGCGATGTCGGACGGATCAGGCTATTCCGAGCGGCATCTGCAGCACAGTGATTACTACGCCGAAGGCGAGCGCGTCATCGGCGCTTGGCAAGGACGCGGCGCAGAACTGCTGAAACTTTCAGGCGAGGTGGAGTCAGAGCAGTTCGAGGCGGTGCGGCAAGGACTGGACCCGAACACCGGCGAGTTCCTGCGGCAACGCCACAGCGCGGACCGGATCGGAGCGGACGGGAACGTTCAGAGCCGTGGGCGCAATCTGTACGATTTCACCATTTCCGCTCCCAAATCCCTTTCCGTCAGGTCCACTAAACAAAGCCGTTTCATCACGTCTGCTTATCGAATGCTACCCAGGCAGAAGATCCCGCAATCTGGTCATTTGCGCGAATGGTTTTGTCTTTCCGTAGAAAGTGAGCGATTTTGTACATTGCCACCAGGGCGACGGCCCTACCATCACCCTAGGTTCGGTGGTTCCTAGCATTGCTATTTCCAGTAGACCGTCGCTAACGGGTGCGTCGGAGCGTTTGCTCAGGCTGATGGAGGAACGTTCATGAAGTCGCCCTATGGTCTGGACATCTTAGACGACTGTACGACTTGCCCTGTGCGGGAACAGCATCTCTTCTGCAATCTCTCCCCGTCAGCAGTACGGAGACTGAATGACATTACGTCTCCCGCAACCTACCCGCGTAGTGCCACGTTGTTCATTGAAGGGCAGCAAGGACGAGGAGTATTTGTGCTTTGTAGCGGCAAAGCAAAGTTGTCCACCACGTCACGAGTGGGCAAGACAATCATCACCAACATTTCGGAACACGGCGATGTATTAGGACTGAACGCCACTATCTCCAACCGCTCCTACGAGGTAACAGCGGAAATGGTCGAGCCGGGCCAAGCTAATTTCATCGCCGCTGACACTTTGCTGCAATTCCTGCACGACCATGGAGAAGTGGCGTTGCGGGTGGCTCAGGAATTGAGCCGCAACTACTACACGGCCCATGAGGAAGTCTGCACTCTGGGGCTGACCAACTCCCCGGCACAAAAGTTTGACAAATTGCTCCTCGGCTGGTCTGCACAGCGGGGAGATTCCAGCCATTCTCTGCAACTGCATTTGGTGCTGACACACGAAGAAATCTCAGAAATGATCGGCACGACCCGCGAGACCGTCAGCCGCGTGTTTTCCGAATTCAAAGTGAAAGAATTCATCCGGTCAGAAGGATCCAAGCTTGTGATCGTCAACAGGTCTGCGCTGGAGGGAATGGTACAGGCGTGATCAGGTCAACGGATCAGGCGAAGTCGCACTGGATGAAAGTGAAGCCGCAATCTGAAGTTAACTGAAAATCGTCACCGAATTGGCTGGGCGATTCTTGCTCGGGTGTGTCTCTCGTAATACCAGCGGCGTGTACAAACGTGCTGTCGTGAAGGTCACCGATCTGGCGTGGGGTGGTGGATTCCGTCGTTTTAGTTCGGGCGGAAAAGATGAGCCGCCTACCGGAGAGAATAGGACGGCCCACCTTTGCTAGAACACTAGGGCGACGATACGTCAGTATCCGCCTGAAGACTGTGTCATCTTGCTCAGAATGGGTTTCTCTGACGACTGGATTCCGGCGCCGCAAGTGTTGCGCCCGAACTTCTACCCCGTCACCCTAGCCAAAACGGCGCGCACCGTTCGCGGGCGTACTCATCGCGGTGTATGGGCCGTCGCGCTAGTGCTATTCCTGCACTGAAGTAACGCTACATGCGCGAGAGCCATCGTCGAACCAAACTGTCCCATCCATGAAGGTCGTTTGCTCGACGGACGCTTGAACAGAGGGAGAGAGAAACTGCATTGCCAGGCGGGACTGCCAAATCGCAGTGCGGTGTGCATTGACGGCGAGTGGGGCATTCCCTCGCAGCGATTGGGGAAATGAATGTGATTGGCCCCAAACATCGTAAAATGTTAGGCGGAAGCGATAGCTCGCGATGGCCTTCCCGCTCGTATTTTGGAAGGCAATCGCGATCTGTGAGTCCGCATTTTTTACCAGTGTGGGTTCGATGGGGCATCCCACGATTTGCGCCTGCGATAACAAGCCAACCAGAAGCACAACTATTGACCCTATGGCTATCCTCATATTCTGCTCACTTCACCGTCACGTAGATGGTCTGTTTGAAAATCTGGTTGATGCTGTCTACTGCCTGAACGGTCAATCTGTGAGTCGCTCCAGTACTCATGGAAACGTACGCATTGAGAGAATTTCCTGAAAATGGCCCGATCTTCGTGGTCCCGTCTAACCATACTTCCAGATGGTTGACGGCTTGCACGTCTGTTGCCCTGGCAATAATGTGCACCGGATTTAGAACGGTGGAGTTCGGGGTAGGCAAGCAAATAGTTACCGTGAGATTTGCAGTATTGATCGTACAATTGGGCAGCATGGCAAAGTTAGCTGTGCTGGTCATGCTCGATGCGACCGGGACCATTTGTGCGCTGCTCGTGTACCCGGTGGCCGACGCGGTGATGGAAACGGACCCGGGGGCGGGAACATTGGTCAGGATGTAAATCCCACTGCTGTTGGCTGTCGCGGTGACGCCGTTGTAAGTTACCGTCGCAGCCCCAACGGCTGTGCTGGTGTCATCTTTGAGCACCTGGCCGGTAATGCTGCCCCCCGGCGTAGCAGTTTGCGTGAGCCCAAAATTCTGGGTCAGAGTCGCGCCGCTCCCCACGCTTGCAGTGACTACCAAGGAGTTGTATCCCGCCGCTGCGGCTGTGAGTTGGTAGGTCCCCGCCGGTACGCTTCCAGAATAGTACTTGCCGGAAGTGTCGGTTGTGATCGTCTCGTCAAAAGCACTCGTGCTCGCGCTGCCGACGAGGTGAACAGTTGCTGCTGAAAGCGCGAAACCAGAACTATCGCTGACCGCACCCTGAAGCTGACCTGAAGCCGTCCCCAGAAAGAGCTTGCCGCTAGCCGTCGCACCTGCTCCCACCTCGATATTCCTGCCGACCGGAACGTAGCCCGGGTAACTCGCTACAACTGCATAGGATTTGGGAGCCAGATTGCTGAGCGTATATGCACCAGAACTGTTTGTAAGGGTCGAACCCGCAGAAGAGCTAATTGGCGCATTCGCCAGCGCACTACAACTAGAAATGTCTTTTACAACTCCGGCGATGCTGCCATTTCCTGTACCTGTCCAGTTGTGCCACGGAACCGTAAACTGATTGGCCGAATCGGCAATGGAGCTGTTGAGAAACGGCGAGTACGTAAACACGTCGATCGTGTCGGTAGACGGATGGAATTTCATGATACGGAGGTATCCGTTTCCTCCGTTCGTCATGTTCTGGTAATTCGACAGGATTTGATTGACGAGATTTCCATTCGCGGCAACGTCGGAGCGATGTCCGGCTGCATATTGACCAGCTCCACGAATTTCGTGCCCGCTCACGATAAGGGTGATGTTCTTGTACTGACGTACAAGTTTTGTCCACATCGCATCCCCATCGTTGTCGGCCCCGAGGCCGTAGTACTGGGCGTCAAAGCTGTTGCAGGCCGACACTCGCGTGTCGTCAAAGTATTCGTAAGCATGGGTGACAATGATGACCTGGGCACTGGGATTGTTCTGGATGACCTGTGCAGCCCAAGAAAGCGAAGTATCTCGGGGATAGAACTCCAGCACCAGAATCAAATAGCCTTGTCCATTGATGGTTATGAGGCCGAAGAAGTTCTCGTTGCTGTTTGCGGGATAGCTTCCTCGCCAGGAAGGGCTTGGCCAATAGGCTGCATTCTGGTATCGCAACGGCCCGAAGTAGCGATTGAAGTTGTTCATCGCCGAAGTGCGGCCACGCGGGTTATTTGCGTCGTAATCATGGTTTCCAAGCGCAGCGAAGTAGGGGATGTGTGCGGTGTCAAGCATCTTATAAGCGGCATCGGCCGTGACCCATTCGGGCGTGCTGCCGCCGTCGTTGACGATATCCCCGAGCCCAAGCACCATCTGAATGTTCAGCGAGACGGCGTTGTTGACGATCCATTGCATCTGCGAGTTCAGAATGCTTGGGAAGGATTCTGCGTAGTACTGCGTATCGGGCAGCAGGACCACGGTGAAATCCCCGTTTTGGGAATTAGCGGCGGGCGCCAGTAGCCAACAAAATAATCCAAGTACCAGCGCGGTAGGCCGAGATAACCAGTTGCGGATTACTGCGGACTGCATACATCTCTCTTCTCTATTGCATTGCTTCTACGACGTGATGAGTGTCCGGCTTATGCGCAGTCACTTTGCCTTCCGTGCTAAAGCGACGCTTCCGACCCAACCTCGGTCAGCGAGCATCAGTGCTACGAAGAATTATTGGCGGAATCCACAGTAAAGAATGAGCAGTTCTGCACAATAGCAATAAATTCCAGAACTGTTAGAAAGCGTTCTCCCTTGGGCCAGAGACAATATTCAGGGTGGAACGAACGAAATAGAAAGGACCGATAATCGGGGTTGGCACCAAGACCAAATCTGGGGATTGGACCGTCACCGACACGGGATCATTTTCCACAGCGGCGGCTTGTCCGAAGCTTCCTTGGCGTCGTTTTGCCGAGTCTGTTTGGCTCGTTCTTTATTGACTTTACGGGCCGCTTTCACAGCGCGTCTTCGAGCCTTGTCATCTCTGGTCGGTCTTGCCATATTCACCTTTCCAAAAAGATCAGGGCGTATCACCCAATGACATCTGCTCCGCCGGCACTCTTATACGATGCTGTGCAAAGGGGTTTAATCGGTTTGCATCGTCGCTCCGGAGCATCGGAGGCCAACCTAGGTCTGACCGGCCGCCACGACTCCAGAACTCACGAACTGCCTTCCCTGACTTGTCGCCAATAATCCCGCCATCAAGTCCTTGTGGGCGTCGGATTTCACTACGTATCCCAGCGCACCCGCAGTCAGAGATGCGGTGACAATGCTTGCTGAATCATGGTGGCTAAACATAAGTATTTTGGAGTCAGGAGAAACTTGGAGCATGCGCGGAGCTGCCCCAAGACCGCTCAGGATTGGCATGGAGAGATCCAGCAGAATCACATCCGGCTGCAAGGTCTGTGACTGGCTGATCCCTTGGACTCCGTCGTTCGCTTCGCCAACGACCTTGAAGTCAGCCGAGTCTTGCAACATACTGCAAACACCGTGCCTAACTGCTTCGGAATCTTCCACGATGAGAACACTGACAGGCATCACACACCTCCAACAGCCGACATAACGATTGTTTTCAGAATCCAGAGCGCAAACTGTTCAATTTTGAACACCGACGAGTAATTCGACCGAAGGAAGGTTTAACCCGAATAGCGGAAGGCTCATGTGGTGGTACTAGTTTGGATGCAATGATTTGGCAGAAGGGAGATTGCACGACCGCTAATCTATCGGGAGCTCAAGGCACTGGTGAAATGCTGAAAGGTGAGATTTGGTCAAAACTGACCAGTAGTCAATCCGCTGCAGCGGGACACTGAAAGAGTAAAACTATATCTACTTGGGCGGGAAAACCGCCTAAACTTGATTGGGAAGTGGGCAGGGTTGTTTATGACTATTCTCGTAGCTGTGACCTTCGGAGTCTTCGCAATTGGTCTGATCGTCCTCGTGATTTATAAGAGCACACTCACTATGCATAAGGATGAGCAGTTGTTTTTGAACGACGCTAGCTCACTAATGCAGGCGGAGCAGACCGAACTGTCGACCAAGGTGAATCGCCTTACCCTTCCGGTGAGGGTGTTCGGTATGGGGTCTGGGTTATTTTTCCTCGTACTCGTGGCGATGTGGATTTACCAAAAGCTGAACTAAGTACAGCAGCCTGAAAGGTTGCAGAGCCCTGCGCTAAACAGGAGAAGCAGTGTCAAAACACGATTCGGTCACCAAACGCAAACGACGCCCCAAGTCGGACACGCGGGTAGACTACACCGCACGGACTATGGCTGTTATCAAGCAACACTCGGAAGCAGAGAAGCTGAGTGAATCTCAGAGGGCGCTGCCAAAAGGCGCCTAATGGTGCCCACTTATTTCAGGTGATTCATGTTTGCAAGTGAAAGCTTATGGAATCGACTGAACTTGCAAGACTACGAAGAGTAGCCGGACGACAAACAACGCGCCTCACCCACTACGGCCGTAAAACAGGAAAGTCCCACGAAGTGACAATTTGGTTCGTTCTGGACGGCGACGAGCTTTACATTGGTACCGCAAACGTGAACCGCCACTGGGTCAAGAACGTCCAGAAGACGCCAAGGGTCGAGCTGACCATCGGCGGCGAGACATTTCGTGGCACAGCCCAATTTCTCAGCAACCGCACTGAGCACGAACGCGCCATGACTGCGATACGCCGAAAGTACTGGATGTTTCGACCAATCATTGAACTCGGTCGAATTCTCTCAGCTATCGGGCTCATGCCCGACAACACTGGATCATTTGAGGTCGCTTTGGCTGGCTAGTGTAAACTCGCTGCCCGAACTCGGTTAGCTTTTCCAAGGGGATTGAAGCCGCATAACGAGAGGTCGCCGCCAGTAGGTTTTCGGACCACCCGAGAAATAGGGCGAATTTACCCGCTTTTTCCACCGCTATCGTCAGTGATGCACCAACACTGATAACGTCGGCGTTGCTCTGCTCCGGCCTATCATTTGTCCAGCCACATCAGTAGGAGTATCCATATGGCAATGAATCAGGTCGTGCTCTATTTCGACAAGCAGGAGGATGCCCTCCTTTTCACGGTCGCTGCGAGTTCGATCATGTCAGCTGAAGGGACGCCGCCCAGCAGGGCTGCCGGGGACAAGATGGCGTTGGAGATTTCGAAAGCGAGTCGAATCACGACCGAGAGCGTTCGGAACATCACGTGAAGGGTGGCACCAAAAAATGATTCGAAAAGCTACGCTGAAGATCGGAGTGCCCGTTCTTCTCGCCTGCATGGCATTGAACGCCTATCTCGCTGTCCGTCACTTGCGGCAGATGCAGAAGATGGACGCCCTTACAGTCGAAAGCTCTAAGACGCAGGCGACCATCTCCGGGGTTCTGGCGGATCTGGTGGATATGGAAACAAGCCAACGGGGATATCTTCTAACGGGCGACCAGTCGTACTTGCACCCATACACATCTGCGAAGGAGAGAATCGGAACCGATTTCGCCAATCTTCGCACCCAGCTAGCTGCGCGGCCCCAGGGCGAACAATCAGTGGCGCAGCAACTGGAGTCCTTGGCTCAATTGAAGCAGGCTGAGATGGAGCGCGCGATTGATTTGCGCCAACGAGGGTATCGCCATCGTTCATTCGTGCTGGTGAATACGAATGAAGGCAAAGACTACATGGGTGAGATTCGCAGCGCGGCAGCTTCGCTGTCTGCTTCGGAGAGCAGGGATTTCACGAGAATCGAGAACGGGAAGATCGTCGCGATGAAGAAGGTCCTGGCAGTTACGATGATTGCGAATTCTATTCTGCTCGTGTTGGCAGCAGGTCTGTTCGGACTTTTCCGCTATCACGTGCGACTGCTGGAAGAGGAAGCTACTGAGAGCAGACAGGAACTGGCCCGTCGCGATTCGCAGCTAGCGAAATTAACTTCTGCCCTTTGCGGGCAAGCGCGTTTGAGCATTACTGCCTTGAATACAAATTCCCAGCTGCTGCTGGAAAACTATGGCGGGTTTCTCCCACGACAAGGCCACGAATACGCTGAACAGATGAAAGAAGCAGCGACAGAAATGGAGCGACTTCGACTGGACTTAGTTGGCAATGAAACCTCGGAGATTGAGGCAACAGCAGCTTAGCGCTATGCGGGCTCGGGCTTGACGGCTTATTGTCGAGCCCAATAAATCCCCTCAAAAGCGAAACAGACCTCCTGCCACCAAGTTTGCGACGAGTGCTGCGGCGCATTATCCGACGGAGAAGAGCAATACTGACCAGACGACGGAAGGCTGAGGAACTATGCTTTGGCTATGGGAAACGGCTCCACATTCAAGACCAACGAAGAAGTCCCGAGAAGCGGAATTTACAAAGTTTTGCATGCCGAACACTCAATCCGGGACATCAGGCTTCTAAAAGGTAAGACCTTCCCCGCCTGCCCCCGATGCTCATCCGCGATTCAATTCACTTTGATTAGTGCTATTCAAATCGAATCGGCAGGAGAACGTTTTCGACTGCTGATGCAGGATAGTGCAAGAGAGCGCTACTCCAGAACAGCCGCCTAAGCGTCGATAAGTACCAGTGTCTTTGGGACGCAGCAAGATTTCACGAATGATTAGGCGCATCCGTCCAGCGCGGATTGGGGGTTCAAGATTCCTACCCGGGACATTGAGCCTCGTTTACGCCTGTACCATTCCCTCTAGCGCAGACCTGTTGACGATCACAAGCTTCGCCCCCTCTGATTGGATGAATTGTTTCATCTTGAATTCGGAAAACAAGCGGCTCACAGTCTCGCGTGTAGTACCGATCATTTCTGAGATTTCTTCGTGTGTGAGCACCAAATGCAGTTGCAGAGAATGGCCGGAATCTCCCCGGTGTGCAGACCAGCCGAGAAGCAGTTTGGCAAACTTTTGCGCCGGGGAGTTGGTCAGCCCCAAAGTGCGGATTTCCTCATGGGCCGCGTAGTAGTTGCAGCTCAATTCCTGAGCCACCCGCAACGCTACCTCCCCATGGTCGTGCAGAAATTGCATCAGAGCGTCAGCGGCGATGAAATTAGCCTGGCCCGGCTCGACCATTTCCGCTGTCACCTCGTACGGGCGGTTGGAGACCGTGCCGTTCAGCCCCAGCACGTCTCCGTGCTCCGAAATCTTCGTAATTATGGTCTTACCGGTTCGTGAAGTGGTGAAGAGTTTTGCTTTGCCACTGCAAAGCACAAATACTCCCCGCCCTTGTTGCCCTTCAATGAACAAAGTAGTGCCCCGAGGGTAGACTGCAGGAGACGTGATGTCATTCAGTCTCTGCACTGCGGATGGGGAGATATTGCAAAAAAGATGTTGTTCTCGCACGGGGCACGTCGCGCAGTCGTCGAAGATGTTGACACCATAGGGTGATTTCGTGGAAGTTCCTCCAACTGCCTGAGCAAACGTTCCGACGCACCCGTTAGCGATGACCTACTGGAAATAACAATGCTAGGAACCCACCGAATCTAGGGTTATCTTAGGGCCCGTCGTCATGGTGCCAATGTACAAAATTGCTCACTTCCGCAAAAGGCAAACAATTCACGCAAATGAGCCAGATCACAGGACCTTCTGCCTGGGTAGCCTTCGGCAAACAGACGTGACAAAGTGGCTTCGTTCACTCAGGTGTGACCAGCATTGTCGGTTCGCGGATTTCGTTACTAATGAGCAACGAAAAACGAGGGACTGACGACCCAATGCACGAGATCTTACGCAACCGATCGAGAGCAGTCTCGCCCCCGCAATTGATGTGAAGGATTCTGCCGAAGCAACAATCGACAAGGGGAAAGGGGCTACAGTCGGTCGATCGTTGCCTGCAATCGGTACTTCCAAATTGGACAGGCGTCGGTAGTGAGCGTAAGGTTGAGAATGAGTGAGCAGTTCCTCTCCTCTGTCAGGTTTCCTGAACTAGGTCAGTCCACCTGAAGCAAGTCCCCCCCTTAGTTTCGCGGCACTGGAGGTTTTTCCATGATCAATCCCAACAGTCCGAAACAACCACGGCTCAGAAAGATTATTGGCTCGGAGAACTTGGCTGAGAATCGGCTGACGATGCAATCCCCTATCCCATCACAGGACAAGGTACGAGCGCGGGCCTATGAACTGTTTGAGAGCCGAGGTCGTAAGCCTGGTCAAGACAAACAGGACTGGTTCCGCGCGGAGCAGGAGATTCTCAACCGTGGAGGTAACCAGACCACATCCACAGCCGTCCGGACGCCTGCCGGAAGGCTCGAGAAATAGCAATGGACTGTTCAGTCTGCAACGATCTGAAGAAGGTTCTTGAATTCAGGCGTCGTGACTACTCCGACTCCCGTTCCGCTGCGTACTATCGGGTCAGCACGCAGCTTGCGGCCCACAAGAATGTCGATATGGAGCGTGCCAAGAGTGATCTGGAAGAGCACCGATTGACTTGCGTCTCTCCAGAGAACGGAAGGCTGGAGCTAAACGTGGAAGACGAGCGATTGATCGTATACCTCCAGAAGAGGTACCTCGCTGGAAGGCCGCCACGAGCACTGAGAATGGGCCAAGGCCAAGATGGCCTGGCGCAAGTCAAGGTTTAAACTCCTTTTCTACGATGAAGCGAGGTCACTGAGCCGCCCTAATCTCGGGCGGCTTTTCTCTTCTGATCCGAAGAAAATCTGACCGCGGGGGTTTCTTCCGAAGCATAGGGCAGAGCCCCCAGTGTCAACGCAACCCAACTGAAGAGTGTTTTGAGCACTCGCGCGTCGGCGGCACACCCTGCCAATGCCGAATCGTTGGCATCGAACCCGCTTCTATGATCTTGGCTGCGCCCTTATCTCTGCGCTTTGTTGCGCGTGGTTCCTGATTGCCTTGAGCATGCCGGAAAAGATTAGCGCGTGTATTGGGTACAATGCCGACCAATAAACCTCTCCTGCCAGGCCGCGCGGCTGGAACCATGCGCAGCACCGAAGAAGTGTGCGGTTATGGTCTTGGGCTGTAAGGCTGAATTGCAACCATGCATCGCCGGGCAACTTCATTTCTGCCCGAAGGAGCACTTCATTGGGCGCGTTGGTGCGTTCGACCTGCCAGAAGTCGATTACATCGCCAGCTTTGATTCCGAAAGGTTGTGACCGGCCCCGTTTCATGCCTACGCCACCGATGATTCGATCGATCCAACCGCGTATCGACCATAGGAAGTTCGCGTACAACCACCCGTTTTTTCCGCCGACGTTCCCGATCAACTCAAACACACGTTCGGGTGGAGCGTCCACGATCGTTTCCCTTAGGTCGCAGATGATCCCTTCGGCACGAAATGTCCGGTGTGATGCCCCGCCCATGCTCGGGAGCGACATGACCGGTGCGGGCCTCTCCAATGCTCTTTCAACGGCGGCCGCGTACGACATAGGGCGGATCGAAGGAAATAGCTCGGCGGCCAGCGCAGTGGTGCAGACGGATTCGCTGCGGAGACCCTCGATGAGCGGGCGAGATACGGCAGGCGGCACTGGCGTAACAAAGTCCAGCCAGTACGACGACAATCGCGGGGTCAGCACGGGAACGCGAATCAACAATCGGTGGAGTCCACGATGACGGGCATAGGCAAGCATCATGCTGCGGTAGGTTTCGAGTGTCGAGCCGCCTATCTCGATGGGTTCGTCCACTGCCTCGCGCAGTTCAAGCGCAGCTTCAAGGTATTCGAGTACGTCGCTAACCGCGATCGGCTGTGTTTTTGTCACCACCCAACGAGGACAGATCATCACGGGCAGCCGTTCTGTCAGGCAACGAATGATTTCGAAAGACGTACTGCCGTTGCCAACAATGATGCCGGCCCGCAGTTCGACGACAGGAGGCCCAAATTTTCGCAACACCGAGCCGGTTTCGTGCCGGCTCTTGAGGTGCGCTGAAACCGTGCCTCCCCTCGTCGCCAGCCCACCCAGGTAGATCACACGTTGCACGCCGCACTGCTTCGCCGCTGAAGCGAAGTTGTGAGCGGCCTGCCGGTCACGCGATTCAAAGCCTTCAACCCGCCCGGACATCGAGTGAATAAGGTAGTAGGCAACATCGATTCCTTTTAGCGCGGCTGAAAGTGTCTTGGCCTGCAAGGCATCCGCCTCGACGAACTTGATCTGCGAGGAGTGAAGCTGGGGAGACCGCGCGGCATTGCGGACCATGCAGGTGACGTCGTGACCCGCGACGGAAAGTTTGTCCGCCAACTGGTGGCCGATGTACCCGGAGGCGCCCGTGACCAAAATCCTCATGTATTGCCTTTATTCAGGTGCCATATCCCGAAGTTCAGGTACGAAGCGTACAGGACCCAAACGCAGTAAGGTGTCATCAACCAGAATGCCAGGCGTGAAAATGCTGCGAACCTCACGGTCGTCATGACAACGGCGGCCAAGAGAATGATAATTTCGGCCAGAGCCGCACCGGGTCTTCGCAGACCGAAGAAGACAAGAGACCAAACTCCATTGAGAATCAATTGCGCCATGAAGAGGGCCAATGCCAACCGTACATCGGCGTGCGTTCGCTGCCGCCACACTAGCCACGCGGCCACAGCCATCACCAGGTAAAGGATTGACCACACTGGACCGAAGACCCATGGCGGCGGAGTGCCCACAGGCTCGAGCAAGTTGGGATACCAGGTCTTCACCGAACTCGCGGTGAATGCCGACCCGACAGCAGCCATAGTAAAACAAATCCCGAAGGAGATGAGGAGTGCGATCCAGTCTCGAGACATGCCTCTCCAGTTTGCCAAATAGTGAAGTAAGGGGAGAAAGCAGAGGGTTCTGCCCGGCTCCCCTTACGTTCCTTCAACGAGCTCGGGCTGTAGCCGACTCGTATCCCCAACGATGCTGAATGGACTTGAACGAGACTGCCTGGTACAGCGCTGCCAAGCCAACCAGGCCATAGACAACGGAACTGAGTGTCGAGGTTTCGCCGAATCTCATTCCAAAAATGGCGGCCACCAGGTCAAAGTGCGCAACGCTCACCAGACCCCAGTTCAATCCGCCAACTACTAGAAGCACAGCTGCAATCACATCTAAGGTTTTCATATTTCCTCCGTTTATTCAGTCGTCTTGTTATTCAGTCTTCTTGCTTAGTCTTTGGGTAATAGCACGGTGTCGATCACATGGATGACGCCGTTCGAAGCCAAGACATCGGCCTTCACCACCTTGGCTTCATTGACCATCACGCTGCCGTCATTGACCGTGAGTTTCAGGTCCTGGCCGTTTACGGTTTTCGCCGAAGCGAGTTTCACCACCTGCGCTGCAGTCACGTCCCCCGAGACCACGTGGTAGAGCAGGATGGCCTTCAATTTTTCCTTGTTCTCGGGCTTCAGAAGCGACTCGACGGTACCCGCCGGCAGCTTGCTGAAGGCCTCATCTGTTGGAGCAAATACGGTGAAAGGTCCCTTGCCTTTTAGGGTTTCCACCAGACCGGCTGCTTGAAGTGCGGTGGCCAGCGTCTTGAAACTCCCGGCGGCGACCGCGGTGTCTACGATGTCCATCTGGGCAGAGCCGGATGCTGCCGGCATTGCCATTGCCAATACGCCTAGCATCAATGCAAAACTCGCCACTTTCACGTTGCGTCCCCTTATTTTTTTGTTTTCTGTTGAACTTATTCCCGTTTGCC
>Ga0068871_100002017_pt1 | contig 13739 bp, 27 predicted proteins | sample KBSMisM72_FD_72750 | JGI IMG/M metagenome (GOLD analysis project Ga0068871, IMG submission 72750) | Miscanthus rhizosphere microbial communities from Kellogg Biological Station, Michigan, USA - KBS Miscanthus M7-2 | ecosystem: Host-associated > Plants > Roots > Rhizosphere > Soil ... | reverse complement strand
CGTGCGCGTACTGCCCGTACAAGCGGAGCTGCCCGAGCGGGGTGTGGGACTTCGATGAGTACGAGAAGCTGCGGCCCTACGACGCGGAGACGTTCGCGCAGCCGACTGGGGGGTTCCGTTGTCACGAGTCGCCCGAGCAGTACTGCTGCGGCTGGGCAGTCACCCACACCTCGCGGGGCAACGAGTTCGATCTGTTGGCGTTGCGCATCCACTGGCCCGACGACGGCATCCCCGAGGCCAAGATGGCGCTGTTCTCCTCGGGCGCTGAGGCCGCCGATCACGGCCAGGCGGCGATCCACGCTCCGTCGGTAGCGGCGACAGTGGCGATCGAGCGGGTGCTGCGCAAGCGCTCCCGAAGTGCCGAGCCCTGACCGCGCGACTGGTGAAGCGCGGTCAGGGACCGAGCAGGGTGGGAGAGGGAGCGTGACCAGCCCTCTTCCAACCACAGATGCTACGACACGGACGTCGCTAGTTCAAGAGGTAGCTCTGGTGAGCCGCTGAACGAGTTCGGTGGTGAGGTCGCTGTATCCGTGGGGCAGGTCGACGCGCTGGACCGAGTGGTAGGCGCCGTTCACAAGCTGGCCGTGCACGATCGCCCATCCCGGCTCAGTCGGAGAGATGACCCAGTAGGTGGGGATACCAGCGGCGGCGTAGCCGTCGAGCTTGTCGTGCAGGTCTCGCGCTTGGGTGTTGAGGCAGACCTCAACGACCAGCTCGACCTCGTCAGCGAGTAGGTACTGCCCCTCCCCCCAGTCGGAGCGCAGCACGTACACGTCGGGGTCCCACAGCGACGAGTCCCCCATCTGGACGCTGCCGTTGCGCTGGCTGCGCCCCCCGTAGATCTCGTTGAGCAGCTCGTCGACGAAGCGGACAGCGGTGGCGTGCAGTCTCGATTCAGGTGACAAGGTGAAGATGACCCCGTTCAGGAGCTCGGTGCGTTCCAGGGCGTCGGGCTCGGCGGCGTAGAGGCGGAGGTACTCATCGACGCTGAAGTGCTGCAGATCGTCCGCTCGAATCGCCATGACGGCATGCTAGCGGCGGCTGAAGTGGACGGCGGCTCGAAACCCAACGTGGTGCATCCATCTTGCTAGCCTGACGCGATGCACCCGAGTCGCTACCCGTTCGTCGTGAACGGCCCACGCTGCCTCTGCGGGCACCGCCGCCTCGCCCACGTCGGCGTTCACCCTCGCTACAAGATGACCACCTACGACATGGCGTGCTCGACCTGCGCCGCGGACGGCCGCCCCGTGCCGCTGGCGGGCACCGCGTGTGAGCGGTACACGCCGATGGAGTCCATCGACCCGGTCGAGGAGGCGGCCCAGATCGATGAGATGTACCAGCGCGGCGAGCGCCGCCGACGCATCCAGCGGGTGGCGCTGTTCGTGTTGCTCGCCGTGACGGTCGTGACCGTTGTGCTGACGGCCTTCAACCGTGACGCGTTTCCCTGGCTGTTCATGCCGTTGATCGCCCTGTCGGCGACGAACATGGTGGTGACGGCGATCTTCTCGTGGCGCGACTCGCACGAGACGTTTGATCTTGTGCTGGAGATCGGCTTGGCCGTCTGGTTGATCGTGTTCTTCGCCGTCCTCGGCGTCGGCGTCCCCAGTCCCGTGGTCGTCGCCGTGTTGGCGCTCGGCGGGTGTGGGTTGGTGGGGTTCGCGGTGCGGACTCAGCGCGACCTCAAGCGGTCCATGACGGTATTGGAGAGATTCAGCTCCGACCTCACGAACCCTCCCCACGAGCCGTGACCCGACGGTGGCCGGCGGGCTACATGCGGCTACAGGTGCTCGACGGGGACAGCGTGGAGTTCGATCGGATCGTGAGCCCCGAGGCGTACCAAGACGCCCAGGGGGAGCGCGATGAGGCCGCCCGGCGGGTGCGGCTCCGCAAGCGCACGGCACGAGTGCTGATCACTGACGCCAATGACGGCTCGAAGATCTACGAGACGTTCTGGAGGCCCTGACGCAGAGCGAGACCCCGGCGGCCCACCCGGGGGAGGGACCTCGGGCCGCCGGGATCTCTCAGACGTGGCCGCGCCGGGGAGGGGGTTCAGCCCACGTCGAAGTCGACCCTACAGCGAAAGAGACGGACCCCAGCGGCGGTGTTTAGCCGTGCTGGGATCCGCCCCTTCGTCGTACCGCACCCGACGGTACGACAGATGCACTCTAAGCCGAAGACCAACGAATCCAGTTCCTGAAGTGCAGCAGGGATCACTGTCATCGTGGCAGGCGACGCATTAGGTTTCGGGTCATGTGGCTGCGGTTCGGGCTTGCTCCCACCCTCGCAGGGATCGCCGGGGCGATGTGCCCCTTTCACGCGACCTCACCTGAGGAGTTTCTAAGGATGGTGGGGATCTCGGCGGCCCTGACTTTGGCTCTCCTCGCTTGGATTTGGGGTTCGGCCCGCTCCCCGCGCCCCATGGGGCCCCATGACCGCCTCGTGTCTGGCTGTTTCAACTATCCAGACGGCTCTTGCGAACCAGTCCAAGTGATCCTGCGCCGCACCGAAGACGGCCAGACATTGGCGTACGAAACACATCGGCACCCCGCCACCCGAGTGCGTCTTACCCTCACCGACCACCACCGCGTGGAACACTAGGGTCGCCGGGCGATGGACCTCTGGCAAGAGATCCTCGCCAGCGTGGCTGTGATCACGCTGGGGATCTGGTTCGTGGCGTGGTGCCTGCACGACTCACTCGCCGATGCGCGGTGGTGGAAGCGGCATGGCGATCACTAGTCGCGATTTGCCCGCTCGCGTGGTCGCGCTGGAAGCCCAAGTCTGTTCTCTGCGCCAGGCCATCAGCGAACTCAAGGCTGAACGGAAGGAGCTTCACGATCGCAACATGTCGCTCGACCATCAGGTCACGCAGCTCCACGGTGAGCTGCGCAAGGCGTGGAACGAAGTCGCAACGCTCAACGGAGAAGTCGACGGTGACGGTCTCGAAGCGCTTCTCTGAAGCCAGGAGCATCTTGGCGTCACGCCTTGAGCGCTGGGTCCCTGAAGGCGACCTCTATGACGCGGTTGACGCGCTGGTGCAGGCGCTGGCCGACGAGGATTGGGAGATCGTGCAGTCGGCCTGGATCGGCGATCTCTGCATGGCGCACGAGGCCGCGTTGGCGGTCGCCGGCGCCGAGCTCGACGGCCACGACCAAGAGCGGGCGTGGGCCAACTTCGAGGCGACGATGGAGACCTCCCACGGACCGGCATGGATTGACGCCGCCGCCATGGCGCTCGAAGACCTGAGGAAGACCTAGCCGTGGACCAGGAGCAGACCTGCTGGGAGCAGAGCTGGCTGCGGGTGCTGTTGATCTTCTGGACGGCCGCCACCTACACCTTGGTCGTGGTGGCCGTGCTCGCCGCGGGCGTTATGCAGGACACCTTGTCGTCGTGGAGCGCTCTCGGGTTGGGGTTGATGACGCTCCCCGGCGCCTGGCTGGCCGCCGCCTGGTCCATCGTCGTGCTGCACGCGAGGGGGTGGCTATGACCAAGCGCGCCACGCGGGCCGCTCTCAACGCCCGCCACATGCTGCTGCATGAGATCACCGTTGCGGCTATCGCCACTGACGATGGTGGGTTGTCGTTCACTCTTCCGCCCACGGCCGACGGCCATGACGTGACCTACCGGATCAGCCCGACCGGCGACGTAACCCAGACGGTGCTGTCCTCTCACTACGTGTCCACGGCGTGCGTGCACCAACTGCACGCCAAGTGCCGACAGTCCTGCAAGTGGTGTGACGAGGTCTGCCGCTGCTCCTGTCACGAGGAGCCGACCAATGGTTGACGAGGATGACCTGACCGAACGGTGGTTCGCTCCCCCGCCAGCGTCGTGGGAGCCCGGCGGCCTGCAGACCGAGTGGGAACAGGAGCTGGTGCAGGCGGTCATGGACGACCTGATGGACAACGCCTACCGGCTTCGCAAGCTGCACCACGCCCATCTACTCATCGACGCCAACGCCGCTCATCTGCTCGCCGAGATCACGGTCATCGCGGTGCTGCGTTGCCAGGCAGGCGCCGAGGTGGACCCATGAGCGCGACGCGCGACGTCGGCTTCTTCGGGGACTGGGAGGGCCCCGGCCAGAAGATGCCGACACCCTTCGGGTCGCGGTGCGTCGACTGCGGTGAGCGCATCGGGACCGACGACCAGGGCTACATCGTGGACCTCGGCAAGGAGCAATGGCGTGCCCAGCATCGCCGCCATCGACCCGTACCGGAGGGGAGCTAGATCATGGGCATCTGGAGAACAGCCGTACGCGCCATGGGAGGGAACTCAGTCCTCATGGTGGACGAGATCAGCGACCTGCGCGCCCAGAGGGACCGCCTCACCGAACGGCTGGAGAACCTGAGCACCCGCCACCGCCGCCTCGCCAGGGACCCCGTCGAGTACCGCCACGCTCTCGGCCACATCGCGAGCTGCTCCGAAAACTGCGAGGCGTGCATGACACTCGCCCGCGACACGCTCGACCGTACCGTCGCCGGCAAGCTGCTACCGCGCTTGAACGCCGACGAGGAACGCAGTCTGCGCGCCCACCGGATGCTCGACAACGTGCTCAACCTGATCGCCCAGCAGGAATGTCACGGAGACATCGGGGAAGCGCTCCACGAGCTGTGGCTGCTGCTCGAAACGCCCCCCGAGCCGGTGACCGACGGTGGAGCGGAGACGTTCGGATGAGCAGCGACTGCCCGCACGAGGCCACCGCTATCTACATCCTCCACCACTGCCGCGACTGCGATTCGAAGCTCGTCAACGGCAAATGGGAGCCCCCCTCCGACCTCGACGAGATGACGGCCGCCCGCGACCGGCTCTGCGCCGAGGTCACCGAGCTGTCGATCCAGAACATGGAGGACGAGGGACGGTTCCACGGACGGGCGATGGCCGAGAAGGAACGGAACCTGCTGGTCGACGTCGCCGCCGGCGCCGTGATGCTGCTGCGCAAGGTCGAAGAGGACGGGACGCACCCAACAGAGGCGGCCATGGTCAGGGAGGCCCTGTCGGTGCACCAGAAGTTCGTGTTCGAGGGGATCGACGTTGAGTGAGCCAGCCGACGCGGACACCAAGTTCGCGGTCCTGCAGGACCAGATCGCCGAGAAGTACTACACCGACGGCTGTCAGCCCTCGACCGCGGACGCTTCGTTCCTCCTCGGCGCCGCGAACATGCTCGCCAGCTTGTTCCAAGCCGAGCGGAACAGTCTGCAGACCGAAAGGGACGGGTGGCGAGCAGAGAACGACCGGCACCGCTCCCTCTACGTTGATGCGGTCAAGGAACGGGACCAACTGCGAGCGGAGATCAAGGCCATGCGGGACACGTGCCCCCATTGCGGCGACCAGTGCCTGTCGGCGAAGTGCGCCGCCGCCCGTCAGCGGCTTGACAAGTACCTAGAGGTGGTCGATGGGTGAGCTAGGCGAAGATCCCGACATGGAGATGGCCGAGTTGCTCGACGTCTTGAGCCATGTCGTGTTCGCCGTGACCCCGAAGGATGAGACCGGCCTGGTCGACCTCAACAACTTGCCTGACATGGTGCGCTCGTTGGTGAGCGAGAAGAACGATCTGCGAGCCGAGCGGGACCGGCTACGGACGGCGATCGTCGCCGTACACAATGAGCTGGTGGGCGCCCTCGCCGCCAACGCCTCATCGGACATCGTGGAATCGGTGCGGCGCCTGCGCGCCGAGCGGGACCGGTTACGAGCGGTCGTGGATGCTGCACTCAGCGGACTGAGCTTGATGGCGGTTGAGGCCAAGTGCCACGACGACGTACTGATCTCTGCCGACCTGTACGCGGCCCTCAGTCGCCAGCTCGACGCAACCCCGACCGAAGAGGACACGTGAACGAGAAGCCGACCGACCAAGAGATGACAGCCGCCGCCGAGGCCATCATCGACCGCGTCGCCGCCCTGCGCCCAGACCATGACTATGAGACCAACGGTCTCGTCTGGGCTGTAGCTGGCTACGCGGTCGGACTACAAAGCATCATCGATGAGGAGCGGGACGAGCTGGACCGGCTGCGGGCGGTCGTGGAGATCGCCAACCGGGTCGTTGATCGTCGGGACCCCGAGCAATGGAGCGTCGACCACAACGCATTCGCTGAACTGGGCGCGGCGCTCGAACAACTTGACGCCGGTCCGACCGGGGAGGACACGTGAGCGACGAAACGGGCGTCGGGTTGACGATCCCCTGCCCCCTCGATCACCTTCCGAGCGGCGTCGGCGTCGGGGGCGCGACCGTGACGACGTGCATCCTGTGTGGCGAGACCAGCGAATCGACGGCCCTCAACCGGCACCGGCGCATCGTCGTGCACGAGCTGGTCGCTCGGTTGATCGCCGCGGTCGCGACTCCTGCACCTCACGACGACACCCTGCTGACTCTCCGTCAGGCCGCCGCGGTGCTCAGCGTCTCGTACTCCACCCTCACCAAGTGGACGGCTCGCGGAGAGTTCTGCCCGCAAGCATTCAAGCTTCCAAATGGCGAGTACCGCGTTCGTTACCGTGACCTCATCAGGTGGGCACTCGACTTCCGGGCACCTGAGGAGCCCCGCTCACGTCGGAAGGGGACCCGATGAGCAACGACGAGATCACCCGGCTGCGGACAGCGTTGGATGCCGCGACCTCCTACATCTTCGCCTTGGAGGGCCAGAAGGAGACGGTGGTCGCACGTGCCCGACGTTCGTACGAGGCCGCGCTCGCCGCGCTCGACCAACTTGACGTAAGCCCGACTATGGGCAGAAACACGGAAGGGGCCGACGTCTGGCATCTCATCAACCAACTGGCTGATGAGGAGGAGGGCATCGACGCCAACGTCATCCGTGGATGGCTCGACACGACCGTGCGCTCGGCTCTTATGAGCAGAAAAGAGAAGCGAGCCGAAGCGCTCACACCAGACGGCAGGGCTGCACCTTCACCGGCTGACGGCTCCGAACTCGCTAGAGCTCAGGGTAGCACGGGCAGCGTCGATCCGACCTCGCCGACCTACGACCCCGACCAGTACGGGACACCGGGTCCCGAGCTGGGCGACGATGAGGTGATTGTCATCAAGGGCGTGCCCTACCGCGTCAAGACGCTACGGCGACTCACCCAGGACGGGGCGGTACCGGTCGTCACCTTGCACGCCGTCGGGGCTCCAGATGCCGACACCGACCCGTGGGACGTCCCCATGAACGAGATCATCCCCGAGGACGAGGTCGAACGCTTCCGTCCGGAGGCTGACCGGTGATCGTCGACTTCTGGGTCCTCGTCGGCATCAACATGGTGGTCTTCTTCGCCGGGTTCGCGTTCGGCCACCGTCGCCGTCACCGGCACATCATCGTTGTCGGCATTCCCGAGGACTGGGTCGAATCGGCCGAGAGGAGTGAGAGTGATGGATAGACGACCTGGCGACAGAGTCGCGACCACCAACGCTGGGGCGGCGGGCGACGGGTCTCGGTTCGATCCGCTCCCTTGCGGTGGCTGCGGGGCGAACCTCAAGCAGTGCATGCACGCGCCGCCGTGCTGTGGCAACTGCCGTCACGGGCGGGGCTTGTGATCGACTGCGAGGTCTGCCTGAGCCGCCACCATCGTGATCCCGAACTCACGATGGTCATCACCGACGACGCGTCCGGCGAGGCGACCACGGTGCGGATCTGTCGGGACTGCATGGGAGCCATCGCCATGACGATGGTCGGCCGGTACAACGAAGCGGTGGCGGCCAACAACGCCGAGGTGGCGGAGGTCTGTAGATGGTTTGGTTTCGAGTTCCCGACGTGAAGCTCGTGCGGGCGAACGGGGACAAGCCCCACCGTTGCCCGCGCTGTCACGGCATACCGGACAAGGCATGGAACCACGGGCATGCCCGCCTGCTGGCCATCTATGAGTGCGAGCGCTGCGATGTGCGGTGGTGGCGGACGTGGAACGACCTGACGTGGCGCGACCATCTGTGGATCTGGCGGTCGCGGACTAAGCGGTGGTTGGAGCGACGGCGGTGGTAGTGCGCCCCCCGGGAGTCGAACCCGGAACCTGCGGGTTAAGAGCCCGCTGCTCTGCCAGTTGGGCTAGGAGCGCCTGGGGGGTGAGCCTACGCGGTAAGCCCCATGTGGGGCCTGGAGTTGCAGTACCTTCGGGGCGTGACCGACGCACTTCTGATTGAAGTCGACTTGGAGTTCCTGTTGGGGATGGTGGAGGACGCTGAGCGCGATCACGTGCAGCAGCGGGCGCCCGACAGCCTGGATCTGGTGAGCTGCTCCTGCGGCGTGGCGTACACGAGCCAGGATCGCTTCGGGGAGTCCCGGGCTCATCTGCGTGAGGCGATCCTCGTGGAGACGCTGCGGACGCTGTCGGGGCCGTGCGCGACGTGTCGGGGTTCGGGCACGTGGCGCAAGATGGCGGGCGAGCTCACGTGCCCGGACTGCGATGGGTTCGGTCGCACGCTGTTCCCGCTGCCGCCGATGCAGTACCGCGACGCGAAGGGGGCGGTGTGGCAGGTCACGAAGACCAACGACCCGAACGTCGTGCTGGTGGATCCGCGGTGAGGAAGTCCGATGATCCGCTGGCGGACTTTCCTGACTGGGCGTGGGCAACGCTCGCGGAGTACACCAACTCATCGATCACGCAGGTGCGTTCGACGCTCAGGCTCTATCTGGTGGCGTTGCGGGCGATCGGATATGAGCTTGGGGAGCGGCCGGAACCGGATTGGGACAAGGCGGCGGAGGCGGTCGCTACTGTGTTGGGTGACGTCGCGTCCGATCGCGATATGGGTGTGGCAGTCCCGTTCGAGGAAGAGGTCGACCTGGTGGTCGCGGCGGTTCGAAAGGTGGTGGTCTCGTGAGCGAGCAGGAGGAGGCGCGCTGGCGCCATCCCAGCCGGCGGAAGCTGCATCACATGCGGGATTGGCCGGTGCGGGTGCTCATGCGCCGGGGTGGGCGTCGGCTGGAGCGGCTGTGCCCTCATGGGTACAACCATCCGGATCCGGACTGGAAGGCGGTGGCGTCGGAGCAGTCGTCGTTGCACGACTGTGACGGGTGCTGTGATCCGCAGCGTTGGATGCCGACGAGCGAAGTGGAAACGCACTTAGCACCTTGCCAATGAATTTGGCAAGACATACGCTTGCGTGGTGGCGACAAAGCGACAGGGGAAACGGCCCCTTGCGACTCGGGAGAAGACTCAGGAGGACATCACCTCGCTGGTGAAGGTCCTGCTAGCCCGTCGGGGACCGTCGAAGGGCGAGCTGGCGGAGATGTTGGGCATGCCTGCGTCGTCGCTGACGCACTCGCTGGGGGATTCGGAGCGTCGCCGGTACTGGCAGCCGCACGAGGTGCTGGCGTTGTCCAAGTACTACGAGGTGAGCGTCGACGCCTTCTTAGGGGATCCTGAAGCTCGTGCTGAAGTGCGGGCGGACCTTCGCGACGCGCTCCTCGATGAGCTTGACGTCGAGAAGTTCTGATCTCTGTCGCTGGACCTGAGGTTCGGTGTCCTCGGGTAATAGTGTCCCGACACCATCGAACAAGAAGGAGTCATCGCGATGCCTCTTCCCGCCGATTCCCCCGACGTGGAGCCTGGTGAGGTCCCTTCGCCCGACTCGCCCGACGAGGCCCCTGATGGGACCGACGTCGAGACCGAGAGGGACCGGGGCCAGCGTCGGCCCGACACCGAGACCGAGTGATCATGACGGCCCCGGCTTCGGTCGGGGCCGTCGTCCGTTCTCGGGTGGATGGAGACGGGGTGTGGTGGGGCGGAGGGCGACGATGGCGACGTCGAGCGCGCCGGCGAGGCGAGCGGCGACCGCAGGTGACACGGATCGCCGCTCGCCGGATTCGAGCATTGACAGGTAGGCGGGCGAGATCGAGGCGGAGGAGGCGAGGTCCCGTTGGTTGAGACCGCGCTGTTCTCTCAGGTCGCGTATCCGTTGGCGGTCGACGTGCATGCCGCCACCGTCAGAGCTCCCAGGGCCAGCCTGCGTCCTGCCCGGCTTCGAGCAGGGAGATGAGGCGGAAGGCGGCGTCGGTGAAGCCGCCGAAGAGGTAGCGGCCGGGCGTGGACAGGTCGGTGTTGGTGCGGCCGTAGCCGTTGAGGTCCCACACGTAGATGGGGACGTCCGGCAGTTGCTGGTAGGCGTGGGAGGGGTGGTCCTGGCTGTCGGTGAACACGACGATGCGGTCCTGGCCGTTGTGGTGGGCAAGCGCCGCGGGCCACGTCTCGGTGCCGTGGCCGACCGAGCCGATCTTGTGGGCCACCAGCTCGGTGCCGCGCAGCACGGAGACGGGGAGGCTGTTGATGGCGGCGTGGCCGCTGGCGTAGATGACGAAGTCGACCTTGGAGGTGGCGGCGACCGCGACGCCGAAGAGGGCGCCGACGTCGTGTGCCCTGACGGCGGAGCGCTGCGAGACGGGGGCGCCCATGGAGGCGGAGGTGTCGACCAGCACGAGGGTGCGGCCGGGGAACACCGGGATGTTGGCCATGGACAGGTCGAGCGCCTTCTCCAGGGCGGGAGCGAAGTAGGTGGTGCCGCTGTTGATGTAGGCGGAGAGGAAGCGGTAGGGGAACTGGCGGCTGCGGGCGACTTCTTCGGGGTCGGCGATCTTGTCGGCGACCTGGCGGAGGACGGTCTCGTTGACCTTGGCCTGTTCGAAGTTGCGCAGGTTCCGCAGGAGGGCCATGTAGCCCATCGACGGGATGATCGCTTCCCAGGCCTGGGCGTCCATGCCGCCAGGGAGCCAGCCCGATAGGCGCTCCCAAGTGAAGCCGGCGGCGGTGAGCATGTCCGGTCGATCGAGGCGGCCCCGGCGGTCCTCGGTGGGTAGGGCGTCGAGCCGGTAGGCGGCGGCGACCATGGTGAGGCCGAGGTCGTCGAGGAGGGCGCGGTTCTCGACGGTGGTGTCCCAGTGGCCGTGGCGGCGGTCGAGGAGATGCTTGAACAGCGCGCTCTGTTGGGCGGTGGCGGGGTGCGGGTGGGTGAGCTCGATGACGTCGCCCATGCGGATGCCGCGGCTGGAGCCGTCGTACTTGAGGGCGCCGCGTTCGGTGTAGTGGCGGACTGCGGCGTCCGCGATGCCGCGCTTGACGGCCATGGGGATCTTGCGGCCGTAGCGCGCCAGCCAGTAGCCGAGAGCTTCGGCGGGTTCGTCGGCACGCTGCAGGGCCGACGCGATGACGCCGCGGGCGTTGGGGCCGCCGGCGTGGGCGTATTCGAGGGCGGCGACGAGGGGGGCGGTGCGCATGTTGGCGCTGGCGCGCAGCCAGGGGATGAAGCCCTGCATCCACGCGGGGTCTTCGGCGGTGACCTGGGCGACGAGGGCACGGAAACGGTCGTCGCGTTCGCCGGCCGCTTCGTAGAAGGTCGGTTCGCCCACGAGGTTGGCGACGCCGAGCGTGTAGAGGGCGGTCTTGGCGTCCTTCTCCCAGCCGGATCCGCCTTCGTGGGTGACGGCGGGACCGGTCGTCGCGGTGGGTCCGCTCGGTGGGCGGGTCTTGGTGTTCGACCCCGAGAACTTGGGCATGTCTCGGCCTTTCTGCGCAGCGGCTCGCGCCGGGAACGGTGGTGGTGGCGAGAACGGTCGAAAGGAGAAGTAGGCGGGTTGTGATCCTGCGCACCGCTTCTGCGTTGCCGGGCGCGTCCACACCCAACCGGAGTCGAACCGTCAGGATCTTGCTGAAGTAGCCCACTTCGTCGCAACGCCACCGTGGGCGTAACAACCGATAACGAGAACTGGGCGTAACAGGTGACGTACGCGCTCTGCCACTGAGCTACCGGGCGACTAAGTCGCTCGACCGGGAGTCGAACCCGGGACCTCGTCCTCCAAGTGGAAGTAACCCGTCACTACGCAACGTCATCGGTTGAACAGGAGGCAGCGAGAACTGGCCACGACAGGGGGTTTTCGGGATTCCGTTACAAGGGAACTGAAGTAACCCATCGCATCGCAACGCTGCCATCGAGATAGCGGTGAGAACAGTGGCGATCCAGGTGTTGTTCTGCTGAGGAAGTAACCCGGACCATCGCAGCACCGCTGCAGATCTTTCGCCACCGGAGCGTCATTTGGCCTGTGTGCGCTGGCCTTCGCGGTGGCAACAGTGTGAACCCTAGTGAACTCGCTCCGCGAGGACAACCGTTATTTCACTCAGTCTCTGCTCAACTGATTTGTCGTGTGCGGCGTGCCGATTCCTTGGCCATGTCTGATGGTTGGCTCAATCCCAACAAGTACGAGCATGTGCCGGTAACCGGCTGCACGGGGCCCGGCACGATGGTCGACGGGTACGCGTGGGCATTTGTTTTGCACACGACCGAAAGTGCGCCCGGGTCTATCGACGGGATCCTCAACCTGTTCCGGGCGCAGCCGTGTTACGTGCCCCACTTCACGATCGACCCGATGGGCACGCACCGGCGTGTGCAGCATGTGCCCTGGACTTGGTCGGCGTGTGCGCTCAAGGGCGGCCAGGGCGGTTGGCAGACCAACCGCGGGCGTGCCGTGCAGATGGAGATCTGCGGGCGGGCCGAGGACACCCCGAATTGGGATGACGACACGCTCTACCAGATCGCCGACGTGATCGCCGACGTGATCGGCGACGGCTGCCCGATCAACCCGCACAACGTGCCGGACTCGACGCAGCTCACCGGCGTGCTCGCCCGTGCCGATGCCGCGCAGCGGTTCAGCCCCCAGCACTGGCAGCAGTTCGATGGGATCGCCGCGCACGTCTACATGCCGTTCAATGATCATTGGGATGCGGGGAAACTCAACGCTCCGCGCATCGGTCAGCTCGTCCGTGAGATCCTCACGGGGCAGGGCCGTCCGATCCCGCCGCCCAGTGGTGTGGGTGGCGGCTCGTCGCTGCCGGTACAGGACGGCATGCTGCGCCAGGGCATGTCGGGCGGCATCGTGCGGATGCTGCAGGAGCTGATCATCGGCATGGGTTATGACTGCGGACCGAGCGGTCCTGATGGCGACTTCGGTCCCGCTACCGACGCGGCGGTGCGCAAGCTGCAGGCCGACCACGACCTCGACGTCGACGGCATCGCCGGCCCGGCCACGATGGCGGTCATCTCCGAGGCCTACTCGTGGGCACGCCAGCCGATCCCAGCACCTGGTCCGGCGCCGGCGTGGCCGGGAAGGTACCTGCTGTTGTCGGCCCCGATGATGCACGGCGGCGACGTGCAGCAGTGGCAGACCCAGATGGCGGAGCGGGGCTGGAAGATCGGCGTCGACGGCTGGTATGGCCTCGAATCGCTGAGCGTGTGCAAGAGCTTCCAGGCCGAGAAGGGCATCAAGGTCGACGGAGTCGTCGGTCCCCAAACGTGGAACGCGGCGTGGGCCGCGCCAATCACCTAGAGGAGCGTCATGTTTCGCCTGCGCACTTTGGTCTCTTTGGCGGTGGCGGCCGTACTGCTGGTCGGCTGTACCGAGCGGCGGCTCGAAACACCCGGCGGTGAGCGCCTGGGCGTTGCCGTCGACGTGAATGACTCCAACATGATCGTCACTGCCGGTTTCATCGGTGCCACTCAGGTCGCCTACCTGTTCAACGCGAACACCCGTGATCTGCGGGCCATCGTGGCACCGGACGGCGCCGGGTTCGTGCCGTACGCCATCAACGACCGGGGCGTGATCGTCGGTGCGGTCATCACCGGCTCGGGCCGTGAGATCCAGTCCCGGGCCGCACGGTGGACCGACCGCGTCGGGTTCGACTTCCTGCCGCTGCCTGCCGGGACGTTCCAGTCGTGGGCGACCGACATCAACACGTCGGGGGCGATCACCGTCAACGCCTTCTCGCCGTCGGGTTCTGCGGGC
>Ga0068871_100002014_pt1 | contig 13750 bp, 10 predicted proteins | sample KBSMisM72_FD_72750 | JGI IMG/M metagenome (GOLD analysis project Ga0068871, IMG submission 72750) | Miscanthus rhizosphere microbial communities from Kellogg Biological Station, Michigan, USA - KBS Miscanthus M7-2 | ecosystem: Host-associated > Plants > Roots > Rhizosphere > Soil ... | reverse complement strand
TGGGGCCGGGGCGTCGGGCGCGGCGGGTGGTGCCCCGACGGGCGCCGGAACCGCGGCAACGGCTGGCACTGGCGCGAGTGCCGGTGGTGGGTCTCCGACAGGAACGGGCAGCACGCAAGGCGCAGGTGCGGGCTCTGCACCGGCAGGCGGTGGGTCGGCGGGAGCTGGCCGCAACAATGCAGGCGGAGGAGCTTCCGGAGCCGCGGGTTCGGCAGGCAACGGTGCCGGAGGTAGCTCTGGCGGCGGCAATGCTGGCGAGGCGAGTGCCAAGGCTGGGGCTGGCGCCGGTTCGGCCGGCGGAGCTGCAGCGGGAGCGGGTGGGGCCGGAGCGGGAGGTGGCGACGGCGCCGTCACAACTGAGGAGCAGCGGGCCGCGATCAATCGCAGGATGGACGACACACTGCTGGTATTTGACCGCAACATTCGCACCGCCCAGGAGGGCATAAATAGAGAGCGGGATGCGGCGGCTGCCGATGCCGCCTCCGGGGCGGGAGCGGGCGAAGGCGGGAACCAAGGCGGCGGCGGATCCGGTGGCGGATCAGGCGGTGGCTCCGGCGGGGGCAAGGCCGGCTCGGGCTCGAGCGGTGGCAGCAACGGCAATTCGGGAGGCGGACCCGCGAACGGCGGTGCGTCCGGCGGTGCAATGGCCGGTGGTGGAGGCTCCAGTGCAGGCGGAACGGGCCACGGCAGCGCCGGAGGCAGCGCGGGTGCAACCGGCGGCGGTAATGGACCGTCACGGGTGCCGACTGATGTCGGTGACGGCAACGACGATGACGTCGTCGCACGCCAGCTGCGCGAAGCGGCCATGAAGGAGAAGGATCCGCAGCTGCAGGCGAAGCTCTGGCAGGAATATCGCGACTACAAGAAGGGAGCGCCGTGAACTTGAGCTTAAAAAGCCTCAGTGCGCTGGCCTTCCTGTGCGTGCTGGTGTCGGGCTGCGTGACCAGCGAGACGCGGCCACAACCCTTATCGACGGCGCACAAGAGCGCGGCCGAGGTGGCCGAGCCATTGCTCCTTGATGTGGGCGTGGGCATTTTTGATCCGCACGTACCGGCGACTGAAAAGGAACAGAAGGAGCAGCGCATCGATCCGGACGTGCGCGCCGCCGAAGCGCGTTACATGCCGATGCTGCTGGCCAAGACGATGCAGGGAACCGGCTACTGGGGCCAGGTGCGCGTCGTGCCGCACGGCCTCACCGCATTCGATCTGAACGTCGCCGGCACGATCCTCAAATCCGACGGCCAGAGCTTGCAGCTCTCAATAGTCGCGACCGATGCGACCGGCCACGTATGGTTATCGAAGGAATACACAGGCGAACCGGACACGCGCGCCTACAAATCCGGCGCCACCACGGCGCGCGATCCGTTCCAGAATCTGTACGTGCTGATCGCCGATGACCTGATGGCGGTGCGCGCGAAGCTCAAACCGGCCGACTTCGAGAGAATCCGCAACGTGGCGCTGCTGCGCTTTGACACGGAACTCGCTCCCTACGCCTACCAGGGCTACCTGCAAAAGCAACGCGACGGCACCTACAAGATACTGCGACTGCCGGCCGAGGACAGTCCGTTATCCGAGCGCCTCGAGCAAGTGCGCGAGCGCGACTACGCCTTGTTGGATACGGTCGATGACCAGTACGAGGTCTCGGCCGAGAAGATCAGCGATTCCTACCTCAACTGGCGCCGGAGCAGTTATTCGGAACTCGAGCAGGAACAGGACCTCAAGCACAGCGCGCATATGCGCATGCTGCTCGGCGCGGTGGGCGTTCTGGGCGGCATTGCGGCCGCGACCAGTTCCCACAGCTCCGACGCTGCGCAGGTGGCGGGCGCGGTGGGCCTGTACGCCGGCATCGAGGCGTTCAAGAGCGGCATGGGCCAGGCCTCGGAAGCCAAGGCGCACTCGGAGGCCATCAAGCAGCAGACCGAGTCCTTCAGCGCCGAAGTGGCGCCCATCAATCTGGACCTCGAAGGCAAGGTGGTGGAACTGCGCGGCTCCGGCGAGCAGCAATTCCTCGAATGGCGCCGGCTGCTCAAGGAGCTGTACCAGAATGAAACCGGACTGGACAATCCGGTAGCAGGAAACGCGCCCGTCAAGCCTTGAGCGCGCACGCCTTTAATCAATGCTCAAGACCGGACTGGAGATTGCCGATCGCTATACGCTTACCCGCAGACTCGGCGGATCGGAGCAGGTCCAGGTCTGGGAAGCGGCTGATCGACGCACCGACGCACGCGTCGTACTGAAGCTGCAACCGCGCGGTACGACCAGCCCGGGTCTGGAGGCGGAATACAGCGCGCGCGCCGCACTGGATCATCCGGCCATCATGCGGCCGCTTGAGCTAGTCAACAGCCCTGAGTACATCGGCATCGTGATGCCTCTCGCACCGGGGGGTGACTTAGGATCGCTGCGCGGTCGCTCCCTGGGGATGTATCTTGCGCACCTGCGCTCGGTGGCACAGGCGCTTGCCTATCTGCACGCGCGCGCTTTGGTGTTTGGCGACCTGAAGGCCTCTAATGTTCTTATTGACGCCGGCGGGCGGGCGCAGCTCGCGGATTTTGGAAATCTCACGCCGGCCGGAGCCGGGCGCGGCGCGAACCTGCCGCTCTCGCCGTATTCCGCCGGCCCGCAGCAGCGCGCCGCGCAGCCGGCGCAGCCGAGTGATGACATCTACAGTTTTGGTGCGCTGCTGTGCGAGATGCTCTCGGGCCAGCCGCCGAACTATGGATCGGCCGATGCTGGCGCGAGCGAGCTGCCCGCCAACTGGCGTCCGGTGGGGCCGGCGCCGCAACGGCTCATCGAACTGATGCAGCGGTGCCTTAAGAGCAAAGCGTCGGACCGGCCAGCCTCGATGCAGGAAATCGACAACGAGCTTGCGACGATCAGCGCGGACGCCGTAAGCGGGACTGCCATCCCGCATGCGGCTCCTGCGCTGGCTCCGCCTAAGAGCGCGGCCGAAGTGCTGCGCCCCACCTGGAAGCGCTCAGCCCCCGTGGCGCTCCCCGATCCCAAGCAACTCCAGCGCCAGGGGTTCCGCTCCGGAGTCGTGGTCGCCGTGATCGCAGCTTTAGGCCTGGTCGCAATCGCCTTGTTCGTGGTGCCCATTCACCGCCCGGCAACGCCAGTTGTGCCGGCGGCCGCGGTTCCGGCAGCGGCGAGTGAAGCTGCCAAGGCGGACAGCGAGAGCAAGCCGGTTGACCTGCAGGCGCTGGCGGAACTGAAGTCGACGGCGGATGAGCAGCGCGCGAGCATCGCCGAGCGCTTGGCCAACCTCAAGAAGGCCGGCGCGGAATCCTGGGCCGCCGCTGGCATGGCGGCCGCCGTTACCGCGCTGGCCGCCGCCGATAACTTGATGCAACAGCACGACTATGCCGCCGCGCAAACCCGCTTGAGCGCTCTGGCGCATGATCTGACGCTGCTGGAAGCGCAGCGCGCACCGGCCTACAAGTCGCTCATGCAGCAGGGCGAAGCCGGTCTGCAGCAAGGAGATGCCAAGGCGGCCACCACGGCCTTCAATCAGGCGCTCGTGATCAGGCCGGGCGATGCCAGCGCGCAGCGCGGCGCCAAGCGCGCGGCCTCACTCGATGCCGTGTTCGCGCAGAACACCGCGGCGAGGCAACTCGAACAGCAAGGCCGGATCGCGGAAGCGGCCGCCGCCTACCGCAAGACACTTTCCCTGGACCCGTACGATCCGCAGGCGCAATCCGGGCTCGCGCGCACCGGCGCGCAAGTGCAGGCCGATCAGTTTGGCCGCGCGATGTCGAGAGCCTACGCCGCGATCGCATCACAGCAGGAAGCCGCGGCGCGCGCGGCGATCGAGGAAGCGCGGCGCATCCGGCCCAATGATCCGGAGATCGCGCGCGCGACGGCGCAGCTCGCCGCGATGAGCTCGGCTACGCAGCTCACCGCCGCGCTCGCTCGCGCGCATGCCGCGGAATCTACCGAACAGTGGCAGGAAGCCGCCTCGCAGTACCAGCGCGCGCTGTCCTTGGACTCCACGCTGGTGGATGCGCGTCGGGCCATGCAGGTGGCGAGCGATCGCGCCCGGCTAAACGCTGATCTCGAGCAGGTCATCTCCCATCCCGAACGCACCTACAGCCAGGCAGTGTATGTCGCCGCACGCGCGAGCTTGGATCAGGCGAAGTCCATCGCCTCGCCGGGTCCCGTGCTTTCGCGCCAGATCGGACAGGTCAGCTCCGTGCTCGATCAGGCCAGCACCCCGGTCAGTGTGACGCTGCGTTCGGACAATCTCACCGCCGTCACGGTCTACCGTGTGGGCGAACTGGGGAATTTCACCGAGCGCGCGCTGCAGCTCAAGCCCGGTCGTTACGTGGTTGTGGGTACTCGATCAGGCTATCGCGACGTGCGGCGCGAGCTGAACGTTGCGCCGGGCGCCGCCCCTGCGGTGCTTAGCATTCAGTGCGTGGACCCGATATGAGTACGGTGCTGCTGATCACCGATTCGCTGGGCCAACGCCGCGTCGAGCGCGACGATTTCCCGCTTGCCCTCGGTGGACCAGGCTGTGCGGTGGTGGTCGATTCGAGTGCCACCGCGCCGCTGGCCTGGATGGGATTGAATGAGGATGCGCTATTCGTGCAGTCAGCCAGCGGCGGCAACCTGCTGCACAACGGCGCACCGCTCCATGGGTCCGTCTGGCTCAACGCCGGGGACGTGCTCACCGCAGGCCCGGTGGTCTTGCGACTGAGCAACCGGGACGGCGAGCGCTGCCTTGATGTCCAGGACGGCGGCACGGGCAACATAACCGCACCGCCCGTGCTTGACCGCGAGGCGCTGGTTTCGGGCACCACGGAAGGGGCGATGGAGCCCGTGGTCAGCCTCAAGTATCAAAGTGCGAGGGCCACGGCGCCGGCTGCGCAGGAGTTCAACTGGCGCCGGGTTCTCATCGTCGGTGGCGGATTCCTGGTGGTGCTGGTGATGTGGTTTCTGGCCACCGGGGTCGCCGTGCAACTGAAGGTGCTGCCGGCCCAGGCCCGGATGAACGTGTCCGGTGGCTGGCTGACCCCGCGCTTCGGGCAGCAATTGTTTGTGCGTCCCGGACGCTACACGCTGCACGTGCAGTCGCCCGGCTACCAGGAGCAGAGCCAAACGTTTTCAGTCACCGGCAAGCCCGGCCAGGTGGTGGCGGTCGAACTTAAGAAACTTGCCGGTAAGGTGCGTGTCGAACTTCCGGCGGCCGGCACTCTGCAGGTTGATTCCGGCACGGCGCTTAAGGTGCCCGGAACGCTCGAGCTGGCGGCCGGCCGGCATGCTGTGGTGGTGGAAGTAAATGGCTACTTGCCGTATCGCGGCGAACTGCAGGTGCAAGGTGAAGGCAAGAGCCAGTCATTTTCGCCCGCTCTGGTGGCAAATTCCGCTCCGGTGTCGATCAGCTCGGTGCCCGGCAGCGCTCAGGTGCTAATCGATGACAAACCCGTGGGCGCCACGCCCGTCACGGTCAGGCTTGCTGCCACCACGCATCGGCTCGAACTGCGACTTGCCGGCTACAAGCCCTGGACGATGGATCTGCTCGTCAAGATCGGTGAGCCGCAAACGATCGGCCCGGTACAACTCGGTTTGCCCGACGGCTCGCTGATGGTGCGCAGCAACCCTTCAGGTGCTCGCGTTATGGCCGGCGGCGTGTACCGCGGCGAGACTCCGCTGCACCTGGGCCTGCGGCCCGATGTAGCCACGGCGCTTTCGCTGGCTCTGCCCGGATACGAGGACGCCTCGCGGACTGTCAAGCTGCACTCGGGTGCCAAGGAAGAAGTCTCGGTGGACCTCACGCCGATCCTTGGTAAGGTCGCCATCCATGTGACGCCGGCCGATGCTGAGATCTGGGTCGATGGCGCAAGCCGCGGCCGGGGCAGTCAGACGCTCTCGCTTACCGCCGTGCCGCACCAGATCGAAGTGCGCAAGAGCGGGCTGTTAAGCTCCAGCAGCACGATCACTCCAAGGCCCGGGCTCGAGCAGGCCGTGGAAGTGACGCTGCTGACTGAAGCGCAGCAAAAGGCGGCGCGCACGCCGCAGACCATACGCGCACACGGCTCGATCGAGTTGCGCCTGATTCCCCTCGGGCGTTACACCATGGGCAGCACGCGCCGCGAACCTGGCCGTCGCGCGAACGAGGCTCAGCGACCCGTGGAGCTGCGCCGGCCGTTCTATCTGGGAACGCGCGAGATCACTAATGCGCAATTTCGCGCATTTCATCCGGAACACAAATCCGGGGTGTTCGGTGGCGTGTCACTCAACCTCGACAACCAGCCCGTGGTCCAGGTGAGCTGGCAGGACGCCGCCGCCTACTGCAACTGGCTCTCGCAACAGGATGGGCTGCCGCCGGCATACCGCCAGGAGGGCGGGGAGCTCGTGCCGGTTTCGCCCATGACCACCGGCTACCGGTTGCCGAGCGAAGCCGAATGGGAGTGGGCCGCGCGCGGTGGTTCGGCACAGCACCGCTACCCCTGGGGAGACGCACTGCCGGTGGCCGCCAACTCAGGAAATTATGCCGATGCCAGTGCGCGCACGCCGTTGTCGGATGTGATAGCCGATTATGACGACGGCTTTCTGGCCTCCGCGCCGGTGGGCAGTTTTGCCGCTTCGTCTTTGGGTCTGTACGATCTGGGCGGCAACGTGAGTGAGTGGACGACCGATCTATACGCCACTTCTTATAGCGCGGATGCGCTCGCTGTTGATCCGCTGAACTCTGCGGCCGGCAATCAACACGCGATCCGCGGCTCCAGCTGGCGCAGCGCGGACAGTGCGGAGCTTCGGGTCGCGGCGCGCTCGGCCGGCGCCGCGCCTCGCGACGATCTGGGATTTCGCATCGCTCGTTACGCGGAGTAGCACATGAGAACTGTAAAGCTGTGCATGGTGGTGTTGCTTCTGGCCGCAGGCCTCGGTGAGGTCGCGGCCGATCCCCCGCCCGCCGCAAAGCCCGCACCCACTCCGGCTCCGGCCGCAGGATCAGCTTCCGGCACGGTCCCGACACCTGCGCCCTCGACGCCCAGTCCTGGCACAGCGAGCCAGCCGGCCAACGTGCCCGATCGCATCGAGCCGACCGAAAAGGTGCACGCGGATTCCGAAATCTCCTTCCCGGTCGACATCTGACACAGGTTCAGCGTCCATGAAACAAGCCAACTCCAACGAATTTCTTATCGAGCTGTTTTCACTGATCATCATCGTCACGGTGGTGCAGGCCATCTGGGTGACCGTGATCCGGCCGCATGCGGAGGTCATCTATGCCTCCAATCTCGCGGCAATGGCCCACGACAAGGAATTCGTGCCCGAGCGTGATGTCTACTCGATCATCAAAGACTACGAGCCCGAGACCTGCGTGATCCTTTCGTGCTGGGCGTTTTTCATCATCGGCTACAAGTCCCGCGCAATCCTGCGCGCCCGCCGCCTGCTGGAGACCGACCTGCTCTCGCTCCCCCCGGGGGTGCGGATCCTGCCCGAGGACAGCCGTGAATACGCGCGGCAGATCGAGGCGCTGCCGGCGGCACTGCAATCGGAGTTGCTGCCGCGCGCCTTGCTCTCGGGTCTGCACCGGTTCGGTGCGACCAAGAACATCCAGGACGTCGCCTTCGCAATCCGGGAGACCTGCAACCTGGAGACGGACCGCCTCGACTCCGAACTGTCGATGGTGCGCTTCGTGGCCTGGGCGATTCCGGCGATCGGGTTCGTCGGCACGGTGCGCGGCATCGGCAACTCGCTACAGCAGGCGCACAAGGCCGTCGAGGGTGATGTGTCCGGCGTGGTCGCGGGATTGGGCACCTCATTCAATTCCACGTTGGTGGCCCTCTCACTCAGCATTGTCGTGATGCTCTGTTTGCATCAGATGCAGCTGCGCCAGGAGCGCACGGTCCTGGATACCGAGAACTATCTCGACACGCACCTGATCCGTCACCTGCAAATGCGCTAGCGGCCCATGCTGGCTCTTGAACTCAATGATGCGCAGCTGATCCTCGCCGCACCCGCCGGCGCCGAAGCGCCGCGGATCGTGGCGCGCGCCCCCGGCGTGGCCTGCGTCACCGATGCGGAAGTGCTCACCGGCGAGGTGGCCGCGCGCCAGGCCAAGCTCCAGCCGCAGCGCACCTATCACCGGTTCTGGCAGGATCTGGCCGCTGACCCTCTGGGCCGGACTCACCGGCCGCAACTCTCAAGCGCGGATCTAGCCTTTGAGCAACTGCGCACGCTGCTGGCTGCTACGGATGATGCCGAGCACCGGCTTATGCTCGCGGTCCCGGCCGGCTACTCGCGCGAACAGCTCGGGTTGCTGCTGGGCATTGCCTCTGAGGCGGGCGTGGTGGAGACCGGCCTGGTCGATGCGGCGCTCGCAGCCTGCGCACTGACCCCCGTTCCAGTGCACGTGCTGCACCTCGAATTGCACCGGCATCGGGTGGTGGTGACCGCGGTGGAGCAGGAGGGGCGCGGCGCACGCCGCGCACGCTTCGAACTTGACGGCGCCTGGGGCTGGCAGCGGCTTGAGCAGCTGTGCATCGGCATCGTCGCCGGAAATTTCGTCAAGCAAACGCGCTTCGATCCGCTCTATCGCGCGCAGACCGAGCAGATGCTGGCCGATGGCGTTGCTGGCTGGCTGCAGCTACTGCACACCAGCGAATCCGTGCCGATTGCCTTGGCCACCGATACGGAGAAGCCCGAGACGGAACTGACGCGCGCGCAATGGCTGAGCGCGGCCGAGCCTTGCTACGCGGCGCTGGTGCAGCTGGTGCAGAGCGCCCGGCCCGCGGGACGGCACCTGGAACTGCGCGTGGGCCATATGGCGCAGGCGCTGCCCGGATTGATCGATCGGTTGCGTGAGCTCAACTCCTGCGATGTGACGTTGCTCCCCGAAGGCGCCTCGGCCATCGGCGCGTTGCGACATCATCAGGCCATACTGCGCGGCGCCACACCCGCTCTGGTGTGCGAGCTGCCGCTGGAACTGCGCGGCGCACCCGCAACGCCCGAAGCTGCACCGCCCAAATCCAGAGCCGGCGCGCGGGCTACGCACGTGCTGTGCGGCGGCCGCGCCTGGCCGCTGCTCGAGAGCCCGCTCGTGATCGGCACGCAAGTGCCAGCCGGGCAGCGGGCGCTGACTCTGCCCCCGGGGCTGCCCGGTGTCTCGCGCGTGCACTGCCGGGTCGTGCTGCGCGATGGCAACGCCTACGTTGAAGACCTGAGCACGTACGGCTCGTTCGTAAACGAGCAGCGCGTGCACGGCCAGGCTCCCTTGCAGCGCGGGGATCGTTTGCGGCTGGGCGCACCGGGCATAGTTCTCGAGCTCATCGAGCTCATGGACGAGCATGCAGCGCCGACGCTTTGACATCTTCAGCATGTCCTTTCTGGACACGATCTGCTGCGCGTTTGGCGCGATCGTCCTGCTGTACATGATTTTGAACGCCTCCTCAGGCCGCGCCACCGAGCATCGCACTGCGGCCAGCCGCGCCGAGGCTGACCGGCTCGAGAATCAGGTGCTGGATGGCTATGAAAACCTGGTGGTGATGACCAATGCTTTGAAGTCGGCTACCACGGCAGAGGTCACCGCGCAGGGACAATCATCTCGGGTACTAGAAGAACTGACCGAGACCAAGCAGCAGCTCGCCGAAGCAAACCAGAGCACGCTCTCACGCCGCGAACACATCAACCAGCTCAAGGCGGACCTCAAGTCACTGGAGGCCGGCAACCGGCGCCTGGAGGCCGGATCGATCAGCAAGGGCCCCGTAGGCAACAAGGTGGCCGGATTCAAGGGGGAGGGCGATCGCGCCTACCTGACGGGACTTAAGCTCCACGGCCAGCGCACGCTGATCCTGGTGGACAGTTCCGCCAGCATGATGGATGAGACGATCGTCAACATCATCCGGTTGCGCAACATGGCTCCCGAGAAGCGCCGTGCGGCCGAGAAGTGGAAGGCCACCGTGGCCACCGTGGAATGGCTGATGTCGCAGCTGGCCAGTGATCGCCAGTTCCAGCTCTATTCCTTCAACACCACTGCCTGGCCGCTGATGAACGGGAGCGGCGGCAAGTGGCTGCAGGCCAGCGACGGCGCGGCCCTCAGCGCCTCGATCGGCGCGCTGCGCCAGCTGGTGCCGCAGAACGGCACCAGCCTCGAAAATGCCTTTGCTGTGATCAACTCCCTCGACCCTAAGCCCGATAGCGTCGTGCTGATCACCGATGGCCTGCCGACTCAAGGCAAGAGCGGACCGGGCAGCAGCAAGACCATCGACAGCAACGGCCGCGTGAAGTTGTTTCAGCAGGCGGTCAACAGCTATCCAAACAGCATTCCGCTGAACGTGATTCTGCTGCCGATGGAGGGTGACCCGCAGGCGCCCGGCGCGTTCTGGCGAGCCGCGCGCCGCACGCGCGGTGCCTTTCTGATGCCGTCGAAGGACTGGCCGTGAGGCGCCGGCGCAGTCGCGAGTTCGACGTGTTCAGCATGTCCTTCCTGGACACGATCTGCTGCGCCTTCGGAGCGATCATTCTGCTGTTTGTATTAAGCAAATACGGAGAACCGAAGGCCATCGAGCAGGCCCGCGTGGACTTGGCCGCGCGCGTGGCGAAGATGCAGCAGGAACTGGCCGAGATCCGCGGGCGCAGCGAAATCCTCAACCGGGAACTGAAGGCCCGAAAAATCCAGGTGTCCGAAGATCAGCTCAAGCTCGCGCGGCTGCGCGGGGATCTTTCCTCGGTGCGCGGTGAGTATGCCGCGTCCAAACAGGAGGCCGAGGTTACCAATACCATCGAAGGCCAGCTGGTGTCCGCGCAGCAGACGCTGACCGATGAGATGAAACGCCTTCTCGGCTCGCAGTACAAGCGCATGCAGGATGCTGCGATTGGCGGGGTACCGATCGACAGTGAGTACGTCATCTTCCTGATCGACACCTCGGGCAGTATGTACAACTTTCACTGGCCGCTGCTGCTGCAGAAGGTCAACGAGGTGCTCGATATCTACCCGAGGCTCAAGGGCTTTCAGGTCATGAACGATCAGGGCGTGTACATGTACCCGAGTTTCCGCGGCAAGTGGCTGCCGGATTCGCCCTCGCAACGCCACAACGTCACCGAACGGCTGCGCACCTGGACGCCATTTTCGGCCTCAAGTCCGGCCGAGGGCATCATTGAGGCGATTCGCACCTACGGGAACCAGAACTATAAGATCAGCATCTTCGTATTCGGCGACGAGTTCACGGGCGATTCGATCGAGTCGGTGGTGCAGACGGTGGACGCGATCAACCGGGCAGGTCCGGACGGTCAGCGCGAGGTGCGCATTCACGCACTCGGCTTCCCTCTGGATCCGAGCTTTCCGCCGTTCACGCAGATGCGATACTCCACGCTCATGAGGATCGTGTGCCGACGCAACGGTGGTGCGTTCGTCGGGCTCGATCCGGAACCAGGTGTCGGGACGCGATGAAGGTGAAGTGATTGGACAGATGGCATAGCAAACTCGCGTGCTGCGCATGGGTGGCAATACTGCCGCTGACGGGCTGCGGGCCAACGCGGCTGGATGTCAGGCCGACCATCCCGCCGCTGCTGATGCAGCCCATGCCGCTGTCCATGGGCGTGCGCATACCCAAGTCATTCAGCGAATACGTGCAGAAGGAAAAGACCCAGGAACGCGAGTGGGTCATCACCTTGGGTCCCGGACAGGCCGATGCCGTGCGGACCGTCACCGCCGCCATGTTTGCGCACACCGTGCCGTTTGGCGATCAGACGCCTGGCGATGCGCAGGCGATCGCGGCAAACAAGCTCAACGGCATTCTCGAAACCACGCTGGACAGTTACGTGTATTTGTTGCCCTCTCCAGGGGGCGCCGATTTTTACTCGGCCACGATCGGCTACAAGGTCAACCTGCACGCGGCCGACGGCACGCTGCTGGGCAGCTGGGTCTATGAGGGCTATGGAAGTGCGCCTTCGCGGGGCTTAAGCGATGCCAAGGGCGTCACGCGCGTGACCGCGCTGGCGATCCGGGATGCCTGCGCCAACATCGCGGCACATCTGCCTGACCAGGAACTGGTACGAAACCTGCTGGAGCCGCCTAAGCCTACAGCTCCTGAGGCGCCCGGAACGGCTCCGGAACCGGCGACGGGCAATGGAGCGGACGCTGGAGTGAGTCCGGCGCCGACATCCAAGCCCGACACGACGCCGACACCATCGGTAAATCCGCCGGCCGTCACGGCGGCGCCCGAGGAGTCATCGCCTGCGCCGACGACGGAAGCGCAACCTTCAACGGGAACCGGATCATGATCAGAATCACGCGAATCTTGGGAACGGCAGCGGCGTTGCTATTGGTCGCCTGCCAGTCCGTTCAGACCACGCAGCCCGGGGCGGTGGGCGTCTCGCGCAAGCAGTCCATGTCCTCCATGGTCAGCGAAGCGGACATCGAGAAAACCGCTGCCCAGCAATACCAGGCCGAGTTGGCGAAAGCGCGACAGGCTGGAATTCTCAACGCCGATGCGGTGCAGACCGTGCGGGTTCGCAAAATCGCCGCGCGCCTGATCGATCAGACCGGCGCCTTCAGGCCCGATGCCAAGAACTGGCCCTGGGCCATCAACGTGGAAACCAGCAAGCAGATCAATGCTTACTGCATGCCCGGCGGGCGCATCATGGTCTACACCGGGCTGATCAATCAGCTCAACCTTACGGACGCGGAGCTCGCCACCGTGATGGCGCACGAAATCAGCCATGCCTTGCGCGAGCACAGCCGCGAGCAGGTGTCGCGGCAGATGAACGAGCAGGTTGGCCTGACAGCGCTCGCAGGCCTGGCGGGATTGGGCGATGCCTCGGTGCAGCTGGCGAGCCTGCTGACCCAGGTGACCTTCGACTTGCCGCACAGCCGCGTGCAGGAATCGGAGGCCGACGAGATCGGGCTGGAGCTCATGGCGCGCGCAGGGTATGACCCTAATGCCGCCATCAGCCTGTGGAGAAAGATGTCGGCGTCCGGGCAGGGCGGTACGCCTGGTTTCTTGAGCACTCACCCCTCGAGCGCCTCGCGCACCAGCGACCTGCAGGCGCTGCTGCCCAAGGTTATGCCCCTGTACCAGGCGGCGAACAAGCCGTGAGAGGCGCTCGTGCGGCGCTGGGCATGATCGTCGCGGCCCTAACGATCGGAGGTTGGGCCTGCGCCGCCGATACCTGGGGCTATTCCTATAAGGATTTCGAGATCATGGCGGAGGGCTCCGCCAATGATGCGCTCACGGTGGGACGACAGCTCGGAGCGATGGACGAGTCGATGCGCGCGCTGCTGCACCTGTCCTCGGTCGCCTCGGAGCCGCCGACCCGCGTCTATGTCCTCCCGCAGGCTCAGCTGGCGCCGTTGGATGCGGTCTGGAGCTCGGAGGGCGGGGGATTCTTCCGCACCGGGCCTTTTGATGACTATGTGGTCCTGCCCAACGGCCCACTCAGTGCGAATGCCGAGGTGTACGAGCAGCGCGCGCGCGCGTTGCTTGCGAGCTGGGGCTTGGGTCGGCTTCCGGAGTGGTACCGGCAAGGTATCGCATTGCTCATGGCGGACGCCCGGGTGGAGCATGACCAACTGATCGTTGGCCAGGATCTGCGCGAGCGCTCGGAACGCATCGCTCACAATTGGATACCCATGGCGCAGTTTCTGCAGCTCGCGGCCAATGATCCCACGCTGCACCGTTCCCCCGATACCGAGGCCACCTATGAGGCCCAATGCTGGTGGCTGGCGCACCTGACGCTGCTGGACACTGTGCTCGACAAGGTGATGCCGCAGTATCTGCAGAGGCTCCTGATGGGCGAGAGCCAGCAG
>Ga0068871_100002013_pt1 | contig 13750 bp, 18 predicted proteins | sample KBSMisM72_FD_72750 | JGI IMG/M metagenome (GOLD analysis project Ga0068871, IMG submission 72750) | Miscanthus rhizosphere microbial communities from Kellogg Biological Station, Michigan, USA - KBS Miscanthus M7-2 | ecosystem: Host-associated > Plants > Roots > Rhizosphere > Soil ... | reverse complement strand
TCCCACGCGGCTAAGGAATAGCGCCTGAATGTGACGCCAAGCTCTGCGCCAATTCGGCCCAAAAGACGTTCTAGCATTTGCCCGTATTGGACCTCAGTCGCCACCAATCTACACCCCTTTCATTGGCTGAAGTTTGTTTCAAGCCCTAACTCATGGATTGATTGAATCACGACGCAGAGATTGTGGCAAAGCACCTTACACAACGCTTCGTTAATCTGCGCGGTCAGTGTGCGACTCCGCAACCGTTGGCCAAACTTTGCCTTGATCATGTGGAACGTCGTTTCGACATTAGATCGTTTGTGATAGTGCTGGAGAAACTCCGCACGGTTGAGCGCGTAGAAGTGGTACATCCGGCTCCACAGTTCCGATTTAGGACCGTAGCTTCCGCGTGAGTCCGGCACTGAATCGTCTACAATTATTTTATTTTTTCTGAGGGAAATTAAGATCCGGTTCTATAATTCCAGATCTTGGAATTGTTATCCTGCTTCTATCTTCGCTTGGTCTTTCGCCAAAAACTCGCTTAACGTTTTTGGCGATGAGGATTCATCCTGTGGGTCTCGTTGGTTCGTCAGGGCTGCGCGTAACGGCGGTTAGCTCCCTCACCTGATACCACGAGGCTGCCGTAGAGTTCCCATCCGTTATTTAGTAATTGCTGGACTAAAGCGGTTAGACTTATTGTGTCTGAGTGTTCGGCAATCGTATATCGCATATGCGGGCTTATATCACCAAACCCCGCAAACCGAAAGGCCGACACTAGATCGGCCTTCTCCGTTCAGTCTACCAGCATGAAAGGCAACGAATCGTGTCTAAGATTACACAAGATCGGTTTAACGAAATCTGTCGAAATCTCAAGCCGGCAATAGAGAGTATTCGCCAAAGTAACCGTCAAGAACCTGAAACAGGAGCACCGATAACGGATGCCCGAAGCGCCGTTTTGTTTGAACTGCTCTGGCAGTTATATTCAGAACTTAAAATCGAGCGACATGGCTTACAGCCTGTTGCCGGCCCTACCAGAGAAGCGACCCTTAAAACAGCCATACGGCGGTTTATCAATGCCCATTCCGTTGAGGACTTTGATCCGCATCCTGCTCTCGACGATCTGCTAAACGGACTCAACGAAGGCGAGATGTAGCCAGTAACCGAGTAAGACCCTCTCCCGTCAATTTGCTTCTTGCATCGGTGAAACAATGTCTCTATAGTGGTGGGCCTCAAATGAAGCGGGCTGGCAAGTGCTACTAACACTCACCAGCCCTACACAGCCAATTCCTAACACGCTTAAGTAGAAAGGAACTGACCATGCAAGTAAATGTTACCACGGAAATCACGGACGAAGATCCGAACGAAGATCCGATCCCGAATCCACTCGTAGAGCGCGATCTATGGGAACAAGCCTTTGAGCCGTTCGAGGGAGAACATTACGCGGCGCTCAGGCTCGGATTTAATTTCGCGATGCTTCGGAACTACTTCGAAAATCAACTGATCAAGTTTCCGCCAGTGATGGAGTCACTTGATCTCGCGATGGAAGTGCTATTCGGTTACTCCGAATTTCACGACGCATCCTTTAACCTGTTCATCCGATTGACTGAGGGGAAACTCACTCGTGAGGAAGAACAGATGCTAAACGCGCTGGGCATTAAGACGTTCTAATATCTGGCGCTTGCCTAAAGGTTCGCCGTTTGCGGTCAAAATGATTTTTTGGGCAAACGGAGGAATTTTTAGGCAAACGCGATTTATTAGGCAAAGCCTAAAACAACGGCTTTGCCTTAGAAGTATCATTTGCCTCGAAACTCAGCGGCTTGCCTCAAAAGTCAGAATGACTGCTCAGCCAAAACGCCGATTTCAAAATCGAATTAGAATTCTAAGTTCACGTTGTCATCGATCAAATCCTCTACGCGCACTTCAGCGAGGCGCGAATAATTGAGCAACGTCATCAACGAAGGTTCGTTAGAGGCGCGCTCGTACTTTGAAATGTCCGTGTAATTCGTGACGCCGATCCGCTTGGCGATCTGGCTTTGTGACAGACCGAGCGTGTAGCGGATCTGGAGTAGCTTTTGAGCAAGCCTCTGCGGGCGTGGTCTTGCGTGGCCCATTAGAGTCTTACTCCCAAAGTTTCGATTAACGCTTCCTGTGCCCTCGTAGCGCGACCTTCGATAGCAACGCGATACAGGTCATAAGCACCTTTGTGGAAGTCGCTGTGCGAGTACAGAACCTCTGCCGCTTCATCTATCGCGGAGAGTGCCTGTGGCACGTCTGGAGTCTTACTCTTAAGGCTATAACTCAGAATCATCAAAAGACGCCCTAGACTTAAAGCCGCTTCGGGATGTCCCGCGTATGGCCCAAGAGCTATTTGCCAGTCCTCAGTATCTAGTGACAGATTCTCGGTGTTAGGATTGTCTTGCATGGTCGATTTCCTCTCAAACAGGATTTCGGTCGTGAAGGGATTGGCGAGTGCTGATAACACTTGCCAGTCCCGCCTCTAGCGAGGCGAATCACTATAGAGACATTGTTTCATCCGTGCAAGCTGTAATCGCGGAGGACAAACACCGAAAGGAAAAACGGAATGGATAAATGGGAGTACTTTAAGTATTTCAGTGCTGAAATGCCATTAGCTGACGAGTTAAGTGATTTCGGAGGCGACGGTTGGGAGTTAGTTCAAATCGTTCAAGGCAAGATGTCTAACCTCACAGGCTTTGTGGCCTACTTCAAGCGCCGAAAAACGGAGACAGACAAAAAATAAAAGCCCATGGCGGCGTAGGATTGCCGCCGTGAACACTGTGACATTTCTAGTAAACCGAGACACAAAGGGATTCACTAAACTGCGAGACGTTGAGGCGTTCATTCAGGAACACGGGCACAACAAAGACAGGCTAACAGTTGAGATCAATCCTGCCGGGGCGGGCGATGCCGTTGCCGACTATTTAGAGTCGGCGGGCTTTACAGTGAGACGTAAGGCTTAAGGCCGAAATCCAAACCCAAACCGCGCATCAAAGTTGTCCTCTATGTTCTCGGTGTAGACGCAGACTTTATGCTGTGATTCACCGTTTGCCAGCGACCATATAATGTGCTCAACGCTCGTAACACGAAGCATCGAATCAGCATTAGCGTCCGGAAAGAAACCAGGATTGATAATGTCGCCCTTGCTAATTGAAAGAAATGGGCTGGCCGATTGGAACGTAACCCATGCATTTTCGTGACTACCGGGATAGTAAACCTCAACGGAGTATTTATCTTTCATTTTGCGGCCTTTCGCTTGGTAAGGTTCGGGGTTAGTTCCACGTCGATCACCAAAGGTGGAGGCTCAGGAAAGTTAAATCTTGTCTGATAGTCTTTACCTAGAGCGCGCTGGTAGATGTCATCAAACTCACTTGGCCTGTTCGATAGCCTTAAGAGAGTAGTCACAACCGCTAATTGCTTATCAACGTGAGGCTCGCCAACGATGCCGGTTAGGTGCTGAAAATGCTTGCGCGGACGTTGGCCCTTTTCGTTGATCGGATTTAGCTCTTGCAGTTTCGGCAAAACGTTCGGCGGTAACGCTTGATAGATATACTTGTTGATGAACTTACCCACATAGCGCGGGCTTTGCGTATTTCCCGGCTTATAGCTCCACCCGTAGACGCGGTACAGTTCTTTGAAAAACTCATTCGGGAACTTGCTCACATACGGCCTAAAAACCTCCTGCACATAAGCCGCAAGTAGTCTGGTTAGTTCATCCTTCGCGCGGTCATCCTGATAGCCCGTAGCTTCGTCTATGAGCGCAATAATTCCCACCCGTGCGAAGCCTCGAATGAGCATGTTAGCCGTATCCACTAGATGCCGTTGGTTCGGCCTAAAAGGAGTCCGCTCGTTGCACTCCAAAATCAATTCGCAGATTTCCGGCAGTAGCGTGGCTTCGTACCCAAAAGCGGTCCGGCCTCCGTGTTTCGGTCGATACTGCAACGGCGTTAGCAAGCGCGCCATTAACTGCGGGGAAATAAAGGGCTTAATTGAGTCAGAGGCCAGAAAAGGCGGCAGTTGCGGCGCGCCGTCTTTCGTGCCTCTTGTGCCTGTTTGCCTGCCACCCATTGCTCGCGTGACTCCGCGAGTAGAAAACACGCGGATGTTGTTATCCAACACGCCGCACTGGAGCACGGCTTTGCCGATCTGAATCGTTCCCGGATGCGTTTCCTTTGGGATAGCGAGCACCGCGTTACTGTCCCATCTTGCAAGCGCCGCGTTTCGTGCAATGGCTTTTCGCTCGTCACTTGTCAGTGACTTAGCCCGCGCCTTGCCGCCTTTAGAAGCATCAAGATTGTCTGCCATTTTCACCTCCAACATAATCTGGTTCCCGGCAAGCATTCCAGCCGATTTCAGTTGACATGCTTGCTCGGTAAGCATAGAATACGCGTGTTGATTGGGAATGTAAAGCAGAAAGAAAAGCCCTGCCAGTTGCTTGAACAACCGACAGGGCCATTGAAAATCAAACGCGATTGCTCACGCTGATCTCCGCAAGTTCATTGTGAGCCAGTCGCCTAACAAAGGCAAGGAGAAACACAATGGACCCGAGACAAGAAAAAGGACTTCAGATTGCAGCCACAACCAAGTTAGTACCTGAAGGAAGCATGTGGCTCGTTCCGTCGCAAGCTGGCAAAGGGAAGTACGTAGTTGATTCAGACGCTAATCAGTGTACTTGTCCAGACTTTGAAGCCCGCCAAACTACTTGCAAACATATCTATGCGGTGAGTTTTACGATTGAGCGCGAGACAACCGCAGACGGTCAGACCGTAGTTACTGAAACGTTAAAGGTCACGCGCAAGACCTACACGCAGGAATGGAAAGCCTACAACACGGCGCAGACGCACGAGAAGTCAGAACTGCAAGCGTTACTCTACGAACTCTGCAAAAGCCTTCCTGAGCCTGAGCAACGCACAGGCAGACCCCGCCTGAGTTTGTCAGACATAATCTTTTCGTCAACCTACAAAATCTATAGCACGGTGAGCGGACGCCGCTTCGCAACTGACCTGAGAGAAGCAAAAGCGCGCGGTTATCTATCACGATTGCCGCACTACAATTCAGTGTTTCGCTATCTTGAATCAGAAGCGTTGACACCGTACCTATACGAACTAATCACGCTCAGCGCACAGCCGCTCAAATCAGTTGAAACAGACTTTGCGGTTGACTCTAGCGGATTTAGTACAGGTCAATTTATGAGATGGCTAGATGTCAAATACGGCAAAGAAGAGGACCGCCGTATGTGGCTCAAACTTCACCTTATGTGCGGCGTCAAAACCAACATCGTTACCTCAGTGGAAGTGAGCGACGGATACGCGCATGATTACCACTATTACAAAGGGTTAGTGGACCAGACCAAACAGAACGGATTCGCCATGAAGGAAGTGAGCGCAGACAAGGCCTATCTAGGGGCAGAGAATCTTTTGACCACGTTGCGCAATGGCGCGATCCCTTACATTCCATTCAAATCGAATTCAGTGCCGGACTCACGCGGGAGTTATGGCCCAAAGTCGGAACTGTGGACGCGCATGTTTCATTTCTACAGCTTGCACCGAGCGGAGTTTCTACAGCATTACCACAAGCGGTCAAACGTCGAAACGACCTTCCACATGATCAAAGCAAAGTTTGGTCAGAGACTTCGCAGCAAGAGTCTCACGGCACAGATAAACGAGGCGCTCTGTAAGGTTCTTTGTCATAACCTGTGCGTCGTTATTCAGTCGGTCCATGAGTTAGGAATCGAAACGAACTTTTCAGAGGTCACAGCCTGAAGCTGCTAGGATTAGGACTTGTCATCCCACACGTCATGCTTAGGGTCGTACCATAATAACGTTAAGGCGTCCTTGAATTTATATCCCCAAATCCGCTCCGCCCAACTCAAGCGTAAAGAAATGACTTCATCAAGATCATCAAGACGTAAACTGCTCAAGCGCTCGCGGGCTTCTTTTGTGAGGTTGCCGATTTGGACAATATGATTCCAGTGATTTTGGTCAATCAGAATCTCTTTCCAAGTTAGCTTTTCTAATTCGCTTAACCTCTTGCGTATATCATCAAGCTTGCTTTTATTCACTTCATGCCAGCCAAACGGATCACACATCTCAAGACGTGCAACGCGCCAAGCCGGATAAAGTTTATTGAAATCTGCCACAGGTTGAGCTACTGGGGTTTTAGATGGAGATACCGAAACTGCCATCTTAGGCTTTTTTTCTTTTTTCCCCACAGCCACAACCGTCTTTTAGAGACTGGAGTAATACTCAGCCATTGAGGCAAGTGTAATGACGCGTGAACCTCGTTCGGTCGGAGAGAGTCCTTTCCGTGCTTCAATCCAAGGCGTCTCTTGATGAGTAAGATCACTTAATGCCTGAGAAGACATGTTGCCGTAAAACTCTAAGACTTTTTCAATTGTTTCTTTCTGGACAGATGACAAATTTTTAGATTCGCCGATCCATCCCGTTACCTTGAATACTCCTTGATGCCTTCGATATAGAGAGCGAACGACCGGGCCATTAGCCCAAGCCTCAATAGGTTCTTCAAATAACGGGGCTTCATCCCAAACTAATGACCATGCTTGAGAATAATAAACAAGTTTCTGCAACTTCATGGCGGTCATCTCACCACGTTCTTCAAGGATAAACGCCGCCACGTCATGTACAGATGGTTTTGTTTCTGTGCTGGGACTTTCAGATTGCAGGGAAATGCTATTAGCCTGCGCTGATGAGGTAGGCTCAGGCATTTTCGTGGCTGTCTTAATTGTAGTACCGGCCGACAGCTTTACTTCAGTACTCATTCTTCACCGTCTAACTTTCGATATTCCGCTAGGTATTTATCCACATTCTCTTGAAGCGCTTTTATCAAAGCCTGCGCCTGAGCAGGGCTTACAATAACCTGGGCAACACACTTGCGCCTCAAGGCGGTTATTTGCTCCAACTCTTCTTTGGACGCCGCAAGTGGAAAAACCGTTTGTAGGAACGACAAAATGAACTCATTCGCAGTGTGTAAAATGGTTACGGCGTCTGAGTAAAAAGTCGGGACATTTTCCGGTAAATAGTTTTCGACGCGAATTGTTACCTGATCGCCCGTAACACCTTTCTTTAACGCGGCAGCGGAAGTAATAGCTGCTTTACCAGTTCTAGTTCGGTTTTTAGCGGCCAATGAGGTTACTCTCCCGTCTCAATATGGCGGCATATTACACGCCTGTCTAGCATATGTGCAATTTATAAGCTGTCAGTATCGACTTTTGGGGCAAAAGTAGGGTTTGCCTCATAACGGCGGTCAGAATGAGAGTTTTGAGGCAAAGCCTAAAACAACATAATATGTATTATCAGACGCAAGAATGAGACTTTCAATGTGACGACTTTGGGGCAACTGATTCGATTTACCGTTTCTCCAAGCTAACGAATTGCTTGCTCACGATTCCTTCTTAAATTGAGGAGTACAAGTATGAACTCGACAGCACTATCTGAAGATGCTCACCAAACTGAATCGCAGAGACGAACTCAACTTGAACTGGAGAAACTTGCGCTTGAAGTTAGGGATCTCAGGAGAGCCACGTGGAAAACGCTCATTGTTAGCTTAAGCACGATGGTTCCGATACTTACCATGATGTACGTGAACGACAAGTACGAGGCGCGCACGCTCAAGATTGAAAATCAAAAATTTATCCTGGAACAGCAAGTACGCGATTTGGACGCGCGTCGAGACCCCCTTAATCAGCAAGTCTCCGGCCTTATGGCTGCCAATGACAAACTATCGCGAGAAAATAGTTTGCTCAGAGATGAGCGTGACAAGGCTAACAAGGACAGAGACCAACTGCGGACCGAGCGGGATAGTGCATCAACGGAACTGGCGGCCTTAAAGCGACCGTCGAACGTGGATTTGACATCGTTTCAGCCAAACATCGCCAAGCTTAAGTTAACTGCAGCTGACCTTGGTTTATCCACCGGCAAGACGAAATGGCCGTTTTCTCCAGATAGCAGGTTGATTATTCAATCTAAACTTAAGCCTACGCCGACTCTTGCACCGTCGGCAGAGAGCATGCGAGCCACTTTTTTGCGGAAGCTAAAGTTTGCCGGTGGTTCCTAAGGACTAATGCCGGGCGGATCTAGTCAAAATCCCGGGGCGTAGTAAAACTTGCGGCCGGTGATTACGTAGTCGGGATGCCCTTTCACTTCGATCTTGATGCGACGTCGTTTGCCGTCGCGCTTCTTGTTGATTGGGTAGTAGCCGATGATGTAGCGCTGGTTCAGGTCAGTCATGATGCGGTTGTAGATGTTTGCGGTTTGCGAGCGCGTTTCAAGGAAGTCGGCCCAGCCGCCCGATAGTTGTGCGAGGTCGACGAGTGCCTGCTGAACTTTAAGCTCCTGGTCCAGGCGAGCTTTGATGATTTCCGGGGTGAGTCTCCGCCGGCGTTCTTCGAGACGTTTCTGAAACACGTCTTTCACTTTTGACGACGACGCTTCCGCCCAGGTTGCGATCGTGCGCTCGTCCTCTTCCGTTAAGCGCTTAATCTGCTCGTTTTGCGGTAACTCCAGCAAACGCATCTGCGGAATGATGGAGTAGATCGTGACGCGCGACTTCTCTGCCCGTCGATACACGTCATCGAGACTAAACTCGGTCATACTCGTCCGCTGCAGCTTTCGTCGCTGCTCGACCTCTTCCTGCACTGCACGAACCAGGTCAGGCGGCACATCGGTTGGCATTTCGTAGACGATCTGTGAGTTCCGCAGGTATTCGAGTTCATCACCGTCTGTCTGAAAGACGATGATCGGATTTTGATCTTCGGCCTCGAACGCCTCGTTCAGCGTGGCCATTAAGGCGCTGTATTGTGCACTACGCCCAAAGTGCGGCCGCTTCCCGCCTACACCAAGAAATCCTCCCTTGCCTCGAGTTCGTGCAAGGAGCGAGTCCAGCCCTTTGCGCAGCTCCTGTTTGTTGTTCGTGAAGTCAACCAGAAGTCCAACGTCATCGGTGATTATGGCCAGACGATCGTATGGTCCAAGCTTGTCGACGAATCCTTTAGCGGCTTCGATACTGTCGGCGATGTACGGAAACTGACTGCGACTGTAGTCGATGATCAAGACGATCGAACGTGGAAGACTCGAGTTGTTCCCCAGCACAAAATGGCCGACTTGTTGAGGGACATCATCTTCGCTAACTTCAAAGTCAGTCGCGGACAGATTGTGGATCGGACGTCCCTGACGATCAGTTACCAACACATCCGAGGTCACGAGCGAGGTTTCGATGCGAACGATGTCATCATCCGTACCGTCATGACTTCCCTGCTCGTTGATTACGGCCTGATTCTTCTCCGGATCCCATTTGAGTTTCCGCAGGCTGGAGCCGAAGTCTTTGAGTTTCGGTTTTTCCTGGGATTGAGATTGGGCAAAGGTATTGACCGCGAGGCCAAGCATTATTAGGACAGTGAGAAAAAGTGAGCACGATCGAACGTAAATGACCACGGTTTTAATCCGATCAGATACCAGCTTCAGCGTGCTTGCGCAAGACGTCGAGAAAGGCAGCGGCGGCAGGAGAAAAGTTTGCGCCGCGACGGTGTGCAGCCCAGAGAGTGCGGTTATGAGTAAGACCCCGAACCGGTACACTCACCAAAGCTCCTCGCTCCAACTCTTCCTTCACACACATACGCGGTACAAATGCCAACCCCACTCGCTTCTGTACGAACCGCTTAATAGTCTCGATCGTCGCAAGCTCGAGTGTGATGTTTAGCGGTGTGTGTTGTCTGGCAAACGCTTCAATTACTTTGACGCGTGAGCCGGAGTTGACGTTGTGTGCCACAAATGGTTCGTTGCCAAGGTCTTTGATTTTTACGGACGGCCGGGTCGCGAGCGGATGCTTCGGACTCATGATCAAAACCAGCTCGTCTTTAAGGACTGGAAAAGCCTCGAGGTCGCGATCACCCGGTTCTGACGCCATCAACGCGAAGTCGACATTGCGCTCGATCACTTCGCGCGGCAAACGGCTCGACACGTGTCGAAATATTTCGACCTTAACTTCCGGGTGCCGCTCGCGATACTTCAAAATGAGCTCGGGCAAAAGATAGAGTGACGTGCTCTCATTCGCACCCACTCGAATCAGTCCGCGCTTCAGACTCTGCATCTCGGCAATTGCCTGCCCGACCTGATCCCGCAGACCCAGAATGCGTTGCGCATAGTCATAAACCACTTGCCCAGCCTCCGTGAGGACTGGCGTCTTTTGCGTGCGATCCAGGAGGGGCAGACCTATTTCTTCTTCCAAACGGCGGATCGCGATACTGACCGCAGGCTGGGTGCGAAAAACCTTGTCTGCAGCCTTTGAAAAGCTTTTTTCCTGTACGACTCGAGAGAAGTATTCCAGTTGCGCCATTTCCATAAGCGTGAACTTTTACCATGCCCCGTCAGAGGAGTTGATGAATCAGGTTTATTATTATCTTAAAAGAATAAATTGTACAAACGCTACCGATGAGGACTAGAGTCGCAGATCCTTGTTATGATTGCGCGACAACACATCGATAACCGCTTCGCGACCGTGGCGCCGGATGAGACTTCCGAGATGCCGACGGGCGCAGAAATCCTCATCCAGGCACTCGTAGCCGAAGGAGTCGAAACGATTTTTGGCTATCCGGGCGGCGCCGTTCTGCACATCTACGACGAGCTATGGCGCGCACGCGAACGCATCACCCACTATCTCGTTAGACACGAGCAAGGCGCTGTCCACATGGCCGAAGGATACGCGCGCTCGACGGGACGTGTCGGTGTGGTGCTTGTCACGTCCGGACCCGGTGCGACAAATGCCGTGACGGGCATTGCGAACGCCTACATGGACTCAACTCCGCTCGTCGTCATCACTGGTCAGGTACCGAAACATCTGATCGGAACCGACGCATTTCAGGAAGTCGATACTGTAGGCATTACGAGACCATGCGTGAAGCACAACTACCTGGTGCGTGACGCAAGAGATCTTGCGGCGGTCGTTCGCGAAGCCTTTCACCTGGCGCGTTCCGGACGTCCTGGACCAGTCGTGATTGATATCCCCAAAGACGTGAGTGCGCAGAGGGTAAACTATTCGCGGTTGGACCACGTGAGTTTTCCCTTCTCTGACAAGCCGGCGTCTGTGGACCATAGGTCTGCGGAACATGCGCTGCACACGATCCTGAACGCGAAGCGTCCGGTCCTGTACATCGGTGGAGGTATCACAAATTCCGGCGCCGGCGATTCCCTGCTCTCCTTCGCGGAAGCACTGAGTCTCCCCGTTTCGCCGACGCTGATGGGACTCGGAGGATTTCCGAGTTCCCATCAACTTTGCCTCGGGATGCTTGGCATGCACGGCACGTATGCGGCAAACATGGCCGTCGCCGAAAGTGATCTGCTGGTGGCCCTCGGAGTGAGATTTGACGACCGTGTCACCGGCAAACTGGCGACTTTTGCACCGCAGGCTCAGGTGATTCACGTCGATATCGACCCGGCTAACATCGGCAAGAATGTGGTGCCGACACTTGCACTCACAGGCGACGTGAGACAGGCGTTGGACCAGTTTTACGCCCTCGCCCAGCAGCAAAGCGTGGAACGATTACAGGAATCGATTAAGCAAAGAGAATCGTGGTGGGAACAGATCCGCGGTTGGCAGCGATCGCAGCCGCTTCGTTACGCAGGATCGCAGAATCAGATCAAGCCACAAACAGTTATTCGCGAGCTACACCGGGCCACAAAAGGTGAAGCGCTGATCACCACGGACGTGGGCCAGCATCAGATGTGGGTGGCACAGTTCTACCCGTTCACAAGAACACGGCAATTGATCACGAGTGGCGGACTCGGAACGATGGGTTTCGGTTTACCGGCGGCAATCGGCGCACAGCTCGCATTGCGCGATCAGATGGTCGTGGCGGTCGTGGGTGACGGTGGCTTTCAGATGACGAATCAGGAGATTGCCACTGCGATTCAGTATGGACTGCCGGTGAAGGTCCTGATCATGAATAACGGCTACCTCGGCATGGTCAGGCAGTGGCAGGAGATGTTCTACGATCGCACGTATTCGGAAGTTGATATTTCAGTCGCGCCTGATTTCGTGAAACTCGCCGAAGCATACGGCGCAGCAGGATTCCGTGCGGAGAGGCCGGAGGAGCTGCGTGACGTGATCGAAGCCGGGTTGAATCATAAGGGTATCGCAGTGATGGATATCGTGGTTTCGAAAGAGGAGAACGTTTTTCCGATCGTGCCGGCAGGAGCCAACGCGCGCGACATGATCGTCCAATGATTGCAAATTGCCGGTTGCCAATTGCCGATTTTGAAATGAAAGCAATCGGTTCAAATTGGAAATTGGCAATCGGCAATTGGCAATAATATGCGTCACACGCTTTCCATAACTGTGGCTGACGAGCCGGGAGAGTTATCGCGGATCGTCGGACTTTTCAGTGCGCGGGGATTCAATATTGAGACGATCTCCGTGGGAAAGAGTCTCGATCCGCGTTGGTCGCGCGTCACGATTGTGACCCGTGGCGACGATCGCACGATTCAACAGATCGTCAAACAATGCGAACGACTGGCGCGCGTGCGCGAAGTTCAGGATGTGACGACGCGTCCACACATCGAGCGAGAGATGGCGCTAATTACTGTCTCTGCGCGCGCGGGAACTGAACGGCAGGAAGTGTTGAGTCTTGTGAGTGTGTTTCGGGCGAAGGTCGTCGACATTTCGCATACAGAGATGATTGTTGAAGCGTCAGGTAACAAGGAGAAGGTCGACACGTTTATCGAGCTGTTGCGACCGATCGGCGTTACCGATATCACGCGCACAGGACACATCGCGATTAACAGATTAGCGACGCGAGAAGAAACTCCTCTTGCGGAGGAAGAATTCGCGCTTAGCGGCATCAGAACCTGACTTGGACACAGTCAGAACCACCTGCGATAGCGGGTGGGTACGCCGTAGGCTACGAAGCATTAGCAAACCCGAGGGTGTCTACGACGTACCCACCCGCTACCGCGAGGTGGTTCTGACTGTATCCAACAATGGATGAAAGGAATTATCAAAGAATGAACATTTATTACGATAAAGATGCTGACCTGAGTCTCATACGCGAGAAACAGATCGCTGTCATCGGTTATGGCAGCCAGGGGTTTGCACAGGCTAACAATCTAAAAGACTCAGGCTGCAACGTTACCGTCGGATTGCGTACGGGCAGCGCGTCGTGGGAAAAAGCCGAGCAGGCGGGATTGAAAGTGTCACCCGTCGCTCAAGCCGCAGCGGAAGCAGACATCGTGATGATGCTCGTTCCCGACGAACTCGCGCCTGACATCTACGCGCGCGAAGTCGCCGAATCGATCACGCCCGGCAAGTACCTCGCGTTTTCACACGGCTTTTCAATTCACTACAAGTTCATCGAACCGCCCGAAGACGCAAACGTCTTCATGGTCGCGCCAAAAGGTCCGGGGCATCTTGTGCGACACGAATACAAACGCGGCGCCGGCGTGCCCTGCCTGATCGCGATCAGCCAAGATCCAACCGGCGACACGAAGCGCATCGGCCTGGCGTACGCGTCTGCAATCGGCGGCGGCCGCGCTGGAGTTATCGAAACCACGTTTCGTGAAGAAACAGAAACCGATCTGTTCGGCGAACAAGCAGTGCTTTGCGGCGGCCTGACTTCACTAATCAAAGCCGGCTTTGAAACCTTGACCGAAGCGGGTTACTCGCCCGAGATGGCTTATTTCGAATGTCTGCACGAGATGAAACTCATTGTGGACCTGCTCTACGAAGGCGGCATTTCGGAGATGCGGTA
>Ga0068871_100002012_pt1 | contig 13752 bp, 10 predicted proteins | sample KBSMisM72_FD_72750 | JGI IMG/M metagenome (GOLD analysis project Ga0068871, IMG submission 72750) | Miscanthus rhizosphere microbial communities from Kellogg Biological Station, Michigan, USA - KBS Miscanthus M7-2 | ecosystem: Host-associated > Plants > Roots > Rhizosphere > Soil ... | reverse complement strand
TGCGTGGTGCCCTCGGCGGTCAACGTGTAGACGTAGCTCAAGATGTCGCCCGGATGCAGCGTGCCGAGCAGCTGGGTGAACGAGAGGTTGTCGATGGTGACCTTGGGCACCGAGTCGTCTCCGTTGTCCTTGAGGGTGAGGAACGGATTGATCGGCAGCTTGCCGGAGCTGAACGGGTCGATGACGGCGAAGTTGCTGAAGGTGGTGATGTTGGGGCCGGTTCCGAGCGGAAACTGCTTCTCGCTGATCTTCATTCCGAACGTGAAGTCCCCGCCATGCTCGAGCGTGCCATCGACGCGGTTGATCGAGACGGCGAGATCCACTTGCGCGAGGGCTGTTTCGGTGTTGCTCGGACCGGTGCGGTTGGGAGGCACCCCGATCAAGCCGATCTCCATCGCCGGGATGTGCAGATTCCCCGACAGCGTGATGTCGGAGGTGCCGGTGTTGGTGAACGTTTGCGTCCACAGCGCCGTTGCCGCCAGTTGCGACGTGACATCGACCCCCGGGGTGATCGCCAGCCAGTTGGTGACGCCGACGCCGCCGTTGCCGGAGCGATCTGCCTGCGCCGAGGCGAACCCTTGATCGATGTCCTTCGAGCGACCGGAGAAATTCGAGCTGTGCTCGGTGCGGTGCAGCAGTGCCACGCTCGTGGACGCGTCGGGTTGCCCGGTATCGACCACCTGGCTGTCCTTGAACACGTTGCCCCCCGGAAGCAGGTTCTCTGCGACCGAGATCGAGAACGTGGGCGGCGCGGCGAACAGGCCCGGCGGCAACGGGTCGGCCTGGGCGGTCGCCGTCCGCGTCGAAAGCAAGATCGCAGTCGCGCCCAGCAGCGTTGCCTGCAAACAAGTCGAATATGCAAAGTGCCTCAGCGTCATGGTGACCTCCTCAAGCTCGTCGTTGACGATGGACGATGACCGACGGGTTCTCGCGCGCGGCCCAGGCTCCGACGAGCGCTGGCGGCGCCACGACCGCACGCGCGGCCGACACCTCGGCCGCCAGCCGATCCTGAAGCGTGTCGAGCCCGAGCTCGTCGGCCGACGCGATGCCGGTGGCTGCCATCTGTGCGGCGAGCGAGCGCACGACGCCGGCGAGCATGACCGGGCCGCGCGGGTCGTCGGGCTCGATGTAGCGCTGGACACCGAGCGAGCGCGTGCCGGCGAGGCCCGCCTCGGTCAGCAGCGAAGCCAGGCGCGCACCGATCGTCGGATGGGCGCCGGCGCTTCGGAACGCCGCGATCACGCGCCGCGCAGTGACCTCGACGAGTGGCGTCTGCGGCTCGCTGCGGCACGTGCCGATGTCGTAGTCGATGGCGACGAACCGACCGCCCGGACGCAGGTGCGCGAGGTGGTGGCGCACGGCGGCGAGCGGGTCGTGGAGATGAAACAGGATCAGCCTTCCGACGACGGCGTCGAACGGCTCGTCGCCGCTCCAGGTGCAGACATCGCCCTGCACGAACCGCACGTCCGCCGAGCCGCTGTCGCGGGCCGTGGCACGCTTCGTTGCATAAGTCAGCATGCGGTCGTCGCGTTCGATGCCCACGACCTGGCCGCTCGGACCCACCATGGCCGCTGCCGCGAACGCCACGTGGCCGAGGCCCGTGCCGAGGTCGAGAACGCGCATTCCCCGCTCGATGCCGGCGAGTCGCAGCAGCAGCCGCGTCGGCTCCTCGAGCCAGGCCGCCTGCTGGTCCAGCCGTTCGAGCTCCCCGTCTTGCGAGCCAAGCACGTAACGCATCAGGTTCTCCCTTTTCAGTAGATGCCGCTGTCGACGACGTGGCGAGACGTCGCCGTCAGCTGCGCGCGCGAAAGCGCGACACCTCTTGAACGAAACCCCGGGGCTCAACCGGACATCGAAGTGCCGATCGCGAGCGCGAACACCGCCCATCGAAGCTCGCCTGGCATCGCGCGCACGTGCGCGGCGACCGCGCCTCTGCTACGCTCGCCCGGCGCCAAGCGCGCCTGCGCGGGGCGCTGGGTTCATGCCATCACGCGAGGGCCGGTCGGCCGATCTGGAGCAATGGTTCGCGGCGAGCTACGCCGAGTTGCGCCAGCTCGCGCGCGCCCGCTTGCGCCGGGGCGGTCGCGACGTCGTGCTGGACACTGCGGCGCTGGTGCATGAATCGTTCATCCGGCTCGCCCAGCGCGGCGACGTCGCCTTTCCCGATCGCTCGCGTTTCCTCGCGTACGCGAGCAGGGTCATGCGCTCGGTGATCGTCGACCTGGTGCGCCAGCGCGGCCAGGAGCGCCATGGCGGCGACCTCGCGCGCATCACGCTCCGGACCGATCTGCTCGAAGGCCCGGTGGTCGCCGAGGAGCACGTCCTGCGCGTTCATGAAGCGCTCGAGGAGCTCGAGCAGGTCGACCCGCGCATGGCACAGGTGGTCGAAATGCGGTTCTTCGCAGGGATGAACGATCTGGAGATCGCCGCGGCCCTCCAGGTGACCGATCGGACCGTGCGGCGCGACTGGCAGCAGGCGCAGCTGTTCCTGGCCGAGGCGCTGAAGTAGCGGCTCGACCCCTCGGCGGGCCGCTCAGCGCAGCGATTCCGCGCGCGCCAGTCGAGCCAACGGATGGTCGTCGCCGCCAGCGGCTCTGGCATGGCGCTCGGCGAGCACCGCGTCGGCGTGCGCGAGGTCGCTGCGGCCGAGCATGCGCTGCGCCTGGGCATGCAGCAAACGGTCCTCGGCGACTTGCAGGCTGGCGTTCGGATCGAGCGCGACGCGTTGTGCCCAAGCCAGGGCTTCCTCGCTGACGCTCAGCGCATCGGCCGCGCGACCGTTGGCGAGGTGGAGCCGCGCTTGCGCTTCTTGGATCTGATGCCTTGCCGCACCGTCGTCCTGTCCGGTAGCGCCGACCACTGCGCCCGCTTCGTCGACAGCAGCTTGCGCGCCCGCGAGGTCGCCGGTCGCCAACGCCCAGCGCGCTTGCACCAGGAGCAACCGGTGCAGGGAATAGTGGCTCGCCTTGCGCAGCGGCGCGAATCGCACCTCGGCATCGGCGAGCGCCGCGGCAGCTTCAGGCAGGCGACCGAGATCGGTGAGGACGCGCGCCTGCAGCAGGCACACCTCGCGCATCGCGCTCGGGTTGAGCGGGCCGCTCGCCGAGAGCAGCTCGTCGAGCGCCGCCATGAGGCCGTCGAGCCGCCCGAGCTGCAGCAGCGTGTTGGCATATTGAATGCGTTCGGAGACGCGCTGCGTCGCACCTGGAGACGGCGCCTGCAGCTGCAACGCCTCGAGCGGCCGTCCGCCCTCGCGCAGGGCGAGCGCCTGCATGACGCGCGCGGTCGTCTCGTGGCTCGTGTGGTCGAGCCCGAGCCGCGCGATCAGCTCCGACGCACGACGTCCCGTCTGCAGCGCCTCGCGATAGCGCGCGGCATCGTAGTAGGTTCGCGCCGTCACGTTCAGCAGCTCGACGAACGTTCCCTGTTCGGAGCGCCCGGCTTGCTCCTCCGCGGCAACGGCAGTCTCGAGGAGCACGACGGCGCGCGCCGTGTTGCCCGCCGTGCGTTCGACGACGCCTTCGCTTGCCAGACAGTCGCGGCGCGTCGGCGCGGCCGTCGCCGGGTCTGTCCGGGCGAGCCACTGGACCGCCTCCGCGATCGCGGCGCGTGCCTTCCGGACGTCGCCGCCGCGTGCGAGCTCGCGCGCGCGAAAGCACTGGATCTCGGCCAGCGCCGACCACTCGCCGTGCTCGCGCAGGAGCGGTTCGGCCTCGGCCCAGAGCGCCTGCGCGCGGACGACGTCGCCGCGCCCGTTGAAGAGGCCGCCGAGGTGCAGCAGCAACCGCCCGCGCAAGGCGGGGTCGTTGCGGTACTGGGCATCGAACATCCGGCGCGCTCGCTCGAGGTGCGCAGGCAGCTCGTCGCTGCCCGCTGCCATCTCCATCAGCAGGAAGCCGGAGAGATCGCTTTCGGCGGTCGCCGCGCGCTCGGAGCGTTCGGCCTGCGCCTTGGCGGACAGCGCCGCATCGCGCTGCAGCCGCGCCTCGCGGGCTTGCCACAGGGCAAGGGAAGCTCCGGCAAGCAACGCGATTGCCACTGCTACGCCGCCACCGAACGCGACCCGGTGACGACGAAGGAGCTTGCGCAGGCGATACGCCTTGCTGTCGGGCCGCGCGAGCACGGGTTCGTGCGCCAGATGGCGGCGTACGTCCGACGCCAGCGCATCGGCGCTGGCGTAGCGTTCCGCCGGACGCTTCTTCAGCGCCTTGAGCACGATCGTGTCGAGATCGCCACGCAGTGCGCGTCTGCGCGACGGCTCGATGGCCGCGTCGCTCGGGCGCACGGGTTCGACGACAAGCGCGGCCTGCGCGCGCACGGCGAGCGTGGCCTGTTCCGTCACATAAGGGTGCCGGCCCGTCAGCAGCTCGTACAGAAGCACGCCCATCGAATACGTGTCGGTCGCGGTGCTGACCGCCTCGCCCTGGATCTGCTCGGGCGCCGCGTATTCGGGGGTGAGGGCGCGGCCGGACTCGCGCGTCAACTCGGTCTCGACCGCCGACTCCCCCTCCAGCAGCTTGGCGATGCCGAAGTCGAGCAAATGCACCTGCCCGTCGGCGTCGACCAACACGTTGCTCGGCTTGATGTCGCGATGGACGATCAGCTTCGCGTGCGCGTGCGCGACGGCCTCGCACACTTGAAGGAAGAGCGCGAGACGATCGGCGATGGCTGACGCGTGAGAGTCGCACCAGTGGTCGATGCGCTCGCCGTCGACGCATTCGAGCGCAAGATAAGGCTGCCCTGCAGGCGTGACTCCGGCGTCGTACAACCGGGCGATGTGCGGATGCTCCAGCGTCGCGAGGATCGAGCGCTCGCGTGCAAAGCGTTCGACCAGACCGGCACGCCGCCATGCGCCGTGCGGCAGCTTCAAGGCCACGCGGCGATGTTCGGGCCAATCGACACGCTCGGCGAGCCACACCGACGCCATCCCGCCTTCGCCAAGCTGACGCAGCAGGCGGTACGGTCCGACGAGCTCGCCGCTGCGGTCTGCAGGCGGGCTCAGCTGCGCGAAGTCGCGGGTTTCGACCTTCGGCAGCGTCTGCAGCAGATCCTGACGAGCGCTCTCCCCATCCGCATGCGATAGAAGCGCACGCAGGCGCGGCGCGAGCGTCGCGTGCTCGGGCGGCATCGCCGCGAGCCAGGCGGCGCGCTCCGAAGGCGACAGATCGAGCGCCTGGTCGAGCAGGTCCCGAAGCCGCGCCCACTGCTGCGGCGGCAACCGGAAGTTGCTCTGATCCATGGGCGCTCCGTCCCGCTTGCGACTCGAATCCGGGCAGTAGCCCTCTACAACGATATTGCGCCCGTAAAGCGGACACGCCCAACCCGTGTTGTAGGACCGCTCACGAGCGCAAGCAGTGCATGCAGCGTGTCACGCCGGTCCATCCGACTCCCCCTGGTCGTTGCGAATCAGCACAGGCAACGCAGTAGGCGCAGAGCCCGATCCATCCCGGTTGACAGTTGGCCGCATCCGGGTGGTGGCTATGGGTCAAAAAGTGTACGCCGCACCGTCTTGGCGCCCAACGTGATGCGCTGCAATGCCAGCGACGCCGACAACGTCAACGCCGACCTGCTCGCATTCACGGAGACCTGGCAAGCGCTCTCCCGTTGGAGGCACACCCTTCGTCTTGGTACCACTTCCTGAGGAAGAGCCGTTCCTCCGGGGGATGTGCGGCGATCGATGGCGGCCCAAGCTGGTCTCCTCCAGCAAAGGAGACCGCCATGCGAACTGCGCCTTCCTGCCCCACCGCGTGCACGCATTACCTGGTCTTCGGCGGGCTCTTCCCGTCGGTGCGCTCACTGACGTTCCCGTGCGATCCCGCGGGGCAGGTCGACATGGACGAGCTGAGCGAGCGTGCCCGCGACAACTATCTGTTCGCGCGCACGGTCGTCGGCCGAGACTACGAAGTGCCGGTGGTCGTCGCTGCGACCGAAAACGGCTGAACGGCGACCGCGCTGTCCTCCGGGTTCGGCGCCGTGCGATCGTCCGCGCGCTTCGTCGTGCCGCCTTGCTCGGAAAGGGGCATGCGGTACAAGATGGCTTTCGAAAGCGCTCGCGCCGGCAATCGGCAACGGCCCCGTGTTTGCGAGAGAGCGTTTGCCTGTCTCATCTGACCCGACCCTGACGCCATGCCCGACGACGCGCCGAACGAGCCGCTGAAGCGGCGCCGCGAGATGTTCCCGCATCTCGGCGTGGCCGACATCGAGCGCATGCGCCGCTTCGGCGAGGTCGAACGATTCGCGGCGAACGAGCGCCTCGTCACGAGCGGCACGCCGTCGCCCGGCCTGTTCCTCGTCCTGCGCGGAGCGGTCGCCATCGGCCAGCGCGACGGGCTCGGCCACTCGGCGCCGATCGTTCGTCTGACGGCAGGACAGTTCAGCGGCGAGGTCGGCACGCTCGCCGGGCGGCCTTCGCTCGTCGACGTCGTCGCGGCCCGCGAGGTCGAGATGCTGCTGTTGCGCCCGCCGGCGCTGCGCGGGCTCATCGTCGCCGAGGCCGACCTGGGCGAGCGCATCATGCGCGCGCTGATCCTGCGCCGCGTCGCGCTCATCGAGCGTGGCGGCAGCGGACCGGTGCTGCTCGGCGACCCCGAGAGCGGCGACAGCCTGCGGCTGCAGAGCTTCCTGCATCGCAACGGCCAGCCCTACCACGTCGTCGATCCCGCACATGACGGCGAAGCGGCGACGTTCCTCGAGCAATACGGCGCCGCCCCCGGCGAGCCGGTCGTCGTCTGCCCCGACGGCAGCGTGCTCGTGAATCCGACCAACGAGGCGCTTGCGCGCTGCATCGGCATGGTCGACAGCGAGACGCGCACGGAAGCGTTCGACGTCGCCATCGTCGGCGCCGGACCCGCAGGTCTGTCGACCGCCGTCTACGCCGCATCCGAAGGGTTGCGCGTCGCCGTGCTCGACTGCCGCGCGTTCGGCGGCCAAGCGGGCGCGAGCGCGCGGATCGAGAACTACTTCGGCTTTCCGACCGGCATCTCGGGACAGGCGCTCACCGCGCGCGCGTTCGTGCAGGCGCAGAAGTTCGGCGCCGACATGTTGATTCCGGCGAAGGTCGTCGAGCTGCGCAGCGCGACCGCGGATCCCGAGGCGCGTTGGACGGTGCAGCTCGAAGACGGCCGCTCGATTCGTGCGCGCACCGTCGTCGTCGCGAGCGGCGCGCGCTATCGCCGCCCCGACGTGCCGCGGCTCGCCGAATTCGAAGGCCACGGCGTCTTCTACTGGGCATCGGCGATTGAGGCGCGCCTGTGCGAGCGCGAAGAAATCGGGCTCGTCGGCGGCGGCAACTCGGCGGGCCAGGCCGCGGTGTTCCTCGCGCGCAGCGCTTCACGCGTGCACATGCTCGTGCGCGGACCGAGCCTGGCCGCCAGCATGTCGCGCTATCTCATCGACCGCATCGCGGGCACGCCGAACATCGACGTCGTCACCCGCGCCGCGGTGACGCGTCTGCAGGGCGATCCGTCCCAGGGACTCGCGGCCGTGGCATGGTCGCGCGACGGTGTCGAGACGTCCCGGCCTTGGCGGCATCTCTTCCTCTTCGCCGGCGCCGATCCCGAGACGGAATGGCTGGGCAGCTGCGGCCTGGCGGTCGATGCAAGCGGGTTCGTCCTCACCGGCTCTGCACTCGAACCGATCGCCAATCGCACTGCGGCATCGCTCGAAACGTCGTTGCCGGGAGTCTTCGCGGTCGGCGACGTTCGCTCCGGCTCCGTCAAACGCGTCGGGGGCGCGATCGGTGAAGGCGCGGCAGTTGTCGCGCAAATCCATGCCCATCTCGAAGGCGCGAGGTCAACACGCTGACGGCATGCTTCGCCACGCAAGACGTCCCGACGAGAAGACTTACGAGCGGCAGCTCTCGACCCGAAGAGGCACGTCCTGGCCGCAATCCATCGACGACTGCGGACAGTCGAAACCTGCACCGGGGACGGAGCCCACTTAGCCGCCGCTCGGCAGAGGAACGCCACGAGCCAGGTAAAAGGCCGCGCACGATCGTGCGAGGCCCTGTCGATTCTGGCGGGCTCTGAGTGACTCGAACACTCGACCTACCGACTCGTGGGAGTCGAAATGCTGGTGCGGCGCTCCGCTACATCCCGCCGGTCGGCGAGAAAGGGACGTTCGCGAGCAATGACCCCTCCGACAAGGCAAGCCGAGGCCAGGCAGCCGCCGCGGGCACTGCAGCCCCGAGGCCGGGGTGTTCACCGCCTCTGGTAGGGGTGGAAGATGTAGTCCTTGCTCTTCACCGCGACGTGGCATACATGGCCGCAGTCCGCCGGAGCCGGATCGGCGTTCATGGTTCCTTTGGCGACGTCGTGGTTGAAGAGCGCGTAACCCCACCCGCCGGTCGCCGGGAAGCGCTTGCTGTCCTTCTCGATGACGAACGCCTGGGTCGGCACGTCGGGCACGTCGACGGCGAATGTCGCCTCCGTGCTCTTCTTCGGCTTCCACTGCAGCTTCGCGATCTTCGAGCCTTCCGGGAACGGCTTGCCGTTGGCGGGAATGCCGGACTTGTACGCCGCGATCATCGTCGGATTGGCGACGATGACCTTGAGCACCTCGTCGGTTCGGGCCGAGGAGACCACCGCCCAGTCTTCGTACCCTCGAAAGTCCGCGAACGCGATGCCGCCCGGCGACTTGAGGACGTACTTGTCCTGCGCATACGCAATCGTCGCAACCGCCGCAAGCACCGCCGCTGCGGTCCACATGATTCCCTGGCGCTTCATGAACGACTCCTCCGTTGGATGGAAGGGAGCATCAGGCCCGACCGCCAACGCGCGGTCGATTGCACGATGATGCCATCGATGCCTTCGTATCCTCTCGAAGCCGAAAGAGGTCGCGGCTGTCATCATGGATGCCGCGGCCAAAGCTCGGCGGTGATTTCTCCTCCGCGATGAGGAGGACAAGGATCGATTCATGACCATCAGAGGATGCGAGCACATCCCGGCGACGCTGCCCGAGCTTCCCGCGCAGCCGCGCTGCGACGCCTGCGTCGCGATGGGCGACGCCTGGGTGCACTTGCGCATGTGCCTGCACTGCGGGAGCGTCGGCTGCTGCGACGACTCCAAGAACCGCCATGCGAGCCGCCACGCGCGCAACGCGCAGCACCCGGTGATGCGCTCGGCCGCGCCGGGCGAGCGCTGGCTGTGGTGCTTCGCCGACGAGCGGCAAGTCGGCTGATGGCCGGACTCGGGTGGGAGGAGCTGCCATGAAGACGAGCGAGCTGTTCCGATCGACCGAGCGCGGCGGCATCGACCATCGCCGCCGCCTCTTGTGCAGCGCCGCTGCGGGCATCGCCGCCATCGGCCTGCTCGACAGGGCGCACGGCCAAGCGAGCGCGAACACGGCGTCGATCCGCGTGCCCGCGGTCCGCCCCGGAACGAACACCTCGTTCGCGCCGCTCAAGGAGGTCGACGCCGGCGTCCTCAGGGTCGCCTACGCGGAAGCAGGTCCGGCGGGCGGCCCTCCAGTCGTCCTGTTGCACGGCTGGCCGTACGACATCTACGCCTTCGTCGACGTCGCTCCGCTCCTCGCGTCCGCGGGATACCGGGTCGTCATCCCCTACCTCCGCGGTTACGGCGCCACGCGCTTTCTGTCGAGCGCCACGGCGCGCAACGGCCAGCCGTCGGCGCTCGCCGCCGACGGCATCGCGTTGATGGACGCGCTCGGGATCCAGCGCGCCACCCTCGCCGGCTTCGACTGGGGCGCGCGCACCGTCAACATCATGGCGGCGCTCTGGCCGGAGCGCTGCAAGGCGATGGTCTCGGTGAGCGGCTACCTGATCGGCAGCCAGCAGGACGGTCGCATGCCGCTGCCGCCGGCTGGCGAATACGAGTGGTGGTACCAGTACTACTTTGCGACCGAGCGTGGCCGGCTCGGCTACGAGCGCAACCGACGCGAGTTCAACAAGCTCATCTGGCGCAACGCCTCGCCGAAATGGAGCTTCGACGACGCGACCTACGAGCGCAGCGCCGCCGCGTTCGACAACCCCGACCACGTCGAGATCGTCATCCACAACTACCGCTGGCGGCTGGGGCTGGCCGAAGGCGAGCCCCGCTTCGACGAGCTCGAGCAACGCCTCGCCAGGAAGCCCGTCATCACCGTGCCGACGATCACGCTCGAAGGCGATGCCAACGGCGCACCGCATCCGCCTCCCGCCGCGTACGCGAGGCAATTCAGCGGTCCGTACGCGCATCGCCAGATCGACGGCGGCATCGGCCACAACCTGCCGCAGGAGGCGCCGCAGGCTTTCGCGCAGGCCGTGGTCGACGTCAACGCGCTCTGATGCCGGAAGCGACTGCGGTGACGGTGGGCGCGTCGTTCCGCCGCGTCTTGCGAGCGTCGGGTGCGGCGCTGCTCGCCGTGCTCGTGTCGCTGTGCACGGTCGCTTGCGGGACCGTTCCGGCACAGCGGGAGCGACATCCGTCGTTTGCGCGTCAGCCGGCTGCAGACAGCCCGCTCGCGCGGATCGTGAACGACTCGATCGCGGATCCAGCGTTGACCGGTTTTCGCCTCATGCCGCTGGGCTCCTATTCGCTGGATGCCCGGGTCCAGCTCGCACGGCGCGCTCACGACTCGCTCGACGTGCAGTACTACCTCATCAAGGCAGACCGCGCCGGGGGCCTCTTCATGCGAACGCTGCGCGACGCCGCCCTCCGCGGCGTCCGCGTGCGCCTGCTCGTCGATGACCTCTACACCTCCGGCAGCGACGAGATGTTCAGCGGCCTCGCGGCCTATCCGAACGTCGAGGTTCGCCTCTTCAACCCGTTCTGCTGCGCGCGCGGCAGCACGCTCGGCAAGTACGCCGCATCGCTCGCCGACTTCGGCCGGCTGAACCACCGCATGCACAACAAGCTGTTCATCGCCGATGGATCCGCCGCGGTCATGGGCGGCCGCAACATCGCGGACGAATACTTCACGTGGCGCGACAGCGGCAACTTCGTCGACATGGACGTGTTGGTGATCGGGGCCGCCATCGGCCGCCTGCGCGACATCTTCGACGACTACTGGAACAGCCCTCAGGCGTACCCGATCGACACGATCGTTCCCCGCGCCGGAACGCCGGAGGAAGCTCGCCGCGTCTTCGAGCGTCTGATCGACGAAGGCGAGCAGATGCGGTCGATCACGCTGCCGCCCAACGACATCCTCGGCTACGGGCCGATCGCCGAGGACCTCGACGCCGGGCGCCTCGGGCTCGTATGGGGCCGCGCGATGGCGTTCGCCGACCCGCCCGCGAAGGCTGCAGCTCCCACTGCAGAGATGGCGCGATCGATGAGCGTGCAGATGAACGTCATGGACCGGGTCCTCGAAGCGACCTCCGAGGTGGTGATCTCGTCGCCTTATTTCGTCCCCGGCACGACAGGCGTGAGCGAGCTGGCCGGTCTCAGGAGGCGTGGCGTGAAGGTCAGCGTCCTGACCAATTCGCTGGCGGCGACCGACGAGCCGGTCGTGCACGTGGGCTACGCGCGCTACCGCGATGCGCTTCTGCACGGCGGCGTCGACCTGTACGAGCTGAGCCCGAAGCGCATCGCTTCGAGCGAGCGCCTGCGCCTGCCGGGCGCATCGCTCGGCAGCCTGCACGCGAAGGCCGCGGTGATCGACGAGCGGCGCATCTTCATCGGATCGACGAACCTCGATCCGAGATCGGACAGCACGAACACCGAGCTCGGCATCTTCGCCGACTGTCCGGAGCTTGCGCGCGAAATGATCCGGACCTTGAACCTCAGCAAGCTGACCGGCGCCTATCGGGTCCGGCTCGCTGCGTACGGCGGCGGCCTGGAGTGGCTGTCGCTCGAGAACGACCGCGAAGTGGTCGTGTCGGAGGAGCCGGAAGTCACGCCGTGGCTCCGATTCAAGACGATGCTGCTCGCTCCCTTCGTGCCCGAGCAGCTGTTGTAGCGCGTTCGCTCGATGCCACGAGTCCGGCACCGCTGCCGGTCGAGAACCCCGCCCCCGTGAAAGTTTTCCTTCAAGTAGGGTGAGCTGGTACTAGGCGCTCCATGCATCGATTCAACCGCGAAGCTCCCGCGCATTCCGCGAGAACGTGCGGCAAGGTGCTCGAGTCAACCTACTGCACGTGACTGCCGGCTTAACCTTTACCCACCAAGTAGACGGAATTGGCGCTAACGACCCCTGAGCAGCCGGTGAATGGTTGGCCTTCAGCGGCGGCTTTGCACGGCGGATTCAACTGGTCGATGCAACACACTGATCGCTGCAGAGGCGGCAGGAGTGTTGCAAATGAAGTACAGGACTCGGGTCTACTACTCTGACGCGCAGAAGGCTGTGATGTGGGAGCGATGGAAGCAAGGCTGGACGCTGCACCAGATCGCTCAGCTGTTCAATCGGGCTCATACCTCCGTTCAAGGCATCTTGGCGAGGACTGGTGGCATCCGGCCGCCATCGCGAACTCGAGCATCGACATCGTTGACGCTGGCCGAGCGTGAGGAATCTCCCGAGCGATGGCGGAAGGCCATTCGATTCGATCCATTGCCTCTCAACTCGGGCGAGCTGCTTCGACGGTCAGCCGCGAGCTCCGTCGCAATGGAGGGCGAACGTGCTATCGAGCGAGCGATGCAGACAGCGCTGCCTGGACTCGCGCCCTTCGCCCCAAGTGCTGCAAACTAGCCAATGACAGAGCCTTGGCGAAGATCGTGACTGACAAGCTTCGGGCGATGTGGTCGCCCGAGCAGATCGCCGGTTGGCTCGAGCATGCTTATCCGTACGACGAGAGCCTACGCGTGTCGCACGAGACTATCTATCGAACTCTCTTCATCCAGGCGCGTGGCGCTCTGAAGAAGGAGCTGCTGCAGCACTTGCGGCGCACGCGCGGCATGCGCCGGTCGCGCCATCACACGCAAAAGACTGACATCCATGGCCAGATCACTGGCGCAGTCTCAATCAGCGAGCGCCCGCCATCGGTCGAGGACCGTGCGGTGCCTGGCCACTGGGAGGGCGATCTGTTGTTCGGCTCGAGCAACAGCCAGATCGCCACGCTGGTCGAGCGGCAGACGCGCTACCTCATGCTGGTGAAGCTCGCCGCCAAGGACACCGAAACCGTCGTCGACGCGCTGATCAAGAACACGCGCAAGCTACCCCAGGAGCTGTACAAGTCGTTGACCTGGGATCGAGGCAAGGAGATGGCCGACCACAAGCGCTTCACTCTGGCGACCGACATCCAGGTCTACTTCTGCGATCCACGCAGCCCGTGGCAGCGCGGCAGCAACGAGAACACCAACGGATTGCTCAGGCAGTACATGCCCAAGGGCATCGACATCTCTGGGTACTCACAGGCCAAGCTGAATGCGGTCGCGCGACAATTGAACGAGCGACCAAGGAAGACACTGGGCTACCAGACGCCGGCTGAAATGTTCAGTCAAACCGTTGCGTTGACCAGTTGAATCCGCCGCCACAAGCAGCTGTTCGCGAAGGACCGCTATTGAGACCTGCGTTTGACGCGCACCAGAGGGTTGAACCCACTAATCAAAGAGAGCACGATCGAACGCTAGCAGCCGGAGCGCCTCATGACCGCGAGCCCTTTGCCGCCTAAAGTGGTTTCTAGTCTCTTGCCTCGGCATCCTCTTTGGATGCCAGACGGCCGCGGTGCCAAGCGGCCAGGCTGGGTCGACCAACGTTCCGCAGATCAAGCAGGCCAGCATTAACGGTGTCACGCTCGTCTATCAGGAACAGGGAGAGGGGCCGCCTGTCGTTTTCATTCACGGTTGCTGCACAGACTACCGCGCTTGGGATGCGCAACGT
>Ga0068871_100002011_pt1 | contig 13758 bp, 11 predicted proteins | sample KBSMisM72_FD_72750 | JGI IMG/M metagenome (GOLD analysis project Ga0068871, IMG submission 72750) | Miscanthus rhizosphere microbial communities from Kellogg Biological Station, Michigan, USA - KBS Miscanthus M7-2 | ecosystem: Host-associated > Plants > Roots > Rhizosphere > Soil ... | reverse complement strand
CCGGCCACCACGACGTCCGATCGGCGGAAGAACACCATCGAGTCGCCGTCGCTGTGCGCGGCCGGCTGATGGAGGATCTCGATCCCCTCGCCGTTCAGGTACATGTATTTGCGCGCGAAATCGTACGTCTCGGTCGGCGTGGCGCCGATCGGGTACGGCGCGGCGCGGCCGGTCGGCGCCGTCATCCGCTCGAGCACTTTCTGCGCCGCCAGAATCGACGCGACGCCGCCGAGAAAGTCGCCCGTGATCCCGATCGAGCCCGGGTTGGTGAACAGCGTCTGTCCCGCCTTCGACAGCGTCTCGTTGCCGCCGACGTGATCCGGGTCGGCGTTCGTGTCGATGATGTAGCGGATCGGCCGCGGCGTGATCCGCTTGATCGCGGCGACGACGGCGTCGGCCCTGGCGGCCTGGCCCGCGTCCACGACGATCACGCCGTCCTCGCCGACCTGCACGCCGATGTTGCCGCCGGCCCCGGCGATCATGAAGAAGTTCGGGCGAAGCTCGAGGACTTCCAGGTCTTGTCCCCCCTGCTGCGCCGCCGCGCGCGCGTTGAAAATATCCGCCGGACACACGGCGAGGCACGCGCACGCCGCCGCGACAGCCAGGCCGCTTCTGAACGCAGGCTTCATCGCGAGCAATCCTAGCAGACCTTGGCCTTCGACAAGCTCAGGCCAGGCCTGCCCTGAGCCCGCCTCAGGATTTCGTGGCCTGGAGGCCCGGCCGGCGCTAAGATTCCGGGATGACGTTCCATCGCCTGCTGTGCGCGGCGCTGCTGGTCGCGGGCGTGTCCGCGCAGACCCCGCCGCCGTCGGACGCGCTGTTCGCGGCCATTCGGCGAGGCGCTGCCGGCGAGGTCGAGCGAGCGCTCAAAGGCGGCGCGGACGCGAACGCCGTGGACGCCGACGGCATACCGGCCGTGATGTCGGCGGCCCTGTTCGGCGACGCGCGCGTCGTGCAGGTCCTGCTTTCGCATCACGCCGATCCGAACGCCAAAGGTCCGGGAGGAACGACCGCGCTCATCTGGGCCGTGCCCGACGTCCAGAAAGTCCGCGCGCTGCTCGATCACGGCGCCGCCGTGAACGCGAAAACCGAGACCGAACGCACGGTGTTTCTGGTCGCCGCGTCGTATCCGCGCACCTCCGCGCTCCTGCGCCTGCTGCTCGAACGCGGGGCCGACCTGCGCGCCCAGGATCGGGGCGGCGCGACGGCGTTGTCGCTCGCCGTGCGATCGGCCGACATCGACGTCGTCCGGTTCCTCGTGGACCGCGGGCTCGACCCGGCCGCGCTCGCCTCGCAGGAGCGGCGCGCCGCCTTCGCGCGCTGGGATCGGCCGACGACCGACTACCTGATGTCGAAGGCCGCGGCGCCAGTGGACGGACTGCTGGAAGCGGCCGCGACCTGGCAGCCCGCCGCGCTCGTTGCCCGGTGGATCGATCTCGGCGCCGACGTCAACGCGGACGGCGTCGCCCGGTACAGACGGACGGCGCTCATGAATGCCGTGTCGTCTGAAGCGGAAGGCGCTGACACGGTCCGCCTGCTGCTCGAACACGGCGCCGATCCGAACGCCAGGATGGCGGAGGGCGAAACCCCGCTTGACTGGGCCACCTACAAGGGCGACCGCGCGAAAATCGAGGTTCTCGAGCAGCACGGGGCGATGCGAGGCAGCGGCCCCCGGCGCGACGCCATCGCTCCGCCGGCGCCGGGCGGCATTGCCGACCCGAAAGTCTCGCTGACGAGGAGCGTGGCGCAGTTGCTGCCCGCGGCGTCGGCGTTCCGCGACAAGACCTCCTGCATTTCGTGTCACCACAACGGCCTGCCGTCGATGGCCGCCGCCGCCGCTCGACGGAAGGGCGTCGCGGTGAACGAAGCGCTCGACCGCAAGAATCTCGACGACCAGATCGGCTTCTTCAAGCGAATGACGGCGCGCGTGATGTCCGGCGATCCGGCTGTCGGCGGCGAAGCGTTGATGGTCGGCTACACACAGCTCGGCCTCGCGGCCGCCGGGCATCCGCTCGATACGGTGACCGCGATCATGACGCACTGGGTCATGGCGCGGCAGATGCCGGACGGCAGCTGGCTCGGGAACGGCCTCAATCGGCCACCGCTCGAATACAGCATCATCAGCCACACGGCGATGGCCGCCGGCGGATTGGCCGCGTATCCCCTCCCCGGCCGCCAGCACGACATGGCCGACAGCCTGAGCCGGGCGAAGCAATGGCTGTTGGCCGCCGATCCGAAATCAGCCGAGGAGCGCGGCATGCGGCTGATGGGTCTCGTCTGGACCGGCGCGCCGCAGCCGCGCATCGCGGAGGCGATCACGGCGATTCGGGCGCGGCAGGAGGCGAACGGCGGGTGGTCGCAGTTTTCACGAACGGAGCCGGATGCCTACGCGACCGGCCTGTCGTTATACGCCCTGCACGTCGCCGGCGTGCCGGTGAGCGATCCGGCGTATCGCAAAGGCGTCGCGTACCTGCTCGGCAGCCAGTACCAGGACGGCGCGTGGCTCGTGAAGACCCACTCGTTCCCCGTGCAGGTGTACTTCGAGAGCGGGTTCCCGTTCGGCCGCCATCAGTGGATCTCGGCCGCCGGCACCAGCTGGGCGTCGCTCGCCATCGCACAGACGTTGCCTGATACGACGCGATAACGATCACGAACGTTGAACACAGAGATCGCGGAGATCGCAGAGGTTACGCTTTACAAATCTCTCGTCTCTGCGCCCTCCGCGTGCTCTGCGTTCTACGTAATTACTTCGAGGGCGGGGCGGGCTTGCCGAACTTACCCGCATCAACGGGAACATTCAGCTGCACGTCGGTGAGCTCGATGCTTTCGAGGCCGTCGAGCCACGTCACCTTGATCTTGAACGGCATCTTGATGCCGGCCACGTCGCGGTAGTCCGAGTAATCGATCTGCGTGGGCAGACGGCCGACCTTGGAGTTGGCGTAGCGGACGAGCCGCGTGAGCAGGCCGGTCTCGCTGTCGAAGTAGAACGTGCCCAGCGCGCCGTTCGGCCGCGAGCCCTGCACCACCAGGACAGCCTTGTCGTCGACCTCGGCCGGCAGGCCCGCGCGCCACTGGCCGAGCGTCTCCTTGATGCGGCCCGGAAACGACAGCTCCGCTTCGAGCCGCAACCCGTCCAGTTCGCTCCCCGTCAGCCCGAGCACGGCGACCGGCTTGTGCGGCGCCGAGATCCAGCCGGACCGGCCGTCGTACACCGTGGTGTTGTCGCCGTCGAGCGTGTGAATGGTCGTGGCCCGCTGCCCGGGCGCCTTCGCGACGATCTCGATCGGACGCGTGCCTTCCGGGCCGTAGCCGGCGCTCGTGCCCTTCGCCACGACGCTGGTCATGCCGGCCAGGCGCTGCGCGCCGCCGATGGCCTGAATGTATTTGTCGAGGATCTGATCGGCCGTCGGTCCCGTTCTCGCGGTGCGAACGATGTCGTCCTGGTCTTCGAGCGTCGAGGCGCCGTACAAGGCCGTCAGGCTGGGCGTGACCCTGGGCCGGCCGCTGCCTCGATGGCACGTGTAGCACGTCACCACCTGGCGGCCGCCGAAGCTGGTCTGGTTGATGGACGCCATCATCTGCACCATCCGCCGCGCCGTGACTTTCCTGGGGCTCGTGTCGAGGGCGTAGTTGTCCCATGTGGTGTCGGACGCGGAATGGCAGTCCTCGCACGACATGCCGAGCGCGGCCGAGAAGACGCCCATGGTGCCCATGAACTCGTCAACGGGAAGCCCTCGCAGCACGCGGATGTTCTTGAACACCTCTTCGGCGAGCGGCTGCCGCTCCGGCGGCGCCTGTCCGCCGGCCGCGAGCACCGCCGTCAACCAGACGAACGCCGAAACCACGACGCCGACCGATGCACGCACTGAACCGACCTTCATGTCGTAACCCTCTTCGCGTCGTCTGCCGTAGCGTCCGCCTTCAGGCGGACGTCCGCCGGCCGGCTGAAGCCGGCCGCTACGTCATTCTGAAAAACGCTCTAATCTTGCCACAGAGATCAGGGCACGTGCGACGGCACGCCGAGATACTGCGTCTTGATTTCCTCGTTCTCCCACAGCGCGGCCGCTTCCGACGAGTGGACGATACGCCCCTGGCTCATCACGTGGACGCGATCGGCCAGCCGGACGGCAAACGCGGCGTTCTGCTCGGCCAGCAGGACCGTCGTGCCCTCGTCTCTCAGGCGGCGAATCGCGTCCGCGACGATCGCGATCGACGCGATCGAGAGGCCCTCCGTCGGCTCGTCCATGACCACGAGCACCGGGCTGGCCACCAGCGCGCGACCAATCGCGAGCATCTGCTGCTCGCCGCCGCTCAACTCATTGCCCCGATGATGCCGGCGCTCCTCGAGACGTGGAAACAGCGCGTACACACGGCTGATACTGGACGGCGTCGAGCTGGCAATCGCGAGGTGCTCGTGCACGGTCAACGAGGGGAACACCCGACGTCCCTGCGGCACGAGGCCGAGATGCATGCCGTGGATCCTGTGCGACGGCATCTTCGTGATGTCGGCGCCGCCAAACAGCACGCGGCCGGCCCGCGCCGGCGTAAACCCCACGACAGTCCGGCACATCGTCGTCTTGCCGACGCCATTGCGCCCGAGCACGGCGGTCACGCTGCCCTTGGCCACGTCGAACGTCACGCCCTGCAACACGTGGCTGTCGCCGTAGTAGGTGTGCACGTCGGCCAGCTGCAGCATGGTCGTCTGGAGCGTCATGCTTCCTGCACGCCGAGGTAGATTCGCTGCACGGCGGGGTTCGCGCTGACCTCGTCTCGCGATCCTTCGAACAGGACGCGGCCCTGGTCGAGGACGGTGACCGTCTCGGCAAACCCGAACGCGACGTCCATGTCGTGCTCGATCATCAGCACGGCGATGGCGCGATCGAGCCGATCGAGGTGCCGGAGCATCAGCGACCGTTCGGCCGCCGAGAGACCGGCCATCGGCTCGTCGAGCAGCAGGAGCGCCGGCCGGCCGGCCATGGACAACGCGACTTCGAGCATGCGCTGGTTGCCGTAGGACAGGTTGCCGGCGGCCTCCGTCCTCGACGGCCAGAGCCCGAATGCCTCGAGCAGCGCGCCGGCGCGTTCGGTCAGGTCGTTGAACGAGGAAAGCGGCCGGTGCAGCGTGAACTTGCGCGGGTCGAGCGCCTCGCAGCCGAGCAGCATGTTCTCGAACACCGTCAGCGACGCGAAGAGGCGCGTGATCTGAAAGGTGCGCGCGATGCCCCGGGCCGCGCGCTGATGCGGCGGCAGCGCCGTTATGTCCGCTCCCTGAAACGCGATGGATCCTTCCGTCGGGCGAATCTCCCCGCTGATCAGGTTGAACAGCGTGGTCTTGCCCGCGCCGTTCGGCCCGATCAGAGCTCGCCGTTCGCCCGGCTGCACCGACAGGCTCACGCCGTTGACCGCCTTCAGGCCGCCGAACGCCCGCGACAGGTTCCGGAGCTCGAGGCCGGCGCTCCTATCGCCGGGCATAGAGCGGCTGCTTCAGATACTCGGCGGGGTCGAACGTCCAGAACTGCGAGACGGCCGGAAGCGTGTCGATGACCGTGTTCTGCAGCGCGCCGTTCACGCGCTCGACCTTGCGGATGTAGATGTTCTCGATCGGGCTCCCGTATTCGTCGAGCCGCACCGGTCCGCGCGGCAGGTCCGGCACGCTCACGCTGCGCAGCGCGCGGAGGAACGCTTCCGAGTCCTCCACGTTGCCGTGAACCGCGTCGGCCGCGGCGGCGAACCACCTGGCGCCGCTGTACATGCTTTCGGAGTAGTAGCTCGGGATCTTGTTGTAGCGCGCGCGATACGCGGAGACGAACGCCAGATTCGCGGGCGTTTCGAGCGCGGCGCTGTAGTGGAGGGCGGTGATCACGCCAAGCGCCTCATCCCCCATGAACGGGAGCACGTGCTCGTCGGTCGTCGTGCCGCCGCCGATGAGCAGCACGCGCTGCTTCAGGCCGAACTCCTGGTACTGCCGCATGAACTGCAGGGCGGCCCGGCCGAGCACGAGCGCGTACACGGCGTCCACGTCCCTCGAGATCTGCGCCAGGTAAGGAGCGAAGTCGTGGACCGAGACCGGCACCCAGATCTTCTGCGCGATCGTGCCGCCTTCCGCCACGAACGTCCGCTCGAAACCGCCGACCGACTCCCATCCGAACGCGTAGTCGAGCGCGATCGTCGCGACCTTGCGCCGTTTGAGCGTGCGATACGTATACTCGCCGAAAGCGTGATTGGGCTGGCTCCCGGTCCAGCCCGTCCGGATAATCCATTTGCCTGGACGCCGCTGCGTCAGGTCGTCGGCGGACACGACCGGATAAATCATCGGCACCTTCATGGAGTCGATGTACGGCGCCAGCGCGTAGCCGGTGGACGACAGGAGCGCGCCCGTCATCAACTGGACGTGATCGCGCTCGATGAGCTTCCGCGCCTTGGTCAGTCCGACTGCCGGAATCGCCTCGTCGTCTTCGACGATCAGCTCGATGGGCCGTCCGCCCGCGCGATGCCCCATCTCGTCGAGCGCGAGCAGGAACCCGTTCAGGATGTCGCGCCCGTTCTGGACGTAGGGCCCCGAGAGGGGGCCCAGGAATCCGACTTTGATCGGCGCCTGGGAGGCCGGTTGACCGGCGGTGAGCGCGGCGCCGGCCGCAAGGCACAGCGCCAGCAGGGACAGCAGGCGCCTGTTCATTCGTTGCCGCGGCGCGCGATCTCTGCCTGGATGCATTCCGAGATGACCGACCAGAATTTAGCGTAGCGGTCCGTGGCGACGATGAAGGGGTTGGGGTCGCCGGCCTTCCGCGCTCGCAGGCGCGCGAGCTTGTCGGCCATGCCGTCGAAGAGCGGATGGTTCTGCAGCTCGACGTCCACCTTCATCTTCTTCGCGACGTCCAGGTAGTGGTCGATCGACTGCACGTACTGTTTCAGGCCCGGTGTCGTGATCCGGTCGGCCGTCAGGATCGTGCCCCCGAACAACCCGGCGGTGTACGTCCGCTGTCCTTCCTTCACCGGGAAGATGAACGCCATAGAGCCCGGCGTGTGCCCCGGGATGGCGATGGGCGTGATGGTCGTGCCGCCGAGCGTCACGGGCTGCCCTTCCGCGAGCACGAGATCGCGATTCGGCCCGCGCGGCGCGTTGGCCGGCTGGTTCGCCGGCGGACTCGGCGGGTTGATCAGATCCCAATCGGCCGCCGCCGAACCGACTTTCGCGCCGTAGTGCTCCTGAAAGTACCTCGCGCCGCCGAAGTGGTCCGCGTGGCCGTGCCCGAGCAGCACGTACTTCACGTTTGCCGGGTCGAGCCCCACGGCCTTCAGCCCCGCGACGACGACGGTTTCCACGCGGTCGGCGTAGCCGGAGTCGATGAGGATGATGCCCTGCGGCGTGACGATCGCGTACACCGTCGCCTCGGAGTTGCCGACGGCGTAGACGTTGTCGAACAGCTTGACGGGCTCGAGCTCCGGCGCGGCCGGGCTGTTTCCTCGCGCGTTGCCCGCGACACAGTAGAAGGTGAACGGCGCCTGCAGCCACGTATCGCTGCCGGCGAGCGTCCTGGCGGCGTCGACGTGCATGAGCGACTGAGGATTGTCAGGCCGGGGCGGCGCGGCCGGTCCGCGGCCGGGCCCCTGCGCGGCGCCGATGCCGTCCGCTCCGGTGAGAACAACCGCCGCCAGCAGCGCCAGGGTCCGTTTCATAGTGCGCCTTCCCTTCTCGTGACGCGCAGATTCTGACATGGAAGATGCCTGCGCGGCCGAACGACGTTACAATGCCTCCCGCACCACGCCAAGGAGGATGCCTTGAAAGCCCTGAAAACAACGACCATCGCGATGTTCACCGCGCTCGCCCTCGCCGCCGTCTCCGCGGGGCTCGTCGCGCAGCAGCCCGGGTTCAAACGCACGGTTCTGCAACAGCAGAAGCTCTCGGTGGCCGGACGCGAGGCCGTCACCGCCATCGCGGAATTCCAACCCGGCGGCACCGTCGGCGCCCACACGCACCCCGGCGAGGAAATCGGCTACATCCTCGAGGGTTCGATCCTGCTCGAGCAGGACGGCAAGCCGCCGGTGACGCTGACGGCCGGCCAGACCTTCTTCATTCCGAACGGCCAGGTGCACAACGCGACGAACAAGGGCTCGTCCACCGCCCGCGTCCTCGCCAACTACGTCGTCGAATCCGGCAAGCCCGTCGCTACTCCAGTTCCGGCGAAATGAGTCACACGGTCAGACGTAGCGTCCGCCTTCAGGCGGACGTTACGGCCGGCTGAAGCCGGCCGCTACGGCTTTTTGGTCCGTAGATTCCACAGTCCCTGCGGCGCGGCGAGAATCGTGGCGATGTAGACCGTGCCGAGGATGAGCAGCCAGCGCTGCGTGTACGTGCTGATGACGTTCTTGAGCAGCACGAGCGCGGCGGCGCCGATCGCGGGACCGATGAGCGTGCCGGGGCCGCCGAGCGTGACCATCAGGAACAGCTCCGAGGACGCCGTGAGATCCAGGTAGGTCGGGCTCACGAAGCCGTTGTAGTACGCCCACACCACGCCCGCAACGCTGGCAAACAGTCCGGCGATCACGTAACCCAGGTAGCAGTGCAGCCAGGTGTTGAACCCCAGGCTTTTCATGCGCGGCTCGTTCTCCCGGATGCCGCGCAGCGTGAATCCAAACGGCGAGCGCACGATGAGCGCCATCAGGCCGGCGGACACGGCGAACACCAGGAGCGCGACGTAGTAAAACGGGATCGCGCCGGATACGGGGAGGCCCGCGTGCGCCTCGAGCCGCGGAATCCCCGAGATGCCGTTGTCCCCGCCCGTGACCGGAATCCAGCGATAGCTCACGCCCCACAGCACCATGCCCAGCGCGAGCGTGATCATCAGGAAGTACGTGTTGCGGACGTGCGACACGAGCAGGCCCAGGCAGGCGCTGAGCGCCATCCCGCCGAGAATTCCACCGGCCACGCACGCCCAGAACCCCGCGTGGTACGTCGTCGACAACACCGCCACCGCGTAGGCCGCCACGCCGAACACGCCCGCGTGCCCGAGCGACGGCAGCCCGGTGTATCCGAGCAGAATGTCGAGGCTCATCGCCAGGATGGAAAAGATGACCATCTGCGTCAGCAGTCCTACCCAGTAAGAGCTGACGACGATCGGTGCGGCGAGCAGCAGGATCGCGAGAGCGATCAGAACGGACAGGGCCCGCGCCCGCGCGGCCCTAGGCCCTGCCATAGAGACCAGTCGGCTTGACGGCGAGCATGATCACCATCGGGGCAAAGAGCGTGAAGTACGACAGCTCCGGGACGAGCGCCTTGCCGAAGTTGTCGATGAGCCCGACGATCACGCTGCCGATGAGCGCGCCCTTGAGGCTGCCCATGCCGCCGATGATGACGACGACGAAGGCCAGCGGGAGGAGCTCGAAATCGATGCCCGTGTAGCCGCCGAGAATGGGCCCGCCCATCACCCCGCCGAACGCGGCGAGCCCTGCTCCGGCGGCGAAGACGCACGCGGAAAGCCGCGCGACGTTGATGCCGGTGCCCCCCGCCATCTCCGGATCGTCCACCGCGGCGCGCAGCTTCGCGCCGATCAACGTCTTCTCGTTCAGGAACCACAGCAGGATGCCGACGCCGGCGGCCACGGCGATGACGAACAGGCGGTACGACGGGAAGACAACGCCCGCGACGTCGATCGAGCCGCGCAGCGCCGGCGGATACGGAAGCGTAAACGGGTCTCCGCCCCAGATGACGAACACGAGATCACGGCACACCAGCGCGACGCCCATGGTCAGCATCATCTGGGCGAGCGGCTTGCCCGCGAAGCGGCGCAGGAGCAGCGACTGCACGAGGAATCCGGCGGCCGCGACCGCGAGGACGGCGGACAGCGCGCCGAGCAGCAGGCTCCGGCTCCGCGCGACGATCGTCGAGGCCACGTACGCCCCGAGCATGTAGAACGACCCGTGCGCGATGTTGACGATTCTCATCACGCCGAAGACCAGCGTCAGGCCGCTCGCGATCAGGAACAGCAATGCCGCGGAAAACAGACCGTTCAGCGTTTGCGTCGCGAGATAAATCAAGACAAGGGGTCCAAAAGGTCCAAGGGGTCCGAAAGGTCCGAGGGGTCCTAAGGGTCCAAGAGGTCCAAGAGGTCCGAAGGGTCCAAGGGGCCGGGACACCGGACCTGGACCTCTGGGACCTTTCGGACCTCTGGGACCTTTTGGACCTCTTATTGTTGTCCGCGTCCCCGTCCCGCCGCGGGGGCGGCGCCGCCGGCGGGCGGCGCGGCGGGGGTGAGCGGCGGCTGCGGACCGAGCACCTTCGTCAGCGCGGTGTACGCGCACAACTCGTCCTGCGTGCCGCCGCCGACGCCGATCGCCCCGATCAGCTGGTCCTCGACGACGATCGGGAGGCCACCGCCGACGAAGTAGTACGCAAGGCCCTGTGACTTCCCGAGGTCCAGGCGAATCAGCCGTCCGTCAATCGTGCCGAAGCGCTGCGCCACAGCGCTGGACGACGAGCGCGCGTACAACGCGGTCTTCGCCTTGAGCTGGGCGGTCTCGACGGCGATCGGCAGCTGGCCGTCCATCACCTGCGCGGCGATCGTGTCCCCATTGGGGGCCAGGACGAACACCGAATACGTCGCGTTGCTCGACTTGCCGAACTCGACGCACGCGTCGACCAGCGCGCGCGCGGTATCGGCGTTGATCTGCGTCTTCGTCATGATCCGCTTCGCGGCCTCGCCGGACACCGTCACTTTCGCCAGCGTGGCCGGCGCCTGCGCCAATGCCGGCGCAGCCGACACCGCGTACAGCGCGCACGCCGCGGTCAGGATCAGACTCGTCTTCTTCATCATGTTCGTGGTCTCCTATTTCGTCCGCGCGGATGCCGCGACGGCCACCGGTTCGCTGGCGTCGTAGACGACGCGCCCGCCGACAATGGTCATGACCGACTTGATGTCCTTGATCTGATCGACGGGCACGGTCAGGTAGTCGCGGTCCAGCACGGCGAGGTCGGCGAACTTGCCGGACTGAATCGAGCCGAGGTTGTCCTCCTGGAACAGGAAGAACGCGTTCCTGCGCGTGTGCGCGATCAGCGCATCCTCGCGCGAAATGGTGTTCGACTCGCGCAGCGCCCGCGTGCCGCCGACCATCTTGCCGGTGACGGCCCACCAGAGCGTCGTGAACGGCTGGATCTGGTTCGCGCGGCTGCCGTCGCTGCCGAAGCCCCACATGATGCCGCTGTTCTGGATGGTGCTCAGCTGCGCCATGTCGAGGGCCGCGTCACCGAACACCGCCTGGTTGATGCCGCCGTTGATGACGGCCCAGGGGTGGACGGCCGCGTACATCCCCAGCTTCTTCATCCGCTCGAGGTGCGACGCGTTGAGCTGGTTGACGTGGGCCAGCGTCCAGCGGAGGTTCTTGATCGGATATTCCTTGTTGATCGCTTCAATCTGATCGAGAAACGCGTCGAGCGTGTTCGTCAGGTTGGCGTGAACGTGGAGCGGCAGGTGCGCTTTCGCGATCTCGGTGGCGATGCGGCGCCACGTCGCCAGCTGGTCGGGCTTCGGATCCGACTTCGGGATGAACATCGGATCGTGCAGCGGCCCGAAGACGCTCTCGCCGTAGAAGATCGAGTCGAGGTAGGCGTCGCCCTGGAACAGCTTCATCTGCGCGATGCGCGGCAGCAGTTGTTCGGTGTTGCCGCCGCCGGCGGGCGAAGTAATGCAGCCCACCCGCACGTTCAGCTGACCCTGGTCGGCCAGCTTCCGGAACGTTGGCAGTACGTCCGCCTCGCACCCCGCGCTGCCGAACGCCGTGAGGCCCATGCGGTTCAGATCTTTCATCATCAGCCGCGTGCTGGCCTCGATGTCGGCGCCTGATGCGGTCGGCAGCTTCCCAACCAGCTGACGGAACCCGGCCTCGAGCACCCGGCCGGTCGGCTTGCCGGCAGCGTCCTTCACGATCGCGGCGTTCTGGGCCGCCGCGTCGTTGACGCCGAGCGCCTGCAGCGCCCGGCTGTTGAGGAACGCCTCGCGATACGACGCCTGCAGCAGCACGGGATTGTTGGGCGCGGCCTGATCGAGTTCCTCGCGCGTGAACGGCTTGCTGTCGTCGGCGAACTGCTCGATGGCCCAGCCGCCGAGCGTGTAGATCCACTCGCCCTGGGCGGTCGCGGCCGCCCGCGCACGCAGCATCTCGAGGGCACGCTTGCGCGTCTCGACGCCATCCAGGCGCACCTCGTATTGCCAGGTGGTGCCCGCCCGCAGCAGGTGCATGTGGTTGTCGATCAGCCCGGGCGTGACGGCGCGTCCCCGCAGGTCGATCCGCCGTGTGCCGGCTCCGGCGAGCCGCGTGATGTCCTGATTGGTGCCGACAGCGACGATCCGGTCGCCTTTGATCGCCACAGCCTGCGCAATCGAGAACCGTTCGTCGACGGTGATGATCTTGCCATTCGACAGGATGAGATCCGGCGCTGGTTGCTGGGCGTAAACGGCCGCGCCGACACCCATCGCCAGCAACACCGACCCGATCGCCAGTTTCAATATTCGGCGTGCCATCAATCCCCCTCACTTCACCAGCGGTGTATCACGAAGGCACGAAGATCACGAAGTTACGACGCCTACTTTGCCACAGAGGCACGGAGCCACAGAGGACTGCTCACGATAAACCCGCGAGAGAAGCACCTGCGGTTCGACGGCGCCGCATCGCGGCGCCAGTGGTCGAAATCGGACCGGAACACGAACCAACGATGTTTCGACGCGATGGTTCGTGTTCCGATCCGATTCGACCACGCTGCCGGCCTGCATAGCAGGCCGGCCGTCGAACTCTCGTCTCTGTGCCTCTGTGCCTCTGTGCCTCTGTGGCCAATCCTGTCTTCGTGTCCTTCGTGTCTTCGTGAATTACAGGCGTCCCGAGCTATTTGCTCGCCGGCTTGACGAACTTCGCGTTGTCGATCGGGGCGTTGTCCTCCACCTTGATCACCCGCAGCGTCGCCTCGGGTGCGAGCTCCGTGCGCGCGTTGGCGGGGTTCATGTGGATCAGGAACGGAAACTTCACCCCGCTCCCCGTGTCCCGATAGTCGTCGAAGTCCGTCTGGAACGGGCTGTCGCCGATCGGCGTCGGCAGCACCGTCTGCTTCCGCAGCAGCAGTCCCGTCTGCGTGTCGAAGTACAGCGACTCCGGTCTATCGCCGGCCGGAACGCCCACGACGAGGTACGCGTCCCTGCCGTTCACCTTCTCGATACCGCGCACCGTCAGCTGGCCGTACTCCTGTTTCAGGTTCAACGGCTCGTAGAAGTCAGCGGCCCGGGCGGCGCGGCCGACGTCGAGCTTGACCGGCTCCGCCACGCGGCCCGCCTGATTCTGCGCCCACGCCGTCGTGCCGTCGAACCCTTCGGCAATCGCATACGCCGGCGCGCGGTACGTCGTCACCGCGAGGTTCGGCGCCTTCTGCAAGCGTTCGACGGCGGCGGGTGTCGGCACGACGCCGCCCGGCCCCGTCGGGATGTACTGCGTGCCGGTGATGGTCCGGGTCGTGACCTTTCGCAGCGCCTGTTCACCGCCGAGGGCCTGGATGTATTTCGCCAGGATCTGATCGGCCGCCGGAAGCGCGGGCTTCGGCGTCGTGACCGGTTCGAGCACGGGGAACACGGGCACGGCCGCAGGCGTCGGGTGGCCGTTGTGGCACGTGTTGCAGGTGACGACCTGCTTCCCGCCGAACTGGCGCGTGTTGATGTCGTTCATCATGACGATCATCGCGCGCGCCACTTCCTTCGCGGGCTTCACGTCCTTCTCCCATTC
>Ga0068871_100002008_pt1 | contig 13775 bp, 8 predicted proteins | sample KBSMisM72_FD_72750 | JGI IMG/M metagenome (GOLD analysis project Ga0068871, IMG submission 72750) | Miscanthus rhizosphere microbial communities from Kellogg Biological Station, Michigan, USA - KBS Miscanthus M7-2 | ecosystem: Host-associated > Plants > Roots > Rhizosphere > Soil ... | reverse complement strand
AATGGGCGCGCACCGCCGCGAGCACTGGCGAGCTCAATCCTCCGGAGCGATTCGAGCCCACCCGCGTGCCGCCCTCGTCACGACTCGATCTCGACCTCGGGAGCGGCGAGATCCGGTCGATAGTCTGGGCGACCGGCTTTCGCCCGGACTACCGCTGGCTGGACGTCCCGGTGGTCGATCGCAAGGGCCATCTGCGGCACGACGGCGGGGTCGTCGACGCGCCGGGGCTGTATGCCATCGGCCTCCCCGTCCTCCGGCGACGCAAGTCGACCTTCATCCACGGCGCGGAGGACGACGCGCGCGATGTGGTCGATCATCTCGCCGGCTACCTCGCCCGCACGAGCTAAAGAAAAAACCGCGGAATTGTGATCAAACGCGCGTGCGCTTGCGCGGGATGCGCTCGGTTTCCGACGACTTGCCCTCGGACCAGATCCGCAGCTTCAACTGGACCGATCCGATCTGAATCTCGGCGCCGTCGGTCAGCCGCACTTCACCGGTGATCGGCGCATTGCCGACGAGCGTGCCGTTCGTGCTGCCGAGGTCTTGAATCAGCACGGCCTCGTCGCCGCGGACGATGCGGAGGCGGGCGTGGCGCCGCGACACGCCTGACGCATCCAGCCACACGGTGCATTCCGGATCGCGGCCGATGATGTGGTCGCCTTCTTCCAGCACGATCACGCGCTCGTTCCAGACCAGCCAGAATCGAACCGGCGCGGCTTTCGGGGCGGCCGGGCGATCCGGTTCTTCCACCGCGTCGCTGCAGAACGCATAGCCGATCGCGTGGGCCGTGCGGATGTACTTGGCCTCGCGCGGCGAGTCCTCGAGCGCCCGCCGGATCTCGGCAATCAGCACGTTCAGGTTCGCGTCCACGACGTGGGTGTCGGGCCAGATCCGTCCGTGCAGGTCGGCCTTGTCGACGACCTTCGGCCGCTGCTCGATCAACGCGGCCAGCAGATCGAACGCCTTCGGCGACAGGCGGATCTCCCCCCTTTCGCGCCGCAGCAGCTGGCGCGTGTCCAGGTCGAGCGTGAACTCCGCGAATTGAATCCTCACGTCGAATCGATCTGCAAAAACCTTGGAAAACCCCAAGAACTGCGCGGCGGCCGCCTGGCTCATAGTAATCGAGGAACAACGATGCCATGGCTCCTGCTCAACTGAACCCCGCTCCCCGCGCGTCCCGCCGGCCGGCCCGCGATCTGATCGAGGCCGTCGTGGACAACATGCGCAAGAACCTCGAGCCGCTGAAGTATTCGACGCTCACGCCGACCCGGTTCACGGTCTACGTGCACCCGGCGGAATACTCGCGGATCGAGGGCATCATCCCGATTCTCGAAGGTCAGACGGTCCAGGCCCTGGCCGATGAACTTCAGAAACTCAACCGCCGCTCTCCAGTCACGCAGTGGTTCAAGCGGATCGCAAGGGATCAACACCCGCAAATCGACAATGGCGGCGCCGCGTGGCTGGTCGAGTTCCGGGCCGATCCCGACGGGGACATGCACGAGGGCGACCTCCTGATCGATTCCGAGCTCGCCCTGCCGGCGAGGCCCGACCTCGGGGTCGGCGAGCGGACCCGCCGGATCACCACGACGCACACCGGCCGGCGGACCACGACGCGCGAGCAGACGGTGAATCGCGCACCCGCGGGCGAGGCATCTCCTGTGATCGCCCGGATCACCTACGAAGACACCTCGGGGCCGCATACGCACGACGTCGTGAAGGACTCGGTGACGATCGGACGCGGTGGCGTCGCCTATCCCGTAGACGTACGAATCGCCTCCTCAGTGGACGTATCGCGTGAGCATGCCCGCATCCGCAGGGATCGACAGACCGGCCGTTTCCACCTGATCGATCTCAGCTCGCTCGGGACCACGCTCAACGGCCGTCACGTGCCGCGCGGCTACGAGGAACGCGAGGGGGCGAAACGGGAGAACGGCGTCGAGACGGCGCTCCCAGACTCGGCCCGCATCGGCCTGGCCGACATCGTCTTTCTCGATTTCAAGAAGGCCGACTGATGGCGCTGCTCCTGTGGGCCCGCTTCGCCTTGTTGGCCGCGCTCGCCGCGCTCGTCGCCGGATGCGTGTGGGCCGGGCTCAGCGAGCGTGACGAGTAATCCCATGCAGACGATCAGTACGCTGACGGCGGCGGGCAACAGCGACCCCGGCCTCCAGCGCGAGGTCAACGAGGATCGGTTCCACGTCGACCTGGCGCGCGGCGTCTTCATCCTCGTCGACGGCATCGGCGGCCAGGCCGCCGGGGGCAAGGCGGCCGACGTGGCGGTGACGATGCTGAGGACCAGGCTCGAACGGGAAACCGGTCCGATTGCGGATCGCATACGGGAAGCGATCACGATTGCCAACAACGAGATCTTTCACGCGGCATCGTTGCGTCCTGAATGGATGGGGATGGCATGCGTGCTCACCGTGGCCGTCGTCGACGATCAGCGGGCGACGATCGGCCACGTCGGCGACACGCGGCTCTACAAACTGCGCGGCGATGGCATCGAGAAGGTCACGCACGATCATTCGCCGGTCGGTGAGCGCGAGGACGCCCACGAGATCGCCGAAGTCGACGCGATGCGCCACCCGCGGCGGAACGAGGTGTATCGCGACGTTGGCTCCGAGCCTCACACGCCGGCTGATCCCGAGTTCATCGACCTCGTGGAGATTGGATTCGAGCCAGACGCCGCCCTTCTTCTCTGCAGCGACGGCCTGACCGATCTGGTCGAGTCGAGGACCATCAACCGGATCGTGACGCAGCTGGCGGGCCGGCCTCAGGACGTCGTGAACGCGCTGATCGAGGCGGCGAACGACGCCGGCGGCAAAGACAACGTGACCGTCGTGTACGTCGAGGGTGAGCTGTTCGCGGTGAGTCGCGCTCGCTCGCGCGTGATGCCGGCGCCTGCGCCGGAGACGTCGAACGAGATCGGACCGCCGCTTCGTCAGGCCGCGCGCGAGACACCGGCGGCCGGCGCACCCGCGCGCGAGTGGCGCACGATGCCGCAGCGCCTGGTGCGAATCGCACTCGTTGCCCTGCTGGCGCTCGTGACCGTGGCGGCGGTGCTGCGATGGGATCCGTCCTGGCAGCTGCCCGCGCCGAATGCGGTCGAGGCGCCTCAGACGGCGTCGGACCTTGTCACCGTTCGACCGACCGAGTCGATCACCGACGCGTTGAGTGTGGCGAGCCCTGGATCCCAGGTCATCGTCGAGCCGGGTGAATACCGGGAACGGCTGGTCCTGAAGGACGGCGTACGCCTGGTCAGCCGGGTGCCGCGAGGCGCGACCATCCGCCTTCCAGGCGGCGCGTCGGAAGACGACCCTGCGGTGATCGCCGCCGACATCTCGAACGCCGCGTTCGTCGGCTTCCGGATCGTCGGGGATGCCGCGACGCCCCTGGGGACGGGCGTGCTGGTTAGAGGCGCCGGCGTCTCGATTGTGGACGTGGAAATCACCGGCGCGCGCACCGTGGCGATCGATCTCAGCCAGATGGCCGCCGGGGACGTGATCGGCAGCGACATTCACGACAACCCCGGTCCGGCGCTGGCCATCCGATCCGGCGCCTCGCCGCGGATTTCGCACAACGTCTTCGCCCGAAACGGGTTGTCCGAGCGAGCTCAGGCGTCGATGGTCATCGAGGCCGGTGCGGAACCGTCGATCGTGGGCAACGTATTTCAGGGAGTGACCCCGAAAGTGTTCCTGGCCCTCGCCGACGCCGCCAGGCTGAGCGTCATGCGCGAGAACTGGTTTCCTGACGGTCCCGTGTCAGCAGCCCAGCGCGGCCGTCCACATCGATGATGACCACGGTCTTCCAGCGGGTCGGACCCTTCGAGATTCTCGGGGAGATCGGCCGCGGCGGGATGGCGGCGGTGTTTCTCGCCACCGACACCCGGACGAACCGGCGTGTGGCGCTGAAGCTCGTGCCGACCGGCACCGATCGGGAGGCGCGCGACATCCTCGAGGCGGAGCGCTGGGGCGCCAGGCTTCAAGAGCAGTTCTGCCGGGCGAGCGGCCACGTGCCGGAAGTGTACGAGCATGGCACCGACTGGGGCTACTTCTACATCGCGATGGAATACCTGGAGGGGCTCACGCTCTCCGAGATCATCGCGGCGGGTCCCTTGAGCTCCGAGCGCGCGGCCGGAATCGCGGCCCAACTCTGCGAGTTTCTCGAGGCGGCGCACGGGTTCGAGGTCACGATCGACGGACGTCCTCTCCGCTCGCTGCTGCACGGCGATCTCAAGCCGCGCAACATCAAAGTGACGGGAGACGATCGCGTCAAGGTCCTCGACTTCGGGATCGCCAAGGCGCTGTCGCTGAGCCGGAAGGTCACGCGCAGCGACTTCGGCAGCATCGCCTACCTGTCGCCCGAGCGAATCGATTCCGGCGAGATCGATGCCCAGTCCGATTTCTGGGCGATCGGCATTCTGCTCTACGAGATGGTGAGCGGCAGCCTGCCGTTCCAGGCGCCGGACACCCGTTTGCTGGAGCAGCGCATCCTGTCGCGGCGGGCGCCAGCCTCGATCGGCGACCGTTGCACGCCGGCGCTGGCCGCGGTGATCGGAAAGCTGATGGCGGCTCGCCCGGAGGATCGATACCCCGCCGCGGCGGCAATCCGCGAGGATCTCGCACGGGTCATCGCGGGTCAGCAGACCGAGGCGGAACGACAAGGCTGGCCGTCCCGCGCACCGGACGAACCTCCCACTCAGCGCACGCGCCCTCCGGCGCGTGTCGACGAGGAGGTGACGCGCCGCACGCGCGAGCCGAAGGTGGCTCACGAAACCACCGTCGTCCAGGCGGGCCACCTCGCCGCTCACCCGCAGCTTTCGCCTCGTGCTGCCGTGTCAGGCCGGGCCCTTCCGGACCCGGCAAAGCGCGTTTCACGAAGACCCCTTCTCCTGACGGTGCTGCTCCTGATGGCGCTCGCCACCGCCTGCAACGAGATCGGCGTCGCGGCGCGCGCAAGGCGCCTCGCGGCGACTGTCCCGACACGCGAGCTGGACGGGCTCGGCAAAGTCTGGGACGAGCACGATGTCCTCCGGCGGCGAAGCCTCGGCATCGGCGTCATCGGTCTCGAGCAGGCGCTCGCCCAGCAGACCGGGATGCTGGGCGACCGCGTCATCGCGAACTACCGGACAGCGCTGCCCTCGGTCAGGGAAACACAGTGGCGATCGGCGCGTGAAGCGCTCGCGAGAGCGGTGAGCGTGGTGCCAAGCAGGCGGCTCCAGGCGTCGCTGCGGTATTGCGATGGGCATCTGCACCGGATCGACGGCGAAGCGCGTAAGGCGCGGGGGAAGACCGTCGAGGCACAGCGCGAGTTCACCGACGCGGTCACCGCGTTTCGAGAAGCCGCCGAGCTCAGGCCGAACTGGCCGGACCCGTTCCTCGGGCTCGCTCGAACGTTCATCTACGGGCTCGAGGACGTCGATCGCGGCGCGGATGCGCTCGCGCAGGCGCAGCGTCTCGGATACACGCCCGGGGATCGCGAGACGACGCAGCTGGCGGACGGCTATCGCGCTCGGGCCGAGGCGCTGGCGCGAACGGCTCGAACACTCGCCGGCCTCGCGCAGGAACAGGATTACCTCACGCGGGCAGTAGAGGCGTACCGGCAGGCGCTCGACCTCTATGTGAAAGTCGTCGGCTTCGCCGACGTCGCCCGGACGATGCGGCTGGCCCAGCGGGGGCTCGGCCAGGTCGAGGAGCGGATCGCCGTCATTACCCGGCCCGCTGTTCAACCGTTGCCGGAGCAGCATGCCGATCCCGCGGACGGCGCCACGCAGCCGGACGGAACCGTCGCGCCGAAGACCGCTGATCGCAAGGGACGTGAAGGCGGGCCATGACTCTGACCTATACACCGGCCGCCGAACGCGACACACGCCGAACACGGCAGCGCGCACGGGCGATCGGCATCTCCGACGTCCTGATGCTGGCCACCTCCTGCGTCGCGCTGTTCGCGATCGCGCTGGCCTGCGCCGGACGCCTTCATGTGTTCGACGCGTCCCAGCCGCACCACGCCGACGTGCCGATCGTGAACCTGAACACGGTATCGGACGCGGCGGCGATCGAGCCGGCCGCGGCCGCGATCTTCACCAACCCCGCTGACCGCCGATTTGCCGCCCTCGAGTTGTTCCGGTTCCTCGCGACCAACCGGAACGCCGGACAGGAGGAGGCGAACGTCGGCGCCATCACCCGCGCGACCGTCCGCATCGACGCGGTCGAGCGCGCGCCGCGGCTCGAGGTGTTCGCGCGGCGGGCGCAAACCGCCCGCGAGACGGCGCGAGCGAGCGGCAACCGCCCTCCCGACACGATCCCGCTGTTGACCGCTTCAGATCTCGTCGCGCTGAAGCCGTTCCTGGTCGTGCGGACGCGCCAGGCGTTTCTTCGTCTCCTGCTGTGGTTCGGCGGGCTCTACGTGCTGGGATTTCAGTCGATCGCGCTGGTCTGGCGGCTTCGAGGCACGCGCGGCGATCGCGTGCTGTTGGCCGCGGCCCACCTGCTGACCGCCGTCGGCTTCGCGCTGCTCGTGAGCCGCGTCGATCCGCTGCGCGACAACCTGTTGTTCGTCCGATACGCGGAAGGGGTTTTCGTCGGCCAGCTCCTGATCGTCGCGTTGTCGCTCGTCGATTTCGGAACCGCCACGTTCCTGTCGCTCAGCTATCTGCCCTTGATCGGCGCCTTGTCGCTGTCGGTGCTCTTGATCCTGTTCGGGACCGGACCGGGACGAAGCAACGCCAAGGTCAACCTCGGACCGGTGCAGCCGATCGAAGCGATCCGCCTCCTGCTCGCGTTGTTCCTGGCCGGGTTCTTCGCCAGGCGTTGGGAGCTGCTCAGGGATCTGCGCGGCAGGGTGGTTCGAACGCTGACGGTGCCGGCATGGCTGGACGTGCCGCGCGTGGAGTATGTGCTGCCGGTGTTGATCGCGGTCGCCACCGCCCTCGGGTTCTTCTTCCTGCAGAAAGATCTCGGCCCCGCGCTGCTGCTGTCCTGTGTGTTCCTCGCGGTGTACGCCGTGGCGCGAGGACGCATCGGGCTCGCCGCGACCGGACTCGTCCTGCTGGCGGCGGGCTTCTATGTCGGCTACCGGTTGAATGTCTCCCACACGCTCGCCGAGCGTGTTCGCATGTGGCAGTCGCCGTGGGACAACGCCGTCGCCGGCGGAGACCAGGTCGCCCAGGCGATCTGGGCCTTCGCGACCGGCGGGCCCTCGGGCACCGGCCTCGGCCTCGGCGACGCGCGCTACCTGCCCGCTGGCCATACGGATCTGGTGCTGGCTGCCGTCGGCGAGGAGCTCGGCGTCGTGGGGCTCATCACGGTGGTCCTCGCGTACGCCGTCGTCGCCTGGCGCGGCTTTCGCGTCAGCCTGTCGGCGTCGAACGACTACGGCTTTTTTCTCGGCACCGTGCTCACGCTCTTCCTGATCGTGCCGGTGCTCGTGATGGCGGCCGGCGTCATGGGAATCACACCGCTGACCGGGGTGGTGACACCGTTTCTGAGTTACGGCGGGTCGGCGATGGCCGCAAACTGTGCGGCGCTCGGCATGCTGTGCTCGATTCATGCCGATCGCCGGCCGGCGGCGGACCTCACGCCCTTCCGCGTGCCGATGAAATGGCTCGCCACCGCGCTGGCCACATCCGCGGCGGCGCTGGTCGCGGTGTTGATCAACGTCCAGGTCGTGCATGCGGATGACTACATCGTGAAGGCGCAGCTTGGCGTTCAAGCCGACGGCGGACGCCGCTACGCCTACAACCCGCGGGTCCTCGATCTCGTGCGGCAGCTGCCTCGCGGTACGGTGTACGACCGCAAAGGATTGCCGCTCGCCACTGAAGATCCCGCGGTGATCGACGCCGCGCGTCAGGCGTACCAGCGGCTCGGCGTCTCGCTCGATCGGATGTGCCCCGGTCGTGCCGAACGCTGCTATCCGCTGGGAGGCCGCGCCTTCCATCTGCTCGGGGATGAGCGAACGCGCGTGAACTGGAGCGCGCCCAATACCTCGTACGTCGAACGCGACTCGGAAAACAGGCTGCGCGGCTTCGACGACCGCGCCACGACGCTGCAGACCACCGACTCGTCGGGCCGGCCGATGTGGACGATCCGGCGGGACTACCGCGATCTGCTGCCGTTGCTGCGGCACCGCTACGAGCCGGATCATCCTGCCGTCGTCGCGCTTCGCCGCCAGGCGCACGATGTGCGCCTGACGCTCGACGCCGGTTTCCAGTTTCGCGTGACCTCGATTGTTGCGAGCTACGCCAGGAAGTCGTCAGGCCGCGCGGCTGCCATCGTGCTCGATCCGGACACCGGCGAGCTGCTCGCCAGCGCGAGCTATCCGTGGCCGGAGGCCGAGACGTCGGACGGCGATGCCGACTACGGCGAAGCCGGGCCGGATACGCTTCTCGACCGCGCGCGATACGGCCTCTACCCACCGGGCTCGACGTTCAAGCTGGTGACGGCCGCCGCCGCGCTTCGCCGCGGCGTTGATCCCGGCGCGAGCACGTTTGCGTGCACGCGGTTGCCCGATGGCAGGGTCGGTGCCAAAGTCAACGGCTGGAATCGGCCGATCCGCGATGATGTGCTCGACACGCACCCGCACGGCACGATCGACATGCACGAAGGCCTGGTGCATTCCTGCAATGCGTACTTCGCCCAGCTCGCGGTCACCCTTGGCGCGGAGCCGCTCGTCAACACGGCGGCCCGGCTCGGGATCTCGCTGACCTCGTCGAAGGCGTCGGCCCAGCGGGTGCGGGAAACCCTGCCGCAGATCGGATATGGGCAAGGCGATGTCGTGGCGACGCCGATGCGAATGGCTCGAGTGGCGGCGGCGATCGCATCCGACGGCGTGCTTCGTGAGACGCGTCAGGAACAAAGCGCCCCGCAATCCGCCGAAATGGAACCGTTCCTCGATCGCGGCGCCGCGCGCGTCCTGGCCGGGTACATGCGCGACGTCGTTCTCACAGGCACAGGCCGAAGCCTCAAAGGCCATCCCTGGCGCATCGCCGGGAAGACCGGGACGGCGGAATTGACGGGACACCCGTCGCACGCGTGGTTCGTAGGCTTCGCCCCCTATGGGACGGCGACCAGACGCATCGCGTTCGCCGTCATCATCGAGAACGCCGGCTACGGCGGCGCCAACGCCGCACCGGTCGCCGGAGACATCGTCACCGCCGCGGCGCAGAGCGGACTCGTGCAATGAAGATGAACGCCATGAACTTGCTGGAAAAGGCTCGACGGCTGGAATCGACGATCGCGCAACGGTTCGATCGTGCCGCCCGCGAGGCGGCTGGAGGCGCCACGCGTGAGCCGCTCGAGATCGTTCATCTGGTCGTGGAGACGGCCGAGCGCGAAATTCAGCCGGGCGGTCGCGGCACGCGCGTGTTTCCGTTCAACAGCATCACCCTCGCGGTCCTGGCGTCCTCCCGCGAGGAGCGTGCGCGCATCGAGGCAGTGTTTGCGGGCGAGCCCCCGTTGCGGGATCGCATCGTCGCGGCGCTGCGGTCGAAGTCGTGTCCGATCGACGACCTGACGCTGGACGTCGTCTACGTCGCCAGGGCGCCGAAAGACTGGCGGCACCCGCAATTTCACCTCACCTTCGCGCGCGTTCCGCGGGCCGCCACGACGGTCGCTCGCCCCGAGCCGGCATTCGGGCGCATCGATTTGACCGTGGTGCGCGGCACGGCTGAACGAAAGACCTATTCGTTTGCCGCCAGGCGCATCGATCTGGGCCGATGCGCCGAGGTGCGCGACACACGCCACCGTCTCGTCCGGACGAACCATGTCGCGTTTGTCGAGGGGGCTGGAGAGATCAATCAGAGCGTGTCCCGCCGCCACGCCCACATCACCTACGAAGCGGAGTCCGGCACGTATCGCCTGCGGGACGAAGGGAGCGCGCACGGCACGAGCGTGGTGCGCGACGGCAGCACGCTGACCGTGTCGCCGGGGTCGCTCGGCGTTCGTCTTCGAGCGGGCGACGAGGTCGTCCTAGGAGAAGCGCGGCTGCGAATTAGGATCGACGGGCAGGCCTGAAGGCCTGCACTACTTCCGTCCGCCGCTTGCCGGCACCGCTTCCATCAGGAGCGCGAGTGCGTGCCGGAACGCCTCTCCTCCCGGCTGCTGTCCCTTGAAGTGGCCGATGCGCACGACGACGAGATCGTGCGAGGGGATGATGAGCACGGTCTGTCCGCCCGCGCCGGCCATGTAGTACGCCTCCTTCGGAACCGGGAAGGCGTTGTCGCCGTTGATCCAGAAGAAGCCGCCGTAGACGGGCCGCTTGTCGGCCGCCCAGGCCGGGGCGAGCGTGCTCACGAACTTGACGAACCCGTCCGGCAGAATCCGCGCGCCGTTCCACACGCCGTCCTGCAGATAGAGATTCCCGAGACGCGCCCAGTCCCGGCCGGACATCAGCTCGTAGCCCTGCGTCAGGAAATTCCCATAGGGATCGGTTTCCATGACCATCGAACGAATACCGATCCTGTCGAACAGATCGCGCTGGGGGAACGACAGGTACTCTTGCCCGCGCTTCTCGACCGCGAGCCGCACGAGGTAATTCGTCAGCACCGGATCGGTGTTCCGGTACCGGCCGACCGTGTTCGGCGGCCACTGCGGCGGGCGGGTCGCGGCGAACTTGAAGGAGTCCACGCGTCCCGTATAGAGAAACAGGTGATCCGGATAGGTTCCCGCCGGATCGAAATCAGGGTCGTCGGGCGCCTTGATGCGGATGCCGCTCGACATGTGCAGCAGGTCGCGGATCCGAATCTGCTGGCGCGGGTCGCCGGGCTTCTGCCATTCGGGAATGGGCGCCGGTTGATCCAGCGCGTACACGCCCTGTTGAATCAGCACCCCCATCAGCGTGGCCGTCACGCTCTTGCCCATCGACCAGCTCTCGAGCGGGGTCGCCGTGGAAATCCCGGACATGTATCGCTCGCCGATCAACTGACCCTTGTAGGTCACGACAAACGCGGAGGTGAGGGCTTCGGCCGGGTCGAAGGCGGCGTCGATTGCGCGCGTCAGCTTGGCGGCATCGATGCTGGAGGGCGGCGCGGCAGACAGCGCATCGCCCATCGGCCAGGGCGTGGTCTTCGGGTCGGGCAGATTCGCCGTGACCGGGATCGGCTTGAAGAAGACGTCCTCCCGGCCGCGAGGGAGCGCGATACAGCCTTGCGATCCGAAGTGGCGCGCGGTCACGACGACGCCGTTCGGCAGGGTGATCCGGACCTCCTTCTTCGCGCGGTCGACGATCGGCTTGCTGACCTTCTTCCTCGCCTCGTAAGGACCGGTGAAGTAGCCGACGCTCTCCGCCGCGACGTCGGGATCCAGGCCGGTGATGAACACCGCCGAGCACATGGTCTTGGCGTAGCCGGACGTCTGGTGCTCGAGCGGATCGCCGGGCGGCGGCTCGTACGGCGTCGGGAGCTCCAACGCTTTCGCGCGCGCGTTCAACGCGTCGTTGGATGGTGGGGGGATCCGCTCTGGCACCGCCGCGCGCGGTGCGGCCGTCGCCGGAGGTTCGGTCGCGGCAGGCGAATCGCACGCGAGCAGCCCGGTCGCCAACACGATCGCCGCAGCGGCGGCCAGCACTCGATGACAGCCCGTTCGCATGCAGATGCTCCTTATTACACGGCCGCTGCTTTCAATGCCGCCAACACCCGCGCGTTGCGGAACGGCACGCGCCGCAGCCGGACGCCGGTCGCATCGAAGATCGCGTTTCCGACCGCCGCCATCAGCGGCTTGCAGATCGTTTCGCCGGCCCCATAGTGCGGCAGGTCGGGACGCTTCGGGTTGGGATCGCCGTTGACCAGGACGACGTCGATGCGTTCCGGCGTATCCAGGTGGGTCAGCGTCGGGCTCGAGCTCCAGTCCACGCTCGTCACTTTTTCCGTGTCGAACTGCACTTCTTCGTAGAGCGCGCGGCTCAATGAATGCAGCATGCCGCCTTCGATCGTGCGGCGCAGCCCCTCCGGGTTGATCACCAGCCCGCAGTCGTGCGCGCAGACCAGCCGCTTGACCCAGACGCGGCCGGTCCTTCGATTGACCTCGACCTCCGCGACCTGAGCGACCACGGTCTGACCGCGGAACGCGTAGGCGAAGCCGCGGCCGGTCAACGTGTTTCCGGAGGCGATCGGCCGGGGCGAGAGGCGCGCCTCCCACCCGTAGGCCTCCGCCGCGGCCTTCACGACCGCGATCGATCGCGCGCGCTTGAAGCCGCTGTCGTCGGTGGTGGCGGCCGTCAGCAGCTTCATGCGGAACGCCACCGGGTCGGCCTTCGCCGCCACGGCGAGCTCGTCGATGAACGACTCCGACGCGAACGTCGACTGCGGGCCGTTCGGGTCGCGCATGTTGCCGGTGCGCAGCGGCGTCTCCCAGATCAGCGGCAGGCCGACCACGTGCATGGCCATGCGACGGTTGGGGATCCCGTACATCTCCGACGGCAACGCGGCGCTGCCGGGCGCCGGCCGGGCCCGCCGCGATCCGGTCAGCTGCGCGATCAGCACGGTATCGGGCTCGTTGTACCCGAGATGGTTGTAGTCGGCGGCGCGCGCGACGTAGTCGTAGCCGACGAGATTGCCCTGCGCGTCGAGCGCGCCTCGAAGCGTGCAGGCAAACGCCGGCGCCTTCGTGTCCCACGCGGTTTCTTCGTGCCGCATCCACTGCACGCGAACCGGCCGGCCGATCTCCCTCGCCAGATACGCCGCCTCGAACCCCGCATCGTCGGCCGCGGTGCGGCCGTATCCCTGCGGGCCCTCCATCCAGACCACGCGCACGCGATCGCGCGGCATCGCGAGAAACGTCGCGACGCCGTTCCGCATGCCGTAGGACTTCATGTCGTTCGAGTAGATCGTCATCTGGCCGTTTGTTGGATCCGCGGTGGCATGCGCCGGGCCGAACGCGGTATGCCCCTGAAACGGGACGTCGTAGTCGGCTTCGACGACCTTCGCCGCCGTCGCGAACGCCGCGTCGGGATCCCCGACGACCGCCGGTTTCGAGCTGGAGGTGGGCGTCGCGCCGCGCATGTAGGCGTGCAGATCCTCCGACGCCGGGAACGGCGCCGCCGACGGCTTCTCCCAGTTCATCTTGAGCTGTCGTGCTGCATTGATCGCCTGCTCTTCGCGCTCGCAGACGACGGCGACGTAGTTGCCCTTGCTGACGACCTTGATGAACCCTGGGAGATGGCGAACGGACGCCTCGTCAACACTCACGAGTTTGGCGCCGGCCACCGGCGGCTTCACGTTGCGCGCGTGGACCATGCCGGGCAGGTTGACGCCGACCGCCCATTTCGTCGAGCCGTCCACCTTCGCGGGAATGTCGTAGCGCTGCGGTGACTGGCCGACGATTTTCAGCTCCTGAACCGGTTTCACCGGCGCGACGCCGGTGGTCGCGTCAATGTTGCTGCCCGTCAGCGCGACGTGGAACTGCTTTCCGCCGATCAGCTCGCCGTAGGTGACGCGCCGCGGCGGCGTCGCCGGATCGGCCTTCACCGTCACCACGCCGGCGCTGACCGCGAGCGCGCCGGCAGGTACGCCGAAGCGCGCCGCCGCCATGTCGAGCAGGACGCGCCGCGCCTCGGCGGCGACGCGACGCATCGGCCAGCCGTCAACCTGGATCGCGTCGGATCCGCCCGACCCGCCCTGATCCACGGTGGTGTCGGTGCTGCCCATGACACAGGCGGTATTCTCGTAGGCGATGTCGAGCTCGTCCGACATCATCTGGCGAAACGCGGTGCCGGTCCCCTGGCCGCAGTCCGTCTTGCCGACATAGAAGGTGGCGGTATTGTCGGCGTGCACGACAATCCACGAG
>Ga0068871_100002005_pt1 | contig 13780 bp, 12 predicted proteins | sample KBSMisM72_FD_72750 | JGI IMG/M metagenome (GOLD analysis project Ga0068871, IMG submission 72750) | Miscanthus rhizosphere microbial communities from Kellogg Biological Station, Michigan, USA - KBS Miscanthus M7-2 | ecosystem: Host-associated > Plants > Roots > Rhizosphere > Soil ... | reverse complement strand
CGACGACGTCGAACTGTTGCTTGCGTTTGAGGGCTTGTTTTGGAGTCATGATTTCGATACCGCGACGTTCCGCGATTCGCAGTTTGGAGGAATGTTTTCCAATGAGGAGGGTGGGCGCTCCGCTTAGCGCGATTACCTGCGCGCAGAGCAATCCGAGTTTGCCGTCGCCGATGACTGCGACTCGATCGGAACTATCGATCTTTACACGTTCGACTACGCCACATGCAGCCGCGAGTGGTTCAGTGAACACTGCATGCTCGTCCGGTACGTTCTCCGGAACAGGGAGAATATTGATAGCAGGGAGTTGTAGAAACTCGGCATGCGCGCCATCGCGTCCGTGAATTCCGAGGACGGTGCGATTAGGGCAGTGTCGCGAGTCGCCCGCACGGCACAGGTCGCAGTTCCCGCAGCCCGCGTTTATCTCACCGACAACTCGACGACCAACGAGTGCGCGGTCACTGCTTTCCTCCACGACGCCGACAAACTCATGACCAATCGTTCCATTGAACCCTGCATAGCCCCGCGCGATTTCAAGATCGGTGTTACAGATCCCCGACAAGAGCACACGTACGAGGACCTCATCAGGACGGTCCGGCTTCTCAACATCCTTAACTGCTAAACGTTTTCGATCGACGCGGAGGGCAAGCATTCATTTTGTGCTTTTGTGCCTTTTTGTGGCTCAGAAAGTCTTACTTCTCGTGTACGCGTTCTGCGGCGTGAGTTCGATCACCTGCTTCGTTCCGGTGACTGTTACCGGCAAACGCCATTCGAGTTGTTCGTCGCCGGAAAGCGTAGCGTGTAACCACCAACTGCCGGGCGGCAGCGACACCGATCCCGATCCCTGTTTATCGAGACGCGCGTTCACAGGCGAGCGACCCTTCATCCGCTCTTTGAGAAAGTCTTCGAATCGTTTGCCGGGGCGTGTTTCAGTAAAAAACTCGTGCCGTACTGCAATGATGTCGACGGGATAAAGGCTCACGGCCACATCCAACGACTGACCAACGCTGTCCGGTGTTTGCTTGATGAGAATTTGGAGAGTTGTTCGCTGCACGGAATCAGTCTGAGCAGCGCCTGCGGGAAGTTGCCTGTAGATCATCCACGCCGCGCCGACGAGCACAAAAATCAAGCCTGCTTGCAAAGCAAGAATCATCAGGCGTCGGAATGTGCTTACCGGCTTCATTTCAACGAGCGAACAAAGTTTACGAGCGACTCGGCCTCTTTTTCATTGAGTTTGTTGGAAAACGCCGGCATGTTGCCGCGCACATTCCGGCCGTTCATGATCGAGTTGAAGATGCGTTCGTCGCTGACGTCGTTTTGCCATTCTGCATCAGTCAGATCGCGCGCGTGACTGAATTTTCCTTTCGACGTTTTGCCTTTACCATCGTTCCCGTGGCAAGAGACGCAGTAACGACGATATAGCTGCGACGCGGGTCGCGGCGCGTTGAAGGCTGCTGCAATCGCCGGCAGGCAAACAATCCCAGTTACCAGCAGTGCGAGATACACTCTCATCACGAGCCATCATACCCACGCACACGCGAAGACACCAAATAAAGATCTGATCCGCGTTCATCCGCGGCTCAAATGAGTTATCATTACGCGGTAATCCCCGTAACCTGCAAAACCAGGACAATTCAATTGACTGAAATCGAGATCAATAAGCTGCGTGAAGAGTGTGGTGTTTTCGGAATCTACGGACATCCCGAAGCTGCGCGTTTGACTTACCTGGGTTTGTACGCGCTTCAGCATCGGGGGCAGGAGTCGTGCGGAATCGTTGCTTCCGACGGTACTGAACTTCGAATCGAACGCGCGATGGGACACGTCTCAGAAGCATTCGATCAAACGCACCTCGATCGTTTGCGCGGTCCGAGCGCGATCGGACACGTGCGCTATTCAACTGCCGGCGAGGTCTCGATTCTCGAGGCGCAGCCTTTCTGCGTCACTTGCCAGCACGGCCAAATCGCAGTTTGTCACAATGGAAATCTTCCGTTTGCACGTGAAGAGCGACAGCGACTCGAACGTGAAGGCGCGATCTTCTCGTCGACTTCCGACACTGAAGTCGTGTTGCACGGTGTCGCGCGTTCGCGTTTGTCGGTCCGCGAAGCGATACCGCAAGTTTTGAGTGAGACTGCAGGCGCGTTTTCAATGCTCTTCTTAACGCCGTCTGAGTTGATTGCGATTCGCGATAGTCGCGGCTTCCGCCCGCTCGCGCTCGGCCGGCTGGGTGATGCGTGGGTGATTGCGTCGGAAACCTGTGCGTTTGATCTCATCGACGCGCAGTATGTGCGCGACGTTGAGCCGGGCGAGATGATCGTGATCGATCAGAATGGTTTGCGATCTTCAAATCCGTTGCCGCCGCAGCAGCACTCGATGTGCTTGTTCGAGCACGTTTATTTTGCGCGACCGGATTCGTTGATCTACGGCAAATCGATCAATGAGTCGCGACACAAGATGGGACGCAGGCTTGCAGTCGAACAGCCGGCGGATGCTGACATCGTGGTGCCGGTGCCTGACTCAGGAGTGGCGGCAGCGATCGGATATTCCGCTGAAAGTGGTTTGAGTTTTCGTTTTGGCCTCGTGCGCAATCATTACATCGGGCGGACGTTCATCGAGCCACGACAATCGATTCGGTCGTTTGGGGTGCGTATAAAACTGAATCCGGTTCGCGATCTGATCAAAGGGAAACGGGTGGTGCTAATCGACGACTCGATCGTTCGTGGCACGACGTCAAAGAAGATCGTGCGCATGGTTCGCGAAGCGGGCGCGAAGGAGATTCACGTGCGCATCAGTTGTCCGCCGACGATTAGTCCGTGTTACTACGGCGTCGATACGCCGAGCAAGACGGAGTTGATTGCCGCGCAGATGAGTGTCGAAGAGATACGAAAATTTATCGAGGCCGATTCGCTGGGCTATCTGTCGCTCGAGGGAATGATTGCGGCGACCGGGTTGAAGGCGGATGCGTCGTGCGCGGCGTGCTGGAATGGCAAGTATCCGACGCAGATCACCAGGGAAGCGGAGACGCTGTGGGAACGCGAGCATGAATCTGTGACGGCTGAGAGCTGAGATGTTTTTGAGATCTGCATTGCTAGTTCTTGTGGCTTCCGTGGCTACAGGCGCGCAAAATAGGTCCAATACGTCCTATAGGACCTATTCCGAAAATTCGGTTTCAATTGAAGTTTTCCAGGTGCTCGATCTTCCGCTCACGGTCCATGAGGCATCGCTCGTGAAGTCAGAGCGCGCTTACGTCGTGAAGCTTGCCGTCGGCAACAGTTCAGAAGAAAAGCTGGTTGGCCTGCGTTACTCGCTGGTGACGATCGATTCGAAAAACCAAATGCAGTTGCTCGTCAACAGAAACGAAGGCTGCGCGGTGCCGGCTTACGAGTCTAGAACTCTGATATTCAAAACACCGATCAGGTTCAAACCAAAAGGCGGTGAACGGCTCGTATTGATGGTCGATCAAGTCATGTCTCCGATATGGATCTGGGACGTGTTGAAAGCGAAAGAAGCGCTCGAAGCCTATACCCGCGGAGATTACTCCGTAATGCCTTCCGTGATGAAAATGCTGAACCAGGTAGATGCGCCAGATGCTCCGCGCGTGATTTATCGCCCACAACGAAACGAGGAATATTGATTGGGACGAACGACCCGAGGTTGTGGATGTGCGATTGCTGTTCTCTTACTCGTCGCCGGCGCCGGCGCGTTTGTTGGCTGGAAGTATGTGCTGCCATGGTGGCGCACGCAGCCGCCACCGGCCTCAGGTGGTGAACTAACTGTTCGCATTCTCGATGTTGGTCCGATTAACGGCGACGCGTTACTCATTTCGTCGCCGGCCGGGAAAACCGTCCTGATTGACGCCGGAGACACGACCAAAGGCAAGGCTGTTGTCGAGGCACTCAAGCGCAACAACATTCAACAGCTCGACTACTTCATCGCCACGCATCCACATCCCGATCATGTGGGCGGCGCTACTGAGGTTTTCAAGGCAGTAAAAGTCCTGAACGTGATCGACAACGGGCAGCCTCCGAGTGTTCCCGCAGAACTCGTTGCTGCGACTGCGCCTGCGAAGTCCGGCGCCACAAAGAAACCTGCTAAGCCGGCGAAGCCAACAAAAACTTCCACGGTGACAAAATTCTACGACGACTACAAAGCAGCAGTGACATCAAGCGGAGCGCATTACGAAACCGCGCGACCGGGAACCAAATACGATCTCGGCGGTGGCGCGTTATTGATGATTCTCGCGCCGTCGGAACCGTTGTTCACAAAAGACAAGATGAGTACGGGCGGCAACGAAGCAAACGCGAATTCGATCGTAGCGCGTTTGGATTACGGAGCGTTTTCGATGCTGCTGACGGGCGACGCTGAGGATCAAACAGAACATCGTTTGCTGACTAAAGAATTGGATCTGACGAGCAGGGTCATAAAGATTGCGCACCACGGATCGAAGTACGCTTCATCCGGAGATTTCCTGAATCGTGTAAAACCGGCAGTGGCGATCGTGTCGTGTGGCGCCTGGAATCGGTATGGCCACCCATCGCAGGCAGTGCTTGATCGTTTGAAGGCGGCAAACGTGAAACTCTATCGCACCGACATGCAAGGCGAGATCACGATCACTACGCGTGGTAAAGACGGTGACATGACGATTAAGACAGCTAAGGAAACCACAGAAGATTTGTGGGCCGGCCGCACCGCGCAGAAGGACGATTCATCCCGCTCGGGATTCATCGCTTATGGTGATTTCGGTCCACCACCACGACCGTCAAAGAAGACTGAACAGAAATAATAGGTCCTATTGGTCCTATAGGACCTATTCTCAAAACAGATGCCTGATTCAATCTCCTACAGCGACGCCGGTGTTGACATCGACGCCGCCACACGCGCGACTGACAAGATCAAAGAGCTCGCTCGTAGAACCTTCAACCAGCGTACGCTTTCCGAAATCGGAAGCTTTGGTGGAATGTTTGACGGCGCATTCCCCGGTCTCGCGCAACCGGTGCTTGTCGCTTCTGCCGACGGCGTCGGCACCAAACTCAAGATCGCGTTTGCGACTGGGGTACACAACACTGTCGGACGCGATCTCGTCAATCATTGCGTGAACGACATTCTGGTCCAGGGGGCTCGCCCGCTTTTCTTTCTCGATTACGTCGCGACGGGAAAGTTGTCGCCCGACGTAGTTGCGAGCATCGTCGAAGGCGTGACGAATGGTTGCCGCGAAAATGGTTGCGTCCTGCTCGGCGGCGAGACCGCAGAGATGCCGGGGTTCTACCAGGAAGGCGAGTACGACATCGCGGGCTTTATCGTAGGCGTGGTGGATCGTGACAAGGTCATTGACGGCAAAACTATCGCGCCCGGAGACGTTTTGCTGGCGCTACCTTCGGCTGGGTTGCACACAAACGGCTACTCGCTTGCCCGCAAACTATTTTTCGAAGTGGCGGGTTATCAACCAGACACACAACTGCCCGAACTCGGAATGAGCGCAGGTGAAGCGTTGTTGCTGCCGCACGTCAGTTACCTGCAACCGCTCGATGGGCTCCTTGATAAAGGGAGCATCAAAGGCTTGGCCCACATTACCGGTGGTGGGCTCACAGACAACATTCCTCGAATTCTTCCGGAAGGCGCCGCTGTTCAGATCGACCGTGACTCATGGCCCATTCCGCCGCTGTTTGAACTGCTGCGCCATCTCGGGAACGTGTCTGATAGCGAAATGTATCGCACGTTCAACATGGGTATCGGTATGGTGATTGTTTGCTCCGCTGATGAAGCCCGCGAAGTCGAAAAGCATCTGCGGGATCGTGGTGAACAGTGCCTTAGGATCGGGCACGTAGTTTCAGGCAATCGTGAGGTGCTCATCTGAAGAAGATCGGGATTCTGATCTCAGGACGTGGGTCGAACATGCTGGCGTTGAGCGACGCGGTTCGCGATGGAACGATTCCTAACGCTGAGATCGCGATCGTGATTAGCGACAAAGCGACGGCTCGTGGACTGATACTCGCGAACGAACGCGGAATCGAAACGCGAGCTGTCGAACGCCGCGGCTGTACACGCGAAGAACACGAGCAAGTGATCATCGCGATGTTGCGCGAACGCAACGTGGATTTGGTTTGCCTGGCGGGATACATGAGGCTTTTATCGCCGTGTTTTGTCGAAGCCTTCCGGGGCCGAATACTCAACATTCATCCGAGTTTGCTTCCCTCATTTCCCGGACTCGATGCTCAGCGACAGGCACTCGAACATGGCGTTAAAGTGAGTGGCTGCACGGTCCACTTTGTCGATGAGACGCTCGACGGTGGTCCAATAATTATGCAACGCACTGTGCCGGTAATGGATGGCGATACGGTGGATAGCCTCTCCGCCAGAATCCTCGAGCAGGAACATCTGCTCTATCCCGAAGCAGTCGCCAAACTACTTCTTCCCCAGTAATTCCGCTTTCTGAAACGCCGACCAAACAGCCTTCGACAACACCGTCCGCAAGCTGCCTTTCTCCATCTGATAGATTGCCTCTGCCGACGTACCACCGGGCGACGTAACCATGTTCCGTAGCTCCGCGGGATGCTTGTGCGACTCTCTCGCAAACAAAACCGAACCCAGCATCATTTGATGGACCAGCTCCTGCGCGACGTGTCTTGAGAAACCCATGTGAACTCCCGCATCAATCAACGCCTCCATCACGAGGAAGATATACGTCGGCCCGGTGGCGCTTAACGCCGTAGCCATGTCGATCTGCCGTTCGTTCTCAACCCGAACTGCCTTGCCCAGGGCTTCGAGCATCGCGCAAACCTGACGCTCCTGTTCCTCACTCACTCCGGCACTCGCAGTCCACGCCGTCACCCCTTCGCCGATCTGCGCCGGCGTGTTGGGCATCGTCCGTACGATCGAAACGTGCACGAGCTCTTCAGCGATCGTCTCAATCTTCGCACCTGCCACAACCGAGACGACGAGCTGCTCTTTGGCAAGCGACCCTTTCAACTGTTGCAACACGCTATGCAGCCGTTGCGGTTTCACGGCGAGCACAACGATCGAGCTTGCTTCCGGACTCTCGGGTGATGCTGCACTAACGGCGTCGCGATTGTTTTCGAACATCTCCACGCCGTATTTGACGTGCATCTCTTCCCGACGCGCCTGCCGCGGATGAGAGCCTGCTATCTGTTCCGGGCCCACCAGCTTTTTGCGGAGGAGCCCGGCAATGATTGCCTCGGCCATCACGCCGCAGCCAATAAAAGCCAAACGACAGTTGCTAAGAGGATTTGTATCAGCCATAAAACTGAGGATAGCGCACCCTCCAATACTTGAGCTACTCTATCGCTCGATGACTATTGATGAACAACTCTCATATCTCAGGAAAGGCACCGTCGAGATCATTCGCGAAGCCGAACTACGCACGAAGCTCGAGAAAGCTGCGGCCACCGGCAAGCCGTTGCGTGTGAAACTCGGAGCCGATCCCACCGCGCCCGATATTCACCTGGGCCACACGGTCGTGATTCGCAAGCTCCGTGCTTTCCAGGAGTTGGGCCACATTGCGATTTTTCTCATCGGCGACTTCACCGGCATGATCGGCGATCCGTCTGGGAAGAATGCTACTCGTCCGCAGCTCACGCGCGAAGAGATCAACGCGAACGCCGAAACGTACAAGCAACAGATCTTCAAGTTGCTCGATCCCGAAAGGACAGTGATCGACTTCAACTCACGTTGGATGGACACGCTCGGTTCAGCAGGATTTCTGCGCCTCTCTTCACACGTGACTGTCCGTCAGATTCTCGAGCGCGACGACTTCGCGCAACGTCTGGAAGCGAATCGACCATTAGCGTTGCACGAAGTGATGTATCCGCTTGTAATGGCTTACGACTCCGTTGCTCTCGAAGCCGATGTTGAGCTCGGCGGCACGGATCAAAAGTTCAATTTGTTGATGGGCCGTAATCTGCAAAGAGAGTATGGTCAGGATTCGCAGGTGGCGATGATCACGCCGTTGCTAGAGGGAACTGACGGCGTGCAGAAGATGTCGAAGAGTTTGGGAAACTATATTGGCATCAATGAGCCACCGCAGGAGATCTTCGGGAAGATCATGTCGATCACTGATGATCTGATGTGGCGTTATTATGAACTGTGCACGGATCTCTCGGTGCCTGAGATCGCGACGTTGCGTGAAAACACAAACCGAAACCCGCGCGACGTAAAAGTCGACCTCGCGAAACGAATCGTCGCTGACTTCTATTCCGAAGGCGAGGCGTGCAAAGCTGAAGAAGAATTCAACGCGCGGTTCCGTGATAAGCAGGCGCCCGAAGACATCGAGGAGCGCACGCTCGCGTCGGGTTCGTGGAAGTTGCCGCGGCTTTTGGTTGAACTGCAACTTGCACCTTCGATGGCAGAAGGGCGCAGGCTGATCGAACAGGGCGGCGTTTCTGTTGATGGAGAACGGCGCACGCAAACCGATTCGGAAATTACACTCACTGGAGATCGGTCATTTTTGATCCAAGTGGGAAAGCGACGTTTTGTTCGTGTAATCGGAGCCTGATTTAGCCACGGATAACACGGATGGCAGCCACACTAACCAACGAAGAAATACTAGTAATCGAAACGCCTGAACGCGTGCCGCTGCACTTCGCGCTGGCGTCGATCGGGAATCGTTTTCTGGCGGTGGCGATCGATCATGCCATTCAAGTTTTGACGATCGGCCTCATTGTTCTCACTACAGCAATACTCTCGAACTTCTCATTCGTCGAGCAATTAATGTCGAGTGCGCCCGGATGGTTAAAAGCGTTATCCACGATTCTCTTGTTTCTCGTGGTTTCCGGTTACTTCGCGTTCTTCGAATGGATTTGGAGTGGACAAACGCCGGGCAAGCGCTGGCTGAAGCTGCGAGTGATTCGCGAAGACGGGCGGCCAATTACGTTTTGGGAAGCGTCCGTGCGAAATCTGCTCCGCACGTTCGACATGTTTTTCCCGCCGTTCTACTCGGCAGGACTGATCGCTGTCTTTTTATCTACGCGCGATCAGCGAATTGGCGACATGGTGGGTGGAACTGTCGTAGTTCGCGAACGTGAAGCAGAAGCCCCGGCGTTTTCACATTTGTTCACTACGCCCGTGAGCGATCCCGCGCTGCGTCGATCGTTCAAGCCGGTTAATTTCACGGCTAGCTTGAACAGCTTAACTGAGTCGGAGATTGAGGTGGTGGAAACGTTTCTCCGGCGCCGTTGGGATCTTCCCGACTTCCCGCGTCAATGGATGGCGTGGAGAGTTGCGCTACCGATTCTCTATAAGCTTCGGCCCGGTTACGACATCAATGAATTCACGTACGAAGGCTTCCTCGAAGAGTTACTGCATCGATACCTGCAGGAACACCGGTTCACGTCGTAAAAGTAGGATTCTTCTTGGATCGGGTCAGTACAGGGAGCGGTAGCGACCTGGTCTAACCATGACAATATCGCGCGATAATCACTGACCAGGTCGCTACCGCTCCCTGTACTGACCCGATCCAAGCGCGGTTCTGACCTTTTGAGGCCTCACGTCTAATTCTTCTTCTTGATCTCGATAGGGAAGAACTTGCCTGCCTCAACCGGATCGAGAGTAACACCACCGAGCGGGCACGCGGAGTCATGGGGGAACTCTCCTGATATGGTCGCGGTGACGGTCGTAGTATCCACAGATTACGCAGATTAACAATCGAAATCTGTGTATCCTGTGGATGAAGTTGCCCGGCCTATGGACTGTCTGTTAGTCTTCAAGGTTTCGGTCAGGGCGAATTATCTTAACAGAGGATGTATCAATGAGTAAGGATGTTTTCATATTGGGTGGTAAGCGCACTCCGATGGGTGAATATGTCGGTGTGCTCAAGGATGTATCGGCAATCGATCTCGGAGCAGTGGCAGCGCGTGGCGCGCTCGAAGTTACTTCGGTGCAGGCGGATGAAATCGATCACTGTGTAATCGGAAATGCACTTCAAACTTCAGGCGACGCGATCTATGGTGCGCGGCACGTCGCACTTAAAGCCGGCGTTCCCTTCGATCGACCGGCGCTGACTGTCAATCGTTTGTGCGGTAGTGGCATTCAGTCAATCGTGTCGGGCTCGCAAATGATTCAGCTTGGCGAAGCGCGCACTTGCCTTGTCGGCGGAATGGAATCGATGTCGCAGGCGCCGCACGTGATTCGTGGTGCGCGATCCGGTTTCGCCCTCGGGCAGGGAAAACTGGAAGACAGTTTGATGGTCGCGTTGCTCGATACTTACTGCAACACGCCGATGGCGGGCACGGCGGAAAATCTCGCGCGTAAGTTTGAAGTCTCGCGTGAAGAACAGGACAAGTACGCACTGCGATCGCAACAGGAGACAAAGCGGGCAAAAGACGCGGGCGTATTTGCTGAAGAGATCGTTCCGGTGGAAGTGAAGTCGCGTAAAGGTTCCGTTCAAGTGAGTGAGGACGATCATCCACGACCGGAAACAACGCTCGAGGGTCTCGCCAAATTGAAACCAGCTTTTGCACACGACGGATTTGTTACTGCGGGAAATGCGTCAGGCATCGTCGATGGCGCCGCAGCTCTTGTGATTGCAGGCGAAGACTTCGTGAAGCAAAAGGATCTCAAGCCGATGGGCCGGATCGTGAGCTGGGCATATGCGGGCGTTGAGCCGGAGATCATGGGAATTGGCCCGGTTCCCGCAACACGTTTGGCGCTGGAGAAAGCGGGATTGTCATTGAATGACATCGATCTCGTGGAAGTGAATGAAGCGTTTGCGGCACAGTATCTCGCAGTGGAGAAAGAGCTCGGCCTCGACCGCAATCGTACCAACGTCAACGGCGGCGCTATCGCACTCGGACATCCGTTAGGCGCAACCGGCACGCGTCTGGTTTTGACTCTGTTGCATGAGCTTCACAGACGTGGCGGCCGTTATGGACTGGCGACAGCGTGTATCGGTGGCGGCCAGGGTATCGCGATGATTGTCGAGCGCGTTTGAGCAGGAACTAAATAGGTTCTGTATGTGCTATAGGACCTATCCTGATTTTTAGAAAAAATCCAAAATCTTGTGCGGCAGGAGCAGGGTCGATCCGCACCGATTTTCGGTTAAGTATTGGCATGAATCAGTTTCGTAAGTCGAAACGGCTAAACCCTTCATCCGGCACAGCTATTGCGACTTTTTACCCGGCTTCAATCGTCTCAAAATGCGTCATAAAGATTTAATTGTTTCTGTGGTGACTTAGACTTGTGAAAGACAAGCTAGGCGTGATAGAAGTCGCGTCTTGCGTTTGGTTGTTCCAGTCGCAACATACCTGCTCAATTGATTTCAAAGTGCTTGCTGAGGCGAATTCAACCGTCAACCATTTAAGGAGTTCCCCTGTATGTCGAAAATAGTTAAGCTGTTTTTTGTGAGCCTCGTGGTGCTGGCTCTTTGCGCTGTAGCCTTTGCGCAGTCCACTACCACCGGTTCGATCGGCGGCGTCGTTACCAACCCAGCTAAAGAGGTGGTGCCAGGTGCTGCAGTAACGGTAAAGAATGTTGGCACTAATAAAGAAGATTCCGCCACGACCGACGACTCGGGTCGCTTTAAAGTGGCAGGCCTGCAGCCTGGTCTTTATTCCGTGACCGTCAACTCGAGCGGTTTCAGTCCGACGACGCAGGACAACGTCGTAGTTGAAATCGGCCGAGAGACAACTCTCGAAGTCGCGCTTGCAGTTGGTCCGGTAACGGGAACGGTTGACGTCAGTGCTGAAGCTCCGGTTATCAACACTACTCAGCAGGACTTTTCGACCAACATCAATCAGACCTCAATCAACGAACTTCCGGTCAATGGTCGACGTTGGTCAAACTTTGCGATTCTTACTCCCAGCGCCACGCCAGACGGCAACTTCGGTTTGATCAGTTTCCGTGGCATCTCGGGACTTCTGAACAACAGTACGGTTGACGGTGGCGATAACAACCAGGGGTTCTTCTCCGAAGAGCGCGGACGCACACGCAGTGCGTATTCGGTCAGCCAGGCGGCGATTCGCGAGTTTCAGGTCAACACCTCAAACTTCTCGGCTGAGTACGGACGTTCGGCGGGCGGTGTTATCAACGCCATCACGAAGTCAGGCACAAACGAGTTTCACGGCTCCGCCTTCTTCTACGATCGCAATAACAAATGGGGTGCCCGCAACCCGAATACTTTCCAGAGTGTGCTGGTCAACGGCGTCTCCACGAGAGTCGCATTCAAGCCAAAGGACGTGCGCTATCAGTTTGGCGGCACCCTCGGTGGGCCAATTGTTAAAGACAAGCTCTTCTTCTTTTTCAGCTACGACGAACAGCGACGTAACTTCCCCGGCGTTGCAGTGTTCAGTACTCCCGGCTATCTCAATACGGTAAACCTTTGTCCTTCAGCAGCAGCTCCGGGATGTAGCGCGAATTTGTTTGCCGCGTCGTTAAAAAATCCCAATCGCGGTTTGACGGATGCTCAAATCAGTTCGGCGCTTACGTTCATCAATAGCATGACCGGCGAAGTGCCGCGTCGTGGTGATCAGCGACTGTTTCTGCCGAAAGTTGATTGGCAGATAACCCAGAACAATCAGTTCACGGCGACATACAACCGCCTGCGCTGGAAATCTCCAGCTGGTGTTCAAACTGGAGCAACCGTCACTCGCGACCGCGCCGGCTTCGGTGACGACTTTGTTGAAATCGACTCACTGAATCTGCGTCTTGCTTCAACATTGTCCAGCCAGCTCATCAATGAATTTCGTTTCCAATGGGCCGATGAGCTGGATTCGCAATTCGCTCAGCCACCGCTGCCCGGACAGCCGACCACGGCCAATGGCTTTTCGCCGCAGGTTGCACTCACCAACGGATTGACATTCGGCAAGGCGACGTCGCTCGATCGCGTAGCACTACCGGATGAGAGACGGTTTCAGTTTGCAGATTCGCTCACGTACACGAGCGGCAATCACACGTTCAAATTCGGAACGGACATCAACCGCGTGAGAGATATCGACGATAATCTTTTCACCGGATCCGGCTCCTACACCTATAGCAACATCAACGATTTCATCGTTGACTACACCAACTTCGTTACCGGCGGTGCTTTGCGAACGGCAGGTCGAACGTGCTCGACGCAGTCGAATCCAGCCGCTCAAACACGTATCGCTGGAAAATGCTACACGAGTAACTTTGCTCAAGGATTCGGTCAGCCCCGTTTCCAAGAAACAACGACTGACCTGGCCTTCTTTGTGCAGGACGATTGGCGTTTTTCACCGAGACTGACACTTAACCTCGGTTTGCGTTACGAGTACGAGAAATTTCCAACGCCTTTCCTCGTGAATCCGGCACTGCCACAAACCGCTAACCGGCCGAGCGACAAGAACAACTTTGGGCCACGTATTGGTTTTGCTTACGATCTGAGTGGCAATGGCAAGACGAGCCTCCGTGGTGGTTACGGAATCTACTACGGGCGAATCAATGGCACGATCATTATCAATTCGCTCATCAACACGGGTCTGAGCACCGGTCAGGCTGTAGCCTCGGTTGGCGCAGGATGTCCAACTATCAACGGAGTTGCTCCCGGTAACGCCAACAATCCGGCGTGCCCAACTACGGGCAGCATACTGACGGGCAATCCAGACGCGCCGCTTTTCCCAAATCTTTTGCCTGCGGCGCCTAATGGAACAGCAGCGGTCAACTACTTCAGAGATGGTTTCCAGAACCCGCTCATCCACCAGGGCGACATTATTGTCGAGCGTGAGGTTGCGCGTAACACGGTCGTGTCTGCGAGTTACCTGTTCAGCTACGGCCAGCACTTGACGACCTTCGTCGACACGAACATCAATCCGCCGTCGGC
>Ga0068871_100002000_pt1 | contig 13801 bp, 7 predicted proteins | sample KBSMisM72_FD_72750 | JGI IMG/M metagenome (GOLD analysis project Ga0068871, IMG submission 72750) | Miscanthus rhizosphere microbial communities from Kellogg Biological Station, Michigan, USA - KBS Miscanthus M7-2 | ecosystem: Host-associated > Plants > Roots > Rhizosphere > Soil ... | reverse complement strand
GATCACGTCCGCGCCGATGGTGGTCAAAGACAAAGTGATCTCGGGAATCAGCGGCGGCGAGTTCGGCGTCCGCGGGTTCGTGACGGCGAACGACGTCAAAACGGGAAAGCAGATCTGGAGGATGTACAGCACCGGCCCCGAAGCGGAAGTCGGATTTCCTGGCTCCGAGGAAACGTGGAAGGGCGATGAGTGGAAGCGCGGCGGCGGGACCACGTGGGGATGGTATAGCTACGACCCGCAGCTGAACCTCTTTTACTACGGCTCTGGTAACCCCGGATCGTGGAATCCCGATCAGCGGCCAGGCGACAACAAGTGGTCGATGTCAATCTGGGCGCGCGACCCCGACACCGGTCGAGCGAAGTGGGTGTACCAGAAGACGCCGCACGATCGGTGGGACTACGACGGCATCAACGAGATGGTGCTGATCGACGTCAGTATCAAAGGACAGCCGCGAAAGGTCCTCGCCAACTTCGATCGCAACGGGTTCGCGTACATGCTCGACCGCACGACGGGCGAACTCCTCATGGCCGATCCGTTTGTGGTCGTCAACTGGGCGACTGGCGTGGACCTCAAGACCGGCCGGCCGATCGAGAATCCCGAGAAGCAGACCTCGTCCGCCAGAAACACGAAGGACATCTGTCCCTCGGCGATGGGCGGCAAGAACCAGCAGCCAGTCGCGTATTCGCCAAAAACGAATCTGATATACGTGCCGACGAACAACCTGTGCATGGACTATGAAGGCGTTCAGGTGAAATACCAGGCGGGCCAGCCGTACGTCGGCGCGATCGTCGTCAGCCATCCCGGCCCCGGCGGCAACCGCGGGGAGTTCATCGCCTGGGATCCGACGACGAACAAGAAGGTGTGGGGCGTCAAAGAGCAGCTGGCGAACTGGGGCGGGGCCCTGGCGACCGCCGGCGACGTCGTGTTCTACGGCACGATGGAAGGCTGGCTGAAGGCCGTCAATGCGAAGACGGGCGAGCTGCTGTGGAAATTCAAGACGCCGTCGGGCATCATCGGCAACCCGATGACCTACGTTGGCCCCGACGGCAAGCAATACGTCGCGGTGCTGTCGGGCATCGGAGGGTGGTCGGGGATCGGCGTCGCCGCCGACATCGGCGCCGATGATCCGACGGCAGGACTGGGAGCGCTCGGCGCGTTCGGAGACGTCGGAAGCTTCAGCAATCAGGGCGGCGTCCTGACGGCGTTCGCGCTTCCGTAACGACATGCGATCGATCGCCGCCATCGTCGCAGTGCTGGCAGTACTGACTGTCGCGACGTGTGCCTTGGGCGCAGACGTGAAGGAGTTTCGCGTCTGCGCCGATCCCGAGAGCCTTCCGTTCTCCAACCAGAAACTCGAGGGTTTCGAGAACAAGATCGCCGCCGTGATCGCCAACGACCTCGGCGCGTCGTTGCGCTACATCTGGTGGGGACAGCGGCGCGGCTTCATCCGCAACACGATGAACGCCACGCTGAAAGAAGGGCGCTGCGACATCATGATCGGCGCGCCCGAGGGATACGATCTCGTTCGCACGACGAAGCCGTACTATCGTTCGACGTACGTCTTCGTGTACCGCAAGGACAAGGGCCTGGCGCTCAAGACGCTCGACGATCCGATCCTCAAGAAGATCAAAATCGGCGTCCACATTCTTGGTGAAGACTATTCGAATCCCCCTCCGGTCCATGAGCTGGCCAAACGCGGGATCGTCCAGAACGTGATCGGCTTCGACACCTTCTACTCGAGCCAAAATCCTCCGAGCGCCATCATCGATGCCGTCGCGGGCGGCAGAATCGATGCCGCAATCGTGTGGGGACCTGCCGCCGGATATTTCGTGCTCCATCAGGCGGTCCCGATGACGATGGTGCCCATCCCTTCGAAGAAGGGAGACCTGCCGTTCGCCTTCGACATCTCCATGGGCGTCAAGCGCGGCGACGACGCGCTGTTCGATCGCGTCGAGAAGGCGCTCGAGAGAAAACGCCCTGAAATCAGCGGAATCCTCGCAGAATACGGCGTGCCGCGCGTCGATGTCGCGGCACTGCAGCCTCGAGCCGCCGCGGCCGCGCCGAAGTCCAACGGGATCTACGAGAGCGTCTACAACGGCTGGAAATGGTGGCATGTCTACTGCTATCGGTGTCACGGCACCAACGCCGTCGGCACGACGCTCGCGCCGAACCTGACGGATCCGAACGAAAAAATGCCGCTGCAGGAATTCCGTCAAATCGTGAAGACGGGCAGCGCCGACGGACAGATGCAGGCGTGGGACAAGCTACTCGACGATAAGCAGATCGCGCAGCTCTATGCGTACGTCCGGGCGAGGGCCGACAAAGTGCTGCCACCGGGAAGGCCTGACGAAGTCGGTCCGAAAGGCGGGCCCTGGGTCCCGCCCGCAGGCTGGTCTCCCCAACGATAAGAGCGAAAAACGTTTGGCGGTACGAAGGCGGGCTGGCCATCCGAAGCTCGCACAAGATCGCATGCGAGCGAAGGATGGCGGAGAGAGTGGGAGTCTTCGCGCGAAGTTTCTTGGCTGATTGCTGTACGAAATAAAGAGCCCCCGGCACAGCCGGGGGCTCTTGCTCGTGCAACAGGGTTACTGCTTACCGGCTAGCCTGGAGGCTGGCTCCGCCACTAGGGCCGCTGTCGGGGCCGCTGCCAAGGACGTCGCCGGTGGAGACAAGCTTGACCCACAGCGAACCGTTGCCTTTGTAGTACGAGGTCGTGCTGGCCTTACGAAGCGCATCCAGGCTGCTCTGCTCCGTACCCGACGCTGCAGTGGTGAATCCCGGCAGCTCGAAGATCACCCACGAACCGGCATCCAGCTCCGTTACGCCGAGGGACAGGGTCGGCCTTTCGGTGGTCACCTTGAACTCGCTGCCCGCTCGTACGTTGGTTGCACCGGTCAGCGGGAATTCCTTGCCGTTGCGGCTGAGAACGGCTACCGGCTGCGCAGGCGCTCCTCCGAGCCGACCATTCCTTGGACCAACAACGATGCCGCGGCCGGGACCTCCGCCTCCCGCGGGAGCGGCACCGGGCGCACCGCCGCGACCCGCCGGGCCGCCAGGACCTGCACCACGACCTGCACCACGACCGCCACCGCCGCCCGCGCCAATAGTCATCCGCCCGATGTCGCCCTGACACACCGCAGCGTTCCAGGCGAGCTTCGCCTCGCAGCCTTCGTCGCTTGCGATTCCGCCGTTGATCACGATGTAGGAATTGGGAACGCCGCTGATCGAGCCGTCCTTGTCATGGAACACCGACGTCTGATAGCTCCCATTGCCGTAATCGTCGTTGCTCCACTTGTATTCCATCGGCGGGAAATACACCGGCTTGGCGTTGATGAATTTCGCGCGCTGTACGGTGTTGTTGGAGCTCATTCCGAAGCTGGTATACAGCAGGTAAGAAATCGCTCCCGTCTTGCGGGTGGCGTTGTCCTGGAAATTGACGAAGGTGACGTTGTCCAGTTCATGACGGTAGTCGTAGAACTCGTAGCCGCGGATCGGGAAATCCGCGAGGTCGGGCTCCGGCAAGCTGCGGCCGTACGCCATTTCCGCCGGCGTCCTGGGGTTGCCGATGTTCTCGGTTTCGCCCACGAACCGCGAGTCAACTACCCGTGACGTAAAGGCGGAACGGCCGGCGTTGCCGGACGCATGCGTGTAGCCCATGGCGTTGTCGGCCAGCTTCAGGTTCTTGAACAGGTCCGCCTCTCCGCGGATCCACATGCCGCCATTGCGGTTCTTGTAGCTGGTGAAGTCCTCGATGAGCGTCACTACCTGAGAGCTGTTCGCGTCCGCGGGATTGGAAAGGGCGATATGCCCGCCGACGGCGAAATGGCCATCGGCCCTGGGGCCGCGGTCGGACATGAAACCGTCAAAATTCGAATGGGCGGTGTTGCCCTTGAATTCCTTCAGCGGTGTTCGACGTGGCCAGGTGTTCTTGCTGATCTCCGTGCCTTCGAACTTACCCGTTGGATGCTCCGGCAACGCGAACCAGAAACCTGTCGAATCGGATCCCGCCGCCACGTTGTCCCGATAGATGTTGTCCGGATTGGTGATCCAGAACGTCGACGCCGTGTTGTCGGACGGGATCAGAATGTCCGTGGCGTTCTGGCCGTCCGAAACAAAGTTCTTGCCGCCCTCCGTTTTGAACGGAGCGAGGTTTGTCGGGACGCACGGCTTGTCAGGATGGCACTTGGTCAGGATCGCCAGGTTGTGGACGAACTGGTTGCCGTGTTCCACCGCGTCTTCGAGGAAGAAGCAGTGACCGATGTTGTTGTAGGTGACGTTGTTTTCAATGTCCAGGTAATTGGTGCCATGCACGGTCACGCAGCGGCTGTAGGTGTCGTGAATCGCGGAGTTCTTGATGTATTGCCCCTGCGCATCGGCGACGAGATGCCAGTGGATCGGATACCGAGCCAGGTGCATGTTCTGACCCATGCGATTGAGCTCGACGCCGTCGACAAACATCTTGCTCGCGCCCATCGCCATGATGTGGCCGCCAAAGAGCGTCGTCTCTGCGTCAGGCGACGCCTGAATCAGGATATTGCGCGACAGCATGCCGACTTCGCCGCGTTCATCCACGTCGAACGTGATCTTGCCGAAGTGCATGTAGTCGAGTTTCTTGTCGAGCGTGATCGTATTGCCACGGATGGCAGCAATGGTTCGCCGCTCTGCCTGATGGGCGTCGAAATCCGTTGACGCGAGGACAATCATGTCGCCCGCGCGCCAGCCTGCGGCGTTCAGGACGTCAATCGAGCTGCTGCCGGCTTCGGCGGTCTTGGACAGCTTCGTCCACGAGTTCGTCCGGTTGCCGTGTAGGCTGAGCGTTCCACCCATCAGCATGATCCCGCGGTCGCTGCGGTCGCTCGCGACAGTCGCTGCCGGCATGCTGATGTCTTCGTCTTTGACGTTGTCGGTGAGGGTAACGGTCGCCTTGCGCGTGTGGGGTTTGGCTTCCGTGCCAATCTCCAACGTCCCGTGCACCACGATCCACTCGGTGGTCAGCTCCAGATCCTTGTTGTCCGCGAAGCTGAGCGTGCCGTCGAGCTTGATGCCGTGCAGCGGCGGCGGACTGACGTCGAGGATGACGTTCATGTCCTTTTCGATGGTGACGACGTCGCCTCTGGCGGGCACCTTCTTGTCGGGCCAGGTGGCAGGATCAGACCAGCGCCTGGCCGCCGACGATCCGCCATTCTGAGCCTGAACGACAGCGGATGCGCTGAGAAGCAGGACTGCTGACACGAGCGAAGCAAGAATGAACGAGCGATGTTGCGTACTCACGGAATCAACCTCCGTACTCGAAGACGACCAAAACCCCCAGCGGCAACGCCGAGCGCGATCCGGCGCCCCACACACGCCGAACCCGAAGAGAGTAGCCGATTTTCGAGGATTCGGGTGGGTGAGATCCGCGATCGCTTCGCCGGCGCGCCCTGAAGAGGTTTCTCCCATCCGGACGAGACGTCGGAGGCCCTGAATTGGGAGAAAAGTCTGTCAGCTCCTCCGATTTTGCCAGCCAGATGGAACTCGAAATGGAAGTTAGCCTGTCCGGCATCGGAACGTCCGCGAAGAATCAGAGTCGAAAATCGCCTTCGATCATTCCGTTCGAAGTAGTTCAGCCGGGCTGACTCGTGCGACTTTGCTCGCGGGCCGCCAGATGGCGGCCAGCGTGACAAGAGCAAGAATCGCCGGGGCCACCATAAAGGCCACAGGATCGCGCGGACTGACGCCATAGAGAAACGCGGTCATAACCCGAGCGCCCGCCCATGAGGCGATGATCCCCATCACCAGCCCTATCCCCATCAGTGTGGCGCCGCTCCGAAGCAGCAGGTTTCGCATGGCCCGGCCATCGGCGCCGAGCGCCATCCGAATCGCGATTTCTGGTTCGCGTTGCCGGGCGGCATACGCGACAAGGCCATACACGCCGATCGACGCGAGCAGCAGCGCCGAGACCGCAAAGACACCCAGGAGCCAGGTATTGAACGCCGAGCGCGTCGTCGTTCGAGCGAGCACGTCCTGCATCGTGCGGACGCGCGCGATGGGCACGCCCCCGGTCGATTGCGCCAACGCATGTTCGAGCGCGGCGGGGGGCACCCGCCTACCGGCAGCCGTGTGAATGACCCACGCAACGGAGCCGCGGACGATTCTGGCGTTCAAGCCGTCCGTCAGTTGCGAGGCGGGCACGTACATCGCCGGCTGTGGGGCGCGGTCGAGTGGGCCATCGTGGACATTGGCGACGATGCCGACAACTTCTCGAGCGGGCTCATCGAATTCCGGTCCGGAGCCCTTGCCGATGAAGATCCGCGCGTGCAAGGGATCGGCATTCGGCCACGCACGCGTCGCCATGGCCTGGTTGATGATGACGACGCCCGGCGCGTTGTGACCGTCGGCGTCCGTGAACACGCGGCCACGGACGAGTGGAATCGCGAAAACATCGAAGTAGTGCGGAGACACGCTCGTCCATGGGCCGAATCCGTGAAACGGTCCGGTGAGTGGACGGCCGTCGATGACGAACGGAAACACTGCCCCGCCTTCGAGCGGGACGCTGCTCGCATAGGCCGCAGCGATGACGCCGGGGATCGCCTCCACCTGCGGGAGGCTGGAACGAATCAGACGATCGACCGCGGCGGTCGTCGCGAATCGGGGGCCGCTCAGCGACATTCGCGCCGTCACCACGTCTGTGGTGGCGATGCCGGGATCGACGGAGCGAAGACGGATGAACGAGTGAATAAGGACGCCGGCGCCAGTCAGGAGCATCACCGCGATCGCGAGTTCAGACACGATGAGCAGCGATCGGACTTTGAGATATCGCCGCGCGGTGCCAGGCGCACCGTCCTTGAGAATCACATTCGTGTCGATTCGCGTGCCAGTCAGCGCAGGACCGATCCCGGCCACCAGTGCCGTCGTTATCGACAGGAGGGCTGTAAACAGGACGACTCCGCTGTCGATGGTGACGCCCGCCCCTGACGCTCCGACGCGAGGAATGCTCCCAGGACTGAGGGCGAGCAGCGCACGCATCCCCGCGTGACCGACTAACAGGCCGAGTGTTCCACCAATGAGTGCCAGTGGAAGGCTCTCGGCGATGAGCTGTCGCACAACGCGATTGCGTGAGGCCCCGAGCGCCGTGCGAATCGCGATTTCCCGTTGTCGGGCGAGCACGCGGGCGACTTGAAGATTGACGACGTTGACGCACGCGATCAGCAGCACGAGCGCCACGGCGCCACACAAGACCAGCAGCGACGGGCGGATGTTCGCGACGATCGCATCGCGCGACACCTGCGCCGCGAACGTGGCCTGCGGTCCCATGGCCACGGCGTTTGGAAAATCTCGACGGAATTGTTCCGCGACGACGGCCAATCGGCTGTTGACGGCACTCAGCTCGACGCCCGGAGCGAGTCGTCCTTGGGCGGTGAAGTAGTGGACCTGGTTCGTGCTTGCGGGATCGATGACCAGGGGCAGCCAGAGGTCCACCGGGTCGCCGGACAGCGTTTGAACGCCGGCTGCTGCCACGCCGACGATTTCATAGTCGAGATCACTGACAGAAACCCGCTTGCCGATGATCCGCGGATCCGCTCCGAACGCGCGCCTCCAGAGCCCATCGCTCAGCACGGCCACCGATCGACCATGTGGGAGCATCTCGTTGGCCGCGAAGGCGCGACCCTTTGCCAAGGGAATGCCGTACAACCGGAAGTAATTGTCGGTGACCCAGGTGGCCTGCACTTGTTCAGGCTGGTCGATCTGAGTCAGATTGACGACGCTGCTGCGGTTGCCAGAGATGTCCTGCAGGAGCGCGTTCTCGCGCCGCCACAAATTGTATTTCTGATCCGAGGTGACATAGCTCGCCCCCTCGGGAAACATCGTGGTGAGCACCACTACGCGGTCGGGATCGGGCGCGGGAAAGGGCCTTAACAGCACCGCGTTGATGACGGAGAAGATGGCGCTGTTGGCGCCAATCCCGAGCGCCAGCGTGGCGATCAGAACCGCGGCGACGGCTGGCGCGCGACGCATGTGACGAACGCCGTGCGCGATGTCATCGGCGAGCTGCTCCAGCCAGGGAACGCCGGTCATCTCGTGGACATCCTCGCGCAGACGCGTCACGTTGCCGAGGCGTTGCCTGGCGGCCGCTTGCGCGCGATCGAGGTCCATGCCCTCGCGCACGTAGCGTTCGGTCAGGCGGGCGGCATGGTCGTCAAGCTCGTTCGCGAGGTCGTCCGTCACAGCCTTGCGACGGGACGCGACGAGCCTCGACAGAAACTTCAACACGTCCATGTCGCTTCATGACACCGCGAGCTTGAGCAGGCGCTGTATGACTCCGGCGACGCGCTTCCAGTTTCGAGTTTCCACCGCCAATTGGCGCCGGCCCCGGCGCGTAATCTCGTAGAACTTGGCCTTGCGGTTGTTGTCCGACGGAGCCCACCGCGAGCGGATGCAGCGGTTTTGCTGCAGCCGGACGAGCGATGCGTAGACCGTGCCTTCCTTGAGCATCAGCGCGTCGTCGCTGATCTGCTCGATGCGTCTCGCGATGCCGTAGCCATGCAGCGGCCCCAATGCGTCGAGCGTTTGCAACACCATCAAATCGAGCGTGCCCTGCAGCACGTCCGTTCTATCGCCCGTCGTTCCTTTTGCCAAGCAAAAGGAGTATCATCCGCCTCCCTTTTGTATGTCAATAGGAAGACACCAAAGAGACGGTCGTCGATCAAGTAGAGCGGCCCAGGGAGAGCTAGTTCGGAAATCTGGTGTCTAAGCCCGCATGAGAATTCTCTTCGCCAGTCTGTTCGTCGTGTGTTCTGCCGCCGGCGTCGTGCTGGCGCAGGCGTCGCCCGCGGAATTCGACGCTGCAACCATCAAACTGATGCCGCCGTTGCCAGTTGGGACGCCGTTGTCGAGGATCATCCTTGCCGCGTATCGCAACGGCACGCTGAGGATGGAAAGCGTGACGCTCAGCGAAGCGCTCCGGTTTGCATACGACCTGACGTCTGAAGACCAGGTATCCGGGCCCGACTGGATTAAATCGCGCGGGACGCGCTACGAGGTCGCGGCCAAGACGGCCGGCGACGTGCCGCTCGCGCAAGCGCGGGTGCTGATGCAGAAGCTGCTGGCCGATCGGTTGAAAGTCGTGATAAGGAAAGTGCCGAAGCCGCTTTCCTTTGCGGCGCTCGTGCAGGCGCGCGGCGGCTCGAAACTCGTGGAAGCGGATTCCAATCGCCCGGGCCCGCCTCAGGCCAGCTACGCACCGGGCCGCATCGTCGGCTCGAGCACGCCGATGCCGCAGCTCGCCCTGCTGCTGTCGACCTTCGAGCGCCAGATGATTCTCGACAGGACGGGCCTGACCGGCCGGTATCAGATCAGCCTCGAGTATCTGACTGAAGCACCAGGGGCGGTAGGGGATCAATCGAAGCCGACGCTCCAGTCCGCGCTACAGGATCAGCTCGGCCTGCGGCTCGAGGCACGCCGCGAGCCGCTCGACTCCATCGTCGTCGAGCGGGCTGAGCCAATGCCGACGGAGAACTAACTAGTCAAACGTTCTTCGCAGAGCGAGCGTGCGAACCACTCAGCCAGGTTAGACATCAGGGTGAGCGTTGATTTGTGAATGGCGGGCCGTGTGGGACGACTTTCGCAACTGGCTGATCCAGGCGGCGTGACCGCAAGGCGTCCGCGCCACGCCCCGACCGCTGAAAGCTTTTTGGCGTTTCCTCCTATCCGGAAGGAGGAACGGACGAATGATGAAAAGCGGTCGGCCTGCATTCGACCGATACGTGCCCGTGACCGTCGCGGCCTTGACGCTCGTGGTCGGAATGGCGGCGACAGCCGGCCTCCGCGCCGGAAACCGGCCGGATTCCACGTTTCTGCCGAACAATTTCCCCCATCTGAACCCGAGCGGAATTTCGACGACGTTTTCCACACGCGGCCTCGTCGATCTCACCGTCGAATATTTCCAAGCGCAGGGAACCAACGGCCGGAGCTGCTCGACGTGTCACACGCCGCAGGACGCTTGGAGCATCAATCCCAGCACGATCGGGCTGCTGTTCGAGCAGACGAACGGCACACATCCCATCTTCAACCCGCTCGACGCCGACAACCCCCAAGCGGATCTCTCGACCGTCGAGGCACGGCGCGCGGCCTACAGCATGATGCTGACCCACGGCGTGTTCCGGCGCGGTGGCGCGCCAAGGGTCGAGCGCGAGTGGGACGTCGTCGGCGTCGACGATCCGCACGGCTTCGCGAACGTCTCGACGATCGTTCAATGGCGGCGGGCGATGCCGACGATCAACTTCCATCTTGGCAGTGCGACCGTCAACTGGGACGGCGGCAACAGCGTCGGAACCGATCAGCTCGCGGGCCTCGCGAACCAGGCCGCGCGGAACGTGACCGGCGGTCAGCAGGGGCCGCCCGCCCCGCCGCAGGTCATCACCGACATCGTCGACTTCGAGACGACGCTCTCGACAGCACAGTCTGTTGCGTTCGCGGTGGGCCGCCTGAATGCGGGCGGGGCACGTGGCGGCGCGGAAGCACTCTCGCGCATGATCCGGGCGGCAGGGCGGTTCGACCTGTTCGACGCGTGGATTGACTCTCCGGTCCCGAGTCGCGCGCAGATCGCGCGAGGCCAGGAACTCTTCAACAATCCCAACCCCGGCGGCCGCACGTGCAACGCGTGTCACAACTCGAGGAACAACGGGACGAACATCAACAACCTGATGTTCGACATTGGCGCGGCGTCAGCCGAGGCGCGGACGCCGGATCTACCGCTCTACACCATCCGCAACCGGGCCACGGGCGAAGAGCGTCAGCTGACCGATACCGGCCGCGGCAACGTCACCGGTCTGTGGAGCGATCTCGGGCGTTTCAAGACGCCAACGCTGCGCGCCCTGTCGGCTCGGGCGCCCTACTTCCACAACGGCATCGCCGCGACGCTCGAAGATGTCGTGCGCCACTACGAGAGACACCTGGGCTTCATCTTCACCGATCAGGAGCGAGCCGACCTCGTCGCGTTCCTGAAGGCGTTGTGATCCACGACGTGAACGAAGGCCATCGAGCCCGCTGATTCCCACTTCGCGATTGAGCGCCAACCGCCGGCGCTGACGGTGAGTTTACTGCTGAGATTCAATGTTCATTGCGGCACATCGTGCACTCCTGCGAGGAGAGGACGGCGAAAGTAATCCGCGTCCAATCGTCGGTGTCGTGACGAAACAGTGACGCCGCTCGCCGGATGAGGTCGAAGATCGATCTGCATCAAGGATCTGTGCACAATCGTCCGATCAGGACCTCTCCGTGGTGCTAAGTTGTCGTCGTTCGTCTGAGATTCTGATTGCCCTTCTTGGTTCCGGGACTTTCGATTTCAAAAACACCTCGAGGGAGACCGCCATGTCCACAAAGTACACGCCGCTGACACAGTCGGAGCTCGATCTCATTGGTGTACTGGAAGGCTTTTCGGCACCCACGTGGGATGGGCCGGCGCTTCCTCGCCCTGAAGGTGCGGACGGCCTCGAAAAGATCTTCGACTCAGTCGACAGATTGATCGCGCGCGGCCAGTATCTGATTCAGCCAAAGGACGGTCTCTCGATCACGTACACGCTGAACAACATTACCGCGACTGCGGAGCGCTTCATGCTCGGCACCGAGGAACAGGTACAGCAAGCGGCGACGTTGCGAGAGTTGCTGATACTCCTCGAAGAGTTCTTGGAAAGGATCTTCACGAGTCCTGTTCACGCGAACGAGATTGCTTCGACTTTCCAGAGACTGCGAGCAAAGGTCGAGGCACGATTGGTGGCTCGATCGGCAGCACATGGCGCCGTATCCGCGACGTCCGCGGTGTATCGAGGATCCAGCTTGGCGCCGCGCGCGGACGCCGAGGGAGCACCCGACTACTCGGCATTTACGCTTGAGGATCCCAGCCAGTTTGCGATGGCCTGGACGACTTTTGAGGACGTGTTTCGCCGAGGTTTTCCGCACCTCACGGAGTATTGCGCAGCGATCACGGATCCGAACGAGGCAACGCGTCAGTTCTGGCCGACGCTCCGGAGCAACGCACTGCCGTACAACCTCCTGGTCCTGCAGAAGCTGACTCAGGCCAGCGCGATGTCGTTCCGGAACAATCTGGGACTGGCCTGGTTGCCGGCGTATGACGAACTTCTGGACCAGGGCAGGCTCTACGGCATCGACATGACGATATTCTCCGGTCTCGACCCGCAAAAGCTTACGAACGGCACCGTGCGGTTTACACCGTGCACCATGACGCTGCTCGAAATGGACGAGCAGAAGAACCTGAATCCGATCGCGGCGTACGTGGTCGATCCTAACAACATCAACACGGCACAGACCTACACGCCGGCGTCGCCATCATGGATCTACGGACTGCTGGCAGTGAAAACGTCATTGACCGTTCACGGCATCTGGCTCGGCCACGTCTATACGCAACACATCGTGACAGCCGCGATGCAAATGGCCATGCTGAATACGCTTCCTGCCAGCAACATCATCTATCAGCTGCTCGCACCGCAATCACAGTTCACGATTCCCTTCGATCTATTCCTGTTGGTCGGATGGTCCACTCTCTCTCCTCCAACGTCAATCAGCGATCCCGGCAAGTTCCTGACACTGTGCAACAAGTTCTCGGCGACGCACGAGTTTTTCTCAACCGATCCTGGCGACACGCTGGCACAGCTGAACCTCGATCCGGTCGACTTCACCGACCCCTCGATCGACGACCAGCCTTGGAACCTCTATCCCAACGTACAGAAGATCCTGAAAGTCTGGCAGATGACAGCCGATTACGTCAGCGCCGTCGTCGATGCGGGGTACGCGACGGACGCGGCGGTGGAGGCTGACACTGATCTGGCGAATTGGATTGGCGCGGCGAGCGGCCCGGGGAATGTCGCGGGCCTTCCCAGAGTAGATTCGAAGGCAGCCTTGAAGGCTGTGGTGACCAGCATTCTCTATCGGATCACTTTTCACGGAATGGGCCGATTGAGAAGTCTCAGCTCACCGGAGCCGTCGTTCGCTCCTAACTATCCGCCGTGCCTCCAGAGCTCGACAATTCCGGATCCGCTGGATCCGCTGCCCACGTCGGAGCTCTTGAAGACGTATCTGCCGAATACCGGAACGCTGGGTGAACTGATTACCTTCTACGACATCTTTTCCTACAGCGCACCGTATGTGCCCGTGGTTCCTAATAAGGGCTCCGAGGACGAGTTGTTCTTCGATCAGACGCGGCATCCGACCGCAAACCAGGCCTTGATCGAGTTCAGGCGCGGGATCGAGGATCTGATCAGGATGCTGCAGCCGGATTGGGTTCAGATTGGTCAGTGGTCGAGAAGTATCGAGCTGTAATTCCGAGAAGGCGCTGCGTCAGCGGAATACTCATCTCGAAACGAAAGACACTCTTCGGGTCCCAATGCCGCTTCAATTCGATCAGCGGCGGCAGCCCAGTAGCGCGATGCCCTAGATTCGCGCCCGAGCCGCCAAAGACCGAACGCGAGTGAGGAAGGTGGCGGAGAGGGTGGGAGTCTTCGAAAGACGTTTTCCAACGTTTGCTGATTTTCGCTGGCAGCGTCTACTTCCTTCTGATTCAGCCGCTTGCGTCGAAAACGATTTGGCGTCTGGTTTCGTCTGATGGCGTCCGTTTTCCGATTTTGCCAGCCAGATGGAACTCGACATGGAACTCGATGCGTTCCATCTTGTCAGTGGAAGCGGGAAAGCGATTGCCTGAACCATCGGAGCAGGAAAACGTGCCGAGCAGCGAGCCGGAGGCGTGCCGTAAAGACCGAGGCAGTGTCGCAACGCTGCCAAACGTAGCGGAACAAGCGGCGTGAGACGA
>Ga0068871_100001996_pt1 | contig 13812 bp, 8 predicted proteins | sample KBSMisM72_FD_72750 | JGI IMG/M metagenome (GOLD analysis project Ga0068871, IMG submission 72750) | Miscanthus rhizosphere microbial communities from Kellogg Biological Station, Michigan, USA - KBS Miscanthus M7-2 | ecosystem: Host-associated > Plants > Roots > Rhizosphere > Soil ... | reverse complement strand
TTTTTTCGTAGTTTAAGTCATTTGATGAAATCCCTTGCACTATTATTGAAAGGGCCATTTATGTCACTTGTATAAAACCTAAATGCTGTTTCTTTCGGCCCGACGAAAACGGCATGCTTCCAATAAATCGTTGATTTATATTTCCAATCCATTCTCATCCTCCGCTTGAAATATTAACCATTACAATTCCGGTACTGCGTATAAATATTGTTTCAATCGCGAGTGCAGGCCCTCAAACCCAACGTGCTTAAGCGCAGGCACTTTAACAGGCGAAGGATATGTGTTTTATGGATCTAGCATTAATAACTGAGAAAATATTTCAAATCAGTTACACTGTACATTTCGGGCAATTGATGAAACTCACTTTCCATAGTTTGAAGTTCTCCGTTTTTGGCAGCCTGAAGTGATACAAAAAATGTAGGCGTAAAACTGATGCCGGTTTTGTGGCACCAATTACTCATAGCCTCTATCTTGGCGTCCTGTTTTTTTAAAGCGCCGTTCATAGGGTATTTGGCCGCGAAAACTGCGTAATCGGTTTTTTCGGCAAGGTACCAATCGTCCAGGGCTTGTTTTGTTAATTCTATATCGTTTTGCTCGGCTATTGCCATTAAGTGTTTCACCGGCGGCGTTCTGTAATCTTCGTCTTTATTGGTACTTGTAAAAATAATTTGTACCTGCACGTCGGGGTTATTCGCCAGTAATTCTTCTATTGGCAGATGTGCTTTGGCGCAGGGGCCGCAATAAGGGTTACAAACCTTTATCAGTTTATATTTTGCTGCCGGATTGCCCAATGTAATGCCAAGCCCGTCGGCAGGTTCGGTAACTGCTTTTTGCCTGCCAAGTAATGCCTCGAATATCTGAGGATTGTGTTTTAACTGTTGCAATTTGTTTTGCGAACTCTTACTTTCTTTTGCCTTTTGCAACAACGGTATAAGCGATACAATGGCAATAAGCGGCGAAATAAAGGCTATTAATGTGGTTAACACCCAACTCAAATTGTGCAATAAAACGGTAACTGATGTTAACCCACCAATAGCAAGCACCGTTAAAAATTGTAATAACAATACCCCCTGAACACAAAGGCACAGCACACACCACTGCTTAGCTACGCTGTATTGGTAATATAACGAGTAAAAAATATAGGGCAATGCCATAAGGCTTATCCAGCTTAAGGCAAATAACGTGTTGGTGTTTGTAATACCTGTAAGCAACAGCAAAAGCAATTGGCCCATAAAATAGCTTAAGCCAATTGCGCTCCAGCTAATCCCTGCTATTTTAGATGCTTTTGATTGGAGAATGGCATTGCAGTTAACTTTTTTTCCGGCATTGCATATCTGGGACAAAACAGGATTGTGCTGATCTACTTCGTGCCAGATAAGAACCACACCGAGTAATACCCCTGCAAGTGTGAGCATTAAAAATAAAAATGGCAAAAAAGACGAACCTCCGTTTTGCATTAATGCAAGAACACCAGACCCCAATGCCACACCCGGAAGGAAGAACAGGCTAAGTTGACGCGTTATGCGTGTCTTTCGTTCTTGCGCAGCAATCTCATTGTAATTCTTCTCACCGGCCCGTTCCTCAGCTTCGACGAGCAGGACGGTGCCCGAAGATATGTTCAAAAAAACTTCCCTGGAGACCGTGGTCCATACATGTTTAAGAGGATCAAACAACAAAACGGTATTTGCTGATATTTCCTTAACTACGCTAAAAAGTTCATCAGCATTATTTTCAGTTTTTATTGTCGTGATAAAAGGAGTGGGCGCTTCGGTAAGTTTAGACGGGTCTAATTGTATGGCTACGTTTTCTATGCCATGATTATTCAACACGTCGCTAATGCTTAGCAAGCTTGGATAGTCGGGATGAGCTTCTAATTCATTGGTGAGTGTGGTATGTGTTATTTTTACCTGCAAAATATCTACCAATAATTTTACGGCTTCGGGTGCATTGTTTTTAGAATAAAACAGTCTTTTAACAAGGTTGAACATATGCTATCGATATAAAAGAGTTAATAATAAATAAAGAGTAAGAAAATGCCATTAACTTTAGTGAGAGACGATAAACAAAATAAGGAAATACAACAACCTCTTTGTCAGTACAAAATTTTGTCCAGACGCTCTACGCTTAAGTTAATGACATGAGTAACGCAACCCTCGTTGTAGTGTGTATATGCAAACATTAAAATGCTTGCTGACTCACAAATAACGTTGGTTAGTTAGGAGTGCACATAAGTGAATGGTAGTCACAATGTTCAAATTGGGGGCATCCTGTATTACGGCAATCAAGATTTCCAGTACCACCAGAACAAGGACCAGGAGCACAATGACCATTGACGCAGCAGTCGGAACCGCAAATAGGATTGTTTGGGCCATCTGGATAGCAATTGGCGCCTATGCTACCTTTTCCCATCACATTTCTGAGCTGGTCTCTTGTAAGCACTCCTGCAGCGCTTATTTCAAACGCTTTGAGCTTTAATTTTTTCATTATAATTTATTTAAATTGCGCCTCTATTATCGGGTTGCGGCTTTCCCTATCCTGTTTTACCGAAGACAGGCAACTTATTGTTCGCGAGACAATTTCTTTGCTGTTAATATTTTATTTAAAATATTTGGTTCATAGTTTTGGGGGCCGCGCCCTATAATAAATACGGCGGGGTGTCACTTTAATATCAGCCCGTGGATAAACTTAAATGATCAGGATGTTTCTTTTAATCCTGCATGAATACCATGAAGTATATCAAGTTGGTGTGTGAAACCGGTTAAGACATCTGACAGGTTGTTTTTCATAATAAGGTCTGATAAAACTGATACTTAGGGATACCAATTGGCTATTTCAAACATAATTTATATATGTCAATAATACAAGTATTGATGAAAAAAATTAGACTTTCCTTAATCGCGTTTATCTCTCTATCAAAGAACTTCAATTAAATCAAAAACTCGGGTCTGCTCCTCGTTTAGGTTAACAACATTGATAACGCAACCATCGTTTTCGCAAGTAAATGCAGCCATAAAAATGCCCGGCATCTCACAAATAACGTTGGTTGCGTATGGGTGTTTACTATTCTACGAGGAATTTATTCATCGCAATACCATCAAGTTTACCTTACACAAACACCGTTGAGACAATAATAACTCCAGGGGCATCCGTTGTAAGTGCAATTATCAGGCGCCGGAGCACAATGACCATTGAGGCAAATGTCGGAACCACAAATAGGGTTGTTTGGGCCATCTGGATAGCAATTGGCGCCTATGCTACCTTTTCCCATCACATTTCTGAGCTGTTCTCTGGTAAGCACCCCTGTAGCGCTAATTTTAAACGCTTTGAGCTTTAATTTTTTCATTATAAATTTTATTAAAATTGCGCCTCTATTATCGGGTTGCGGCTTTCCCTATCCTGTTTTACCGAAGACAGGCAACTTATTGTTCGCGAGACAATTTCTTTGCTATTGATATTACTTAACGTTGAACCTCATATATGCCTGTTTAATACTTTCTAATTTTTTTGCCGAGACTGCAAACATGTTTTGTACTGTTCTATCTTGTTCATTGCGTGCGCGGACTGTATCCAAATAGTTAAGATCTTTTGGTACAGAAATAAAAGGGTATAAAACTGTTTTTTGGCTGGTCATTTCCGAAAGCAAGAGATCGGCAATAACATTATCATCAAAAGGTTCATCTAATATTTGCTGAAATAAGGGCTTATATAAAACAATAAATTGGGTGGACAGGCAACGGGCAATCCAAAACCTGTTAGGTGTAATTAATACTTCATTCTCGGTATAACTGGTACCTCCGGATAAGTAATTTATACCGCTTGCGTGAGCGCCGATGATGTTTTTTAATAAATATGCTTTTGAATAATGTTCGGTAAACTCGTGGTTATCTTCACAAACAATGATAACATCGTCATCTGCGTCAATAGCCATCTGAATAATTTTCCGGATGCTTTGCCATAAACCAACCGCATCAATTTCGTGTTTGCAGGCCTCCACAATGATGACATCAAATTCGGATTTGTTTTCAAATTGTTGTTTTATGTGGACCAGTCTTTCCGTTCGTTCTGGTAAATTAATAATATAGGTAGGTATGGTTAATGTGTTGTATATTTCCGCATCCGGTTCATCAGCCTGAGGGAAGTTGTTATAATAAGACGCAACGTTTTTTAAGTTTTGCATCCACTCGGAGCTTTTTGAAAACAACTCATCAGCCCGGCCCGGCAAGTTGTTGTGTGGGGTAGCATCTGAATAACCAAAATCCTTTTGTACCGAAACAAAAGGGTAAATTATAAATTTATTTTGCGTAAGCGCGGATATTTTGAAATCGGCCGCATCGTAATCATTAAAATCCGCCTGTAATATTGTGTTGAAAAATTTCTTAAACACAATTATAAACTGTGTGCCGTTAAAGATATAAGCCCAATGCAGGGTGTCGCTCACGGGGGCCATGCCGTCAAACCAATTAACACCGCCTATCAGGATGTCGGCATCTCGCTCTTTTACCTTACTTATACTGTTAAAAAGCAGTTCCTTTGAGTAAAATGGGGTAAACTGATGATCGTCTTCACAAATGAGGATATATTCATATTCACTGGCTTTTTGTAAAATGTATTTTATAGTGGACCATAAGCCAACGGCGCCTATTTGATGTTCGTGGGCCTCAACAATATTTACACTAAACTCATTACGTTCGGCAAATTCATTTATAATGTGTTGCCTGCGGTCGACTCGGCTTTTTAAGTTGATGATAAAAGTTGGGATTGTTATTCTACTCATTAGGATATTCTCCGGATTAGGCATTAGTTTCTTTATTAATGTACCTCATTGTTGAAGATGAGTATAATTCCACGACCAAGTACGCCACCGCCATAATCTCCTTCCAAAACGGTATTCAGAAATTTACTATGTTGACTAGTTACAACTTTTACAGGGAAAATGGGCTGCAGTTCTTACAAGCTTGAACAATACTTTAGGTTTAAAGTCTTTCATAAAAGGAATAGGTATTACTGGTGTTTTTTGTGTATTACTAAAAACAGGTCTTAAATTTTCGGATAAAGAAATTCCTGTTGATCTATTTTTATATATTACTGATTTTTTATAAACCTATCATTAAAAAAATGATTAGACAGGGGGTAATCTCGTTATTTTTGAGGGGTAAATCGCGAAAAATCATATTTAAGTAGTAGTTAAATATCAAACTGCCACACGTCCTGGCACCCAAGCGGCATGCATTACTACAATGCATGCTCGTTTACTTTGCAAAGTATCTTTATGTGCTTATTCAAGCATGTATTTGAGGTCGGGTAGCTGGTAATATTCGGGCAGGCGGTAACCGTTAAGTAACAATGTTGGCGTAGCGGTCACCTTTGCCATTTCGCACCAGGCTTTCTGATTATCTATTTTGTAGTATTCAGCTTCATTAAGGTCAACCGGATAAACTTTTGCCCATGCTTTATAGTCTTTTTGTTTTTGTTCATACCAGTCGTTTAGGGCCTTTTTAATGATCTCTTTATTCTCCAGCTGATTTAGTGCCATCAGATGGCGGCTAACCGGGGTTTTGATGTCTTCATCGATATTTTGAGCAGTGAACACTATGCGGGCCTGTATATCAGACCGTTGCTCTAAGAGTTCATCCAGTAATTTGTGCGTTTTTGAACAAGGCGGACAATAAGGATTTGTAACCATAGTGATGCTTGTGCGGGCATTGGTATTTCCCAATACAATTGACCAATCTTCTGATGGCAAGGCATATCTTGGCTGATTATTCAACATGGAGTTAAAGAGTTCTGAATTATATTTGAATTTACGCAGCTGATCTTTCAATGGTTTGATCTGCTGGGTTTTGAGGAGCATGGGTTTTATAAGCATCCATAATACTATGGGCAGAAAAAAAGAAATGAATAGCGTACTCCAAGCAGCAGCGTCTGGCATAGTGAGGGGAGTATTAAATGCTGTTACAGACGGAATAAATTGAAGCCATAATAAGGCTTGCACCGTACAACACAAAACACACCATTGTTTTGCTATGTGTGCCTGGTAGTAAATAGAATAAATGGTATAAGGCAAACTGATGATATTCAGAATAGCCAATGCCTGTGATAATGATGTTGAGTGATTGCCAAATAGCAATGCAAGCCAGGTTCCGCTGAAATAAAAAAAGCCAACCTCGCTCCACGACAAGCCTTCAAATACTGTTGCTGCTTTAGATGAAAGGATAGCCTTGCAATCGGAGTTGTTGCCTGAGCATAATTTCTGAACCAGAGGATTGTTACTATCTATGGATTGAACCAATAGCAGAATAGATGTAATGAGCCCGGCGGAAGCAAACAAGGTAAGCAGTAGTATCTGCCATGAGTAATTTTCAACGTAATTGGTATCGAAAATTACTCCGATAATCAGAATCAGCAGTAACCCGATTATCGCCAATGGAGTCTTTATTTCTGAAATGGACGCGCGGGCTGAACCTATTGAACGGGGCGTTAATGAGGGCTCAATTGTTAATACAATGCCGTCGAACACCTTTTTAAATTCGCTTAAGTCTATCTTATGTTTATTCCATTTCTCACTTGATACAATAAGTTTTTGATCATCTATCTCGTTCACCATGAGGAAATCTCCCCCATTTGAGCGGGTATGAACGATGAACGGGCAGGAGACACGTGGGAGGTCATCAGCTGCTACCCGGTACGCATTGTTTTCAATATTGAAATTGCTTAATACGTCGCTTATTGCCAATAAGCTGGGGTAGTCCGGATGTTTCTCTAACTCCGTAATAATTTTGCTGCTATCAACGGAGAACTGCAGCGCTTTCAAAATTTTGATGACAGCGGCATCGACATTGTCGTATTTTTTGAACGAGATCATAGGCTAAGGTTTAAGATTTATAACCAGTGGTTAATTATGGGAGTGAATGTAACTAATTTTTCTTTTAAAGTCCGAGCGTTAAAACACTCAACTTTTCAAAACTGACGAATGAGTAAGTGGTAGCCATGCTCGTGGGTATAGTCAAAAAAGAAAGCCCCGGTTTTTAACTTCCGGAGCTTTCGCATCAACTTATCTATCTCAATCAAATTATTTCGTTATCCAAATTTTGGTGCTTGTAAGATCGTTTCCACCTGTAGCAGCTTTCCAATTGGTGTTATTGAACTGGGATTCGTCGGATGGATACTGATAACGTTGCAGGGAGCCATAATTCTGTGTGTAGCCTGCCGGGTTATTTGTATCAGCGGGTGTTGCACCTCCGGTTCTCCTCATTAAGGTCCAGGCCACCCAAGGTTGGCGGAACAAGTCTACCCATTCCTGGGCATAAATCAGGTTAAGGGCATTGTTGGCATTAAATGCAACTTTTGGGTTGGTTAATACGGCATCGATCTCTGCTTGAGTTGGTGTACCAGACGCCGGCTTATTCACCACCCAAATCGATGAATTAAACGCCATGTTTTTCCAGAAAGTAAGCGAAGCTTTTACACCTTTTGTGTATTCATCTTGTGCCGAAGCAACATTCTGTGCAACACCTGCACCCTTTGCATATGCTTCAGCTACCAAAAAATGCACTTCAGCTGCAGAAATAAAAATTTCAGGGCATGCGCCGGTTGATCCGCTTATGATCCCGTCACGGCCCAAGTAATAATTATAGTCTGAGTACAAGTTACTGACTTTATGGGCCGTCCAATCATTATCCCTATCGATATTATACGGTTCGCCACTGTCAGATATAGGTGTAATAGGGTTCTGTGGGTAAGGCACCCATTGACCATTGCCGTTTACCTCAAAAAATATGTTACATCTTAGGTCAAATATTCCGCTTCCATCGGTGTTATTATTGTTGCTGAATAAATTCCATAGCGTGCTGCCCATTCTCGCGCGACTTTCCTGGTGAAAAAAGAAGCCCCTGCCCGCCCCATCTATGTCGAATGATATACCTGGTATATTTGTTTGATTAAGACCAACTACATCGGCAACTGCGTCTGTTAATAACGGCTTGGTCAGCGCGTCGGCAATAATCGGCCCGGCATCTGCACTATCTTTGTCATACATGGTTAACGCATATCGCAACCTAAGCGAGTTTGCAAATTTTCCCCATTGGCCAATATCGTTCGCTAAAAGGAACTCGTTCGAACTAAATGAAAACTGGTTGCCGTTAGTATTAAAATGATTGACGGCCCAGGTGAGGTCACTTAAGCAGGATAGATATACCTGCTGTTGCTTATCGTAAGGCACAACAAGGTCTGCTGTAGATCCCGAAAATGCCTTTCCTGCTTTTGAATAAGGCATATCGCCGTACAAGTTTGACAACTCAATAGCCTGGTATGCTCTAAGTACCTTTACCATAGCTTCGGCATTGACGTAGGTTGCTGAATCAGGGCTTGATTGCATTTTGGTAAGCATCTGATTCATAGCGGGTAAATTTGAATAGAATTCACTCCAATTTGTCCCTTCTACAAAAGAATAATCCGATACTGCATATACTGCGCCCAGTTGTGTAATAGGATACAACCATCTTGCGGCAGACCAGTTGCCTATATTAGCGGCCCGATCTATATTTGCTCCAATACCCGAATACAGCTGTGGCAAGGTGGCTGATGCCGGGCCACTGTATGGAGCATTTTCTTTTTGAAAATTTTTGGTACAGGAGGCAAGGATTGAAGCAATAAGGACCGTCAGGGCCATTGCTTTCATCCAATGTTTTATATTATGATGCTTTAACATAACGTTTCTTTTTTAATTTTTAAAATCATATCAAAACCCTGCTTTTACAGTAAAACCGTAAGAACGTACACCTGGCAAACCGCCGAACTGTATACCCTGAACATTTCCGCTGCTAACAGTACTTTCTGGGTTGATCTTATCCGGTAAGGTGGTGAACAGGTAGAACAGGTTGCGGCCTATCAATGAAACCGACAGGTTTTGGAATACCTTGGTTTTTTGTACGAGCTCGTTTGGTATCCTGTAAGTCAGAGATACCTCACGCAGTTTTCCCCATGAATCATTAAATATAGAATTGGTGCGGACTATAGGATCGTTATCCCATGATTGATAGTTGCCTGCATATTTCCACCATGCGTTTACTACATTGGTGTTTGGTACGTATGTGCCTGGTGTAGCGCCTTGTACAACGCCTGGTAAAATTACACCCACATTGCCTTTGGTGCCGTCAGGATAAGTATAGGGTAATCCATGACCATCTCTTTCCCATACGGTCTCAGGCGCCATACCCTGTCCCATAATAGTTGCGTAATCTCCGGACCAGATCTGGCCGCCAATTTTAAAATCAGTCAAAATATATAAACTGAAATTCTTGTAGCGGAAATTTTGAGAAATACCACCCGTTAATTTTGGTGTGGCATCACCTATTTTAACAAAGTCGTCTGTGGTAGCATATTGTGCACCAAGTACCGGGCCATGGCCGGTGTTTGTACCGTTATCGTATATCAGGTTTACAATTTTTTGGCCGTTAGGCGCATATTTGTAGTCACGACCGTAAATGCTGCCATAATCGCTGCCAACATCAACTTTCATTAATACACCATTAGTTCCAAACCAGGAACCCAAATCAAGCGAATTAAGCCCCGGTTCTAATGCAACAACTTTATTTTGATTATGAGCCGCGTTTACGGTTACATCCCATGAAAAATCAGGCGTCTTAATTATTTTAGCATTTACTGTTAATTCAATACCTCTGTTGCGCAATGCCCCTGAATTGATTAAAACACCGCCGACGCCGGATGAGGCTGCCGTTTTAATAGTCAGTATCTGGTGATCTGAATAAGTATTATAATAAGTGAAATTTACATTTAAACGGTCATTGAAAAAGCCAAGGTCAGGCCCGATCTCAAAGGACCTGGAACGTTGTGGCTGTATATTTGTAGGGTATATGCCTGGCAAGTTCAAACCTGTTGAAAAGCCAGGTGTACTACCAGCTACAGGTACATAAGTGAGCCCGTTTTGATAAGGTTGGTATGCATTGGCACTTTCCGCTTCACTTATCCTCAGTTTACCATAGCTCAACCAGTTTTTTACTGAACTCATATCAAACGCGTCTGTAAATACGAAACTCAAACTTGCTGATGGATAAAAATAGCTCCAGCGTGAAGGACGCAATGTTGACGACCAGTCATTAGTTCCTGACAAGTCTAAAAACAAATAGTTTTTGTAAGAGAGATTAAGTAACCCATATACCGAGTTTATTTCCATCTCGTTTCTATTTTCTGTAGGGTTAAGCACGGTTGGTGCGTTACCATTATAGTTACTAAGATTGAAAATGAACGGATAATTGAATGGCCCCGGATTATTGGTCGCAACATCATACATATTGGTATAATAATGCCTTGCACCAAGTGAAAGACTGGCGTTAAAATCTTTTAACAGTTTATCTTTATGAAAAACTAAACGGCCATCCAGATTATTGGTAGATGTTCTTGCAAGGTCATACCCATATGCGCCTTGCAACCCTGCGGCGTCCGTAGGATAGTTTTTGGTTACAAACTGGTTAGTGTAGTAATTTAGGCCAACGTTGCCTACTGCTTTCAACCATGGGGTAATCTCAGCGTTAAGCGAAATAGACCCAATGAATTGATTTTGTGTGAGTGTGGTAGTATTGTTAAAAACATTCCACCAGTAATACTGCTGCCCATACTCAAATGGTGATTGTTTCAATATAGGGTTTTGTGACCCGTCAGGCAAAGTAGTTAGCCCTCTTTCAATAGGCTTATAATCGGCCGGTAAATTATATACCGTCATATAACCAACACCAATACCGGCAGTCCCGGTTCCGCTTTCGCCGTATATGTTTGGCGGATTATATTTATTCAGGTTAATATAGCTTGCAGTCGCATCAACTTTTACTTTAGGGCTGATATTAATAGACGATCCGATATTAAAAGTATTTGTCGCGTTGTGGCTATTGTAAGTTATTTCGTCGTTTGTCGACCTGGTATAGGATACGCGCAATGTTCCCAGGTCGCCCCCGCCTGAAATAGATAGATTATGCGTTTGTGTATTGCCGGTTCTGTAAAAGCTCTTGAAAATATTAGGGTTGCCCGTGTATGGCCTGGTTGTGCCATCCCACCACGCTAATGGCTGGCCTTCCATTTTTGGCCCCCATGATGCTCCGTCGCCCGGGAAACCGATATAGTTATAGAACGGGCCACCTGCAGGGCTGGTAACGCCCGGACTAACATAAGCTCCCGGTATGCTGCCTAACGAGCCATAGGGGTCGCCGCCTATTTGTTCTTGCCTGTTATTTCCATTGCCGTCCTTATAAAAAGTTGGATTGGCTGAATAAAGGTCTTCGGTCATGCCATTGCCGTACTCATCCTGCAATTTTATAAAACGGTATGGGTCGTTAGCACGATAGGTATAGCTATAATCAACGCCGAATCCTTTCTTTTTTGTGCCTTTTTTAGTAACGATAAGAAGAACGCCATTGGCACCACGCGCACCATACAAGGCTGCTGCTGTTGGTCCCTTCAATACGGTAACGCTTTCTATATCATCCGGATTTAAGCTGTTTAAAAAAGAACCGTTGTCTATTGGTGGCTGCGATACATCAGTATTCCCTTTGTTTAACGCGTCAGTATAAGATTGAATAACGCCTTTTGGCTGTACTGGCTCGTTATCAATTATAACGTTATCTACAACGATCAAAGCCTGGTTATTTCCGTAAAGATTATTATTCCCTCTGAGGACGACGCGTGTCGAACCACCTTCAACACCATTGGGTGTAGAGATATTCAAACCAGCTACTTTTCCCATCAGGCCTTCGGAAATATTCGGTGGATTTACTTTATCCAGGTCAGCCCCTGAAATGGTTTGCGCCGAATATCCTAATGATCGTGCTTCGCGTTTTATGCCCAAAGCCGTAACAATTTCTACACTGTTTAACGTGCTTGCTGAAGGCTTCAAGCTGATGGTAATGCTGGTTCTGTCTCCCACTGGAACTTCCTGCTCAGCATAACCGATGAACGAAACGACAAGCACTGCCGATTTATCGGGCACTGTTATTTTAAAACTACCGTTCACATCAGTTGAAGTGACGGTATTCGTGCCCTTTACTCGCACCGTTGCCCCGGGAAGCGCAGCGCCCAGGTCATCAACCACTTTGCCGCTTATGTTAATAGGAGCTACCGGCGTCGTTTCTGCGCTGGTGATTGTTTTTGCCGTAAGTACGATTGTTTTCTGTACGATTTTATAGTTTATCGGCAGGTTTTTAAAACAGAGCTCAAGCGTGTTATCCAGGCTGAGCCCCTTTACATTCAATGTCACTTTATAGGACTGCTTTACGATATCAGTTTTGTACCAGAAGGTGTAACCGCTTTGTTTTTCGATATCGTTTAAAACTTTTTCAAGCTTTGCGTTCTTATCGGTTATTGTAATATTCTGGCCAAACGTGGCTGCATGCAGGTGAATGCAGAATATTGTGACAAGAGCAATAGTTAGTTTCATAACCAACATTATCTTTTTAAACCGTGAGTAGGAATGCCTCAACGGGTTAATAGTAGAAATTTCCATACATTTGTTTGGTTTTGGGTTTTGAATAGATTATAGCTTACTCTATTTTGTTTAGCCCAGCCGCTTTGCCGGGAAGTGCTCGCAACACGTTCCGGCTTTTTTGCTGGTAAGCTATCGGGCCCGGCCTTTTAGCTTTCTTTTACCAGTAATTATTTTACGATGATCTTCCCCCTTTCTATAGTAAAGTCAATGCCGCTTAGTTCCAATATTTTTAAGACGGCTGATGCATTTGAGTTTCTCGATATTCGACCATGATAGGTTGATGTGGGCACCTGTCCGCTGTATTCGATGTCCACATTGTACCATCGGCTGATTTGCCGCATGATGGTTTTAATGTCCGCGTTGTTAAACTGAAACATGCCGTTTTTCCAGGCAGTTACTTCATCAATGTCTACATCACTTTTTACATCCATAGCACCGTTACCTTTCCGCAGGTATTGTTGCCCGGGTTTGATCATGGTTTGTCCTTTGCCGTCAAATATTTTCACACTGCCTTCAACCAGGGTGGTTGCTGCTACATCTTCGTCAGTATAAGAGTTTACATTAAACTGGGTACCTATATCCTGAACAGTTTGATCGGCTGTTTTTACTTTAAAAGGCTGTTTTGAATTGTGTACAACTTCAAAGTACGCCTCACCGGTCAGCTCAACAACTCTTTCGCCACCTGTAAATGCTGTTGGAAACTTTAAAGAAGAAGCGGCATTCAGCCACACCTTGGTTCCGTCGGCAAGGGTAAGTTGATATTGGCCGCCCTTAGGTGTTGTAAGTGTATTGTAATTTACTTCAGCAGTTGTTTTGCCGGTAGCGGCGCTGTAGGTTAATTGCTCGTTTTGTTTGACAACCCGGCTACCAGGTTGTGTCTTAAGCGTGCCATTTTTCACAATGGCTAAGTTTACTTTTGATCCGTCTGCAAGTGTGAGTGTTGCCTTATTGCTGCCGGGCGCCAGATCGTAATTTTCTGCCAAAACCTTTACAGGCTCCTTCTTTAATTTATTTACAGCAAATAACCCTATCATTAAAAATAACAGGATCGAGGCTGCTACCTGGAAAGGTCTTCTTTTGTATAAAGGGATAGCCCGCTTTTCAGTGCGGCTTATTTTATTGTCAATTCTTTGCCTGAGGCTGGCTTTGAGTGAGTTGATCTCCTCTTCGTTTAAATTGTTTGTAATATCCGGGTCGCCGGAAAATTGGGAGTAATAGTTTTCAATCGCATCTATCTCGTCAGGTGACGCATTGCCATTCAAATACTTTTCGACCAGCTTTAAAAAATCTTGCTTTAAGCGAGGGGGCATAATTTGTTTTTT
>Ga0068871_100001993_pt1 | contig 13817 bp, 7 predicted proteins | sample KBSMisM72_FD_72750 | JGI IMG/M metagenome (GOLD analysis project Ga0068871, IMG submission 72750) | Miscanthus rhizosphere microbial communities from Kellogg Biological Station, Michigan, USA - KBS Miscanthus M7-2 | ecosystem: Host-associated > Plants > Roots > Rhizosphere > Soil ... | reverse complement strand
CCCCAAGGAGGCACGTTCCAGACGGTTCGCGGAACGTTCATCTTCGATGGCTTGGCGACGATGCTGCAAAATGCGCCGACTCCGGCCGACACCCGGTTCAACTCGTGGGCCGCGTTCCTCCTCGGGACGCCGTCGCGGGCGGGGAAGGTCGACCAGCTGGTCAACCCCAATTCGATCTACATGAAGACCTACGCGGCATACGTTCAGGACACGTGGCAGGCGTCCCAGAATCTCACGGTGTCATTCGGACTGCGCTGGGAACAGCAGACATTCCCAACGCGACCCGACGGCACGGGCGTCAACCGTTTCGACCCGGCCGATGGATTTGTGTACATCGGAGGATACGGCGCCACGCCGCAGGACACGTTCGCCACGACGCACGGTCTTTTCCTGCCGCGCGTGGGAGCCGCGTATCGTCTCGGCGAGAAGACCGTGTTCCGCAGCGGCTATTCGCGCTCGGGCGATCCCACGAGCTATATCAACTTCCGCAACTCGTTCCCAAGCGTGTTTGCGTACGAAATGCCGCAAATCACCAACAACCCGTACCTTCCCGTGACGACGCTCCGCCAGGGGATCGCGCCGCCGATCGCACCGCCCGATGTGAGTTCGGGCAAGCTGCTCCTGCCGTCCGGCACAGGAACGACGACGTATCCCAAAGATCTGGAACGTGGATCCATCCACAGCTGGAACGTCACCGTCGAGCGCGATCTGACGTCAAGGCTGACCGGGCAGGTGGCGTACGTGGGAACCAGGGCAGTCGGCCAGATGGCCTTCGTGAACATCAACGCCAGCGCTCCCGGCACTGGCAACGCGGGCCGTCCGTTGTTCCTGCAGGGCCTGACGAATCTCAATAGCGACATCAACTCGTTCCAGCCCTATGGCGACACGGTTTACAACGGACTTCAGACCCAGTTGCGCAGTCGCTTCCGCGACGTGACAGGCGGCATTGCTTATACGTGGTCGAAGACGACCGACTACGTGGACAACGGAGGAGGCAATGCAGCAGGCGCTGGCAGCCCGCGGATTCAGTATCTGCCTGAAAAGGAACGCAACAACGGGCTGGCCGGGTACGATCGGACGCACAACTTCCAGGCGTTCTGGGTGTGGAATCTTCCGTTCGGCCAGGACGGACGATGGGCCAACACGGGATGGAGCAGGGAAGTCCTCGGCGGCTGGCAAGTCAACGGCATCTGGACAGTGATGAGCGGGACGCCGATCTACATCGTCCAGAACACCGCGTTCAATTTGAACGCGGCCGGGAGCGGCCAGGTCCCCGACCTGATCAAGGACAGCGTCGCGACGTATCCCGACAATCAGGTGAACCGGCCTCCCGCAGGCGCGGATCCGAACGCCTACCAGTACTTCGATCGAAGCGCATACCAAGTCGTCAACATTGCGGCAGGCCAGCCGCAGCGGTTTGGAAACTCGCCGCGGAATACGCTGCGTGGACCCGGATTCTGGAACCTGGACCTCGGCGTGTTCCGCACCTTCAAGCTGCCGGGTTCGGCGGCCGTGCAGTTGCGTCTCGAGATGCTCAACGTGCTCAACAACCCGAATCTGTCGAATCCTGGGAACAATATTTCTGACCCGGCGACGTTCGGATTCATCACGTCCACGACTGCGGTGGGCGAGCGCAACATCCGGTTGGGATTGAGGGCGACGTTCTAGCGATCTCGCAGGGCAGGAAGGGCAGGATCGGCAGGAATGAGAGGGCACGAAGGCTCTGCGTTCTCGACCATCCCGCCTATCCGGCCCGTCCCGCCCTTCCTGCCTACTGATTCACGCCACTCGCGAGAAAGCCACCGTCGACGACGATCAGCTGGCCGGTGACGAACGTGGAGGCGTCGGACGCGAGGAACACGGCGGCGCCTACCAGTTCGTCGAGCCGGCCGAATCGTTTCATCGGCGTCCTCGCGATCAGCTCCTGGCCGCGCGGCGAGTCGAGCAGTGCCCGGTTCATATCGGTGGCGAACAAACCGGGCACGACCGCGTTGATTCTCACGCCTCGCGGCGCCCATTCGACGGCGAGCGCGCGCGTGAGGCCGGCCACGGCCGCCTTGCTCGCGGTGTAGGCGGCCACTTCGAAGAACCCCACAAACGACGACAGCGAGGCGATGGTGATGATCCGGCCGTCGCCCCGTTCGAGCATCGGCGCGGCGAACACGCGGCAGGCGCGCAGTGTTCCCGTCAGGTTGGTGTCGATGATGCGCTGCCACTCAATGTCGGTCATCTCGAGCGTCGGCATGCGTGCGGTGACGCCGGCCGCGCACACGAGAATATCGACGCTGCCGAGCTCGCCCAGACATCGATCGCGCAGCGACGCGAGCGACTGCGCGTCGCCGACGTCGCACGTCTGACGCAGCGTCCGCCGGCCGCACGACTCGATTTCTTTGGCCACGTCGGCGACAAGAGTGTCGCGCCGGCCCGTGGCGACGACGTCCGCGCCGGCGCAGGCAAGACCCAACGCGATCGTTCGTCCGATGCCGCTCGTGCCGCCGACGACAACCGCGACGCGTCTGGACAGATCGAAGAGAGAGGGATTCACGCGTTCGCGACTCATGATATCCCGATGAGACGCTGCAGACTACGGACGTGCGTTCCCTTGCTGGATCGTGACAATCTGATTCGCCGCCACGTCGGCCATCGATTCCGTCGCGCCGCCCGGCCAGACGACCTCGATGCGATCGACGCGTGTCGCGGTCCCGACCCCGAAGTGCGCGCGCAGATCGTTCTGACTGAGGTAGCTCGAGCCGGCCTTGACGTCGCGAATCTGGGTGCGCCCGCCGGCCGTGACGCGGACTCGCGCGCCAATCGCGTCTGTGTTCGGCGCGCGTCCGCGCAGGCGAACGGTCAACCAGTTCGCCCGATTGCCGCCGTCGTTTCGCAGCAGCTCGGCGTCCTGGCCGTTGTTGGTGACGAGCAGATCGAGATCGCCGTCGTTGTCGATATCGGCGACGGCGAGGCCGCGGCTCACGCGCTCGGCGGCGAACGCCGGGCCGGACGTCCGTCCGGCTTCGACGAAGCGGCGGCCCGTCGTGTTACGGAAGAGCAGCTTGCGCTGCATGTACGTGGACCCGGCGCGGAACTTCGGCGCGTTGTCGAGGATATGTCCGTCCGCGACGGCGATGTCGAGCAGGCCGTCGTTGTCGTAGTCGAGAAACGCGACGCCGAAACCAACGAAGGGAAGTGTCGGAAACCCGATGCCGCTCTCGGGCGACGCGTACGCGAACAAGCCGCGCTCGAGGCCGTGGAGCAGCGTGTGCATCTCGAAGTCGAGGTTCGTGATGACGACGTCGAGGCGGCCGTCGCCGTCGTAGTCGCCGGTGTCGATGCCCATTCCGGCGCGAGCCCGGCCGTCGGCGCCCACCGCGATGCCGGAGACGAGGCCGGTTTCCGTGAAGCGCATGTTGCCGTCGTTGTGGAACAGGAAGTTCGGCATCGTGTCGTTCGCCACGAACACATCAGGCCGTCCGTCGCCGTCGTAGTCCACGATGACGACGCCGAGGCCGTTCGAACGAAGCCGGCCGACGCCTGACGCGGCGCTGATGTCGGTGAACACGCCGTTGCCGTCGTTGCGATACACGGTGTTCGGCAGCGGCTCGTACTTCAGTGGATGACAGTAGAAGCGGACGCCCGTCTTCGCATCGCCGCAGAACGGACTGTGCGCGCGGTCCGCGTCGACGTAGCTCGTCACCCACAGGTCGAGATCGCCGTCGCCGTCGAGGTCGGCGAACGCGCAGCCGGTGCTCCACCGCGAATCTCCGACGCGCGCCGTGGCGGTTACGTCGGCGAATGTACCGTCGCCCCGATTCCGATAGAGCGTGTTCGATCCGTAGCCGGTGACGTAGAGGTCGGGATGGCCGTCGCCGTCGTAGTCGCCCGAGCACGCACCCATGCCGTACCCGCGATGACGGATGCCTGAACGATCGGTGACGTCCTCGAACGTGCCGTCGTGGCGGTTGTGGAACAGCCGGTGCCGTGCGCGCCGATTTACGGCTGGATCGGCGATGGAGCCGCCGTCGACGATGAAGATGTCCGGCCAGCCGTCGCCGTCGTAGTCAAAGAACAGACCGCCGGAGCCCATCGTCTCGACGAGATGCTTGTCCGCGCTTGCGCCGTTGGTGTGATGAAAGACGACGCCGGCCTGGCGGGCGATGTCGACGAACTGGGGGAGGGGAGCGTCGGCGCCCGACACGACCGCGATGGCCGCAACAAGCGTTGCCGCCGCGCTGAGCCAGAGCTTCACCGGCCGCGCGCCCGTTCTTCGCGATCGACGTCGTTCTCCAGGCTGCGCCGGCGCTTCTCGAGCGCTTCTCGGCGCAACCGCTCGTACATGTCGAACTGCCGAGCGGCTTCGAAGCCGTCGCCGGCTCTGGCAAACGCCGTAGCTAGCGCGTACCTGACCTCGAAGGCCTCAGGTCGTAGTTCGAGCGCTCGCGAAAAGGCGTCCGTGGCGTCCACATACTGTCCGCTGTCGAGCCACAGCTGGCCGATGGCGGCGAACGCCTGGGCGTCCAGAGGATCGATGAGCAGGGCGGCGACGAGTTCCGAGAACGCGTTGTCCGTGCGTCCGTCCGCGATGTACGCCCCGGCGAGTTCCCTGTGAATCAACGGATCGTTCGGGTCGAGACGCGCTGCGCGACGGAAGGTTTCAATGGCTTCCGTCAGGTTTCCTTCGAGTTGAGAGAGCCGAGCCGTTTCTACGAGGATGGCGGTCCGTCCCGTCAGCGTCCCTCGAAGCGCGGCGGCATACTCGCTCTTGGCTTCGGCGATGCGGTTCTGGGCCTCCATCTCCCGTCCGCGCGCAAAATGCGTGGCCGGCGAGGCGCCGCCGCCACTTGACGTCGGTTCACGTCGCAGCGCGCTTATCGCATCGTCGAACCGTCCTGACGCGAGAAGTGCGAACGCTTCGGCGGTTACGTCGTCGTCGCCGATGACGGGCGCTCGCGTCATCGCGTCGGGAATTGCATCCAGCACGACGAACGGGGACATGGACGGCCGAGCCGTCGCAGTCCGCACGCGATGGTACGCATCGACCAGGTACTTGCGAGCGTCCTTGAGCTCGCCGTTCGCCGCGGCGGATCGGTCGACGACGTAATATGCCTTCGCCGGATCGTTGGCGTCGAGCATCCAGGCGGCGTGAAAGACGCCTTGTCCGCTTTCCAGCTTTTCAAGTCGCTCGAGCGTCAACGCGCGCAGCACCTGCAGATCGGATGATGACGGACGTAGGGAAGCCGCCGCGTCGAACTCGCGCAGCGCGTCGGCTGTCCGCCCGCGCGCATAGAGCGTCACTCCCAATTGGACATGTTGCTGATAGTTGTCCACGTTGCCGGCCGTCTTGACGCCCGCTTCCATCGCGCCGATGCGACGATCCCACTCCGCGAGCGACGCAGCCATGTTGGCCGCTGCGGTTCGAATGGCGGCCGATTTGGCCGGCTGAGGCTGGCCCGCGGCTGCCGTGAGTTGACGCACAGACTCGACGAACCTGTCGATCTGCGCATGCGCCGAAGACGGCTGGACGGCGAACAGGCACGTGACGCCGAGGACGCATAGGAGGCGATTCATCGTCGCAACACGGTCTCGATCAAATCTCCGAGCTGCGTCGCCGTGTACTGATTGCCGTCGATACTGGCTGCAACCACGCCGCGGCGGTCAATCACGACCGTGCGTGTCGAGTGGGTGATCAATCCTTCGTCCGGAAACGCATCGACCCCAAACAGACGACACACGTGTTCGACATCCTCAGTGGTTCCGGTGAGGAAATGCCACGACGCGGGATCCGCGTTCCACTGGCGCGAGTACTCCGCGAGACGCTCAGGCGTGTCGCGCACTGGATCGAACGTCGTCGTCAGCAGCACGACGTCGCTGCCCAGCCGCGCTTTGAAGCGTTTCTGCACGGCCGCGAACTGACTCGCGAGTCGGTAACAGAACTGCGGCAGCACACAACTCGTGTAGATGAAATTGAGCGCCACGACCTTTCCGCGAAACTGTGACAGACCGATTGGCGCGCGCGCTTGATCTGTGAGGGTGAAGTCGGGTGCCGGCTGGCCCACCATGGGAGACGTTGCCGGCGACCGAGTGATGTTCTCGAGCAGCCGCAGGCGCCGTGCCGCAATCGGGTCGCGCTCGACGCTTTCGTAGCGAACCACCTGCACGTGCTCGACGTGCGAAGACGACTTGCCGACCACCAGGGTGAACGACACGATCGCACCAGGCACCAGCCCGTTCAGCTCCGACAGCGTCTTGACCTCGAACGGCATTGCCATCGCGGGCATGACGCCAGGAACCGCATCGTGAGAGATGACGACCGAATTGTGAGCAGCGTCGACCCGCAGCACCATGCCTCGCATCGAGTGTCTGGTCTGCGCGCGCGCCGATATCGACAGCAGCGTGAGAACCAATACCAGCGCGAACGCGAGTCTCGAGGCTCTCATCGGGGGAAAGGCAGAGGCGGCCGATCGAGCGTGTGAGGCTCGGTGGCAAATTCGGTGATTTCGAGAAAGCGGTTCTTTCCCACATCCGAGAACCGCTGGCGCGTGTTGCTGGTCGGCCACCAAATGTCCACATCCACGCGCCGGGCGCCGGCGCCCAAGCCAACGTGCTGCTCCAACGGCGACGCGCCGAACGATCCGCCGCTGCTGACGCTTCGATGGATGCTTCGCACTCCGCTTGCGCCTTCAACCGTCACCGTAATCCGCGCGCCGATGGCCGCTCGGTTTGTCTTCACGCCAACCAGCTTCAGCGTAATCCAATCGTTGCCGTTCCCGGGATTCTCGAACAGGCGCAGCGCATGTGCATCGCCGGGCGTCGCGCCGCCGACTTCGAACACGAGATCCTCGTCGCCGTCGCGATCCAGGTCGGCAAACGCGACGCCGTGGCCCTTGTGCAATTCGCCGGTGCCAGAAGAGGCGGTCACGTCGACAAATGCCCGGCCGCCCCCGTGAGGGCTATTGCGAAGCAACAGGCTGGGCACCAGCGACGCGTACGACGGGTTGCCGGTGCCGAGGTACATGTCGAGGAACCCGTCGTTGTCGATGTCGCCGAAGTTGGAGCCCATGACCATGAGCGACTTGTCGAGCCCCGCGTCCCGCGTGACGTCCTGAAAACTGCCGTCGTGGAGATTACGGTACAACTTCAGCGTCTGGCCGTTTCTCGGGAGATGCAGGTACGCGCGCGCCGCCTCGTCGACCGACGTCACGAACGATCCGACGAAGAGATCCTGGTAGCCGTCGTTGTCGTAGTCGAAGAACCAGGTAGGGAAGCCCTGCCCAGGCCCGGGCACGCCCGCGCCGCGTCCCAGTTCGGTGAAGGTTCCGTTGCGATTGTTGCGATACAGAAAGTTCGTGCCGCCCAGATTCGAGACGTACAAATCGGGCCAGCCGTCGTTGTCGTAGTCGGCCGCCGCGACGCCCTTCGTGAAGCCGCGACGGTTCACGCCGGCCTTCGCCGCGATGTCCTCGAACGTCCCGTCGCCTCGGTTGTGAAACAGCTGCGCCGCTCCGTTTTCGTTGCCGACGAAGAGGTCGAGGAACCCGTCGTTGTCGATGTCCACCCAGACCGCCGCCTGCGTGCCGGTGATGACGGAGGCGAGTCCGCTCGATGCGGTCACGTCCGTGAACGTGCCGTCGCCGTTGTTATGGAGAAGCGATTTGCGCTGCGGCGTTTCCCAGGCGCCGCGCAGGACGAGGATGTCGAGGAAGCCGTCGTTGTCGTAATCGGTCTGCAGGATGTTGAGACCGCCGAGTTGATCGCTGAGCCCCGCGCGCGAGCCCTGCTCGGCGAAGCGGCCGTCCTCGGTGCGGCGGAAGAAACGCAGAGGCGCGCAGCTGTCGATGCTCGACACCACCACGTCCAGCCGTCCATCGCCGTCGAAATCGTCGACGATCACGCCACCGGACAGCGAGACGGAGTGCAGCCCGGCGCGATCCGCGACGTCGACGAACCGCCCGATCCGTTCACTGGACGCGAATGCCGTCGGCGGAATCAGCTGCGCCTTCGGCACGCGCGCAGGATAGGTGCCCGCATACATGTGCGCGATGTTCAGCAGCCAGCGCACCTCGTATTCGTCCGGCACTTCTGCGAGATAGCGGGTGAAGTACTGAATGGCGGCCGTCAGGTCGGCAGTCTTCGTGAAACGCAGTCCCTGCCTTGGCGGCAGCAGATCGAGTTCGCCTGGCCCCTCGTACAGCCCGTTGTCCTGCTCCGCCTTGTGCAGATGCGCAACGCCAAGCGCCTCGACCAATTGCAGCCGCAACGCGGGAACTTCCGCGTCGGCGATCTTGCCAGCCTGCTGAAGCGCCGCAATCGCCGGGGCCATATCGCCGCGGAACGCCTGCAGCTGGCTCTGGAGCACGTAAGCCTGAGCCCGGTCGATCGGCGCGAGCGAAGGGGCGCCTTTCGCCGACAGCAGCGTCTCCTGCACGAGCTTCTGCGCCGACGCCACGAGTTGTTTGCGAACCTCGCAGAACTTCGCGAGGTTCTGACTGTCGTCGATCGTCATCTTGACGTTGCGCAATGCCAGGACAGTTTCGACATAACCGGAGACGTCGGCGACGTACCTCACGCTGCCGGCGGCGCTCAGATCGGTCGGCACGCTGACCATGACGGACGGACCGCCGTTCGTTGTCGCGGCCGTTCCAATATTGGCGACATCCGTGTTCGGCACGAGCTTGACGATGCCGAAGCCCGTTGGAAGCTGGATCACTGCGCTCAATTCACCTGAACGCAGCCCGTCGAGCGCGCTTCTGATCTGCGGACGCAGGTCGGACGCCGGAAGCGGACCCACCAGGCCGCCGTTGCTCGCACTCGGATCGCTGGACACCTCGGCCGCCAGAGCGACGAAGTTCTCTCCGCTTCGAAGCCGAACCAGGATGCGCTCCGCGGCGTCCTGCGACTCCACCACGATGATGCGGAACGAGATCGTTCTCTGCGCCGGCTGCGACAACACAGGCACCAGCGCGACAAGGAAGAGAAGGGCCAGAGTGAATGAACGCGTCAAGGCCGGTTCAGCGGCTTTCGCGCCACGATGCCCTCACCCTCACGGATAGTGAGGATCTGGTTGGCGGCGACGTTTCTGACGACGTCGGTTGATCCTGTGGGCCAGCGCACTTCCAGCCGCTCGGCCGCGACGGCGGCGTCGAGGCCGATGTGCACCCGCGTGTCGCTCTGCGAGAGATAGCTCGAGCCCGCCTTGACCTCGCGCATCAACGTGCGCGATCCGACAGTCGCGATCACGCGCGCACCAATCCCGTTCGGCGCACTCTTGCGGGCGATGAGCTCGACGAGCAACGCGTTCCGCGCGTTGCCGCCCCCGGGAAGATCATTGCGGAGCAGATCGACCCGATCGCCGTTGTTCGTGACGAGCAGATCGAGGTCGCCGTCATTGTCGAAGTCCGCGGCGGCGAGGCCACGGCTGACCTTGTTCGGCGTGTTTCCCGCCGTGGGAAGCGTCCCAGCCGGACGAAAATGCCGTCCGTCCTCGTTGTGCAGAAGGATGTTCGGCTGCGCGTGCGTCGAGCCCTGGCGGAACAGCGCCGTGTTGTCCATGACGTGGCCGTTCGCGATGGCGATATCGAGTCTCGTGTCGTTGTCGTAGTCCAGCAGCAGCACGCCGAAGCCCACATAGGGTCGAGTCGGAGGACCGATGCCGCTTTCCCGTGTCGCGTAGGCGAACAGATGCTTGCCGAGGTTACGGAACAAGCTCGTCGTCTCGAAATCGAGATTCGTGACGATCAAGTCGAGGAGTCCGTCCCCATCGTAGTCGCCGGTGTCGACGCCCATGCCCGCACGCGCGTTTCCATCGTCGGCAACAGAGACGCCGGACTGAAGGGCGGACTCGGTGAACCGCCACCGGCCGTCGTTGACAAACAAGAAGTTCGGCAGCGAATCATTGGCCACGAACACGTCCGGAAACCCGTTGCCGTCGAGATCGGAGATCACCACTCCGAGTCCGTTGCTTTTGTACTTCGCGATGCCGGTCGACTCGCTCACATCCGTGAAGTGGCCATTGCCGTCGTTTCTGAACACCAGGTTCGACATCGGCGGCAAGGCGAGGGGATGGCAATACGCGCGGCGCTTGGCGCGTTCGTCGCCGCAGAACGGCTCGGGGCGCGAGAGATCCACATAGCGGGTGACGAACAGATCGAGGTCGCCATCGCCGTCGAGGTCGGCAAACGCGCAGCTCGTGCTCCAGCCGCCGCCGGCCACGCCGGCGGAGGCGGTCACGTCGGCGAAAGTAAAGTCGCCTCGATTCTTGTACAACGTGTTGCTCCCGACGCCGGTGATGTACAGATCGACGTGACCGTCGTTGTCGACGTCGCCGGCGCATACGCCCATGCCGTAGCCGTGCTGACGGACGCCGGACCGCGCCGTGACGTCCTCGAACGTGCCGTCCCGCCGGTTCCGCAGCACGCGCGGCTGCGCGCGACGGGCAACCTGTGGGTCGGCGATCGAGCCGCCGTCCACGAGGACGATATCCACCCAGCCGTCCGCATCGAGATCGACAAAGGCGCCGCCCGATCCCATCGTCTCGGGAAGATGTTTGTCAGGGCTGGCGCCGTTGATATTCGTGAACGCGACGTTGGCTTTGGACGTGACGTCGGTGAAAGAACCTTCCTGAGCTGGAGCACCGCCGAGCGGAAGCGCCCACATCACTCCCAGCAATGCGAACGCAATTCTTCTCATCTTGTGTCAGGCTTCGCGTCAACGCCAAACGCGTGCTGCTCGGTCTGCGCGAGCTTCGCCCGCGTCGCCGCCGCCGCGTCTGGACGCCCCATCCTTTCGTAGAGAGCGGCAAGCTGGCGATAGACGCTGGTGTCGGCACCGAGCGCCACGGCTCTCTCGTAGTGTGCGGCGGCCGTGTCCAGCTGGCCGAGCCCGGCGAGTGCGGCGGCGAGGCCGGCGTGATTGGCGCCGATGTCCGGCCACTCGGCCAGGATTCGAGTCCATGCTGCGACGCCGCGATCGAATTCCCCTTTTTCGGTCAAGGCCACGGCGTCGAGCCGCGCCGTGCTCAATTCGATGCCGTGCCTTCGCTTTTCAAGCGCCAGCGCCTGGAGCCGCGCGAATGTCTGCAGATGCGGCGCCGCCTCGTCGCCGCGTCCGGAGCGAACGAGCACGGTCGCGAGCGAGTAATGCGCCTCCGGCTCGTCAGGTTCGATCGCGATGGCGCGCGTCAGCAGACGGACCGCTTGCGGGTATCGCCCGGCGTCGAGATGGATTTTGCCGAGCGTCACGTAGCTTTCGTAGTCCTTGGCGTCCACGAGCAACGCCGCCGCGAGCTCCACGAATGCCGCGTCGGGGCGATCCATCTCCAGCAGCGCGCGGCCTCGTTCCCGGTGCGCAACACTATCGTTCGGCCTCAGCGCAACCGCTTTGGCAAATGCCGCCTCCGCGCGCCTGGCGTCGAACTCGCGGTGGTGAAGCGCGCCGATGTCGAGGAGCAGCGGCGCTTCGCCCGTGAACACGCCGATGCCTATCGCCGCCTCGTACTCGCGCACCGCATCTTCGGTGCGATTGGCCGCCTCGTAGAGCCGTCCGAGCCGGAAATGTGCTCGCGCAGACGAGGGGATCGCCTTTGCCGTCTCCACGAGCAGCTTTTCCGCCCGCCCGGTATCGCCGGTTTCTTCCAGCACGCGGGCGAGCATGAGGCGCGAGCGCTCGTCCATCGGGCTCAGACGCACGGCCTGTTCAAGCTGCTCGATGCTGCGCTCGTGTTGGGCGGAGAGCCAGTACGCCACACCCAGCATGCGGTGCACTTCGGAGCCTGGAACCTCGCGAGCAGCCGCGGTGAGGACGTCGATGGCGCGGGCCACTTGGCCGGAGCGCAGCGCGTCGGCGGCAGAAGCGAGAGCCGGCGGCGCAGGCATCGAGAGGAGCGGATCCTGTGCTGCCGCAGTCCGCATCCCTTCAACGGCCTTGGCGTATTCCGCGCGTTTCAGATGCGCGTACGCGTCTGAGTACCACCACGGCACGAACATCGGCGTCTTCGTCAGGTCGTCGGGTACGAAGGCGGTGCTGATGAACGGTTCGCGGTCTCCCGCGTACTCCCCGGCAGCGATGCGATCGACGACGTCGGACAACGTGGCGAGCGCCGCCGGCGGTGGTGGAGAACCCGATCGAAGACTCGCTTCGGCCGCCATGTAGGCCGCGATGGGGTCGGCTCGATCGAGCATCGCGGCCGTGGCGTACGCCTTCAGCGCTTCGTCCGGCCGGCCGGCGGCTTCGTGCGCGAGGCCGCGGAACAGATGGAACAGCGGTTCTGGGGAGAGGGCGACCGCCGCGTCGAATTCGCGCACGGCGTCGCCGGACCGTCCGCGCACCAGGTAGAACATCCCCATCGTACGGTGCATGTCGAGCACGCGGCCGGCTGGCGCGGTTGGACCGATAGTAATGATGTTGGAGGCGTACTCTCGAAGCGTCTGGTCCCACTCGGCGAGTCCACGTTCCATGCGATCGAGACTGGCCCGCGCCGCGACACCTTCGTCGCCGGACGTGCCGGGTAGCGCGGCCGTGAACTCCGACAGTGCGTTGACGAACGATTGGTGCTGGGCACTCGCCGGCGCAGGCAGGATGAGCTGGACGACGCCCGCGCACGCCGCCACGATCGCACGAGCCGGCTGACGGGACATCGGCGGAGTATAACGAAAAACGCCCGCGCTCCCTTTCGGAAGCGCGGGCGTTCTGTTTGTCTTCGTGTCCTTCGTGTGTGTGAGAAGTTCTTCGTGCCCTTCGTGTTAGAAGTCGAACTGGATCTGCCCACGGACGAACCGCGGCGAGATGAGCGTCGTCGGGTTCAGCCAGGGGTTGTTCGGGCCCGGCGTGAAGGTCGCGTTGTACCCGGTGATGGCATCCGAGTTGAAGAGGTTGTAGCAGTCCACGCCGATCATGAGGCGCTTGCCAGCGAACCGGATGTTCTTGGCGAGCTTCATGTCCCACTCCGTCACGCGCATGCCGAACATTTCCTGGTTATTGAGCAGCGGAACAGTGACCGTCGTGCGCGACAGGCCGCCGATGAAGCATCCGACGCCGTTGGCCGCCGTGGCGCACGGCAACGTCGAGCGACCGGCGCTATCCGCGTTCCAGAGGACGTTCGACTTGTCGACCGTCAGGTTCGCGCCGATCTCGACGCCGGGTAGCGACTGGAACACCACCGCGAGGAGGACGTCGACCTTCGGGATGGTGTAGCTCGCCGATCCCTTGACGGTCGTCTGCCACGGCGTTTTCGTGAGGCAGCCCCCGAGATACTCGGCACCTGTACGCCCGCGGACGTTCGGAGCGTCGACCGTGGCGTAACACGTGTCGCGCTGCGTGCGGGCCGTGTTGGTGCCGCCCTGGACGCGGACACCGAGCGGTGCGCGCCAGTTGAAGTTGGTGTCCACGCCATTCCACGTGTACTGCAACTCCGGCATGTAGGTCTGCGCCGTGAACGGCGCGTTGAGAGTAGCCTTCACGTCGTTCAAGCCGAGGACCGTGTAGCCGCCGCCGCCCGGCAGCCGGGGATCCGAAGGCGCGGTGACGGTGTAAAAGTCGTACGTCGTGCTGTGGTAGGCCAACATGGCATCCTGGCAGGCCCGCAGATCCTGAGCGTTGAAGCGGTCGCAGCCGTTGCCCAGGTTATCGGAGACAAGGATGTTGAAGTACGTGCGGCGGTTGTAGACGACTTCCGCCGACAGTCGCGGCAGCAGCTCGTGCTGGACGCCAAGACCGAACTGCCATTCACCGCGCCGTTCTCCCCACCCGTTGAGGATGGATTGGCCGTACTGGTTGCAGTATGCCTGCACGCTGGCCGCGATGCCCTGCTCCGTGCGGCCGCACTG
>Ga0068871_100001991_pt1 | contig 13829 bp, 11 predicted proteins | sample KBSMisM72_FD_72750 | JGI IMG/M metagenome (GOLD analysis project Ga0068871, IMG submission 72750) | Miscanthus rhizosphere microbial communities from Kellogg Biological Station, Michigan, USA - KBS Miscanthus M7-2 | ecosystem: Host-associated > Plants > Roots > Rhizosphere > Soil ... | reverse complement strand
GAGTCGACAAAAGTATCCATTGTGTCGGTCTCGCGCCGCGCCGGTCCGGAGCACGTCGGACATTTGACGTTCTTCCACGTCGGGTGACGATCGAGAGGATTACCCGGGGTTTCGAATGTTACATCCTCGGGCAAGGTCACCGGCAAGTCCTTTTCCGGCACCGGGACTACGCCACATTTCTCGCAATGGATGATCGGGATCGGGCAACCCCAGTAGCGCTGGCGTGAAATACCCCAGTCGCGCAGGCGATAATTGACCTGCCGCTGTCCGACAGGACTGTTGCCCCGCGTTTCCTTCTCCAGGCGCCTCGCGACTTCTTCCTTGGCCTCTTCGATGGTCTTGCCGTCGAGAAAACGCGAATTGATCATACGGCCTTCACCGTCATAGGCGACGTCAGTAATGACGAACGTTTTCGGATCCTGCCCTGGCGGGCAGACCACCGGGATGTTGCCGAGGCCGTATTTGTTCACAAAGTCGAGGTCGCGCTGGTCGTGCGCCGGACAGCCGAAAATGGCGCCCGTGCCGTAGTCCATCAAAATGAAATTCGCTACGTAGACAGGCAGCTTCCAGGTCGCATCGAATGGATGCACCGCCTTGATGCCGGTGTCGAAGCCGAGTTTTTCGGCCTTGTCGATTTCCGCCTGGGCGGTTCCCATGCGGTGGCATTGCTCGATGAAGGCGGCGAGCTTCGGGTTTTTTGCCGCCGCGGACTGTGCCAGCGGATGATCAGGCGACAGCGCCATGAACTTGGCACCGAACAAGGTGTCCGGCCGCGTGGTGAAAATTTCCAGTTCGCTCTCTTTGTTCGGTGTGGTTGCGGGATCGAGCGCAAAACGCAGCAGCAGACCGTCCGAACGCCCGATCCAGTTCTTTTGCATCAGGCGGACTTTGTCCGGCCAACGATCGAGCGTGTCGAGCGATTCGAGCAAATCTTCCGAGTAGTCGCTGATCTTGAAGAACCACTGGGTTAGCTCGCGCTGTTCGACTTCGGCACCCGAGCGCCAGCCGCGACCGTCGATGACCTGTTCGTTGGCGAGCACGGTTTGATCGACCGGATCCCAGTTCACTTTCGATTGCTTGCGCTCGACCAGTCCCGCCTTGAGAAAATCGAGAAACATCTTTTGCTGATGCTTGTAGTAGGCGGGGTCGCACGTCGCGATCTCGCGCGCCCAATCGAGCGACAGCCCCATCGACTGAAGCTGCTTTTTCATCGCCGCGATGTTGTCGTAGGTCCAGGCTTTCGGGTGCACCTTGCGGTCAATGGCCGCATTCTCTGCCGGCATGCCGAAGGCATCCCAACCCATTGGATGCAGCACGGCACAACCCATGGCCCGTTTGAAGCGCGCAACCACATCGCCCATCGTATAGTTGCGCACGTGACCCATATGAATGCGCCCCGATGGGTAGGGGAACATCTCAAGCACGTAATATTTCGGCCGGGGGTCGTCGTTTTTGGTCGCGAAGATGCTCCGCTCGGCCCACGCTCTTTGCCAGCGGATCTCTGCCTCTCGGGCGTTGTAACGCTCGTTTTTAGTCGAATCGGCGGTCATTTGCGCGTCTTGGTATGGCGCGCGGAACAGACACGAAAGAGGCCGGAGGGTCAACCGGTGGACAACAATTCGCGTTAAAAATCAGAGAGGAGCAAGCCGCTGCCGGAGCGGGCCAGCCCGTCAATGGGCCCAATTTCTGGCGAACGGGATCGCGCTGCGCTCCCTGGTCAGCCGGGCTTGAGCGCGCGGCGCACCGCGTCCAATAACGCCGCAGCGTCATAAGGCTTTTCAACGACCGGCGCTTGCGGAAATTGTTTGGCATGCAGGTCGTCAACGCGCATGCCGGTGAGGAAAACGAACGGCGTCCCTTTCGCCGCCAGCTGGGCCGCAACGCCGAGGCTATTCCGGTCCGGTCCGCTTATTTTCACGTCGAGCACGGCAATATCGAAATCCGGATTGGCTCGCAGTAATGCGAGCGCTTCGGCCACGGTGGCCACGCAGGCCACGTGCGCCGCACCGGCGAATTCGAGTGTCTGCTGGATATCGAGCGCGATCAGGAATTCGTCGTCCAGGACGAGACAGCGCTTGCCGATAAGCAAAGTATTCGATTCGGCCAAGGATTGGTCTCCGATGGAACTTTTCCTTGTCCTACGAATTGAGAATGACAGCATTTAAAAAAGACATAGGCCGCGCAAATTCATCTTCGTGAGGCCGCGCTTCCTTGGCCTTGCGCCGAAGGCGCACCCTTGAACCGGCGAATGAGCAGCCATGATTGTCGGAAACGGACGGCCAAACGGCAATGTCACGCCTTGCGATCGATGTCCGCTGCGCAAGCGGGCGAGCCTTCGCGAATTTTCTGCTGAAGAACTGACATTCGTGAAAACCTTGAAGACCGACGAGCTCCGAATTGACGCTGGCGCAAGTTTTCTACGCGAGGGCGCGCGCAGTGAATATCTTTACACTGTGCTCAGCGGGTGGGCCTTTCGCTACAAGATGCTCGACGACGGTCGCCGGCAGATTCTCAACTATGCGCTGCCCGCTGACATGCTCGGGCTGCAGGGCGCGCTGATGAACGAAATGGAGCACTCAGTTGAAGCGCTCACGCCGGTGGTGCTGTGCGTATTCCCGCGCGGCAAGCTATGGGACCTTTACAGTCGCCTGCCGTCGTTGGCCTTCGACATCACGTGGCTCGCGGCGCGCGAGGAGCAGCTCGTCGACGAACATCTGGTCAGTCTCGGCCGTCGTACCGCGCTCGAGCGTGCCGCCTATCTGCTGTTGCATCTTTTCGTGCGTGCGGAGGAGTCCGGGCTGGTCAAGGACAGCACCATTCAGTTTCCCTTCACCCAGCAGCATCTCGCCGACACCCTGGGAATGTCGCTGGTGCACACCAACAAGACGCTCAAGCGCCTATTCATGAGCAAGGCGGTTCGCTGGAAAGACCGCGTCTTTGAAATGGTCGACCGTGCGGCGCTGGCCGGCATGGCCGGCAGCGACGTTGGCAAGGCTCGTCCGCGGCCCTTCATTTGAAGTGGCGGCGCACGAAGCGGTGCGATATAGCCAGCGCATGGCCGCTGTCGCTGCAAACAGCCTCGAGCATGTTCGTACGGAAATCGCCCGGGCGTGCCGCGATGCGCAGCGCGACATCGCGGAAGTGACCTTGATTGCGGTGTCGAAGACTTTCGGACCGGATGCCATTGAGCCTGTGATCGCCGCCAGCCAGTGCGTGTTCGGTGAGAATCGTGTGCAGGAAGCGAAGGCGAAATGGCCGCCTCTGCTTTCGAAACATCCGGGCATCGACCTGCATCTCATTGGACCGTTGCAGTCGAACAAGACGAAAGAGGCGGTGGCGCTGTTCAAGGCGATCCACTCTGTCGATCGACCGAGCCTGTGCGAGGCCTTGGCCAAGGAAATCAGCACACAAGGGCGTCAACCGACTCTTTTCGTCGAGATCAATACCGGCGCAGAGCCGCAGAAAGCCGGCATACTGCCGCAAGCCGCCGATGCGTTCCTTGCGACCTGTCGCGATCAATACAGGCTAGGGATATCCGGCCTCATGTGCATTCCACCGCTCGATGAAGCGCCAGGCCCGCATTTCGCGCTTACAGCCAAGATTGCGAAGCGTAACGGCCTCAAGCTTCTCTCGATGGGGATGAGCGCGGACTTCTCCACAGCGATTGCGCTGGGCGCGACTCACATCCGCGTTGGCAGCGCGATTTTCGGAGAGCGGGCGAAGTAGCATCACTACGGCGCCATACCTTATTCAACGACAATTCTGGTGCGCGGACCAAGACGAGAAAGCATTCGGCGAAGCGTGTTGAGTTCAAGGGCGACGCATCCTGCGGTCGGAGCGAATCCTTGCCGCGCCGCGTGGATGAACACCGCGCTGCCGCGGCCAGCGACGCGCGGCCGCGTATTGTGGTCAATCTCGATGATAAAATCATAAAGATTATCCGTGCGCGCCAGCCGATCGGCATTTGCATTCGCTGGCACCTTGATCGGTCGATTATAATGGCGATCGGTCGGGTCTTCGCACCAACCGTCCGCTGAGGTTATCCGTTGTGTCGGAAGGGATGTCGTTGGTCGCGGATGCCTGTCGGCACGCCACCAAAGCCGCCTGAGCCGGAAACGGCCCCGCGGTGTACCGCCGTCGCCTTCGCGTTTGTTCGCCTTGATTCCGCCACGCCCGAGCGCCACTGGCAGGGCCAGCATTCCTGCCATGAGCCAGCCACGGCTTGTGTCACCCGGCTTGCGCCGTATTGTAATTCGGGACAAGGATCGTTTCTGCATCGATGTATTCTTGCCCCGTTCGGCTCTAAATATCAGTTCCTGCTTGCTCTTTTAGCTCTGAATGTTCTATTTCGCGACTGTAACAAGGGGCGCGCTGGCGTCCTTTGAAGGGGCCTTTGGACGATGGCCAATAAACGCACAATCCTGATTGTCGACGACGACGCCGAATTGCGCGAGGCGCTGGTCGAGCAATTGGCGCTGCATGAGGAATTCGATGCTGTGTCAGCCGACAGCGGCACGAAGGGCGTTCAGGCGGCCAAGAACGGACAAGTGGACCTGGTGATCATGGATGTCGGGCTGCCGGATGTCGATGGACGCGAGGCGGTCCGCATCCTGCGCAAGAACGGCTTCAAGGCACCCATCATCATGTTGACGGGCCATGACACCGATTCCGATACGATTCTCGGACTCGAATCCGGAGCAAACGACTATATCACAAAGCCGTTTCGCTTCGCGGTGTTGCTCGCACGGATTCGCGCGCAACTCAGGCAACACGAAGCGAGCGAAGACGCCGTATTTGCTATCGGGCCATACACGTTCAGACCAAGTTCGAAACTGCTGCTCAGCCCGAAGGGGAGCAAGGTTCGTCTGACCGAAAAGGAAACAGCGATCCTGCGTTATCTCTATCGCGCCGGGCAAAAGCCGGTTTCGCGCGAGACCTTGTTGCAGGAAGTATGGGGTTACAATTCCGGCGTCACCACGCATACGCTGGAAACGCATATTTATCGCCTGAGGCAAAAAGTTGAAAAGGACGCCACCGCGCCCGCGATTTTGGTGACTGAAGCCGGCGGGTATAAGCTGGTGCCGTGAAATCATTACAGGCCTTACGTTCTGCTCATTTCCAGCCAGGCGGGAATCCAGGGCTCAAGCGGGATGCAATTCCGGGTCACCGCTTCAGCGGAGACGGTCAGTGAAATGTAATGTGTCCGCATAAACACGACTGGCGATAACGATGGGTCTCGACGACGATATCGCCTTCTTCGAGCAGATCCCGTATCTGGCGGCGCTCGGCAAGCAGGCCCTGCGGATTCTGGCGATCGGCGCCGAAACACGACATCTTCAAAGTGGTGCGGTGCTATTCTATGCCGGCGAACTTGCCGACGGTGGCTATGTCATTCAGGAAGGCTCGCTGCTGCTGGAGCCCGGTACTTTGCCGGAAGGCAATGAAGTCACCGTCGGTCCTGGCACGCTGGTTGGTGAGTTGGCGTTGTTGACCAATACAGTTTGCCAGGCAACGGCGATCGCGAAAGAACCGACGGTCGTCGTGCGCATACCGCGCAATCTGTTCCGCAAGATGCTGGAAGGCTATCCCGGCGCGGCGGAGACGTTGCGCAAAAGCATGACAGAGCGCTTGCAAGCCTGGTCGAAGGAACTTGCAGACGTAAAGAGCGCTCTGGAGCCAGACGAAAAGCGCTGAGCACAGGCAGCCGAGCGAATCAGAGTTCGATCGTGGCCGTCACCGGTACGTGGTCGGAGGGACGCTTGGCGCCACGGTAATCCTTGGCAATCCTGATCGCCGAGACGCGGTCCGCAAGCGCGTCCGAAGTCCAGACATGGTCCAGCCTGCGACCGCGGTCGGCATTGCGCCAATTGTCCATCGCGCGGTAGCTCCACCAAGTATAAAGCTTTTCCGGCTCCGGCGTGTGTATACGCATGCAATCGACCCAGCCCCCCGACCTTTGAGCGGCAATGAGTTTCTCGCACTCGACGGGAGTGTGAGAGACTACCTTGATCATCTGTCTGTGGCTCCAGACATCATGCTCGAGCGGTGCCACGTTGAGATCACCGACGAGGATAGCGCGTTGTGACTTGTCCGGCCGCAAGCCGGCGTGCTCGCGCATTTCATCGAGAAAGGCAAGTTTGTGCCCGAATTTCGGATTGATTTGCGGATTCGGTTCGTCACCGCCGGCGGGGACATAGAAGTTATGCAAGGTGATCTGATCCTGCAGTTTTGCACGTTCGCCCAACACAACCGAGATATGCCGGCAATCGGACTTGCCGCAAAAGCTTTGGATATCGACATGTTCGAACGGCACGCGCGAGAGCACGGCGACGCCATGATAGCCTTTCTGGCCGTTGAGTGCGGCGTGCTCATAGCCGAGTCGCTTGAAGCGTTTCATCGGAAAAGCGTCGTCGGGGCACTTGGTTTCCTGCAGGCACAGCACGTCCGGCCGTGTGCTCTTTAAAAACTTCGCGACCAGATCGATACGCAGGCGAACCGAATTGATGTTCCAGGTGGTGACCGTAAGAGACATGGCGCAATCTATGATGCAATGCGTTGAGTTGCCATCGTCAGGTCCGGGCTTGTCCCGGCCATCCACGTCTTAATTCGAACGGGAAGCTCTAAAAACGTGAATGCCCGGCACATAGGTGTGCGAAAGCACGCCGTCCTTCGGACGCCTGTGGCCGGGCACATGACGAGTACCGAAGTTGGGGTCTTCAGTTGCGATAGCGCGTGTAGTCGATCTTGAACAACGCAGGGTCCGGGCGCTTGCTGGAGTCGAGGTTGTACACGGCAACCGTGGTGTCATAGCCCTGTGGATCAGTCACCGTCCATTGCTTGAGCTGCATATCCTTGGCGCTGAACATGATCATCAGCCGGCTCGTGCCGACAATTCCGTTTTTTTCCTCGGCAACAACGGTGACGAAGACATCGTCGGCATAAACCGCGATCAAGTGCGTATCCTTGGCCAAATCGACGCGGTCGGCGAGCAGAAAGCGCAACGGCGTTTGCGACAACGGATAGACGTCCTGGGTCGCGAGGCGCCGGTCGCGCACCACCACCGACGATCCGTCTGCGATCAGTTCTATGGGACTCGGATCATCATATTCGAAGCGCACCCGGCCAGGCTTCGAGATAAAAAAATCGCCCTGTGTGCGGCTGCCGTCGGGACCGACCTGAATAAATTTCCCGGTCAGCGCCTGCACGCCCGAGAGATAGCCGTTCACCCGATCGACGATCGCGCGCTGCTCAGCACTCAGCGTGCCTGATGAGGAGCTGGGCTTGCCGAGCAAGGCGGCGAAAGGATTGCCGACCGGATTGGGCGATTGGATCACCTGTGCCTGGGGCGGAATCGCAGGTTTGGCCGCCGGAGTGATGACCGACCCCGCGGCGTTCGGCTGACTTTGCGGTGTCGTCGGTCGTGCGGACGGGAGGGGAACCTGGGCGGCTGCCGGAACAGCGAGGCCGGCAAACAGCGCGGCAAAGGCCAGTTGGTGCCAGGTTCGCCTCTGTGGGTATACCGCCATTCCGTTCTCCGCCTCAGCCCCCGTGGTATCTCGATAGTCGTATAGGGGCCGGCTGTGGCGATTTCGCGACGCACACACACTGAAGCCGAATCCGGCTTAATGGCGAACCAAGCGATTCTCAATAGCGATCGTCGGCGGGATTTTCGGGGATCAGGATCTCGCGCTTGCCCGCATGATTCGGCTGGCCGACAATGCCTTCCTCTTCCATACGCTCCATAATGGTGGCGGCGCGGTTGTAGCCGATCTGAAGCCGGCGCTGGATGTAAGAAGTCGAAGCCTTGCGGTCACGTTTCACGATGGCAACCGCCTGTTGATAGATGTCGCCGCCCTCGGCCAGCCCCATCCCGGTCGAATCGAACAGGGCACCGTCTTCGCCTTCCTCATCGCCACCGGCGGTTACTTCTTCAAGATATTCAGGTGTGCCTTGTGACTTCAGGTGCCGCACCACCTTTTCAACCTCTTCGTCCGACACGAAGGGGCCATGCACGCGGCTGATGCGACCGCCCCCCGCCATGTAAAGCATGTCGCCCTGGCCGAGCAGTTGCTCGGCGCCCTGTTCGCCGAGAATGGTGCGACTGTCGATCTTGGAGGTGACCTGGAACGAGATGCGGGTCGGGAAATTCGCCTTGATCGTGCCGGTGATCACGTCCACTGACGGACGTTGTGTCGCCAGAATAACGTGAATGCCGGCAGCTCGAGCCATTTGCGCCAGGCGTTGGATGGCACCTTCAATATCTTTGCCGGCGACCATCATCAGATCGGCCATCTCGTCAACGATCACGACCAGCAATGGCAGCGGTTCAAGCTCAAGATCTTCCTTCTCGTAGATCGCCTGGCCACTCTCCTTGTCGTAACCGGTATGGACCGTGCGGGTAAGGGTCTCGCCTTTTGTCTTCGCTTCGGCCACACGCGCGTTGTAGCCTTCGATATTGCGCACGCCGAGCTTCGACATCTTCTTGTAGCGGCCTTCCATCTCGCGCACGGCCCATTTGAGCGCGACCACCGCCTTCTTTGGATCGGTGACGACCGGCGTGAGCAGATGCGGGATGCCATCATAAACGGAAAGCTCGAGCATCTTGGGATCGACCATGATCAGGCGGCACTGATCCGGGGTTAGGCGGTAGACCAACGACAGGATCATGGTGTTAATTGCGACCGACTTGCCGGAGCCGGTGGTGCCAGCGATCAACAAATGCGGCATGCGCGACAGATCGACGATGACCGATTCACCGCCGATCGTCTTGCCGAGGCACAGTGGCAATTTGGCCGCGCTCTCGTTGTAGTCCATGCCGGTGAGCAATTCGCGCAAGTAAACTTTCTCGCGTGTCGGGTTAGGCAACTCGATGCCGATCGCATTGCGGCCCGATACGACCGCGACGCGCGCCGAGACCGCGCTCATGGAACGGGCGATGTCGTCAGCAAGCCCGATCACGCGAGAGGATTTGATGCCGGGAGCCGGTTCAAGCTCGTAGAGCGTGACCACCGGACCAGGACGCGCGTTTATGATTTCCCCGCGCACTCCGAAGTCCTGCAACACGCTTTCCAATGCCACGGCATTGCCATCGATGATGTCGCGCGACAGAGTGGTGCGCTCGCTGGCGCGCGGCGCGGCCAGGAGGTTGAGAGAGGGAAGCGTGTAGCCGCTTCCGGAGCGACGTGCCGGCGATCGTGATGTGGTACGCCGGCGCGGCGCCGAGTCCTCCTCAATGTCATCTTCGTATTCGCCGACTGCGTGTCCGTCACCGTCGAAGCGCGGCTCCAGGCGCGGACCTCGCGCCGGGGCCATCGACATGCGCGCGCGTGACTCGCCCCGGATCATCCGGCCGATCCGGGCTTTCCAGCTCAAAAGCGCGTGCACAATCATGCCGAGCCAGGCTGAACCTCGATCTTCGTCCCTCTCGTCTTCGTCGGTCTCATCGTCTTCATCAATCTCACGCGCCACCGATTTTCTGGCGCGGTGCGGCGCCTTGGCGGCCATCGCCAGGGTCACCGCGGTGGCCAGACCGAATACGATGCACAAAATCAGCCGCGCGAGGCCTGCGATATGCCCCCCGACGATCATCGCCGGCATTCGAAGGAGCGCGTCTCCCGCAACGCCGCCAAGACCGGTCGGGAGAGGCCATGAGCCGACGTGCGGCAGTGTGGAAGCGAAGGCGGCGCCAAGGAAGGTAGCAACAATCCACAGCAGGCTGCGCCATTTCTCGCCGACCGGCTTGTGCGAGATCAACCGCCAGCCGAGCAAAGCTTCGGGAATCAAAAGCAGGATGGCTGCAAGGCCGAGCAGCTGCATAGCCAGATCGGAGAAAATAGCTCCGGGAAAACCAAGCACATTGTGTATTGGTTTTTGAGTGGCGTGGCTGAGCGAAGGGTCCTGCACCGACCAGGTCGCGAGTGCGAGCGCGCCGAGCAGCGCAAGGGCTATCAGCGCGAGGCCGGCAAGTTCGCTTAGGCGTCGCCTGATGATGTCGCGAAAGTGTTCCGAGACGAACGAGATAATGTCGAGGCTGCGATCTGTTGCTCGCATGCGCTAAGCCTTTTTTCGTTTGCGCATAATCTTTTCCGAAAACCGGTTTCCACTTTTCGGGATCATGCGCTAACCGAGCACTGCGACAAGGCGATGCAGTGCTTCCGCCGTGGCCGCCTTGTCCTGCACCATGGCGACGCGGATGTAGTCCGCGCCTGGATTGCTGCCATCGGTCTGGTTGCGCGCGAGGTATCGTCCGGGCACCACGCGCACGCCAGCTTCGGCCCACAATCGCTTGGTTACGGCCTCACTGCCGCCCTGCTTCGAAACGTCCAGCCAAAGAAAGAATCCGCCGTCCGGGCGCTCATATCCGTAACGGTCCCCGATGATCTGATCGGCAAGATCGAACTTGGCGGAGTAAAGCGTGCGATTCTCCAGCACATGCGCCTCATCACCGTAAGCGGCAATCGCCACGTATTGCGCCGGCGTCGGCACTTGCGGTGCTGCCACATTGCGCAATTCAAGATATGAACCGAGGAAGCGCCGGTCGCCTGCGGCAAATCCCACGCGCAGACCCGGGAGGTTCGAACGTTTGGAAAGTGAGTGGAATACCACGACGTTGGCGAAATCGGGTCCGGAAGCTTCCAACATGCCGGGAGGCGCATGCTCGCTGTAGATCTCGCAATAGCATTCATCGGCGAACACCAGGAAACCGAATCGGCGTGCCAGCGCCGCAAGCTTGTCCAGATAGGCGCGATCGGCGACTGCACCCTGCGGGTTCGAAGGCGAGGCGATGTAGCAAGCGACGGTGCGGGCGAGCAGCGCGTCATCGAGAACGTCGAGATCGGGGAGGAATCGGCTTTTGCGCGTCGCGGGCAGATAAACTGGTTCGCAGTCGGCTGCGAGCGCGCCGGCAGCATAGGCTGCATAAAACGGATTGGGGATCAGCATCACCGGCTTGCCGGCGCGGGGCGCAACCCAGCGCCGAGCGGCGATGGCAGCAAGAAACAAACCTTCGCGCGTGCCGTTAAGCACGAGCACTTCGTGCTCCGGATCGATCGGCCGGTTCAGTTTGTAGCGGTGACCAAGCCACTCGGCGACGGCGCGGCGAAACGGCTCGATCCCCTTGTTGGCGGGGTAACGGCCAAAATCCGCAACATGCGCGGCCAGCGTCGGCCCGACGAAAGACGGCACCGGATGCTGTGGCTCGCCGACCGACAGATTAATGGGTGGCTTGCCCGGTTCGATGCCGGCAATCAGTTCGGTCAACCGCACAAAAGGCGACCGGGAGTCGACTGCCGGAGCAGTAGAAGAGGCAGGCTCGCGCTGGGCGGTCGTCATGGGCATGCGTTGACACGGCGGGCTTGGCCCGCGGCACAGGGGTTTCCACACAATAAAGAGGGCGAGGTTAAGACCCGATTAACCATCGGAAATTCACCGGGCTTGCCCGTAAGCTACTGAAAAACCTTGGAAAAGAGAGAGGCCCCGGTCCTTGCGAACCGGGGCCTCGACGGAAGGGACAGTGCCGGGTTTCCGCCCCTACCGCTAGGGCAGCACGACTCCGTTACTGCACAACCTCGCCATGCAGCGCGAGATCGAGGCCTTCGCGCTCCACCTCGTCGGAGACGCGCAGGCCGATGATCGCATCGATGATCTTGAGCAGGATCAGCGAAACGATCGCGTCGTAGGCGATGACGATCACGATGCCTTTGACCTGGCTCATCATCTGAGCGGCGTTGCCCTCGATGAGGCCGGACGTGCCGCCGTATTCCGAGATTGCGAATACGCCGGTGAGCAGCGCACCCACGATCCCGCCAACGCCGTGCACACCGAAGCAGTCCAGTGCATCGTCAGCGCCAAGCATACGCTTGAGACCAGAAACGCCCCAATAGCAGAACACGCCAGCTGCTACGCCGATTGCCATCGAGCCCACCGGGCCGACGAAGCCCGATGCTGGTGTAATGGCAACCAGTCCGGCGACCGCACCTGAACAGATACCGATCACGGTGGGTTTGCCACGGATCATCCACTCGACGATCATCCAGGTGAATGCGGCAACCGCAGTCGCGATTTGCGTCACGGTCATCGCCATGCCTGCCTGCATTCCTGCAGTGACGGCGGAGCCGGCATTGAAGCCGAACCAGCCGACCCACAGCAGCGATGCTCCGATGAAGGTGAGCACCATATTATGGGGCGGACCCATGTCCTTGCGCTTGCCAAGGCAGATTGCGCACATCAGGCCCGCAACACCGGCATTGATATGAACTACCGTTCCGCCGGCGAAATCGAGCACCTTGAAGGCGGCGTCGGAGTTGCCGTTGGACATGAAGCCGTCTGAGCCCCAGACCCAATGCGCGATCGGCGCATAGACCAGGATTGCCCAAAGGCCGATGAACCACAGCATGGCCGAGAACTTCATGCGTTCCGCGAAGGCGCCGGCGATGAGCGCCGGCGTGATGATGGCGAAAGTCATCTGGAAGCAGAGATAGACGGACTCAGGAATGGTCACCGCCAGGCCGTTCGGCGTTCCAATGCCCGTCGAGATATCGCTCAGAATACCTTGCAGGAATGCACGACTTGTTCCGCCGATGAATGCCGAGCCTGGCGTGAAAGCGAGGCTATAGGTGATCACCGCATAAACGATCGTGACGAGACAGGTGACCGCAAAGCTCGTCATCACCGTGTCGCCCACGTTCTTCTTGCGCACCATTCCGCCATAGAACAGGCCAAGGCCCGGAATGGTCATCATCAGCACCAACGCGACCGACGTTAGCATCCAGGCCGTATCGCCCGAATTGGGCGTGCACTTCTCGAGCACGGCTTTCTTGGGGTCGGGATCGTTGGCGCACGCCGGCGGCGGAGCCGCGGGTGCCGGCGGTGCGGCAGCAGCCGCGGGAGCCTGTGCCTGCGCGTAACTGGCGTCGTAGGTTGCCACGCTCAGGAAGAGGCCGAGCAAAATCCCGAAGGCGAGAGCCAAGAGCCCCGCACGGGAGGATTTCTTCAACGTCATGGTTTTTACTCCTGTCCGTATTGTTTGCGGTGCGGGTTACTAGAGCGCCGCGGCATCGGTCTCGCCGGTGCGGATGCGCACGGCGTTTTCCAGATTGAAGACGAAGATTTTTCCGTCGCCGATCTGACCGGTCTTGGCGGCGCCGGTGATGGCCCCGATGACCTTGTCGACTTGCTTGGTGTCCACCGCCACTTCGATTTTTATCTTCGGCAGGAAGCTCACCGCATATTCCGCCCCACGGTAGATTTCCGTGTGGCCCTTTTGACGCCCGTACCCTTTGACCTCGGTAACTGTCAGTCCTTGCACGCCGATTGAGGTCAGAGCGTCACGGACCTCGTCGAGCTTGAAAGGTTTGATAATGGCCATGACGATTTTCATGGATTCGATCCCCGCTTGTGCCCGTTTTGTACATTCACGCAGTGCGGGCGGGTTCACTGAGCCGGACCCACGAAGCTTGCCTCGCAGGCATGGCCGGGGAGATAGAATCAAACGCCGTGCCAGATGCCCGGCGTCGATCTAAATCATTGATTGTGCGTGTGTATTACGGTGGATAACTGATCGGCTGAAAGGTGGAGAAATCGCGCCGATTAAAGACGCGCCAGTGGTGAACGGGCCTGCTTAAAAATTAGTCAGATGCCTTGTGGCGAAATTTCCGCGCCGGCCGGACGACCAGCGCGGAAACCGCCGTTCACTATTGAATCGCCTCGCCATGCAAGCTCACGTCGAGGCCGATGACTTCGTCTTCGTGGCGGACGCGCAACGGCACGAGCATACTGATCACTTTAAGAATGATGAAGGTCAGGCCACCTGACCACACCAGCGTAACGAC
>Ga0068871_100001988_pt1 | contig 13849 bp, 12 predicted proteins | sample KBSMisM72_FD_72750 | JGI IMG/M metagenome (GOLD analysis project Ga0068871, IMG submission 72750) | Miscanthus rhizosphere microbial communities from Kellogg Biological Station, Michigan, USA - KBS Miscanthus M7-2 | ecosystem: Host-associated > Plants > Roots > Rhizosphere > Soil ... | reverse complement strand
GCCATGAAGAGTGTGCGTGAACGACAGGAATCTAGACAGAAGGCGGTATGGGGCTCGCGAGCCGTTCCCCGGCCGGGAAACACACGTTCGAAAGTGACGTGGGGCGCGCGAATCACCGTCATCGCGTTGTCGTTTGCGTGCGCGTCGGCGTTTGCCGCGACCGCATCCGCTCAGGGCCGCCGCTTTCCGAAGATGGACCGCGATCTCGAGCGGGCCGCGCTCGCGGGCAACAAGAATCACAAGACGACCGTCATCGTCACGCTCGAACCGGGCGCTGATCTGCCGGGCGATCTGCAGAAGTTCTCACGATTCGGGCGGCTCAACGGCGTTGAGGCGCACGTGCTTGACGTTCCAGACGACCAGCTGCAAAACGTCGCCAACTTGGCGCAGGCCTCACACGTCCATGCGGACCGCGTCGTCCACGGTCTCGACTTCCGCACCGACGTCACGTCAGGTTCGATCTTCGTCAATCGCAACCTCGGGTTGAAGGGTTCAGGTATCGTCGTCGCGGTGCTCGACTCGGGAATCGCGAGCGCGGCGAACGACCTCCCGTCGGGCGCGGTGACGGTCTTCAAAGACTTCGTCAACAACAAAGCACAGCGCTACGACGACTACGGACACGGCACGCATGTCGCGGGCATCATCGCGGGCAACGGCAAAGACTCGGGCGGAGTGCAGACCGGCATCGCTCCGGGCGCCCAGCTCGTGGTCTTGAAGGTGCTCGACGCGAAGGGCAACGGCACAGTCGCGAACGTGATCGCAGCACTCGACTGGCTTGCGACATACGGGTCGCGTTTCCGCGTCCGCGTCGTGAACCTGTCGTTCGGAGCCAGGCCCGACGACGACCCCGACCACGATCCGCTCGCGCTGGCTGCGAAAACGCTCGTCCGCCAGGGGATGGTCGTCGTCGCGGCGGCGGGCAACGACGGCGAGCACGACGGCAAGAAAGTGTGGGGCGGCATTCCCTCGCCGGCGGACGCGCCTTGGGTGTTGACGGTTGGCGCGTCGAGCTCGCTCGGCACGCTTTCGCGCAAAGACGATCAGGTCGCGCATTTCAGCTCGCGCGGACCCGCTGTTGGGCGCATTGCGAAGCCCGACATCGTCGCGTCAGGCGTCGGCATTGAGTCGACCATCGCGTCAGGAAGTTCGCTCGCCCTGACAAACCCCAACGCGCTGCTCAAAGGGACCTGTTTGGTGCTTGGCTGCAATCCGACTCCATACATGTCGCTGTCCGGCACGAGCATGGCGGCGCCGGTGGTATCGGGCACTGTCGCCTTGATGCTGCAGGCGAATCCGAATCTGACGCCGAACCTCGTGAAGGCAATCCTCGAGTACACCGCCGAGGTACATAGCGGCTATAGCGCGCTCGAACAGGGCGCAGGCTTCCTCAACACCTTGGGCGCCGTTCGTTTGGCGACGTTTTTCGCCGGCAGGCTGCCCGGATCGCAGGCACCGTTCTCGCCGGCGTGGAGCCGCCAGATTCTGTGGGGCAATCATCGGCTGACGGGCGGCATCCTTCAGAAGACCGCAAACGCCTGGGGCAACAGCGTGACCTGGGGCGACCGCACGACTTCTTCCCTGGGTAGTCGCCAAACGAATGTCGTCTGGGGCACGGCCTGGGGCGACGACAACATCGTGTGGGGCACGTCGTTCTTGGGCGACAACATCGTCTGGGGTACGAGCTTCGGCGACGACAACATCGTCTGGGGCACGGAGTGCGGCGGCGCGAATTGCGGCGACAACATCATCTGGGGCACGTCCGACAGCGACAACATCGTGTGGGGCACCGACGATGGGTCCGACAACATCGTGTGGGGCACCGACTCGCCGCTGGACAACATCATCTGGGGCACCGACTCGTTGCTGGACAACATCGTCTGGGGTACTGATTCGCTGCTGGACAACATCGTCTGGGGCACGTCCGACGGGGACAACATCGTCTGGGGAACGAACGACATCGGCGACAACATCGTCTGGGGCACGTCGCTGCCGGAAGACAACATCGTGTGGGGCACGGGTTTCGTCTTCTCGCTCCCGTTCGTGAAGGTTCCAGTCAATCCCGACCCGAGTTGGTTCAACAACTCGTCCAATGTCTTGCACTGGCTGCAGATTCAGTTCGGCGACTCCCTGCCGAATCTGCAGTCGAGCGCACGGTAGGACGCCATGGAAAAGATGCCCTATCGTCCCGAGCTCGACACGCAGCCGACCAGCGGCACGACCACCGCGGCGTGCCGGACGGAAACGACCGAGTCGATTAGCAGCAGCTGGCGCGAACAGTTGCCGGTGCTGGTGGGCCGCTCGGTGGTGCTCCGTGAAATGCGGATGTCGGACGCTCCGTCTCTCTACGCCCTGCTGACGACTGAAGAAGTGGCGCGCTTCATCTCGCCGCCACCCAGTTCAGTCGACGGGTTCGAAGGGTTCATTCAATGGGCGGCGCGGCAGCGCACGGCCGGGGCTTACGTGTGCTTTGCTGTGACGCTCGCCGAGTCGGACACGGCGATCGGCATCTTCCAGGTGCGGTCGACCGAACCCGGATTCGGCACCGCCGAGTGGGGTTTTGCGCTCGGCTCCGATTTCTGGGGCAAGGGCGTGTTCCAAGAATCGGCGGAGCTGGTGCTGGGGTTCGCGTTTGGCACGATTGGGGTCCACCGCCTCGAGGCACGCGCGGCGCTTCGCAATGGACGCGGCAACGCGGCGCTCCGCAAGATCGGCGCGCGGCAGGAAGGCATCCTGCGGAAGTCATTCTTCCGCAACGGCGAGTATCTCGATCAGGCGCTGTGGACGGTTCTAGACGAGGACTGGCGTGCGAGAGCGTTCTTCGGCGCTGGCAGGATTATCCTGCACTAGTTTTCGAGCTGGCCGGTGTCCTCGCCGGCTGGCTTCTTCCAACCCGCGGCCTCACGATCGCCGCGCTTCTTTTCAGCCCACGCCAGCGCTTCGTCTCCGGTTTCGAAGACGCGCGTCACGACTGTCTCTCCGTCCGCGGTGAGATGGACTTCGATGCCGTAGGGCACCAGTTTGACGTGACACGCGAGCTCGCGGCCGTCGCGCTCGAGCGACCACAGCGTCGTCGGTTGGTCCTCCATCACGCTCCGCTCATCCAGAATTGCCCTTCAAGCACGATCCGACGCGCGCCTTCCAGTACTCGGCGGGCGCCGCCAGAGCACGAATACCACGAGCGCGGAAACGGCGAGCACGAGCCCGCGGCGCAGCCACGTCGACGTCTCGTTGACAACGGCCAGCGGCGACGGAAGGGCGACACCGTCATACCGCATGATGGGGTTGATGTACATCACCACGTTCGGCGTACGAATCACCGTGCGGATATAGGTGTCAGTCGCCGCAAACGTGTACGTCGCCTGCATGACCTGGTTGGCCGTGCCGCGTACGACGCCGCCCTGGCCGACGAACAGGTAGGTTGCCGGAACGCCAGTGGACGTGATCATGACGTTCGCGCCCGAGACCTCGACGCTCTTCAACGCGGCGTCAGCGTTGTTGCCCACGAGCGACACCGCGTAGGTCCGGCCGCCGCGCAAGGCGGCGATGATGTCGTCGGCCGACGGCGACGGCGCGTCGATCATGTTCCAGGCGATGAACGTCCGGCGCAGGTTGGTCACGTCGTGCGCGTCGTCGTTGCCGAGGGCCCAGACGACGTGCCCCGACGACAGCGCGGTGTCCCACAAGTCTTCGACGGGAAATGGACCGTTGACGATTTCCATCAACTGATAACCGGTCAGGTTCCGCATGTCGTCGTCGGTGTACGACGTGTTCGGATGGTTGATCGACACGAGGTCGGCCGCCGCGCCCACGCGATTGATGATGTACTGCTTCTGATCGATTGTCTGCCAGAGCGGAAAATCGAGCCAGACGACATGGCGCGCGCCGATGGCGAGCTGATGTCCCTTCGGAATGTTGTAGCCGTGTTCGTATAAAGGAATCGTGTCAATGCCGTCGAACGCCGCAATCGAGCCGTAGTTCGACACGCCTGCCACGGAATAGCCGCGCCCTTTGTAGGCCGCGACCACGTCTGCGTCGCTCTGCCTGCCGTTCGTCACGCCGCCCCACGCCACGCCGTGCGCGTGGAGGTTGGCTTTTTGCCAGGTGCCGGCGAGGCGCGCGTATGGATTCCACAGCGCCGACCCCGCGAAGGGTTGCGACGCCGGAAACCGGTAAACTGGCGAGAGCAGAGACGGAATCGCGATGAAGACGAACAGCAGAATCGCGACGACGCGTCGGAAGATGAGCACCCGCCGGGCATTTTAACAGATGGATTGGATCGTTTCGGTCGCAGACGCCGGCGTTCGTCTCGATAAATTCCTCGCCGACGCCACTCGACTCGGCTCGCGCAGGCGCGCGTCCGTCGCACTCGATCGCGCGAAGGTGTTCGTGAACGACGTCGAAGCTGCGCCTGATGCGGGCGCGACGCGGCTGGCGACGGGCGATCGAGTGCGCGTGTGGATGGATCGTCCGGGCAGCGCTCGCAGCCGCTCACCGGTTCGCGCCGGCGATCTGCGCATCCTCTTCGAAGACGAGTCGCTCGTCGTCCTCGACAAACCAGCTGGCTTGCTTGCCGTACCGCTCGAGCGGAAGGAGTACGCGGACTCGGTGGTCGATCAGCTCATCACGCATTTGCGCCCGCAGGGCAAACGCAAGCCGCTCGTCGTCCATCGGATCGATCGCGACACGTCCGGCCTCGTCGTGTTCGCCAAGACCACGCCGGCGCAACACGCGCTCCGCGATCAGTTCAAACGCCGCACCGTCGAGCGCATCTACCGAGCCGTCGTTTACGGACATCCGCAGCCGCCGTCCGGCGTCTGGCGCGACCGACTGGTGTGGGACCAGAAATCACTGATTCAGAAAGCGACGCACCCGCGCGATCGCGAAGGGAAGGATGCGGTCTGCCGCTACGAGACGCTGGAGACGTTCGCGACCACGACTCTGATTGAGGTCAGGCTCGAGACCGGGAAGCGCAATCAGATCCGGCTGCAGGCGCGGCTTCGCGGCCATACGCTCGTCGGAGAACGGCGGTACGTGTATGGGCCTGACGAGCTTCGGCCGATCGAGTTTCCTCGGCAGGCGCTCCACGCGTTCCGCCTGGCGTTCTTGCACCCGGCAAGCGGCGCGGCGCTACGCTTCGAGGCAGCGATGCCGCCCGATCTCGTCGGGCTCGTCGCGCGCTTGCGCAAGACGGCGTGACGGCAGAGACTAGCGCTATGAGCATGAGGTGGATCGGAGCAATTGGGGTGTTGGTGATTTCGTGGGCAGTGGGGCTCGCTCAAACACCCGCCGCGCTCAAGGTCGAGTCGCTCGACTCACCGGCCGGTGCGAATAGTTCGGTACCGCAGATGACGACGCAAGGGGAGCGTGTCGTCCTCAGTTGGGTCGAGCGCGAGGGCACGAAGTCGGCGCTGAAATTCGCCGAGCGGACGGCAGCCGGCTGGTCGACGCCGATGACCATCGTTTCAAGCGAGCACCTGATGGTGAACTCCGCGGACGTGCCGTCGGTCCGCGCCATGCCCGACGGTTCGTTTGCCGCGCATTGGATGCAGGAAAGCGGTCCGGACCCCGAAGCGTACGACTTGCGCGTGGCGTGGTCGGCCGACGGGAAAGTCTGGACGTCTCCCGTCGCGCCAAACCGCGACAAGACGATGAGCCAGCACGGATTCGCGACGCTCTTTCCGATCGCCGACGGCGGTACGGGCGTCATCTGGCTCGACGGCCGGACGACGCACGGGGACGAAGGCGACATGCAGCTGCGCGCCGCGATGTTCGACAAGGCGCACAAGTCGCTCAGCGATTCCTTGATCGACTCGCGCGTCTGCGAATGCTGTCCGACCAGCGTGGCGCTTACCGCGGACGGTCCGATCGCCGCCTATCGGAACCGGACGACGACCGAAATCCGCGACATCTATGTGACGCGTCTCGCCGCCGGCAAATGGTCGATGCCGCTGGTCGTCCACCGCGACAATTTCAAGATCGAGGCATGTCCCATCAACGGGCCGGCCATTGCGGCGAGCGGCAACGATGTCGCGGTGGCGTGGTTCACGGCGCCCAACGAGAAGCAGCAGTCGCTCGTCGCGTTCTCGCACGATGCTGGACGCACGTTCGGAAAAGCGACGAAAGTTGAAGACGAAGGCACGCTCGGCAGAATGCAGGCGGCGCTTGCGTCCGACGGAGCCGCGATCGTGGGATGGGTGGAGTTTGCGAACGAGAAGTCGACGTTCAAGGTGCGGCGCATCGATCCGACCGGCGTGCGCGGCCCGAGCGTCGGCGTCGCGGCCGTCTCTGGCACCCGCTTCCCGCGCATGGTCGTCGCGAAGAACGAAGCCGTCCTGGCGTGGACGGAGAGCGAGAAGGATTCCTCACGGGTGAAGACGGCGAGGATCGCCCTGAAATAGGTACGGATTACGACGGTCAACGCCGAGCACGCAGAGCACGCGGAGTTCAGAGGTCGAATCGCCAAGCGTCCCTCGCGGCTCTGTCCTAAGTGCCGTCTCTGCGATCTTTGCGATCTCTGCGTTGATCGTCGTCTCAGCAGCGTTCTTTGGTTTGGGCTAGGGTCTCACTCCGGCCATATTCGCGAGGACTTTGAAGATCGTCGCGAAGTCCTCTTCCACGAGGCCCATCGCCCGAGCCGTCGTGAGGAATTCGTTCGTCACTGCGGTCGTCGGCAGTGGGACGTCGACCTGCCGGCCAAGTTCGAGCGCGAGCATCATGTCCTTCTGCATCATGTTCACGTTGAACCAGGCCTCCTCCGGCATCTGCAGCACGAACGGCCCTCGGTAGACCACCATTGGCGACGCGATGACGCTGTGCATGAGCACGTCCACCGCGGTCGCCCGCGGGATGCCGCTCTTTTCCGCGAGCAGGACGCCCTCTGAAAATGCCAGCATCTGCACGGCGAGGCTGAGATTGGTGGCGATTTTCATCACGAGCGCGAGACCGTTCTCGCCGACGTGCGTCACCTTCGGGCCGAGGGCGTCGAGAATCGGCTTGACCTTGTCGAACGTCGCCTTGGTGCCGCCGACCATCACCGACAGCTTTCCCTGCTGCAGCGTGACGATGCTGCCGGAGACGGGAGCGTCCACCATGTCCGCGCCTTTTTCGCGAACCTTCGTGGCAATCGCACGGCTGGTGGCCGGCCCGACGGTGCTCATGTCGATGACGATCTTGCCGGGGGAGAGCCCCGCGAGCAGACCGTCGGCGCCGTTCGCAACGGCCTCGAGCGCCGGCGAATTCGTGACCATCACGAAGATCACGTCCGCCGCCTGAGCGACCGCCTTCGGCGAGTCGGCGAGCGTCATCCCTTTTTTTACGAGCCAGTCCGCCTTCGATTTCGTGCGGTTGTAGCCGGTGACCTGGTGACCGTTCGCCATCAGGCGGTCCGCCATCAGACTGCCCATGGCGCCGAGCCCTATGTAGCCGAGATTTGCCATCGAATCCCTCAGAGTAGAATTTCAGGTCCGCCTCAGCGCGGACACTACAGATATGACCAAACCCACTGACACTATCACGTTGCCGACGACGATCACCGGATCGCTGCCGCGGCCGACGTGGTACACCGAAAACATCGGCCATCGCGCGTTTCGCGACGCCATCGCCGACGCCCGCTTCCGCGAGCAGTACACCGACGCCGTCGGCACGTTCATCCGCGATCAGGAACGGGCCGGCCTCGACATCGTCACGGACGGCGACGCACGGTTCGACAACGACGTCGGCGGCATGAGCTGGATTCAGTATCCGGCGAGGCGCCTCGCGGGCCTGGGCGGCGGCGACTATGCCCGCATGAAAAAGGGCTACGGCGGCACGCGCAAGGGCGACATTATCTTCGAAGTCATGGAAAGCCGCGTCATGCCGCGCGCGACCGGGAGGGTCGGGCGCGGGACGCTGCAGTACACGTATCTGTGGAAGGTCGCGCAGGGACTCACGACCCGGCCGGTGAAATTCGGCACCATCGTGCCTGACGTCCTCGGCACGTCGCTCGGCAACGACTTCTATGCCAAACAGGAAGATCTGCTGTTCGCGCTGAGCGACGCGATGCACGACGAGCTCGACGATCTCGCGAATGCCGGCTGCCGCATCGTCCAGATGGAGGAGCCGAACATCCACCTCGCGGGCATTCAACGTGGCGGTGCGCCGATGCTGCCAGCGGAGTTCTTCGTCGACACGTTCAACAGGACGGTGAAGGGTCTTCGCGACAAGACCGAGGTGTGGTGTCACACGTGCTGGGGGAATCCGGCGCAGCAGCGTCTCTACGCGACGAATCAGTCGTACGCGAGCGCGCTGCCGTTGCTGAACAAACTGGACGTCGACGTCATGACGTTCGAGACGTGCGCCAACGACGGACTCGATCTCGAAGCCATCGGCAAGACGATCGCTGGCAAGAAGATCGCGATCGGCGTCGTCGATCACCGGAATCTTCAGGTGGAGACGCCTGAACAGGTCGCCGCGTTGATCCGGAAGGCGTTGACGTTTATCCCGGTCGAGCAGCTGATCGTCACCAGCGATTGCGGCTTCGGCCGGGAAGGGATGTCACGGCGAATCGCCTTTTACAAAATGGTGGCGATCGTGCGGGGCACCAACATCGTGCGCAAGGAGCTCGGACTGGCCGAGGCGGTGTCTCTCGCTGCCGATCCGCGATACGCGCTCGCCGACGAATACTGAGGAAAATAGCAACGCCGGTCGATCAACGCGCCTTCGGGGGTGATGCCGTTCGTTGCGCCTCTGCAATCCTTCCGTCGAGCTGCTTCACCGCAAGCGCGAGCTTCTGCAACTGCGCTCGCAGGTCTGCGTCCTTCGAGTTGAGTTCCGTCGTCTTCTGCGCACAGTAGGTCTGCCGAGCTTTTTGCGCCGCCGGCGTCAGACCGACGAGCCCTTGCGGCGTGCAGAAGTTCCCAAAGCTGTATTCGGTCCTGGTGTTCCTCTGTCTTGTGAGCAGGATGTTGTAGTCCAAGTTCAACTCTTGTCGTGACTCCACGAGTTGAGCAAGGTCGCTCGAAACCTGGGCGTGGACCGCGCTGCCTACACCGAGTACCAACGCTGAAAGGGCTATCAGTCTTCGCATGGCGTCACCTGTGTTTGTGGACGAGGAGTTTACTACTCCAATTCAGCTGTTAACCACAGGTCCCCGTCCTGCGTCTCACGGGTATGGACGCCATCTACCGCATCGTCACGTCGCTTCTCTTCAGCCTCATGTCGGCGTTGGGCATTCAGGCGCCGCCGGCCACCTGGCAGCTGCACACGATGCTCGATGGCCAAGCGGTGTCGCTGACCTTCAGCGATCACCCGCACTCGTCGCACAGCGCCACGATCGCAATTGACGACTTCGACGGTCTCAGGCCGCTGCTGAAAACGAACGGCCCTGCGCGGTTTCGTCTGAAGCGCGATGCCGGCGCGTTCGAATTCGACGGCGTCGTTCGCGGAGGGGCCGGTGGGGGCACGATGGAATTCGTGCCGAGCGACACGTTCCCAGTAGAACTGGCGAAGCGCGGCTTGGCGAAGCCGACTCGCGTCGAGCAGTTGAAGATGGCGTGGCACGACACGGGCCTCGCGTTCATCGACGAGCTGGCGGCGCACAACTATCAGCGTCCAACCTTGCAGCAACTCGTGAACGCGGGCGATCACGGCATCGATCGCGCTTACGTGCGGCAGATGTCCGCGGCCGGGTACGATCTTGGATCGGTCGACGCGCTCGTCCGCCAGCACGATCACGGCGTCGACGCGAAGTATATCGGCGAGCTCGCGACGCTCGGCTTGAAGCGGTTGACGGCGGACGATCTCGTTCGTGCCCGCGATCACGGCATCAGTCCGGACTACGTCCGCGACATGACGTCGCTTGGGTACAAAGGGCTGGCGATTGACGACCTGGTGACGGCGCGCGATCACGGCATCGGACCGGAGTACGTCCGCGATCTTGGCTCGCTCGGCTATCGAGGCGTCGCTCTGCCGGATCTCGTCCGGCTGCGCGATCACGGCGTCAACCCCGCATGGCTCCGCGTCGTCAAAGACCGCAACTCTGGGACGCTGTCGATTGACCAGCTCGTCACTCTGCGGGATCATGGCGTCGAGACCCTTCAGGATCTTCGACGCAAGCGAGGCGTGTGATGAAGGCACTTGTGATGGCGGCGATCGTGGTTGGCGGCGCCGTGGCTGCGTCGGACGTCCACGCACAGGATCGCGCCGAGCTCCAGCGCCAGAACAAGACGTCAGCCGAATTGGAGCAGCGGGATCAGCCGGTGACGAAAGACGACTTGCGGATTCTCGAGCGGGCGAGCGCGATTCTCTCGTCAGCCGCCGTCTGGAATCGCCACGACACACGCGAGTGCCATCCCAGCGACACGACGTGGAGCCTCTTCTGCGCGCTGGAAAAGGCGTCGCGCGAAGTGCTCAAGGAATACCGTCACCGCGAAGTCGCGCTGCAGGAAGTTCGGTTCGCGATCGAGGATGTGACCGATGGCCGGGAGTTCAATCATCGGCTGATGGATTACAACAATCTGCCGTCGACGCAGTTTGCCGACATCAAGCGCGTCCTGACGATTGCGACACACCGGGTGCGGATCAGACTGACAGAACGTCACGACTGATAGCCGGGACGGGCCTTCACCGTCCCGCCGCGCTTCACGCGGACGTCCAGCTTGTGCCAGCCTTCGCGCGCGACGCCGCGAGGCGTGTAGCTCACCAGATACCGTTGGCGGAACTCCTCGAGAATGCCGATGAAGACGGCGTCGAGGTTGTCCGTCTTCTCGACCTCGAATAGCCGGCCGCCCGTGAACGACGTCAGCTCGCGAAGAAAGTCCGGCTTCGCCGGCGACCGCACGGCCACCGCGTACGCAACGACGTCCGAACGCTTGGCGGCGTCGAGCACCTTCTCGGGCTGCAACCAGCTCGACGTGTCGAGGCCGTCGCTGAACACGATCAAAAGTGCCCGGCCGGCGTCCGACTCGCCAATCTGGATGCCCGCGTACGTCCCGTCGACGAGCGACGTCCCGCCCTGGCCGTTCGCGCGCCCGAGCGCGCGCATCACCTGCGCGACATCACTGGTCAGCGGCGACAGCAGGCTGACCGACTCACTGAACGTGACGAGCGCCGACTGATCTTCTTTCTTCAGCCCTGCCAGAATCGCGGCACCGGCCGAGCGCAGCCGCTCCAGACGATCGCCTGCGACGCTATCGCTCATGTCGAACGCGAGGATGACGTTCAGCGGCACCTGCTCGAAGCTGATGAGATCGATCTGCTGCGCGATCCCGTTGTCGCGGATCTCGAAGTCAGCTGCGGACAGGCCGCGCACCGGCTGTCCGTTGTCGGTCACGAGGACGTCCACGCGAACGGCTTCGACGCGGCTCGAAAACGTCACGTCCTGTGAATGCACGCCCGCGGTCAGCATCGCCAGGGCCGCAACAATTGCGGAGAAAAGCCTGCGGCGCATCAGCGCGGGGCCTGCATGAACGGTTCATACATCGCCGCGAACAGCGCATCCACGTTTCGTGCTTGCGATACTCGGTACTGCCACCAAGGATCGTTCGGCTGTCGAAGGACTGCCGGCAGGTCGAACAGACGCTGGATGTGCTTGAGCGCGGAGGATCGATCGCCGCGGCGCGTGGCCAGTGCGCTCAAGGCCAGAAGTGGCGACTGCGCACCGGGAAACAGGGCCGCTGCACTCTCATACGCGGCGCGAGCCTCGTCAAGGCGGCTGGACCCTTCTTCCGCCGCGCCGAGAAACATCGCCGTGAAGTATCTCAAACCGGGCTCGTCGGCCGGCGCCACGATTTGCCGCAGCTCGCTCGCGGCATCCTGCGGACGGCCGCGCGCAAGCAGCACGTGTCCCAGCCGTATTCGCGCTTCGAGGTGGCGAGGGTTCTGAGCGAGCGTCCGCCGGAAGAATGCTTCGGCGTCGCGCAGCGCCGCCGGCTCCTTGGGGACATCGAGTGAATAGCCCGGGGGCAGGACGGCTGAGCGTACGACCGCTTGAATCGCCGCGCTTGCGTACGTCTCCTGCTGGCAGCCGCTGAGAAACGCAATCTCCGGATCGTCAGGGAAAACCTCGCGCGCGTGTCGCAAATGCACGGTGTCGTGCTGCTCGCGGCTCTGCATCCACGCCGCGGTGGCGACGTACCAATCTCGCGCCAAGGTATCGCCTGGCGCCGGCGTCACGTTGTCGAAGAGCATGCGCGCCATTTCCCAGTGGATGGGCGCAGCGGTGAATCCAGTCGACTCGCCGTCGTCGACGTGCACGCGAATCCTGGGCTGGCCGCTCGATGTGTCCGGCGCCATCACGGACATGGGACCGGACATGGCGATGTCGCCATGCAGCAAGGCGCCTCGGCGAAGGACGAAGCCGTTTTCACCGCGGGATGTCGCAGCCTCGACGGCGTCGGACAACCGGCCAAGCACTGGATCAATTTCCCACGGAGCCTTCAACTGTTGGCACACCGAGGTTCTGACAAGGCCGCCTGCCGCGCAAGCCAGCACACGCAGCCGATGAACCTGCCAGTCCGTGTAGGGGAACGGCTGTCGCGCAGAGGTCGTCGCGGGAATCAGGATCTTTTTGGTGGAACCCGGGTCGCGCATTAACCGAGCAATGATGCTTTCGTCGACGAACAAGTCCCGAAGTTCTGCGGCGGACCAGAGCGAGACCTCCGTGACAGCGTCGTCCTTCGAGCCGGGCTGGTGAGCAAACGTTGCCTTGATCCATCGCTCGACGCGAAGGACGCGCGCGCCAGGATCGAGCGACGCGGCCTGCGCCAGCCGCGCGAAGCCGAAGCAGAGCAGCGCGGCGAAGAACAGCCGCGCGCGGCGATCAGAAGTCAACGGAGGCGCCGATCTTCACGAAGCGGGCCTGCAGCACGCTCGTCGGGACGAGCCAGTTGCCGTTGGGAATGAACGCGGCGTTGTAGGTGAGCACCGGATTCGCGTTCAACACGTTGTAGACGTCGAAACCGAGGTTGGTTCGCGTGCGTCCGAACCGCAGAACCTTGGCGAGCCGCAGGTCGAGCTCGTTGACCCGATCGCCATAGAGCGTTCCAGGCGTGATCAGATTGACGGTGACGTTTGGCACGCTGCCGGCCAGCCCGCGGCCGAGCGTTTGAGCCGCAACAGCACTCGTGACCGTGTAATTGGCCGCGAGCTGAGCGCCCTGGTCGCTTCGAAATGTGCCGCTGACCAGCACGTCGATCTTCGGGATCACGTACGAACCGAATCCCGTGACGCGCGTGACCATGCCGGAGTCGACGTGGCAGTACGGGTTCGTCAGCGCGAGTTCGGGGAGACGTGCCCGCACGTCGCAGACGTCCGTGACGGTCTTGCCTGAGTTGATGCCGCCCTGAAACGTGATGCCGTTGTGTGTTTGCGCATTCACGGTCAAGAGCAGCCCGTTGAACCGCGAGTACTCGTCGCCGTAGTTGCTGCCCCACGTCGTTAGGTTGTTGACACTCGAGAACAGCGTGGGCCTGACGTCGTACAACCCGGACACGGTATATCCACCGCCGCCCGGGAGCCGCGCGTCGTTCGGTGCGGCGACGCTGAAGGCATCGTAGTCGGCCGACGTGGTGAACAGGTTGTCGTTCACGGTGTCGTTGGTGCCGCTGAAGTGGGTGAGCGTTCGACGGAAGTAGCCGACTTCGACCGACACTCTCGGAGCAACGGCTTGCTGCACGGAGACCCCGAACTGCCAGTCGCTCGGACGCACGCCCCACCCCTGGAGAATCGCCGGATCGTACGAGTTCGTGAAGATCGGCTTGCCGAAGTTGTTGTTGCTGAGCGGTCCGCAAAGGTCGCCGCCGCTCGCGCGGTTGTCTTGCTGAAGCGGATTCAGCAGGTCGCAATCGGGAACGAAGTTGCCGTTGTCGGTCCA